>VFSW01005329.1_pt1 | contig 19038 bp, 15 predicted proteins | sample 5358111 | NCBI WGS metagenome assembly VFSW01 (sample SAMN11554181, study PRJNA540505) | mine drainage metagenome | isolation source: sediment from site ElyBrook_90M | place: USA: Ely Copper Mine, Vershire, VT | collected 2017 | reverse complement strand
CAGGAACGTCCCGCCGCCCAGCAGGTTGAAGGCGAGAATCTTGCGCAGCGGCTGGGGCTGCACGATGCTGCCATAGAGGCCGATGCCGACCAGCGCGGCGCCGCACAGGCCGTAAAGGGTTGCCCCGGCGCTCATCGCGCCCCCCGATGATCGCGCCCCGGTGGCCATTTCGCGCGCATCCTCAGGGCGACTTGCGCTCGGGAGGGCCGGCGACCAGCAATCCCAGGATCACCGCGATCGACAGGGTCAGCACCACCTCAACCGCGATGATCAGCGGTTTGGCCAGGCCCTCCGGATAGGACAGGAAGCCGCCCGGCAGGGCGAAGCCCGCGACGCCGACCACCATGAACACGGCCGGCCCCACCGTCACAGCCCGGCGCACCCAGCGCCTGCCGGTCGCCGGCGGGTCCAGCAGCCCGGCGATCATCGCCAGGATCCACATCGCGGCAAGGATCGCGCCGCCCTGGAACGCGCCGCCGGGGGCCACCGCGCCCACCCACAGGACATACACGCCCACCAGGATCCCCACCGGCGGCAGCAGCCGCGCCAGCAGCACCAGGGACCCTTCGGCGCGCGACGGGCATTGCGGGCGGGGCAGGCCGCCCCAGGCCGTGTCCTGCGCCAGCGACCACACGCCGAGCAGCGCCAGCAGCAGCACCACCTTCTCCAGCAGCGTGTCCATCGCGCGATAGGCGAGCAGCACGGCGGTGACCGGATTGCCCACGCCCAGCGCCGCCAGATGCGCGCCCGCGTCCGGCGCCAGGCTCGGCGCCGGATCGGCCGGAAACAGCACCAGCCCGGCCAGCGCCAGGCTCACCAGAACCGACAACGCGGCGGCGGCGGCGCGCAGGCCCGGGCCGGGACGTTCGGCGGCCGATCCGGCCTCGGTCGGGCGCAGCCTGGCCGCAGCGGCGATCAGCACCGCGCCGGTCACGCCGCTGCCGATCGCGGCCTCGGTCAGCGCCACGTCCACCGCCGCCAGTCGGACCCAGGCGAGGGCGAGCAGCAGGCCGAATGCCACGAAGCCCACCACCGCGGCGAAGGCCGGGCCGACGGCGATGCTGCGCAGCGCCACCGCCACCACCAGCAGGGCCAGCCCGCCATCCAGCAGCAGCGCGGCGCTCATGGCCCGGAGCCGCCATGGCGCACGGCGCGCGCGATCAGCTGCGTGACCGTGGCCCCGGCAACCTGCGCCAGCAGCCAGACGGCCACCAGCTTCACCGCCGCGGCCAGCCCGCCCATCTGCGGCAGCAGCCCCAGCACCATCAGCCCCAGCCCGAGATTATCGGCCTTGGTCAGGGCATGCAGACGGCTCAGCGGATCGGGAAAGCGCAACAGCCCGACCGTTCCGGCCAGGAAGAACACCGCCCCGGCCACCACCAGCAGCACCGTCGCGACATCGGCGAGCAGGCTCATCGGTTCCCCGCTCCGATATCGCCGACCCGGCCATCGCCGGCCGCGCCGTCCCCTGCCGCGCCGTCCCGGGGTCGGCTGTTGACGAAGGCGACGCCGGCGAAGGCGGCCAGCAGCGCCAGGATCAGCGCCGTGTCCACGATGCCCGCCATGCCGGTGCCCGCCGCCAGCAACAGCAGGGCCGCGATGCCGCCGGTGCCCAGCAATTGCACCGCCATCATGCGATCGGCGTCCGTGGGACCGCGCAGGCTGCGCACCAGCCCAAGCGCCGCCATCGCCAGGACGAACAGCGCCGCCGCGATCAGGAACTCAGACATCGCCGCCCGAGGGACCGGGGGAAGGTTCGGGCGACCCTCCAGGGGGATGCCCCGGGGGACGTCCGAGGGCACGAATGAACCCCGCCTCCTCGGACGCCATCTGGGTGCCGGCGGGCTGGGCGATATCCAGGCAATGCACCAGCAGCGCGCCATCGGCATCCTCTCCGGCCGGCAGCGTGCCGGGCAGCAGGCTCGCATAGGCGAGGAACGCATCGCGTGCGGTGCCGGGCGGCAGGCGCGGGGTGAAGCGCACGAAGCCGGGGCTGAGCTGCATCTGCAGGGAGAGCGCACGCCGGGCAACATCCACGCCGGCGGCCAGTGCCTGGCCGGGAAACCGCAACGCGATCCGGGCGAAGCCGAAGAGGGAGAGGCCGCCACCGGAGGGCGGCAGCAGGATCAGGCTGACCCAGGAGGCAGCGGCGGCGGCGGGCAAAGCGGCCGGCAGATCGCCGGCATGCGCGCCTGCAAGGGTCAGCCACAGCAGCAGAAACCCGCCGGCGCGTGCCAGGCCCGCTGGCAGACGCCGCGTCCGGTCCTCAGCCGCCATCGGCCGGCGCCTCGCGGATGCGGAACCAGGTGACATACAGCGCCGGCAGGAACAGCAGCGTGACCACCGTGCCGACCAGGAACCCGCCCATGATGGCGAAGGCCATCGGCCCCCAGAAAATGGTCGCCGCGATCGGGATCAGCCCCAGCACAGTGGACACCGCGGTCAGCATGATCGGGCGGAAGCGCGAGACGCTCGCCGCGATCACCGCCTCCCAGGCCGGCATGCCCTCGCCGCGCTCGGCCTCGATCTGCTCGATCAGGATCACCGCGTTGCGGGCGATCATGCCGATCAGCGCCAGGATCCCGAGGATGGCGACGAAGCCGAGCGGCCGGTGGAAGATCAGCAGACCCGCGACCACCCCGGTCATCGCCAGCGGCACCACGATCAGCACCAGCGCCAGACGGCTGAAACTCTGCAGCTGGATCATCAGGAAGGTGATCATCAGCAGCAGCATCAGCGGCACCACCGCGATGACCGAGGCCTGGGATTTCTGGCTCTCCTCCACGGTGCCGCCGATCGCCACGTGATAATCCGGCGGCAGTTCGGCGACGAGCTTGCCGATCGACGGTGCCAGGGCCGTGACGACGCCCTCGGGCAGCGCGCCCGGCGCCACATCGGCCTGCACGGTCAGGGTGGGGATCCGGTCGCGGCGCCAGATCAGCGGGAATTCCTGGTCGAACTCGAAGCTCGCGAGCTGACTGAGCGGCACCGTCCGCCCACCCGGCAGCGGCACCTGCACATTGCGCAGCGTCTCCAGCGATACGCTCTCCTCGTCATTCGCCCGCACCACCACGTCCACCAGGTAGATGCCGTCACGCAGCTGGGTGACCGTGCTGCCGGTGACCACCGAATTGAGCACCCCCGCCAGGGTCTGCGAACTGAGGCCGAGCAGGCGGGCCTGGTCCTGATCGATGTTGATCCGAACCCGCCTGGCCGGCTCCATCCAGTCGAAATTGACCTGCCGCGCCTCGGGATTGGCGGCGACCAGAGCCCCGAGCCTGAGCGCGATGTCGCGCACCTGCGCCAGATCGGGGCCGCTCACCCGGTACTGCACCGGCCAGCCGACCGGCGGGCCGAGGCCGAGCGGGGCGACACGGGTGACCGCGCTCGGCAGGCTCTCCGCGAGCGCCTTCTCAAGCCGCGTGTGCAGCCGCTCCCGCGCCGCGACGTCCTTGGCGACGACCACCGCCTGGGCGAAGAAGTCGTTGGGCAGTTCCACCGCCAGCGGCAGATAGAAACGGATCGCGCCGCGGCCGACATAGGTGCTCCAGCTCGCGACATCGGGATCGGACCTGAGCATGTCATCGAGCCGGCTGGCGATCTGATCGGTGCCGTAGATCGAGGCATTCTGCGGCAGCCTGAGATCGACGAGCAGCTCGGGCCGGTCCGAGGGCGGAAAGAACTGGCGGGGGATCAGCGGCGAGAGCACCACGGCGACGGCGAAGCAGGCCACCGTGATCCCGATGGTCAGCCAGCGCAGCCGCATCGCCGTCACCAGCAGGGCACGGAACGCGCCGAGAATCCGGCTGGGCTTCGCCGGGCCGGACCGGTCGGGCTGCTTGAGGATGACCACCCCGAGCAGCGGCGCGAACAGCACCGCCACGATCCAGGAGAGCGTCAGCGCCAGGCCCACGACAACGAAGATCGAGAACGTGTATTCGCCGGCCGAGCTCTTGGCGAAGCCGATCGGCACGAACCCCGCCGCAGTGACGAAGGAGCCGGTCAGCATCGGCACCGCGAGCGTCCGGTAGGCGAAGGTGGCGGCCTGCTCCTTGCCGTCGCCGGCGGCGAGGCGGGAGGTCATCACATCGATCGTGGTCATCGCATCATCGACCAGCAGCCCGAGCGCGATGATCAGCGCGCCGAGCGAGATGCGCTGCAGGTCGATGCCGAAGAACTCCATCACCGGGAAGACGATGGCGAGCGTCAGCGGGATCGACATCGCGACCACCCGCCCGGCGCGCGGGCCGAGGCTCACGAAGCTCACCACCATGATGATGGCGATCGCCTGCCAGAGCGAGGTGGTGAAATCGCTGATCGCGTGATCCACCACATGCGGCTGGTCGGCGACCAGCACCGCATCGATCCCGAGCGGCAGATCCTCGCCGATCCGGTGCATGGCCTGACCGATATTGTGGCCGAGCGCCAGCACGTCGCCGCCCTCGCGCATCGCGATCCCGAGACCGATCGCCGGCTTGCCGTTGACCCGGAACAGCGGCTGCGGGGGATCGGCGAAGCCGCGGCGGATCTCGGCGATGTCGCGCAGGCGGATCATCCGGCCGCCAGCCACGAAATTGACGTTGCGCAGGTCTTCTTCGGACTCGAAGGCGCCGCTGACCCGCAGCAGCAGCTGCTCGTTGCCGGTCTGGATGACGCCCGCGGGGCTCACGATGTTCTGCGCCTGCAGCGCCGCGATCAGCGCCGAGCGCTCGATGCCGAGGCCGGCCAGGACCCGCATCGAGAACTCGACAAAGATGCGCTCGTCCTGGGCGCCGAGCATCTCGATCTTGGCGACGTCGGGCACCCGCAGCAACTGGGAGCGGATGTCATCCACCCGGTCGCGCAATTCGCGCTGGCTGAACCCGTCGGCGGTGAAGCCGTAGATGATGCCGAACGTATCGCCGAACTCGTCGTTGAAACCGGGACCCACCACGCCAGCCGGCAAGGTGTGGCGCATGTCGGCCACGCTCTTGCGGACATGATACCAGATGTCGGGCACTTCGTGGGCCGGTGTCGCGCCCTGCAGATTGACGAAGATCGTGGTCCGACCGGGGGTCGTGTAGCTGTTGACGAAATCGAGATGCGGGGTTTCCTGCAGCGTCCGCTCGATCCGCTCGGTGACCTGCTGGAGCGTGTCATCGATGGTCGCGCCCGGCCAGGCGGCCTGAACCACCATGGTCTTGATCACGAACGCCGGATCCTCGTCGCGGCCGAGGCTGTAGAACGCCCCCACGCCGGCCAGCACCGAGGCGATCATCAGATAGACAACGAAGGAGCGGTGGCCGAGCGCCCATTCCGAGATGTTGAAGCCCACTAGCCGGCTTCCCCGAGCAGCCGGACCTTCTGGCCAGGATGCAGCGCCTGCACGCCGGCGGTCACGACGATCTCCCCGCCGGTCAGTCCATGGGCGACAACGACGGGTCCCGGATCGAACCGCAGCAGCTCGATGGCGTGCAGCGAGACGGTGAGCGTCGCCGGATCGACGATCCAGACCGCCGGCTGGCGGTTTATCTCGGTCAGGGCGGAGGCCGGAATGGCGATCACCGCGTCACTGTCCAGATGCATCTTGCCGTTGACCGTGGCGCCGAGCCGCATCGCCGCCGGCGGGTCGGTCAGGCCGACCTTGACCTCGAAGGTCCTGGTGACCGGATCGGCCTGTGGCGCCACCTCGCGCACCCGCCCGACGGCGGTGACCGTGGGATCGTCGGTGAGGGTGACCGTCACCCGCGGGTCGCCCGGCGCCGCGCGCAGCACCTGCGCGGGCACGTCGAACACCGCATCGCGGCCGCCCTCGCGCGCGACCTGCACGATCATCTGGCCCGCCTGCACCACTTCGCCCGGCTCGGCCCCGCGGGCGATCACGGTGCCGGCGGCGTCGGCCTGCAGGATCGTGTAGCTGACGCGATCGGCGGCGATCCGCACCTGCGTCTCGTCGCTGTCGACCTGCGCCTGCGCCGTGCGCATCGCCTGTTCCGCCAGTTCGAACTGGGCGCGCGGCGTGTGGCCCTGGGCGAGCAGCGTCCGCTGCCGCTCGTAGGCGGCACGCGACTGGCTCAGCTGCGCCTGCGCCGCGGCGAGCCCGGCCTGCGCCGTGCGCAGCGCATTCACCTCGTTCGCCGGATCCAGCCGGGCGAGTTCCTGTCCCGGCTTGACCTGGTCCCCGATATTGACGAGGCGCTGCACCATCCGCCCGCCGATGCGGAAGGCCATGGCGGCCTGGTCCTCGGCTTTGATCTGGCCGGTCAGCATCACCGTCTCGCCGGCAGCCCGACGCTCGGCGACGATGCTGCGCACCGGCCGCGCCGGGGCGGCCTCGGCGGGTTCCTCGCGCTTGCAGGCGCCAAGCCCCGCCGCCAGCGCCGGCAGCAGCGCCAGCGCGCGAACCCAGGAGGGGACGCGGCGGGCGCGGCGTGCATGATGCGCACGGGTGGGGTCCGGCCCGATCTCGCCCGCCCGGCACCGCCCCGCAGGGGCGGCGCGGAGTCTCATGTCTGCTTCATGACAATTCACGCCTTCGCCCCCGGCTGCGCGGGCTGCTTTCCCGACGGGTGGTGCATTAGACGAGGCGGCGATCGCGAGTCCACCGCTAAACTTGACCCGCCACCGGGCCGGCCCTGGCGCGGCCGTCGCCAGCAGCACCTGGTCGCGGCCCCTGCCGATCATGGCGGGGCTCGGGCTTTGCAGGCTCGCGACCGCGTGATCGCCCGGGCAATGGCGCGCCCTGCCCGTGACCGCACCGGTCACGGCGCCGCCTGCGAAAGAAACAGGTTCAAGCCGAGCTCCGTCGCCAGGTAGCCGAGTGCCAGCCGCCCCTTGACGCTGCTGCCGTTCAGGCCGAGCGGCGGGGCGAAGGTGCCGAGCCCGGCCTTGCCCGGGGCAACCGCAACGATCCCGCCGGTGATGCCGCTCTTGCCTGGCAGCCCGACATCGCACAGCCAGGCCCCGGACGCCTGGTAGAACCCCGCGGTCGCCATCACGGCCAGCACGCAGCGGCAGGTCTCGCCATCCACCACCCGTTCGCGGGTGAGCGGGTTCACGCCGCCATCGGCCAGGGTGGCAGCCATCACCGCGAGATCCATCGCCGATACCGCGAGCGCGCATTGCCGCGCATAGAGTTCTGCCGCCTCGGCCGGATCGAGCAGGATATGGCCCCGGGCGCGCAGCAGCCGAACGATGCTGTGCTGGCGGGGATCGCTGAGCGGCGCCGCGGGATCGGCCACGAGCGGCCGGCCGGCGAAGCTCGAAAGCCCGTCGCGGATGAACCGCCAGCGCGCCGCCGGGCTCGCCCCCGGCGCCAGGCAGGTCGCCGCGATCGCGCCGGGCGTCGCCATCGGGTTGGTGCGCCCGTCCTCGCTCCGCTCGATCGCCGAAACCGCATCGGCAGGCAGGCCGGTGCTGGCCACGCCGAGCTGCGCGCAGGCCGCCGCGACGCCGAAATGCCGGCAGATCAGCGCGAACAGGAACGGCTTGGCCAGATCCATGATTGGAAATTCCCATTCGGCGTCGCCGGCGGCATGAACCCGCCCGCTGGTGGTGGCCAGGCAGACGCCGAACAACCCTCCCGGCGCAGCCGCGAGCGCCGGCGAGACTGTGGAATTGGCACCTCCCGCCACGTCCTTGAACCGCTGATACGCCTGGTCCACACAGGCCATCACCCGTTCGGGGACGGGCAGCTGGCCGGTGGAGACATAGCCGTCCCCGACCGTGTCGAGGGCGGAGCGTGCCGGTTTACAGGGCACGCCACCGGGGGCGTCGGGCCCATCCCGCCGGCGGGACCGGCCCGTCCCCGGCCCGGCAGGTCCGCGCGCGGGCCCGGATGTCATGGCGCGCTCTCGCTGGTCTGCCCGATGCTGCTCATGATGGACGCTACGCTAGCAACCCCCTTCGGCACCGCAAACCGGCTGGGAATCCCTCGATTGGGCCTTGCGTCCCAATCTCGCTCGCCACCCGTGGAGCAGACGGGGCAGCTTCAGGATCCACGGATGGCCCCGGCGCGGCAGGACGTCTATGGAGGAGCACACATCAGGCCGGAGCGCGCAGAACGCCGCTCGCCCAGGAGTTCGCTGCCCATGCCAGCCATCGAACGCCAGCCCGTGCTGCACCCTCCCGCCCAGCCGCCGGCGCGCACGCGCGACCCGGCGCTGCGCGCGATGGTCGGGATCGGCACCACGATCCTGGTGGTCGCCGCCCTGGCGATCGCCCAGCCGGTGTTCGCGCCGCTGAGCTGCGCGCTGTTCATCATCGCGATCGTCTGGCCGCTGCAGGCGACTCTGGCCGCGCGGCTGCCCAAGCTGCTGGCGCTGACGGTCAGCATGCTGGCGACCATCCTGGCGCTCGGCGCCTTCGGCTGGATGATCAGCTGGGGGTTCGGCCAGGCCAGCCGCTCCGTCATTGCAGACTCGGCACGATTCCAGCAGATCTATGCCCAGATCTCGAACTGGCTGGAAGGCCACGGCATCGTCGTGGCGACGCTCTGGGCGGAACATTTCAATGTCGGCTGGATGCTCACCATCGCCCAGCAGATCACCAACCGGCTGAACGGGCTGCTGAGCTTCTCGGTGATCGTGCTGATCTACGTCATGCTGGGGCTGATGGAGGCGGATGATTGCGCTTCCCGGCTGCGCGGCATGGGCAATGGCATGGCCGGGCGGATGCTGCTCGCCGGCGGCGCCCGGACGGCGGTGAAGTTGCGCCGCTACATGCTGGTCCGCACGCTGATGAGCATCATGACCGGCCTGCTGGTCTGGGGCTTCATCTCGCTCTGCGGCCTCAAGCTCGCCGGCGAATGGGGGGTGATCGCCTTCGCGCTCAACTACATCCCCTTCATCGGCCCGCTGATCGCGACGGTGATGCCGACATTGTTCGCGATGGCCGAATTCGATGCCTGGCAGAACGCGATCCTGGTGTTCGTCAGCCTGAACCTGATCCAGTTCCTGGTCGGCAGCTATCTGGAGCCGATGGTCGCCGGCAGCATGCTGTCGATCTCGCCGTTCCTGGTGCTGTTCGCGGTGTTTTTCTGGACCTATCTGTGGGGCATGTACGGTGCCTTCATCGGGGTGCCGATCGTGATCGCGGCGCTGACATTGTGCGAAGAGCATCCGTCGAGCCGCTGGATCGGGCAGATCTTCGGCGCCGGCGCTCAGGACTGAGAGGCGGCGCCACGGAATGGAACCGATCCGCCCGATCCTCGATCCGCGCGCAGGCGATCTCGAGGACGATGCCTCCAGCACGAAGCGGCGGAGCATGCTGTCACTGGCAGGCAGCCTGCTTGCCGAGATCAGCCCGCTGAAGCTGCTGGCCGCGTGGCTGCTGCTGATCGGCTTGCCCGGCCTGCTGCTCGGCGCGGCGCCGCTGATCGTCACGCTCTGGCTCGCCATGGTCTCGCGCCACGCGGCAAGCCTGCTCGACGGGGTCGGGCCGGCCCTGGTGATGGTGCCGCTGGCGGCGCTGGCCTGGTTCGGCTGGCGGCCGTTACTGTTGCTGGCCGAGAACAGTTTCTGGTCGCTGAATGCGCTCGCGGTACAGCCCTTCTACATCGTGTCCCGTGAAGGGCTGCGCCATCTGACCGAAGGGCTGCTGATGGGCCGGCTGGACGAAACCCGCCGTGCCGGGCTGCGGGCCGGCACGGCGGCGGCGGCGGGGCTGGGCATCGCCGCCGCCGGCAGCTTCGTGCTGGCGCTGACCTGGCCCGCCACGCGCTGGATCGGCACGCTGGACGCGCTGGCGGCGCCGCGGCTGCTGGTCATGGTGCTGCTGGCGAACGGGCTCGCCATCATCGTCGGCTATTTCGCCGTGGCGGGCCTGATCTGGGGCATCGCCGATGCGACGATGCCCCAGCCGCGCGATGTCACCGCCTTCGCGCCGGCCCCGGCCGGGGCGCAGCACTGGCGGATCGCGCATCTGTCGGATCTGCACACGGTCGGGGAACGCTATGGGTTCCGCGTCGAAAGCGGCCGGTCGGGGCCGCGCGGCAACGACCGGCTGCGCGCGACACTGGCCCGGCTGGACGCGATCCACGCGGCCGAGCCGCTGGACATGGTGCTGATCACCGGCGATCTGACCGATGCCGGCCGGTCCGCCGAATGGGCCGAATTCTTCGCCATCCTGGCCGACCACCCGGCGCTGGCGGCGATCGTGGTGGCGCTGCCGGGCAATCACGATGTCAACGTGGTGGACCGGGCGAGCCCGGCGCGGATGGATCTGCCGCTGAGCCCGATGCCGCTGCTGCGGCAGATGCGCACACTCTCGGCGCTGGCGGTGCTGCAGGGGACGCGGCTGAGGCTGGTGGATGGCACGACCGGGGCGCCCGGCCCCACGCTGGCCGAGACATTGGCGCCACAGGCGGCAGCGATGGTGGCCTTCGCCGATCGCCGCCCGGCAGGGAGTTCGCGCGCGCTGGCAGCGTTGTGGCAGGCGGCGTTCCCCATGGTGCTGCCGCCGGAGACGGAAGACGGGCTGGGCATCCTGGTGCTGAATTCGAACGCCCAGACGCATTTCTCGTTCACCAACGCGCTCGGCCTGGTCACGGCGGCACAGAGCCGCGCCGTCCGCAGCGTGATCGGGCGCTATCCGCGCGCCTGCTGGATCGTGGCGCTGCATCACCATGTCATCGAATATCCGCAACGCGCCAAGGCGCTGTCCGAACGCATCGGCACCGCACTGATCAACGGCAGCTGGTTCATCCGCCAGCTGCGCCCGCTCGACGGGCGCGCGGTGCTGATGCACGGACACCGCCATATCGACTGGATCGGGTCGTGCGGCGGGCTGCTGGTGATCTCGGCGCCATCGCCGGTGATGGAGGCCGGCGATGATGCCGAGACCGGCTTCTACCTGCACACGCTGGCCATCGGGACCACGGGCGAATTGCTGCTGCTGCAGCCGGAGCGGGTCGTTGTGCCCGGCGCCGCCGGGGATGGAGGGGTGGCGCGATAAGAACGCAGAGCACGGCCGGGGGCTCAGCCCCCAGGGTCCGCCCGGGGACCCCGCCCTTGCCGAGGGGCGCCGCCGCCGGGGGGTCGTCGCCGGCAAATGCCCGGTTCAGGGCAAAGCCCGGGCCCCGCCGACAGAAGCCCGATCCGGCCGGGGGCTCAGCCCGCCCCCGCCCCGGGCTGCTCGATCAGGAAACGGATCTCCCCGGCGAGCGTTTCCCCCGGCGGCAGAGCGACCAGGCCGTGATCGGGCACCTGGTCCCTCCGGTTGGCGGCATCGTTCATGTGGCTCACCGGCTCCACCGCCAACAGGGCGTTCATCTGAGGCAGATCGGGCTCCGGCGGATCGGGTGCGTAGACCACCAGATGGCGGAAGATCGGTCCGGCCTCGATCCGCACCCCGAGCCGGCGGTCCGGCCAGAGGATGCGCGCGGTGCCGTCCCAGCCGGCGAAGCAATTGTCGAGCGCCGGCCTGCCCACCACCCTGCCGCCGCGAAAATCCCACTCCGCCGGCACCGCGGTCCGGGCGGCGGGCAGCCGGTCGGCGCCGTTTCGCCATACTCCATCAGCAACGAAGTCGAGCAGCGTGCCCGCCGGCCGCGGAAAATACGGATGCAGGCCGAGCCCGGCCGGCGCCGCCATCCGGTCCCGGTTCTCGATCGAAATCACGACCTTCAGCCCGGTCTCGGTCAGAGTGAAATGCTGCTCGGCACGGAAGGCGAAGGGCCAGCCCCCGCTCTGCCCGGGCGTCGGCGCGTGGTCCAGCACCAGCCGTGCGGCGGCTTCCCCGGCGGCCGCGACCTGCCAGGGACGCCGCCAGCCGATGCCATGGATGGCATGCGCCGGATCGCCCAGCCCGACCGGCAGCCGCACCTCCCGCCCCGCCCAGGTGAACACGCCCCCGGCGATGCGGTTGGAAAACGGCACCAGCGGAAAGCAGCCGAGATCGCGCGGATCGCCCCCCGCCAGCGCCGCCTCCGTGGGGGGACGCAGGATCGGGCTGTCGCCCAGCCACCAGTCCAGCACCGAACCACCCCAGCCGGGCGCCAGACTGACACGTGAGTCCCCCCGGCGCAGGGTCAGGATCTCGGGGGCGACGGTCCGGTCGGTCATGGCGGCACGGGATTTCCTGAGAGGCTACGGAAGATACTCTGCCCGGCAGAAGGCGGCCGCGAAACCCCCGTGCCGCGAAGGCGAACCCAGGACACCGCCCCAGGGCCCATCGGGGCCCGCCTCCCCTGGAGCGCCCCCCCGCGAGGGGGGTCTCACGCCAAGGCCCCGGGGTTGTCGAAGATGGATCGGGCCGCGCCCGCACGCCTCAGGGCCCCCGTCTCCTCAGGGCCCCGTCTCCTCAGGGCCCCGTCTCCTCAAGGTCCCGTCTCCTCAAGGTCCCGTCTCCGCCGGACGATATTCCAGCGTCGCGTGGCCGGTCGCGAGCTTGCCGTCGCAGAACGCGGTCGCGGCGGCGAGGCCTGAGCGATCGCCGGTGATCGATCGCCATAGCCTGGCATGGCAGCCATCCACCGCCAGCGTCACCCCGAGCGGGGCATGCGCCGCCTCGTCCACGGTGATGAAATAGCGGGGGGCGGTGCGCTCGCTGTCGAAATGGTATCGCGCCTGCCACATCGGCGTCGCCGGATCGTGGCTGCCCTGGACATAGACGATCGGCACGAAGACCGGCCAGGCGGCGGCGTCGAACCGCCGGTCGAGGCGCGGCAGGCCGCGGCAGAGATCCGCGCCCTCGGGCACCAGTTGTCCCTCGATCAGGTCATGGCGCGGATAGAGTTCGCCGGTCAGTTCCCGGCAGGCGATGACCCGCAAAAGCCGTCTGGTCTGGTCCGGCGCGGCGGTGGTTTCCTCGGCGATGGCACCGAGCGCGCCCTGCAGCTCGATCAACGCGTCGAGCTGGCGTTCGAGCACGTAGCGCCCGTCCGGCCCCGCCCCGCGCATCAGGTCACGGTCCACCAGTTCGGCCCAGACCTCGGAGGAGGCGCTGAGCAGCGGATTGAAACTGCCGTTCTGGAACATCGCGCGGGTCGGCCGCGGCAGCCGCTCGCGCAGATGCCGCCATTCCTCCTGCAACGCCGCGAGCTGCTCGGCGTAATCCGCGAACGACCGCCCGAGCGTGCCTTCCAGCACCAGTGCCCGCGGCCGGGGCAGGCCTTCGGCACCGGCCAGGACGGCGATCATCGTCGCCTCCAGCGTGCCGTAGGATTCGCCATACAGCACGTAATCGAGCGGCGCGGACCTCGCCGCCCCCAGCGCGCCCAGGATCGCCAGCACATCGCGGGCCAGGAAATCGGAGCGGAAATCGGCATCGTCGGACAGGGCCGGGTCGTCGTTGCAGCCGGCCCCGCGGGGATCGGTCATCACCACGTCGTAGGCCGGTGGGATGCCGTCCTCGCCATCCATCGCATCGCCGCGGATCAGCGTGTTGCCGGGCCCGCCGGGCAGCAGCAGGATCAGCGGGTGGCCGCTCTCGCTGCCCCGGCGCAGGCGGAAGGCGAGCGGGAAGCGCGACCCGTCCGGCCGGGCGTAGTCGATCGGAACGCTGACATGGCCGATATCCGATCCCGCGCAGCCGGGGGGTGCGGCCTGCGCCGGGCGCGCCCCGGCCAGACCGAACGGGGCCAGACCGAACGGGGCCAGACCGAACGGGGCCAGGCCGAACGGGGCCAGGCCGAACGGGACGAGGACGAACACGGCAAGGGCAGCCGCCGCGCCCAGACGCGCGGGCGAGATCAGAAAGGGCCAGGCGCGCAAGCCTGCCAGGGAGGGAGGGGTCAACCGCATCTCCGCATCCTCGCCGGCCGGCCCGGATCGGCCAGCCAGACCGATCTACATTGGGACGCGATCGCGATCTGCCATCCCGTCTGGTCGATCCGGGCCGGGCGGGCCTTGCGCATCACGGTCCCGCTTCGCGAAGCCGCCCGCTTGCGCTCCGGCCTCGCGCCCCGCCCCGCGCCGCCGATCTTGCTCGCCGGACATGAAATCTCGGCTACACTTCGTCCGGCAAAGTGACGCCTCTGCCCGCTACGATCGGGGTCTGGACCAGAGGCGCCGCGTGCCGCGAGGCCGCCCTCCCGGCGGCCCGGCCAGACAGGGGGAGACGCCGGGATGTCCACCAGCACCACCGCCACCGCCGATGCCGGACGGCCACGCTCGGTCGCGCTGGTCGGTCCCTATGGCAGCGGCAAATCGACGCTGTTCGACGCGCTGCTGGGCCTGGCCGGTGCCGCCCCGCGGCGCGGCGCGGAGCCGCGCGGCCATGCCATGGGCACCGAGCTGCGCCTGGGCCATTGCAGCTTTCTGGGCGATAGCTGGGCGATCCTGGACTGCCCCGGCTCGGTCGAGTTCGCCTTCGAGACCGAGGCGGCGCTGGCGGCGGTCGACCTCGCGGTGGTGGTCTGCGAACCGGCCGAGGCCAAGGCCCTGACCGTCGCGCCGATCCTGCGGACGCTGGAGGAGCGGTCGATCCCTCATCTGGTCTTCGTCAATCGGATCGACACGCTGGCGGGGCGGGTGCGCGATACGCTGGGGGCGCTGCAGGCGCATTCCCGGCGCAAGCTGCTGCTGCGCCAGGTGCCGATCCGCGAGGGCGGCAACGTCACCGGCTATGTCGATGTGATCAGCGAGCGCGCCTATCGCTACCGCCCCGGCCAGCCCTCCGAGCTGATCCAGATCCCCGCCCATGTGCAGGCGCGCGAGCGCGAGGCGCATGACAGCCTGCTGGAGACGCTGGCCGACCACGACGATGCGCTGCTGGAGAAGATCCTGGAGGACATCGCCCCCACCACCGCCGAGATCTTCGAACTGCTGCACAAGGACCAGGCAAGCGATGCCGTGGTGGAGGTGCTGCTGGGCGCGGCGGAGCGGCTGCACGGCGTGCGGCGGCTGTGGAAGGCGCTGCGCCACGACACCCCCCACGCGGCAGAGACCGCGGCGCGGCGCGGCATCGCGCCCGACGGCGAGGCGCTGGCGCAGGTGTTCAAGACCGTCCATGCCGGCCACACCGGCAAGCTGTCCTACGCCCGCGTCTGGCGCGGCCCGCTGCGCGACGGCAGCGTTCTGAACGGCGAGCGGCTGGGCGGCATCTACCGCATGCCGGGCGGCGAGCCGGCGCGCAGCCAGGACGCGCAGCCGGGCGAGCTGGTGGCGCTCGGCCGGCTGGAAGCGGCGGCGACCGGGGCGCTGCTGAGCACCGCCGCCGGAGCGCCGGATGCCGGCGATCTGCGCTTCCCGGCCGCGCCGGAGCCGGTCTACGCCCTGGCGATCACCACCCAGGACCGCAAGGACGACGTGAAGCTCTCGGGCGCGCTGCAGAAGCTCGCCAGCGACGATCCGACCCTGCACGTCGCCCATGACCCGGAAACCGGCGAGACCGTGCTGCACGGCCAGGGCGAGATGCATCTGCAGGCCACGGTCGAGCGGCTGGCGCGGAACTACGGGCTGAAGGTCACCACCGCCCGGCCGCAAGTGCCGTTCAAGGAGACCATCCGCCGCGGCGTGCACCAGCATGCGCGGCTGAAACGCCAGACCGGCGGGCACGGCCAGTTCGCCGATGTGAAGATCGACATCGCCCCCCGTGGCCGCGGCGAGGGCTTCCTGTTCATCGACCGCATCGTCGGCGGGTCGGTGCCGCGGCAATACATCCCGGCGGTGGGCGAGGCGGCCGAGGAGGCCACGCGCAAGGGCCCGTTCGGCTATCCGGTGGTGGATGTCGCGGTGACACTGGTGGATGGCACGTTCCACTCGGTCGACAGCTCCGACATGGCGTTCCGCAGCGCGACGCGGATGGCGATGACCGAGGGCCTGGCCAAGGCCGAGCCGTTCCTGCTGGAGCCGGTCGATCACGTGACGCTGAGCGTGCCGAACGCCTTCACCGCCCGCGCCCAGCGCCTGCTGAGCGGCCGGCGCGGCCAGATCCTCGGCTATGCGGAGCGGGCGGACTGGCCCGGCTGGGACGATGTGGAGGCGCTGGTGCCGCAATCGGAACTGCACGACCTGATCATCGAGCTGCGCTCCCAGACGATGGGTCTGGGCAGCTACCGGCGGCGCTTCGACCACCTGGCCGAGGCGCGCGGCCGGGTGGTGGCGGCGTAGCGGGGCGGCGGGCAACGGGCGGCGATGGTGGGGCCCGGCCGGTCACACTGGCGAAAGGACCATCACGCCGCCCCACCGCCCTCTGATGGGCCTGGCCACCCATTGATCCCCGCCCCGATCCATGCCTTGTTCCGCCCGTTCACCACCAGGAGCCAGCTTGCCCCATGCGTTGCCCGTTCTGCGGCCACGAGGACACGCAGGTGAAGGACAGCCGTCCCGCCGATGACGGGGCGGCGATCCGCCGGCGGCGGTTCTGCGCCAATTGCGGCCAGCGCTTCACCACCATCGAGCGGGTGCAGCTGCGCGAGCTCACGATCGTGAAGTCCGACGGCCGGCGGGTGCCGTTCGACCGCGAGAAGCTCGCCCGGTCGATCCGCATCGCGATGCGCAAGCGGCCGATCCAGGAGGAGCGGATCGAGCGGATCGTCAACGGCATCGTGCGGCAGCTGGAATCCTCGGGCGAGAGCGACATTCCGAGCAAGCAGATCGGCGAGCTGGTGATGGAGACCCTGAAGGAGGTCGACCCGGTGGCCTATGTCCGCTTCGCCAGCGTCTACCGCAATTTCCGCGAGGCCAAGGATTTCGGGACCTTTCTCGGATCGCTCGGCGAGACCACATAACGGTTTTCATGGACGATCACGCTCACATGCGCGCGGCTTTGTCTCTGGCAAGGCGCGGGCTCGGTGCCACCTGGCCCAATCCGTCGGTCGGCTGCGTGGTGGTCGCGGACGGGCTGGTGGTGGGCCGCGCGGTCACCGCCCCCGGCGGGCGGCCACATGCCGAGACGCAGGCCCTGGCCATGGCCGGCCCGGCCGCGCGCGGGGCCAGCGTGTATGTCACGCTGGAGCCGTGCTGCCATACCGGCCGCACCGCCCCCTGCACCGATGCGCTGATCGCGGCCGGGGTGGCGCGGGTGGTGATCTCGATCCGCGATCCCGACCGCAGGGTGGACGGACAGGGCATCGCCCGGCTGCGCGCCGCCGGGATCGCGGTGGAGGAAGGCGTGCTGGCGGCCGAGGGGGCGGAGGTGGCCGCCGGGTTCTGCACGGTGATGCGGCTCGGCCGGCCGCTGGTGACGCTGAAGCTCGCCTCCACGCTCGATGGCCGGATCGCGACGCGGGGCGGGGAAAGCCGCTGGATCACCGGCGAGCCGGCGCGCCGCGCCGCCCATGGGCTGCGTGGCCGGCATGACGCGGTGCTGGTCGGGGTCGGCACGGTGCTGGCAGACGATCCGGACCTCACCTGCCGGATCAGCGGCTTCAAGACCGTGCCGCTGGTCCGGGTGGTGGCCGACAGCCATCTGCGCACCTCGCTCTCGGCGCGGCTGGTCACCTCGGCCCGCCAGGCGCCGAGCTGGATGCTGGTGCGGGCGGGCGCGGATGCCGATCGCCGGCGTGCGTTCGCCGATCTGGGGGTGTCGCTGATCGATCTGCCGGCCGGGGAGCCGGGCGTCGATCTCGCCGCCGGGCTGGCGGCGCTGGCGCAGCGGGGCATCACCCGGCTGCTGGTCGAAGGGGGCGCGCAGCTGGCCGCGGCCTTGCTGCGCCAGGGTCTGGTCGACCGGCTGGCCTGGTTCCATGCGCCGGCGGTGATGGGCGGCGATGGCTGGCCGGCGGCGCAGGCCTTCGGGGTGGAGCGGCTGGCGGCGATGCCGCATTTCGTCCGGCTGGGCAGCGTGGCGCTGGGCGGCGACATGCTGACCGAATTCCGCCGCGCGGCCTGAAGCGGGGCATCGGGGGGCATGTTCACCGGCATCATCACCGCCCTCGGCACCGTGCGGGAGGTGCGCCCCCTGGGCGAGGGCCGCGACATGCGCCTGGTGATCGCCACCACCTGGCCCGACACCGCCGCCATCGCCCCCGGCGCCTCGATCGCCTGTTCGGGCTGCTGTCTCACCGCCGTGGCGCTCGGGGCGGACTGGTTCGCGGTGGATGTCTCGGCCGAGACGCTGTCGAAGACCACGCTCGGAAGCTGGCGGGTGGGCAGCACGGTCAATCTCGAACGCGCGCTGCGGGTGGGCGACGAGCTGGGCGGCCATATCGTCTCGGGGCATGTCGACGGGGTCGGCACCGCGCTGCAGGCCAGCCCCGAGAACGGCTCGGTGCGCTGGCGCTTCCTTGTGCCGGCCGGCTTCGGCCGCTACATCGCTGCCAAGGGCAGCATCGCCATCGATGGCGTGTCGCTGACCGTGAACGAGGCCGACGCCGACAGTTTCGGCGTGAACATCATCCCCCACACCGCCGCGGTGACCGGTTTCGGCCGGCTCGCCGCCGGTGATCCCGTCAATCTCGAGATCGACATGCTGGCGCGCTACGTCGCCCGGCTGGCGGAGTTCCGATGACCCCTCCCTCCCCCACCACCGGGCCCGACGGCGAGACGCTCAAGACCGTCTCGCTCTCCGCCTATCTCGCCAGCGCCGAGGAACTGATCGAGGAAGCGCGGGCGGGGCGGATGTTCATCCTGGTGGACGACGAGGACCGCGAGAACGAGGGCGACCTGATCGTGCCCGCGCAGTTCGCGACCCCCGATGCGATCAATTTCATGGCCCGCCACGCCCGCGGCCTGATCTGCCTCGCGCTGACCCGCCACCGGGTGGAGCAGCTCGGCCTGCCGCTGATGAGCCACGCCAACGGCTCGCGCATGCAGACCGCCTTCACCGTCTCGATCGAGGCGCGGCACGGCATCACCACCGGCATCTCGGCCGCCGACCGGGCGCACACCGTCGCGGTGGCCACCAACCCGGAAGCCGGGCGCGACGACATCGTCAGCCCCGGCCACGTGTTCCCGCTGATGGCGCGCGAGGGCGGCACCCTGGTGCGCGCCGGCCATACCGAGGCGGCGGTGGACATCGCCAGGCTGGCCGGGCTGAACCCGGCCGGGGTGATCTGCGAGATCATGAACGATGACGGCACCATGGCCCGGCTGCCCGACCTGGTGTCCTTCGCCCAGCACCACAACCTCAAGCTCGGCACCATCGCCGACCTGATCGCCCATCGCCGCCGCACCG
>VFSW01005328.1_pt1 | contig 19041 bp, 20 predicted proteins | sample 5358111 | NCBI WGS metagenome assembly VFSW01 (sample SAMN11554181, study PRJNA540505) | mine drainage metagenome | isolation source: sediment from site ElyBrook_90M | place: USA: Ely Copper Mine, Vershire, VT | collected 2017 | reverse complement strand
GACCGCGGGGGGGCTCTTCTGGGGCGCGGCGGGCGGGGCGTGGTGGCCGTGGGGGTGGCGGACCGGCCCCTCCCCCCTCGCCCCCCCCTGACCGGATCGCGTCGGCTCGGGGGGAGCGAGGTCGTGCGCGAAGACGCGGGGAGGAGGTGGAGCGAAAGGTTCACAGCGAAATCTCGGTTCGGAGAAATGGGTGTTAAATACCCTGCGAACCCTTGCTGTTAAAGGTACGTGAACGGTACCATGGAAATCGAAGACGCGCAATGGGAGTTTGTAGGCGGATGAAGTGCAGGGCAATCGATAGAAGTCTCGGTGGATGAGGTCGGCGCGTCGTACGGAGAATTGGCGTCCTCTTTCGCAGCAATTGCCCGCACTCTTTTCGTAGAACGAACCGTCGCAGGCACGCTGCAGCGCATCGTTGACTTCGCCCAAGCGACGGTGGGCGGCTGTGACGCGGCCAGTATCTCCCTCCTGACCGGCGAGGATATCGCCACACCCGTCAGCTCAGATCCGATCGCACTCGAGATCGACCGCTACCAGTACGAGTTCCGAGAGGGGCCCTGTCTCGACGCGATCCACACCGATCCCATCCACTACTCCGAGGACCTCACGACCGATGAGCGTTGGCCGAACTTCGGACCCGCGGCCGTCGCCCTCGGGATGCGCAGTCTGTTGTCGTGTCGACTCTCGTCGGACGTAACGCTCGGTTCACTCAACCTGTATGCCCGGGTGCCCGAGGCCTACGACGCGATCGACCGCACCAAGGCCATCATCTTCGCGTCACACGCCGGCATCGCACTCGGCGCGGCCGGCGTACTCGCCGACGCGGAGGTCTCGCTCGGCGCCGAGATGAAGCGCGCGGAGAACCTCGAGATCGCGTTGACGACGCGAGAGGTGATCGGTCAGGCCGAGGGCATACTCATCGAACGTGAACGACTCACACCAGATCAAGCGTTCGACGTACTTCGCAAGGCGTCACAAAATCTGAATCTTCGACTTCGTGACCTCGCACAGTATGTCGTCGACACCGGTGAGGTACCCGAAAAGTAGATTCGCGGCGCATGCGTCACCTACGCGTATCAACGAATCATTGGGTTATGCGGGGTATTCCTTCACTCACACGAAAGTCCCAAGGTCCTCACCCGAGTTTCTAAAGGCGCCGTGCCTAACGTCGTGGTTGTAGTTGTTACACCTGTATCAAGTTTCAAGCGCAACGGTGCGTAAAGAGAAAGTGGGGCACACATGGCTGTGTTTGGATTGATTCTTTTGCTGATCGGCTTCGTATTAGCGATCAAGATCCTCTGGACCATCGGGGTGATCGTCTTGATTATTGGACTCGTGCTGTGGGCAATGGGTGCCGCAGGTCACGCCGTGGGTGGTAGGAAGCACTACTTCTAGACCACCTTCTCGATGGTCGCTGGCGACCTCGAGATCGTTGCAGGTTCTTCTCTCAGAAAAATGTTTGGGGTACCTCGCGCGTCCAATTGATATATCCAACGGTGATTCCATCACCAGAAATGAAGGAGATTGACTATGGCAGGACTTACAGGAATGGGACTGAGCGCCGTCGCACTTATTGCGGGAGCGATCATGCGTTTCGCGATTTCCGTGCAGACGACTGGTTTCAACATCAACAAGATCGGCGTCATCTTGATGATTGCCGGTGGCATCGGTTTTGTGGTTTCGGCAATTCTGTTCGCGTCGACTCGCGGCGCAGTGGTGGGTGGCACGCACACCGTCCACAGCGAGACGAGGGATTCGAACGGCAACGCCGTGACCCAAGACCGGGTCGAGACCTGAGCGAAGTTAGCTGAGGCGAGGTTCCCCTCGTCGCAGAGAGCCGCCCTGCGCTATGCGGCGGGGGGATAAGTAGCCAATCGGGGAGGCGCGGTGCGTCTCCCCGATTGACGTACGGCTTGCGAAATGGTGCGCAAGCTTTTGCGTGTCGTCACGCGTGCTGACCCCTAAGGTCACAACGACGGACTCGTTTCGCCGTACCCGGTGGGCGACACGAAATGAGCCCGTCAGGAATGATGCGCTGGGCTGCGTGCCGGAATGGTGAATGTCGAAACAGCTTCGACGAAATATTCGCCCTCCTCGCGACCGAAATGGACGAGGTGTGACACAGACGCATCACCTCCGAGATGACCTAGGCACCCGGCACATCGCCGGGGCCCAATGATTTGAGGAGAATCGAATGGCTGGCTTGACAGGTATGGGACTAAGTGCCACGGCGTTGATTGCCGGCGCGATCATGCGCTTCGCAATCACGGTGCAGGGAAAGGGATTCAACGTTTCAAAGATTGGCGTCATCCTCATGATTGCCGGTGCGATTGGCTTAGTGATCTCGGGGGTCCTCTTCGGACTCACTCGAACACAGGGCAATGGCACACACACGATGCACAGTGAGACCCGTGACGCGCTAGGCAACGCCGTGGTACAGGACCGCATTCAGACGTAGGTAACGAGGTACGTGGAGGAGACAACGTAATACAGTTCGCGTTGTCTTTTCCGCCTAGACGTCGTTGCCTCGAAGCAGCGCACCGTACTTTCTTGGAGAACAAGTCGCCGGAGTCTCGTCGCGTGCTACAACCATTATGTTCGTGCTCGACAATTGAACGGAAGGATGAACTCAAATGGCTGAATTCTTGACCGACGTGAAGACGCTGCGCGAGAACGCGCGCAAGAACATCAAGAAGGGACCGGTCACCGACTCCTACGGTGCCGACCTTCCCAAAGTGCTCGACGTGTTGAATCAGTCGCTGGCCACTGAACTGGTCTGTGTCTTGCGCTACACGCAGCATCACTTCGCGGCGAAGGGCCTCAACGCGGAGTCCATCGCGGCGGAGTTCTTGGCGCACGCCAAGGAGGAGCAGGGTCACGCGGAGCTGCTCGCCGCGCGGATCTCACAGCTCGGTGGCGACGCCGACTTCAATCCCGACACGTTGACCAACCGGGCCCACTCCGAGTATGAGACCGCCGACTCGCTCACGGCCATGATCAAGGAGAACCTGGTGGCCGAGCGCATCGCCATCAGTTCCTACACCGAGATCATCGCGTGGTTGGGCGACGGTGATCCCACGACACGACGGATGCTCGAAGAGATCCTGGCCGTCGAAGAAGAACACGCGGACGACATGGCGAACCTCCTCGAGAAGGAGTAGGCCACCGATCCGCGACGTCGCCCGCGTGCCGGGCACTGACCATGTGTAGAGTCGAGTTACCTTCAAGAACGAGGGTTTCGAGGACGTTGAGCGTCCACTGCGTGAAACCCGGTCCGCTTTGAGCACGAGTGAGAAGTGTCAGCGTGAAGCACGTGGCGCCGTGAAGTGTGTCGTGACGTCGTGGGCGTGAGTACGACCCCGCGTCATGAGACGTCGCTTGAGGTGGCTGCGCTCCCTGAGGCCCGCGGACCGCTGAGCGAATCGCTCTTCAAGGCACTCGTCCGTTCGCCCGGCTCCATGGGCGACGAGGTGGCCGACCAACTCTTCGTCGATGATCCCCTTTCCGGCGAGGACACCCCGCTCGCTCTGTACGCCCTCTACGAACTGCACTACCGCGGGTTTCTCGATGTCGCCGAAGGTTGGGAGTGGGATCCTAACTGCCTCGAACTGCGTCGAAACCTCGAAGGCGCATTCATCCGCCGCCTGCGACACGACGTGACCGAACGGCACGGATCGTCGAGCGTCGCGCCCGACGAAGTCGTCGAGTCACTGCGGGCCTTGACGACCGGCGCGCGCCCGTCGCTCGCGACGTTCATGGCGGTCGACGCGACACCGCAACACTTGCGCGAGTTCAGCATCCACCGATCGCCCTACCAGGGCAAGGAGGCCGATCCTCATACCTGGGCGATCCCTCGACTGAAGGGCCAATCCAAGGCGGCGCTCGTCCTCATCCAGTTCGGTGAGTACGGCGACGGTCGAACGTCCAAGATGCATGCGGAGCTCTTCAGCGACGCCCTCGAAGCCATGGGTCTGGAACGTCGATGCGATGCGCACCTCGATGCAGTGCCTGGGGCGTCGCTCTCGGCAGTGAACCTGGTGTCCCTCTTTGGACTTCATCGTCGTTGGCGCGGCGCACTCATCGGGCACCTCGCTCTCTTTGAGATGTGCGCCGTTGAGCTCATGAGTCATCAAGTAGATGCCATGCGCCGGCTCGGGATGGAGGGCGCTATCCCGTTCTTCGAGGCGCACGTCGCCTCCGATGTCGCGCACGAGCGGATCGCTCTACGAGAGATGGTCGGTGGACTCCTCGTCGATGAACCCGGCCTGAGTGATGACGTCGTCTTTGGTGCGCGAGCTCTGGACCTACTCGAGCGCCGATTCGCGGATCGTCTGCTCTCGGCATGGTCCGTGGGCCACTCGTCACTTCGTCGACGTGAGCCGTGGTCGCCCCGCGACTATCGGGCGACGGCGATGGCGCCGAGCGCGTAGTGGTTGAAGGTCATTCCACGTTCGTCCGCGCCGCGGCGCCAAATTTGACGGGGCCGAATCGCCGCCGAAAGGCGATGTAGATCCCGCCGCCGGCGATTATCGGCAACCAGTACGTGACGAGCCGATAGGCGAGCGTCGCAATGATGGCGCGACCGCTCGACACGCCGGCGAGCACGAGCAGACCGCTGAGACTCGCCTCGACGACGCCCAGTCCTCCCGGGGTGATCGGAAAGAGTGCAATCACCGCGGTCGCGGCGTAGGCCAAGAGGACGAGCGGAGCATTGGGCTTCGCTCCGGTGGCGCGAAGCGCTGCGAGCAGGGCGAAGTAGTCGAAACCAATGCGTCCGCCAATCAACAAGACGGCCTCGCGCCAGCGCTTACCCAAGTTGGCGCGAACGAGATTGCGTTCATCCACGAGGCGTTCGCCGAGATTCGCGGTCGCTTTGCGGCGCTTCGGCAGCGCGTTGAGGAGTCGTTGCATCCCGTACGCCAACTTCATCAGCGGCTTGTCGGTCGTGAGCAAGATCGCCCCGGCGCCAATGATCAAGATGAAGCCGATGATCCCGAGCACCGCCGCGTGCTCGAGGCCCGGACTTATCGGCACGCCGCCCACGATGGCGGGTAGTGCGCACACGGGAAGGATGAACAGACCCGCGAGCCCGATGATGGCCGATACCGCGAGTCCTCCGCCGGCCTGGGCGGAGTCGATGCCGCCCATGGAAAGCATCTGATACTGGACGCCGGCGCCCGCGACGTCGCCGGCGGGCAACACGTTCGTGACCGCGTTGCCGACGAGAAGCGCCGCGATGACCGAGAACCACAACTTCGTCCGCAGGAGGATTCGTAGCAGTGTCGCCGCACACGCGAAGCTCACGACCTCGGCACAGAACATGACGAAGAGCCAGAGGAAGGAGAGATGGAACAGTTTGGGCCATGCGGAGATGACCTTGGTGAACGCCGGCAGAGCGATGTAGAACGCGATGCCCGTGACAACGACCGCCGTGATTTGTCGAATCGACTTATTCGACTTCTTCTGTTTCGTTGTTTTTGCGATTCGTCCAATCTATGGCCACGTGCACAGACCTTCGACATAATTTTGAATTTCCTGTGAACGACAGTCTTAAGACTCCTCTAATTGGAATCCACGTGGAGCACCCATAGCCTTTCTTCAACATTTTTTCGCTAGTGGACGAGGAGGGTCACGAATGCTTGAGGGCGAAGCGGTTCGAAATCACTACGAAGAGAGCAAGGCGTTGCGAAGTTCAGAGGCACTGTGGACGATCGCGAATGAGCGAGTCGAAGGGGTTCGACGCGAGTTCACGAGGTTGGTGGATTCGGGCGTTCTCGACCTGCCGATGCCGGGGAGCGGTGACACCGCGCGACGCTGGGATGAACTTCGTTCGATTGCGGCGACCGATCTCTGCGTGGCCCGCTTGAGCGAAGCGCACGTCGACGCGCTCGCGATTTTGGAGGAACTTCGAGGACCTCGCGGAGGACGCCGCGCCCGTTGGGGTGTGTGGGCAGCGAATCCGCCGACGCCGTGCGTGCGCGCCCGACAGGTCGGTGACGAGTGGCTACTGAGTGGCGTGAAGCCCTTCTGCTCGGGGGCGACCATCTGCACCCACGCGCTCGTGAGCGCCGACGCATCCGACGGCTATCGACTCTTCGCGGTGGACCTCAGTCGCGGTGTGCGAGCCATCGAGGGCACGTGGCCGGCGGTGGGGATGGCCGGTTCGCAGAGCTTAGACGTCGAGTTCATCGACGCACCGGCGACGCCCGTCGGTGGCCCGGGGGACTACCTCACGCGGCCAGGATTCTGGCACGGTGCACTGGCCGTCGCCGTCTGTTGGTACGGGGGTGCCGTGGGGTTGGCGCGCACGTTGCTCCGTGAGGGTGAACGGCGAACACTCGACGATCACGCGCTGGCTCACCTCGGCGCCATCGACGCGGCACTGAGTGCCCTCGCAGACGGTTTCGGGGTCGCCGCCGAAGAGATCGACCTTGACCCGAGGGACACGGCCAACGTCGGCGAGGTCCGCGCGCTGGAATTACGCGCCAATGCCGAGCGCACGGCACTCGACGTCCTTGAACGCGTCGGTCGTGCGCTCGGTCCCCGGCCGCTCTGCCATGACGCCCGCCACGCGAACCTGGCCGCTGACCTCGGGGTCTACGTACGTCAAAGTCACGCTGACGCCGACCTGGCACGTTTGGCGACGGCGGTCCTCGCGAAGGGGGCATCATGGTAGACCTGCGTCCGTCCCCACGTCCACGCCTCATCTGCAGTGAGGGTACCACGGAGGCCCGATGGGAGCAGTGTCCTGCGTTGAGCGGGGTCCCCGAACTCTCGATCGACGGCCACGCCCTCGCCCTGGTGGTCGCGCCTCACCCCGACGACGAGACCTTGGCGCTCGGAGGCACGATCGCCTCGATGGCGGCGCGCGGCATGGCGGTCGTGGTCGTGACCGCGACGGACGGCGAGACGTCGCACCCACAGAGCACCGTGCTGACGCCCGATGAACTGCGCACGCTTCGCTGTGCGGAGTCGCGACGAGCGCTCGGCGTTCTCGCGGATGGGCACCGCGGCAACGTGAGGAACGTGCAGTTGCACTTGCCAGACGGAGAGCTTGCGGAATCGCACGAAGAGTTGACGCAGTGGCTCGTGCGACACCTCACGCCCGAGGACGTCTGTTTCGCGACGTGGGAGTCCGACGGACATCCTGATCACGAAGCGGTCGGGCGAGCGGCAGTGGCGGCCTGCACAGCGACGGGGGCGAGGCTGCTCCAGTATCCGGTGTGGACGTGGAATTGGGCCGAGCCAGGTGATGAGTCGATTCCGTGGGAACGGGCCCGTCGCATCGAACTGAGCGAGCACGAACGCGAGTGCAAGCAGCGCGCGATCGAGTGTTACCGCACGCAGATCCTGCCGATCGGGGACGGGGCCGGTGACGCGGCCATCGTCCCTCCCTATGACCTCGCGCACTTTCAACGGCCGTTCGAGGTGGTGTTCGTATGACGCTACCGGCGAGTTACTTCGACGACATGTATCAAGACAGCGCGGACCCGTGGGGGTTCACGAATCGGTGGTACGAGGAACGTAAGCGAGCCATCACGTTGGCGTCACTGCCCGAACGACGCTACGCCACGGCCTACGAGCCAGGCTGCTCGGTCGGTGTCATGACCCTCGAACTCGCGGAACGTTGCGATTCGCTGCTGGCGAGCGACGGCTCCACGGCGGCACTTCGTGAAGCCACCCACCGGCTCGAGCGGCACGACCACGTCCGATTCGAGCGACGAACGTTGCCGTTCGAATGGCCGGCGGGAGAGTTCGACCTAGTCGTCCTCTCAGAGATCCTCTATTACTTCAGCGACGCGGACCTCGATGACGTGGTCGCCAGGGCCACGAGGGCGGTCGCACCGGGGGGCACGCTGGTCTCGGTCCACTGGCGGCCCAAGGTGGCGGACTATCCCCAACACGGTGACCGCGTCCAGGTGGCGTTGCAGCACCGATGGCCGACCGGATCGCGAATTGTCCATCACGTAGAGGACGACTTCGACCTCGCCGTGTACGTTCGCGCCGAGAATTGCCGCGAACACGGCTGCCTCTCGGTTGCCTCGAAGACGGGACTGCGATGATTCGAGCCATTGGCGTCGTCGTGCCGGCGCATAACGAGGAGTCACTGCTCGCGCGGTGTCTCGATGGTCTCATGTTCGCGTCGAAACAGGGAGGCGTGCCACCGGTGCGGATCGTCGTGGTGGCCGACGCCTGCAGCGACGACACCGTCGAGGTCGCGAGGACGATGGGTACCGACGTGCTCGAAGTCGAACTACGAAGCGCCGGCGCCGCGCGCGCGGTGGGCTTCGAGCTCATCGTGGGCGAACGAGACGTCCCCATGGACGAACTCTGGCTGTGCACGACCGATGCCGACAGCATCGTGCCCGACCACTGGTTCCTCCATCACGCCCAGAAGGAGGCGCTCGGCTACGACGCGGTCGTGGGCACCGTGGTCGTCGACGACTGGTCCGAACACGCCAGTCACACGCCGCGACGATATTCGCGGCTCTACGGACCGGGCCGTGATGGTCACCCTCACGTCCACGGAGCGAACCTGGGGCTATCGGGAGGTGCCTACGCGACGATCGGCGGCTTCCCGCCGCTGGCCCTGGCGGAGGATCACGCGCTCGTCGCGGCCCTCAACCAATTCCACCTGAGGATCTGTCGCACGGGCAACGCCCCGGTCCTCACCTCCGCTCGTCGCGACGCCCGAGCACCGCACGGGTTTGGCGCACTGCTCGAAGCCATGGACCGCCCGACGTGGGACGACGAACTGCGCCGACATTCGTAGTCGACTGCCCACGGGCCGCGGTCGATCCACTCAGATCAGAAGTTGGTCGAAGTACTGTCGAGGGGTGAAAGTGATCCGACGAGCGCCATCGCCGCGACGGCATCGCGCGGCGTCTGCGTCGGGCGATCGTCGCATCGGACAGCGATGAGTTACGTCAGCTCCCCGGTTCGGGAAGCGAAACTTCCCGAGGCCGTGCACCAGCAGTTCCGTCCCGACATCCAGGGCCTTCGAGCGATCGCGGTCATCCTCGTCATCCTCGATCACGCACAGGTCCCCGGCTTCGAAGGTGGCTACATCGGCGTCGACGTGTTCTTCGTCATCAGCGGCTTCGTGATCACCAATCTGCTTCGACGTCAGCCGTCGGACAACGTGCGGCACAACCTCGCGTACTTCTACGGTCGACGTATACGGCGCATCGTGCCCGCCGCCACGTTCACGCTCGTGGCGACGATCTTCGCCGCCTACTACCTCCTCGGCACGAACTTCGTACCTCAGCTCCTCGGCGACGTGCGGTGGTCATCGCTGTTCTCGGCGAACTACCGACTGATCAGAACCGGCAGCGACTACTTCATCCCCGGCATCGCGCCGTCACTCGTGACCCACTTCTGGTCGCTCGCCGTCGAAGAGCAGTTCTACCTCTTCTTCCCGCTCATCGTGTTCACGTTGGCGTTGTTGACGCCACTGCGCGCTCGCGCGACGACGCTCGGTCTCTTCCTCGTCGCCGCGATAGCGGCGTCGGCCTGGTACTCGTGGCACTTGACGCCGATCAGTCCAACGGTGGCGTACTACTCGCCGTTCACGCGCTTCTGGGAGATCGCCCTCGGTGGCCTCATGGCGCTGTTGCCCGGCGCGTGGGCCAGACGGGCACCGCTGCTCAGCGCCGCGCTTGGGGCACTGGCCTTCGTCGGACTGGGCTTCGCGGTGTGGAAACTCAACGCCCAGAGCGTGTACCCCGGTGTGCTGGCGTGGTGGCCCTGCGCCACGACGGCCCTGCTGCTTTGGAGCGGGCAGGGGAGTGCCCCGGGCGGCCCGGCGTCGTGGCTCTCGTGGCGCCCACTGCGCTACATCGGCGACATCTCTTACTCGCTCTACCTGTGGCACTTCGTGTGGCTCAACCTGCCCTTACAGATGGTGCACCCGCCGACGTCGATGTGGGCGCGCGAGATCGAGATCGCCGGGGCCCTCGCGTGCGCCGTCATCTCCTATCACTTCCTCGAGAACCCGATCCGCCGTTCGAGGCGACTCGACCGCGACTTCGTCGCGGTGCTGTTGCTACTGGTCGTGTGCGTCGCGTGCTCGTGGGACTCGACGTTGATCGTGGGTCATCTCGCGCACATTCACTTCCGGTTCTGACCGGTCAGCGGTCGATGAACATCGGTGACGAGGGCGCGACCTGCACGTGGTACACCTGTGCGAGTTCGTGTGCGACGTAGGTCGCGATCACGTTCTCGCCGACGTAACTGAAGTGGATTCCGTCGGTTGATCGCAACACGGAGGGGACCCGATTCACCGGTGCGGCGTTGGCGTACTGGCCCTGGGCGTTCGCGAAGAGGTCCCACGCGGGCAGGAAGGTCATGCCGGGGACGGCCCGCTCAACCTTCAAGAAGACCGAATTGATCAGGACCATGTGCTGACGGTAGGTCGCAGGTTGCATGATCGGCATCCCGACCCACAGCACGTACGCGCCGCTGTTCGTCGCCGCGGTCGCGATGCCCTGCACGATCTTGGTGTACGCCGTGATCCACGGCGCGGAGCCGAAGGCGACGACGTGACCGTCGACGCGCAGGTTCTGCTCGTCGTTCCCTCCGAACATGGCGATGACCAACTGCGGATGGTACTGCGAGAGAAGGACCTTCTCCTTGGCCCCCCAGTCGTAGAACCAAGGAGTGGTGAGACCGCTTGCCGACTTGTCGGCCTGTACGAGGCGCAGCACGTGATCACCGCCGAGCTCTCTCGCGAGCCCCCAGCCGAGGTCGTTGCCGAGCGAATCACCGATCTCGAGGACCGTGCACCGCCCGCTCACCGTCGTCGGTGCCGACGCCATCGCATTGAAGTGACCCCCACGGCCCGGAGGCGCGAACGAGGCGCCGTTCACCTGAGGAGACGGCAGCGGTGCAAGGTTGCCGCTCGACTGCGTGGTGGTGGTCGTGGGGATTGTCGTCGTCGTGGGCGTTGACGTCGGCACCGTGGTGGTCGTCGTTGACGCGACCGACGTCGTCGTGGTCGACGCGGAGTGACTCGCCGGCTGGTAGCGGAGTTCGAAGCCGACGACGACGAGGGCCGTGACGACGAGACCCAGCATGACCCGCAGGGGCCAACTTGGTTCAGAGCCCCCGCGTTTCAGGTCATTCGCCATCTCTTGGGGATGGTAACAGCGCGTGACGATCACTCGACATTCGTGCGCCGTGACGAATTGTGAAGATGTTCGCTACAGATTGACGGTGACGAGCGTGCCAATCGGTGTAAAGGGGAAGACGGTCTGCGCGCTCGCGAAGGGCATCTCGACGCATCCGAGACTCTGCGGGAAGCCGTAGGAGTAGCGAGGGAACTCGTGCAATGCGTCACCACCGTTGAAGTACGACACCCACTGGATGCCCGGGTCGCTGTAGTGGCTGCCGTCGGGGTGGGTGCCTGACATCGTTGTCGAGAGGAAGCGCAGGTAGACGGGGAACGTGCCGACCTGGGTGGGTGACGCCGAGATGCCGGTGTTCACCAGGGTGCGGAACTTGACGTGATCCTTCACGTAGAGGATTAAGGTGTCGGGCGAACTTTCTGTGACGCTGACGTAGTTGTACGTCGTCGGGTCGACCTTGTGGGACAGCGCCGCGCTGACCAGTGCGCTCCATGTCGCTGCGTCGGCGACGCCGGTCGTCGGCAAGTTGTTGACACTCTGAAAGTTCATGAGTGCACCGCGGAGTATCGCGCCGTTCGCGCCGAGCACCCATTGACTCTGCAGGGCCTGGGGAAGCGCCGGGTACTTCCAGGTGAAAGTCCCATTCGCGGGCTGGGAAGGATCGCTCTGCGGCGACGTCGCGGTGAAGCTCACGGGCAGGTAGTTGAGTTCGGCGAGCAACTGCTCCTCCCAGGTGGTGCTGGTGGCCCCGGTGGCGACGTGGGGTCGCACGCCAATGAAGGCGCACGTCGCCGAGCACCTCATTCGGGTGGGCAAGAGGATGGTGTAACTCGTCGCCGGTTTGATCGATCCAGTGACGACGGCCTGCACCTCGTGTGCGCTGATCTGTTGCCACGCGGTCGCGAGTGCCGGACGAGTGGTGAGAACAGGTAAGTCCTTCACCCTCGTCGCGGCGCTGAAATGGAGACGCACGATGGGCAGCTGCGAACTCAGCGAGGTCGCGACGTCGCTCGTGATCGAGTACGAACGGGCGACGGCCGTCGCAGAGGCTCCGAGGGCCGGTGCCAGTGAGGCCCCCACGAGCCCCGCCGTGAGGGCCATGGTCGCTCGGCGCCGCTTGGTCAGTGCTCCAGATTACCCACGGCCGTGCGGATGCAGACGGCGCCTACCATGGGTGGGAGGAAGGGCCGTCCAGGCCACTGTTGAAGACCGTCGGCGTCATCGTGGTCATCGGTTTCGCCCTGTGGATCGTTTTCGGCATCATTGGTTTCCTCGCCTTCGCCGCCTGGACGTTGATCAAGATTCTGATCATCGCGGCAGTTGTTGGGGCGATCTATCACTACTTCAAACATCAAAAGGCCCACTGAGGTCCCCTAGTAGGCTGTCTCTTTCTGGCGGCGTGGCCGAGTGGTTAGGCAGGGGCCTGCAAAGCCCCGTACTCCGGTTCGAATCCGGACGCCGCCTCCAGAAATCGAATCGCGCTGCCCCTGAACTTGCCCCTGGTTTTCAACTACCAGTGAAATTAAGCATTTAACGGCACGACAAACCCGTGTGTTGAACCTGATCTGTTCCACTTTTCGATCTCGCTGTTGGCAGTGTCGTTGGAGTATGGGGCTATGTGAGCCCCTTACACACGAGGCCATACGCCAGTCGCCGCAACGTTTCTCAGCAGCGACGCGCTGATTCTGCCCCCGAAATATCACTTTTGGTCACTCAGACGAGGAGATGCTTATGCACTGGTGGATGGCGAAATATCTAATTGACTGGGCCCCTTCCTCCGACACCCCGAACATCGATACTCCGAATTTGAAACGGATATTGGTCGCGAGATGTTTCATATGAGTTCTGGACGAATTCTTACGCCAATGATGTCGCTTACTGAATAGGACACGGCTCGTGCGGGTTCACGTCAGGCCTTCGACACCAATCAAGAGAATGTCGCCAACCAATCATGGCCGTAGCCGAGCTATCCGTTTGAATTGCAGAAACCGCCGTCGTGACACGGCCTAGTCGAGCAAGGGTGTTCCGCCCGTGTGGGCGTGACGCCACTGCGCCCAACGCGGGGCAGAACTATGTTCTTCACATGAGCACGATCGAATACTTGCGGGTAACCCAAATCGAAGAAACGGGTCCTTGCGACGAGCTATTCCGTGAGTACATTTCATGGTGGCAAGAACAGATGTGGTCGGTTCACGGCAAGAGTTACGACGACGCACTCATCGAACAGGCCCATTTGGATTTCCGAGGGGAATGGCCCAAGATGTTGAACGATCCGGGTCGGCTCTACCTCGTGAGGGTCGAAGGAACTCCGGTAGGAGTAGTCGGTCTCAAACCGGTTTCTGGATCAGAGGCGGAAGTCAAGCGAATGTATTTGCGGGCTGAGTGCCGAGGAGTTGGTATCGCTGAGGGTCTGCTCAAAATCGTCCTCAGTGATGCACGACGCGAAGGTTTTGCGACGGTTCGGCTCGACTCGTTCGATTTCATGACGGGCGCTCACCGCCTCTACCGGAAAGTGGGATTCCGGGACTCTGAACCGTTCGCAGATTTCGAAGGTTCGGATGACCCTGACTTGATTGCCATGCGACTGTTCATGAGACTTGAGTTAGCTTCGCACTAACTGACTGGGAGTTGAGGTTGCCAGTGAAGGGTGGCACGCGGGCCACAGCGGGCTCCTTCCCTTTTGGGGCCTGTCCCCAAAAATTTGGTGTCCATCAAACCGTGGCAACTCCATTTGGTCGATTCGTAGATCGTCGGTCTGACTGGGACTACGACGAAGTGATCGGATGGTTGAAACTTGTCTCGGATGGACCTGGTCCCGTTTTCGGCAATTTGCCCCTGAGTTTGCCCCTTAAAATCAGAGGAAACGAGACTTTCGAGAGACCATCGGCTTACTGCAATGTGCGCCGTAAGTCCGTATTTACGTGTCCTTTGGCACACCACGGCACAGCGTGACACACGAATGCGGACACTGCAAAGCCCCGTACTCCGGTTCGAATCCGGACGCCGCCTCCAGGAGGTCTCACCCCAGTTCGTGCAGCCAGCGGTCGAGTTGACTCGCTGCTCGAGCGTGGTTCGTTGTGCGTGGCGCACGTGACCGCAATACTGGTTCGATGGGAAAGACCTTCGACGGGATCGACGAGACGCTGGCGTCGTGGATCTGTTCGCAGCCGGTGTTCTTCGTCGCTACCGCACCGCTCGCCGGTGACGGACTCCTCAACTGTTCGCCCAAGGGGAACCGTGACGAGTTCCTCGTCCTCGAATCGCGACGCGTGGCCTACCTCGACCAGACGGGCAGTGGCGTCGAGACGATCGCCCACCTTAAGGAGAACGGACGGATCGTCGTGATGTTCTGCGCCTTCACCGGACCACCACGCATCGTGCGACTCCACGGGACCGGCCGGGCCGTCTTGACCGACTCGCCGGAGTTCGGTTCGCTCGTGTCGAAGTTCCCCGGTGCTGAAGGTGTGGGTGTCCGTTCAGTAATCGTCGTCGACGTCGAGCGAGTCGCTGACTCGTGCGGGTACGGCGTGCCGTTCATGACCTTCGAAGAACATCGTCCGACGATGGATCAGTGGTCACGGCGCAAGGGACCCGATGGAATACGCGACTACTGGGCGGAAAAGAATCGCCGCAGTATCGATGATCTCGAAGGTTTTGACGTCTCGTAGCGAAGGTAGACCTTCGATCGTTGTTCGCTAACAACCCGTCGTACCTCTATGAGTGCTCCGCACTCATAGCGTGTCGTAGCGACGTCGAAAAGTTTTGAAGTTCCTTAGAACGTTTACGAACTGATCGCTCACGAATGGCGTGCCCGGTAAGGTCGCCGCAACAAATGCGCAGTGACGTATCGAATACCGCAACGTCACCACCGCGCACGTTGGTTGCGACGCCGCGCGAGACTCGACGTTCACGGGACGACAGGAAAGGATGACAGTGGCGACGGCGAAACGACAACTCTCGACACCGTCGTCATCTTCCGCGAAGAACGTCGCCGCTCAGGGCCCGTGGTGGCGCGTCTACGTCCGCGCGCTCGGTCCTGGACTCGTGACAGGCGCGTCGGACGACGATCCCTCCGGTATCGCCACGTATGCGCAGGCCGGCGCTCGATTCGGGCTCGGGATGCTGTGGGTCGCGTTGGTGACCTTCCCCCTCATGGCCGCGGTGCAGGAGATCTGTGACCGCACCGCGCTCGCGACCGGCAAGGGGTTGGGCGAGCTCATCTTCATCCGCTTCTCCAAGGCATGGCGCGTCGCGATCGGCGTCCTCATCGCAGTCTTGATCGTGGCCAACGCCCTCAACATCGCCGGCGACCTCGTCGCGGTGGGGGCGGGGATGCAATTGCTCCATCTCGGCCCCGAAGTCGTCTGGGCGGTCGTCGCAGGCGCCGCCATCATCGCGCTCCTCGTCAGCGGCTCGTTCGAGCTGGTGGCCAAGGTCATGAAGGTCCTGTGCGTCGCACTCTTGGCCTACATCGTGGAGTTGTTCTTGGTGAACGTGTCCTGGGGCAGCGTGGTCACGCACACGATCGTCCCGCACCTGCACTTCGACAGGGCGTACATCGCGATCCTCATCGCGGTCCTCGGCACGACGATCTCTCCCTATCTGTTCTTCTGGCAGAGTCTGGTGCGCATCGAGGACCTGCGCGCAGAACCCGCGGGCGGGAGCGAGCCATTGCCACTCCCGCGTCGTTCCAAGAGGAATGCGCGGTCCAAGCGGGCCGAGAGTCGTTTCGACGTCTTCTGCGGCATGGGATTCTCCAACCTGGTGATGTTCGCGATCATCGTCGTCACCGCGCTGACGATCGGGAGTCACGGGCATCACATCACCATCGACTCGCCGACGCAGGCGGCGAGTTCTCTGAAGCCCGTCGCGGGCCGGTTCGCGTCGGACATCTTCGCGCTCGGCTTCATCGGTTCGGGCATGCTCGCCATCCCCGTCCTGGCCGGTGCGGGCTCCGCCGGTATGGCGGGACTGCTCGGCCACCCCACGGGATTCTCGAACTCCCCGCGCAGGGCCCCCGTCTTCTACGGTCTGGTGGTCGCGGGCATGCTTGGGGGCATGGCGCTCAGTCTCTTCCACATCAATCCCATCACGTTGTTGGTGTTCGTCGCCGTCGTCAACGGTGTCGCGGCGGCGCCCTTTCTGGCGGTGACGATGATCGTGGCGTCGGACCGGGGGATCATGGGCGACTACGCCAACGGGAGACTCGCGGTCGCCCTCGGTTGGTTCACCGTCGTGCTCATGACGCTCTCCGCCGTCGCCCTGGCGGTCGTCGGCTAGGAGAGCACGGCTCGAACGTCGTGGCGCCGCGACGGGTTCAGTGTCAACGGGTGACGCGGGGGTTTGCATACAATTCCTCGTGGCCCTTCGGTCGATCGGACGTAGAGGAGATTCGTGGACGACGCCCTCGTAAGCATCGCCACGCACGCGGTCGCGCGACCGCACAAGGCCGCCGTCGTCCAGGCGATCACCGGACGCGTCGTCACGTTTGACGAACTCAACGTCCGCTCTCTCGCGCTCGCGAAGGCGCTACGCCAACGAGGGTTATTGGAGGGATCGCACCTCGCGATCCTCATGGACAACACGGTGGACTACTTCGAAGTGGCGTGGGCGGCCCAGCGCTCGGGGCTGTATTACACGCCCGTCAATTGGCACTTGACGCCACGTGAGAGTTACTACATCATCGAAGACGCCGGTGCACAGGCCATCGTTGCATCGCCCGAACTCATCACCAGCCTTTCGGCGTGCGCCTCGAAACTCTCGGTGCCGGGACTCGCCCTCGTCGCAGGGGAGCCCACTGAGGGTTTCGAAGGAATCGACGAGTTCGTTCAGAGTGAGCACGTGGACGACATCGTCACCTTCGACGAGACCGAAGGCTCGTACATGTTCTACTCCTCGGGCACGACGGGGATGCCCAAGGGCATCAAGCGCGAGACCCCGCAGGTCCCCTTCGGCACAGCGCCGGCGTCGGACTCTTTCATGAAGGGGCTCTTCGGATTCAGTGACGAGACCATCTATCTCTGTCCCGCGCCGCTCTATCACGCGGCACCGCTCGGCTGGTCAATGTTGACCCAGCGCCTTGGGGGGACGGTGATCCTGATGGAAAGGTTCGACCCGGTCGAGCTGCTCCAACTGATCGAGCGCCACCGGGTCACGCACGTCCAGATGGTGCCCACCATGTTCGTTCGACTGCTCAAACTGCCCGAAGAGGTACGCCACGGCTACGACCTCTCGAGCCTTGAGATGGTCGCGCACGCTGCCGCACCCTGTCCGGTGGCGGTGAAAGAGCAGATGCTCGAGTGGTGGGGACCCATCATCCGTGAGTACTACGCCGGGAGCGAGAGTACGAGTTTCTTCACGATCGGCGCCCAGGAGTGGCGAGAACATCGCGGAGCGGTCGGCCGTAATCTGTTGGGCGCCGTCCATATTCTTGATGATGACGGGAACGAACTCGCTCCCGGCGAGGTCGGCACGGTCTGGTTCGAGAGTGCCCAGACATTCGAGTATCACAATGACCCCGCGAAGACTTCAGAGGCGTTCAACGACCACGGTTGGAACACGCTCGGTGACATGGGTTCGATGAGAGATGGCTATCTCTACTTGAGTGATCGCCGCACGAACCTCATCCTCAGCGGGGGCACGAATATCTATCCCCAGGAGATAGAGGACGTGCTCGCGCTGCACCCCGAGGTGCAGGACGTCGCCGTGATTGGTGTGCCGGACGAGGACCTCGGACAACGGGTGGTGGCGGTCGTGACGCCGTCCAGGGCCGACGACGCCGGACCCGAACTCGCGCAGCGACTGATCGACTACTGCCGAGAACGGCTCGCGCACTTCAAGTGCCCACGAGACGTGTACTTCGACGATGACCTACCGCGCCTGCCGACGGGCAAATTGGCGAAACGCATGCTTCGCGAGCGTTATCCCGCTTGAAACGCTGACACGAAGAAACGATTGGTTACAGTTAGGCGTCGCGCCGGGCCATCCTTCGTGCACCGAGTCCGGTCCACACCACGATCCACGCGATGATGACGAGGATCGCCACCGTCCGCGACTCGGGAAGCAGACTGGACGAACCCGGTGGGCCGTTGCCGCCAAAGACGGGTGGGAGGGCGCTCGGCTCCAAATGGGCCGTGGCGAGTCCCACCAAACCGCGCTGCACATTGATGAGGTGTGCGATGTGGGCTTGGGCGAGCAGTGGTGTGAGGATGACCTCGTAGACCAGCATGATGATCACGGACACCGTTCGCTGACCGAGCAAGGAGCCCAGACCAAGGCCGACGATGAGGCCAATGGCGGCCTCTAATTCGAGCCACAGGCCGGTCCGGATCATCAAGCCATTTGACGGGGACAAGAACTCCATGGAGTAGGTGGGAAAGTTCTGCTTCGCGATGATGATGGCGTCGGCCTGGAGTTTCTGCTTCGAGGGAATCACCATCCCTGGGGGCGCGCCGTTGCCTACACCGACCTTGCCCTGGTTCGTGGTGCGGACGTATTCGCACGGCACGTTGACGTTGCCTTTGTTTTGGAAGTTGAAGTTGCAGATGACGGCACTCGGATGGGCCGCAGCGTACGCATCGAACTGCGAACTCGAAAGTCCCGCGGGCATATGCACGCCGTCATAGTTGAGCGTCCGAGGCGCAGCGAGACAGCAGACCACGCAGACGATCGTGAAACCGATCGCGACGATCGAGGTGATGATGGCGAGGCCGGCCGGTATCCGCGCGAAGTAGAGCGCGACGCGCGAGCGACCGGTCACCACGAGGTGACGGAACATCCCCTCGGTGAGGTCGATCGAACCCGCGGTGCAGCCGAGCGTCGCGGCCATGATGAATCCGAAGATGAACATCACCCCGGCCGTCATGAGGTTGAAGATGTCGTAGCCACCGGCCGGCGCGTAGACCCTGGGGTCGAC
>VFSW01005327.1_pt1 | contig 19044 bp, 16 predicted proteins | sample 5358111 | NCBI WGS metagenome assembly VFSW01 (sample SAMN11554181, study PRJNA540505) | mine drainage metagenome | isolation source: sediment from site ElyBrook_90M | place: USA: Ely Copper Mine, Vershire, VT | collected 2017 | reverse complement strand
CCCGCACCAGATGGATATCCCGCGTGACAAATCCGTCCCCGGTCTTCACCTCGCACGTTTTGGGAATCCTCCCTATTAATTTTTTGAGCGCCGCTTCCGCTTCGCGCGAACTGTATGCCTCCAGCGCCTCGCTCACCAGGATCATAAGGGAGATCACGGCGCCGGGAAGGAGCTCATTCGTTGCGAACGCCACGACCATAGCAAGGATGGCAATATAATCAAGCGAATACTTCCCTTTGGCAATCTTTTTTGCCGAATCGTAGAGCAGCACCGCAAGGCCGATCACGATCGCCGCCACATACCACGCGGAGGCGCCGGTCAGGAGCCCTACAATGCCGAGCACAAAGACCAATGAAGGCAGAAAAAATTCCATGCGGTACGGTAACTTCATTATATCCGATTTTTCCGCGCGCGTGATACAATGAAGCCATGGACGATAAGCGCGTGATCGCAGTGATAAAGAAAGTGATGCCGGCGGTGGTCTCCATTGCCATTGCAAAACATCTTGAAGACTTGGAAAAGGAACTCCCCAGGGAGCTTTATCCTTTTATCCCGAGCGGGCCGGGCGGGGAAAAACTGCGCATCCCTGACGGCATGGTGGACAAGCGCGGCATGGTGCAGGTGGGCGGCGGATCGGGATTCATTGTGGATGCGGCAGGCCTTATCCTTACCAACAAACACGTGGTGAGCGACAAAGATGCCGAGTACACGGTGATCCTGAACGACGGCCGCCGTTTCCCCTCGGAAATCCTGAGCCGCGACCCGGTGAATGACGTGGCAATATTGAAAATCGCGGCGAACGGGCTGCCTGCGCTCAAACTCGGCGACGCGAGCAGGCTCCAATTGGGGCAAAGCCTGATCGCGATCGGAAACGCGCTCGGCATTTTCAAAAACACGGTCTCGCTCGGCATTGTCTCCGGGCTTTCGCGCTCCATCGCCGCACAGGCGGAACCGGACGCGCCGCCGCAGGAGATGCGCGGTCTCATCCAGACGGACGCCGCGATCAACCCGGGCAACTCCGGCGGGCCGCTCGTGGACGCAAAGGGCCTTGTGGTCGGCGTAAACGCCGCGATCGTCTCCGGCGCACAGAGCATCGGTTTTGCAATTCCCGTGAACGCGGCAAAGCGCGACCTGGACGACATAAAAAAATACGGCCGCATCCGCCGGCCGCTCCTGGGACTTCGCTACATGATGATAGATGATGAAATGAAGGAACGGATGAACCTTCCCGTGAACTATGGCGCGCTCGTCGTCCGCGAAAGCGAACACGATGAAGCGGTGATACCGGACAGCCCGGCCGCAAAGGCGGGCCTCCGCGAAAAGGATATTGTTCTCACGCTGAACGCCGCAAAACTTGACCGCGACCATCCCATTCAGGACGTCCTGGAGGATCTTAACGTTGGCGATCAGGTGGACCTTGTTGTCCTCCGTGGCGGCCATGAGATGACCGTGAAGGCAACGCTTACCGAGCGGAAGTGATCAATACGTATAAAGGTCCACCAGCAATCCCTGCCGGTCCAGGAGCTCCACACTGTCGTGGTACTGGTCCAAGGGACTTGACCCCATCCACACGCGCACTTCGTTCCCAAGGAAGTTTGCATCCGCGCGGTGCGCGTTGAAGCAGGATGAATAGCTGAAATTGTTCTGGAGGTAGCTGCGGCAGGCATAATCATTCACCGGGATGCGCGGGTCGTTGAGGTTCGGCAACTCACAGCTCCCTAGGCTCATGATGTAGTTCTGGCATCCGCCGCTGAACGACTGGATAGCGGAACCGTAGCGACCGTCGTACGGACAGGTCTGCGGAAGCGGCGGGTTGAACTGCTGGGGCTGCGGTATATAGCCGATGCATTCGTTGAGGCGGAGATTGGTGGGCGCGGACGTGGAATAGATATTGACCACGTCGCTGCTTTTCAACTGAATATCGCTCAACGGGCTCACGCCGGAAGGGTAATATATCTCAACCGCCTGCGGGATGTATTCGCCGCCGTGATTGGCTCTGATCTCCCACCCTGTCACATCAAGGGTTGTGCTTTGCGATGATGGATAGGCATAGAGCGAAATCTGCCCGTAACAGCCGCCGTAATACCCGCAGCCGGGCGAAACGCCGCCAAAGCGTACCTGATGGAAATACGGCGAGATCTGCGCGGCCGTGAAGCCGGCGGGGATCTCGGCGGGATTCATAATAGAAGACGTGGGCGCCTGCGAGATCACGGTGCCCGTGGGAGGCGCATAGGACGCTCCCGTTCCCATCCCGGCGCCGGTGCCGATCCCGATGCCAGTAGAGGACCCCGCCGTGGAACTGGACATGAGCGGCGCAATATTCTCAAGCGAATGTACGGCGTCGCCGATGTAGCCGGCATTATACACGTAGACCACAAGGCCCAGTACGATGATGAAGAAAATGATGATGCCTATCTTGCCGCTCATCATGTGACGATATTTATCAATTTCTTATCCACATAGATGGCCTTTTTGGGTTCCTTGCCCGCGAGCGCTTTCTGCACCTTTTCACTCCTGAGCGCAAGCTGTTTTGCGGCTTCTTCCGTGAGCGCGCCGTCCACCGCTGCCGTATCCCGCACTTTGCCGTTCACCTGGATGATGAGCGTGAATGTTTCCTCTGCCACGAGCGCAGCACTGTACGCGGGCCACGCTTCAAAATCCAGATAGCTTTCCTTCCCCAGCGCGGACCACATTTCCTGCGCAAGGTGCGGCATGAACGGATTTGCGATCTTTATGAGCATCGCAAGGTCTTCCGCGGAAAGCGTCGGCGCCGATTCCAGTTCGTTCAAAAGAATCATGAATGCGGAAACGGCCGTGTTGAATTTGAATTGGACAATGTCTTCCCCCACTTTCTTTACCGCCTTGTGCACGGCGGCGGAACGAGGCGTGTTTTTTTGCTGTGCGCTGCCGGCTGTCGCGGCGGCCACCTGCGCTTCCAGATATTTTGCAAAACGCTTGAGGAACCGTTCGGCGCCAAGGATCCCTTTGGTATCCCACGGATGGCCATCCTCAAACGGCCCCATGAACATCATATAGAGCCGGATCACGTCCGCGCCGAATTCCGCAACGAGCTCGTCCGGGTTCACCACGTTGCCTTTGCTCTTGGACATCTTCTGCCCGTCCGCGCCGAGGATGAGCCCCTGGTGGCGCAATTTCAGGAACGGCTCGCCGAACACCACAAGCCCTTCGTCATGCAGGAACTTGGTGATGAAGCGCGAATAGAGAAGGTGCAGGACCGTGTGCTCGGCGCCGATCACGTAGAGATCCACGGGCAGCCAGTGCTTCACTTTTGCCGCATCAAAGATTGCCGCCGCATTATGCGGGTCGGCATAGCGGAAATAATACCAGGATGAATCAACAAACGTGTCCAGCGTCTCCGCGTCGCGCTTGGCCGCGCCGCCGCAGGAAGGGCACGTTATATTGACGAACTCCCCGGAACTTGCGAGCGGCGGCATCCCTTGCGGGCGGTAGTTCGCAAGATCAGGAAGAACCACGGGCAAATCTTTTTCCGGCACGGGCACTATGCCGCATTTTTCACAATGGACCATGGGAATCGGCACGCCCCAGTAGCGCTGGCGTGAAACGGACCAGTCGCGCAGGCGGTACTGCACCTTCCGTTCGCCGCCCACCGCTTTTGCGATTTCCCTTTTTGCCTGTTCCGAATCCATGCCGGAGAATGTTCCGGATGCGGTGAGTACGCCTTCGCCCGCATACATCTGCGGGCCTTCCGTAAATTCTTTCCAAACAAATTTATGCGCTTCAGGCGAAAGAAACTTTGTCATTTCATCTTTGGTCAGCCAAAAAATATCATGCTTCTCCTGTTCTTCTTTTGAAGTTTCTTTCTGTTCGCCATCCTGCAGTTCAAAATAAAACACATCAAAATGCGCAAAACGGTTCACCTCTTTAGGATTATGGAAAAACCTTGAATGTACTTTGGATAAAGTTTTTATAAGTTGAGGGTGCAGATATCCTGTTTCCTCCAGGATTTCCTGCACAGCACCCTCTTCCGCTGTTTGTTCATTTTCCGGTCCGCCGGTGATAAATGTCCGCCACCCAACCTTTTTCCATTTGAGCCCAAGATATTTTTCTTCCGACCAATGTTTGACTATCGCCATAATCGCATTCCGTTCCACAACCGGCTTGTCCGTTCTCACTGCACTTTCCCCCATCGTATCCTCAAAAAGCGGCTCAACCACCTTGACCGCCGGAAGCTTGAACTTTTGCGCGAACGCAAAATCGCGCTCATCATGCGCGGGCACCGCCATGATGGCGCCCGTACCGTAGGAACCCAACACATAATCCGCAACCCAGACCGGGATCTCTTTTTGGGTGGCGGGATTCACCGCCGTGACGCCTTTCAATTCCACGCCGGTCTTTTCCCGCGCATCCTCCTGCCGCATGAGGTCCGTTTTATGCTTTGCCGCATCAACGTATTCCGCAACTTCCTGCCAGTTCTGCATTACATCTTTCATCTGATCAACAAGCGGATGCTCCGGCGCAAGCACCATGTAGGTGGCGCCAAAAAGCGTGTCCGGCCGCGTGGTAAATACCTCAATGGAAAATTGCGCACCCACGACCGGGAACTTTATCAATGCGCCCTCCGAACGCCCTATCCAATCCTCCTGCCGCTTCACCGTTGCCGCAGGCCAATCAAGGCCTTTCAGGTCCGCAAGCAAACGATCGGCATAATCCGTGATCTTGAGGAACCACTGCTCCATATTCCGCTCTTCTATCACGCTGCCGCACCGTTCGCACCTGCCGTCCACCACTTGTTCGTTCGCCAAAACCGTCTGATCCTTGGGGCACCAATTTACCTTTGCCTGCGCGCGGTATGCCAGGCCTTTCTTGAAAAGCTGGATGAAAAGCCATTGCGTCCACTTATAATAGTCCGGCGCGGACGTGTTCACCTCGCGGTCCCAATCGTAGGAAAATCCGAACATCCGCACCTGCTTGCGGAAATTTTCTATGTTCGCTGCCGCAACTTCTTTGGGCGCCTTCCCTATTTTGATGGCGTAATTTTCCGTGGGCAGGCCGAACGCATCCCAGCCCATGGTGTACAAAACCTCCCTGCCCTGCATGCGCATATAACGCGCGTGGATATCCTCCGCCACATAACCCTTGGGATGCCCCATATGGATACCGGCCGCGGAAGGATACGGAAACGTTTCCAGCTGGTAATATTTTTGCTTCGGCGAATCGTCCTTGGCCCGGAAAACCCTTTCTTCAAGCCATTTCTTCTGCCATTTTTCCTCCGTTTTCTTTGGGTCGTATTGCGGCATTCGTAACTCCTATTGTAAACCGATTAGGGAATATTGAAAACTCTCCGGACATTCGTTACGATCTGCCCCGCCATCTCTTCCCATGGAATATTTTTCAATGCCGCCAGGCGCTTTACCGCCTCCACTACATATGCGGGCTCATTGCGCTTGCCGCGGTAGGGCACGGGTGCCACGTACGGCGCATCAGTCTCGGAAAGGATGCGGTCCATAGGGATCATCCTGATGAGTTCGTCATAATCCCCTGCGCTTTTTCCCTTGCGCGGCGGGAAGGTGATTGCACCGCCGAATGTGAAAGAGAAACCAAGTCCGATCAATGCGCGCGCCTCATCCGGCGTGCCGCTGAAAAAATGGATGATGCCGGGATTGGCGGCCAAGCCGCGCGGCGGGTCCTCTGCCGCAAATTCTTTTTCTAGAATGGCGATGAGATCGGCGAATGCGGCGCGGCAGTGGACCATGAGCGGCTTCTTTACTTCGCGTGCGAGCGCAATCTGCGCAAGGAATGCGGCTTTTTGTTTTTCTATCTGCGCTTCGCGCGGTTCGCTGTCATTGAAATGGAAATAATCCAGGCCGCACTCGCCTATCGCGACCGTCTTTGGATGAAGCGCGAGCGGGCGGTACGCAGCGGGATCAAATGCCTCGCCGCGCGATGTGAAGGGTAATGCCGCCGCGCCGCCGCCGAGCTCATCCGCGTCATGGAACGAAGCGCTTGTGTGTATTGGATGAAGCCCAATGGCGGCAAAAAGGCCTTCGTGCCGTTCCGCAAGCGCAACCGCGCGCGCCGATGTATCCCGCTGGGTTCCCACGTTCACCATGCGCACCCCTGCTTCCCGTGCGCGCCGGATCACTGCATCGCGGTCCGCATCGAACGCCGCAAACTGCGCATGCGTATGCGCATCAAAGAATTTTGCATCCATGGCGGTATCCATGTTACGGAAGGCGCGGGAAAAGCGCGCTGATCTTCTTCACTTTCATGGCGCCTCCTTTTTCCACGAACGCATCCGCGATCTTTGCCGAGGTTTCCGGAAGGAACGGCACAAGCGACTGCGCCACCGCATCAAGAAGCGAAAGGAGGTTGAAAAGCGCGGCGCGGCGCGCGGCTGCATCTTTTATTTCCCAAACTTTCTTTTCATTCACATAGCGGTCGCCGAAAGAAATGGCGGACCAGATGGCCGCGAGCGCATCGCCGAACTTGAACACGCCGAGCTTTTCCTGGACGGCCCGCTCCATCGCGGAAATTTCCTTTTTGAAATCCTCATCCACGGACGCATCCGTAAACTCCTCCTTTTCCGCAAGCGCAAGCACGCGCGCCGCAAAGTTTCCTATACCGTTTGCAAGCTCGCCATTGTAGCGTTCGCGCAGCTTCTCCTCGGAAAAATCGCCGTCGCCGCCATACGGCACTTCGCGCAAAAAGAAGTAGCGCAAAGCGTCCGTACCGTAGCGTGCGGCAAGCTCCAGCGGATCCACGGCATTGCCGAGCGACTTCCCCATCTTTGTGCCGCCCACCGTAAGGAATCCGTTCGCAATGACCTGGCCCGGCAGGGGCAATCCGGCGGACATGAGCATGGCGGGCCAGATGACCGCATGGAAGCGCAGGATATCCTTCCCCACCGCATGGATGTCCGCCGGATGGTCCTCCCATCCTTCAACGCCCACGGCGGAAACATAGTTCACGAGCGCGTCCGCCCACACGTAGATCACCTGGTTGGGGTCCTTTGGCACCGGGATCCCCCAATCGCGCTTCTCGCGGGAAAAGCTGATATCCTCCAGGCCTTCCTCCACGAACGCGCGGACCTCATGGAACCGGTGCGCCGGCGCCACAAAATCGCCGTGCGCCTCATAAAAATCCAAAAGCGGCTTCTGATATTTTGACAGTCGGAAAAAATAATTTTCTTCGGAAACGAGCTCCGGCTTGGTCTTATGGTCGGGGCAGAGGCCGTCCGGCGTGAGTTCGTCCTCTTTCAGGAACGCTTCATGTCCCTTGCAGTAAAGCCCCTCATACCTTCCTTTATAGAGGTCGCCTGCGGCATCCATTCGCGCCCAAACATCCTTGACCACCTCAATGTGCCGCTCCTCCGTGGTGCGGATGAAATCAGTGTTGGAGATTCCCAGTTTCTCCCACGCGGCGCGCCACGTTTCCGCAAGCCGGTCGGTATAAGCATGAACCTCTTCGCCGGACTTTTTCGCCGCATCCACGGTCTTCTGTGAATTCTCGTCTGTGCCCGTGAGGAATAAAACATCCATTCCCTGCGCGCGGCGCCACCGCGCCAAAGTGTCCGCCACGATGGTGGTGTAGGCGTGGCCGATATGCGGCTTATCGTTCACATAATAAATCGGCGTCGTGATATAAAAACGATCCATGGGAAATTCGTACACTATGGCATCATGCAGGAACCGATCGTTTCCGCGTCGACCACTCCTGGATCACCTCCTGGAACACGCCCGCCAAAGGCACGGAGATGACAATGCCCAGGATCCCGCCCACCTCCGCGCCGATGAGCAATGCCACGATCACAATGACCGGATGCAATCCCACAAGCTGCTGGTTCAGGAGAGGCACCAGGATGTTCGCTTCAAACTGTTCCGCGATCACAAAGAAAATCAAGGTGTAAATGGCAAGCGTGGTGGAAACGGAGAGCGCGGAGATCACGGCAAGCGCGCCGGACAAAAACGGCCCCACGAACGGCACAAGTTCAAAGAGCCCCGCAAGGAATGCAATGAGGAGCGCATATTTCACGCCGATGATCGAAAGCCCTATCCAGACGGTGAAACCAAAGATCAGGCTCAGGAGGATCTGCGTGCGGAACCACGCGCTGATGAGTCTGCGCGAACGTTCGTAAATGGTGAGCGCGCGCTCCTCATAGATGGGCGGCGTCACCACTTTGATGAACCGCTCAACGCCGTCCTTGCTCAGGCTTAGATAGAAAGAGGAGAGGATGACGGCAACCGCAAGCCCCACGCTGCCGATGGTGTTGGAGAACACGTCAAACGGCGAGGAACTTCCCGCAAGGAACGACGACGAAAGCTTGCTTATATAGCCCGATAACGATTGCGAAGAAGGCAGGTTCAAAAGCGCGCCCAGGCTCCCGCCCGGTCCGCCATTCCCGGAAAAGATGGTGTTCAGCTCCACGATCATGACCGGTACAAACGAATAGACAATGAAAATAATGAGAAGGATAAGCGCCAGGAAGATGAGGATCACGCTCACGCTCCGCGGAAGCCCGGTCCGCGCAAGAAGGTTCACAAGCCCCTCCAGCCCCGAGGAGATGATGATGGCAAGGAAGAGTCCGAGCAGAATCTGCCTCCCTTGGTACAGCACCGCGACCAGAGTGACAAAAATAAGTATCCGCCAGAGGCTGCCCCAGGTGATCTCAAATCGGAATTGCTTGTCCATATGTCTATATAACGTTTAAAACGTAAGAATGTTTTGTAATGGGGTTTTGTTGCGATAGGGGCCGATGATCGCAAGATTAAGGCCTTTATCCACGAATACCGTCCGGGCGGCGGCGCGAACCTCCTCCGCCGTTGTTGCCTTTATTCTATCCATAATCTCTGCCGGTGGCAAAGGTTTCCCGGTCATAATCTCCTGGCCGCCGTAGTAGCTTGCAAGCTCGTCCGATGTCTCAAGACCCAGAATGAGCCCTCCCAGCATATGGTCCTTGGACCTCTTGAGCTCGTCCGGAGGGACCAGATCCTGGCGCAGGATACGGCATTCATCCAGGATGGCGCGGATCACAGCCGCGGTCTTTGTGTGGTCCACGCCCGCGGAAACGCTCAAAAAACCGTGGTCCAGGAAGAGGTCGGCATCGCTATGGATGTAATAGGCAGCACCCATCTCCTCCCGCACCTTCTTCCAGAGCCGCGAGCTCATGCCGCCGCCCAGGACATCCGCCAGCACCTGGAGGGCGTACCGCCGCTTGTCAAAAATATCAAAGGCGCGGACGCCGAGCGTGAGATGCCCCTGGTCCGACTTCTTATGCTTCACCATTATTTTGGGCGAAGACTGCCGCTCGCGTGCGGGAAGCTTCCGCGGCGCCGACCGGCGCGGAAGGCGTCCGAACGTCTGCGCAAGCTGGGCGCGCACCGCCGTCTCGCGGAATTTTCCTGCGACAACCACCACGGTCTTTGGCGCCACATAGCGCGCGGTGCGGTACGCCGCAAGATCTTCCCTTGTCAGTTTCCGCACGATCTCCTTGGTGCCGCCCACATCCCACCCTGCTGGCTGATCGCCATACAGGAGTTCAAAAAAAACGTCCTGCACTTTCCGCATGGGCGTATCTTCGTACATATTGAGCTCTTCCACGATCACGCCGCGCTCCTTTTCCATCTCTGCCGGCGCAAGGAGCGGGTTCAGGTAGAGGTCAGAGACAATATCCATGATCTTTGGCAGTTTGTGCGCCTCCGCCTTTGCCCAATAGCCGGTGAACTCCTGCGTGGTGAACGCGTTGAACTGCGCGCCGAGTCCCGCAAGTTCCTCCGCAATCATCCCCGAACGCGGGCGCGTCACCGTCCCCTTAAACACCATATGCTCAAGGAAATGGGAGACGCCGTTCGTCCGCTTTGTTTCATATTCCGATCCTGCTTCCACCAATATCAAAACGCTCGCCGCAAGCGCGGAGGCCTGCGGCACCAGAACCACGCGCAATCCGTTCCTGAACATGATCTTTTTGAACGCCTGCGTCATGAAGTGATGGTGGCAATATCCCCTTCAAAGCTCTGTGCACGCTCCACCACGGCTTCGCCGTACGTCCACAGATAATTCTTCCACCGGCTTCCCGCGTAATACTTTGCCGCCGTGCACCGCTCCTGGGATACCGTGGCGCTGTAAAGCGACTTGCAGCCGGTCATGGCATCACTCAGATAGAGCGCGGTCGCCACGAACGCATCCGCATTATTCCACGGCGAAGGCGGATTATTATTCGTGACGCTCTGGACTCTTGGAACGTACAGCATCCAGGTGGAAGGCAGGAACTGCGCCGGGCCCATGGCGCCGCCGTACGCGCCGTCCGCGTTCGCACATGACACCATCATGGTGTTGGGATCAAGGTTGAGCGACTGCGTAATCGCAAGGAACGTGGGAATATCCGAGGGGCGCATAGCGGTTTTGTAACTGCACTGGCCCACGTTCTGGCCGAGCGCCGACTCGCGGTCCAGAATGGCCAGAATGAACGCGGGGTCAATGCCGGTTGCCGTGGATGCAAGCTTGGCGTACTGGTACGCATCCTCGAACGTAAGCTGACCGCCGCCCAGGAGCTGGAAGATGCGGTTCCGGATCTGCGCCGCCGTTGCCTGCGTCTGTACAAGGAGAACCTGGTACTTTGATTCCTGTCCTTTGGTCTCCGTAAGGAGCTGGGACTTTTCGCTCTTCGTGCTCGCCACTTCCGCCGCCTGCGCTTTTTGGTACGCGGCGGCCGTTGTGGCGTCCGCTTTGGATGCCACGAACTGCTGTTCCTGATCCTGGAGCTGCGCCTGCAGGTCCGTCACCTGCTGCACCGCCACACGGAGGTTATCCTGCACGAGCGCAATGTTCTGCGTATCATTCCAGAAATCGGAAAGCTGGGGATTCTCCAGAAACACCTCAATCAGGCTCATTTGATCGTTCTTGTATAAGTTTTGCATGAGGCTTGCTATGGCGTTCGTCTTGCTTTGGATGTCCGCCTGCGTTATCTGGATCTGCGTCTGCGTATCCCCGATCTGCTGGTCCAGCTGCGCGATCGTAAGGTTCGTGGCCTGGATCTGGAGGTTCAGTTTGGCGATCTTGGCGTTCAGCGTACCAATCTCATTGCTCAGCGTCTTGCCCTGCGTCTCATAGCTCGTGATCTGCCCTTCATACTGGTTGATCTGCGCCTCCAGCTGCTGGAGCTGGCCTTGGAGCTGGTTGCGCTCCGCCGTGGTGTCCGTGGAACTGGAAGTATCGCCAATGGCACGATTGATCACCGTGGGCGCCGCGGCAGAACCGAAGATCAAAAAAAGCACGCTCATAAGCACCATCACCGTTTTGAGCGGCTTCATAAAAGACACGCGGAACTTTTTCTTATAGGAAAGGTTGAGCCGCAGCTGCGGCGCGGCGAACGCATCCCAAACAGCAATATCCCCGGACCGCCCGCCGGCATGCGGGATAACATCGCCCAAAACCCGTGGTCGTAAAGGCCTTTCCATTCCTCATCCATTATAACGGATGTGGGCGCGGGTTGGTATCTGCCGCTATGCCGCCTTTTCAGCTTTCTCTCCCTTCTCTGTCTTTTCCGCCGCGCGCTCGGCTTTCTTCTCTTCCGTCTCCACCTTCACTTCCGCAACATCCGGCGCGGGCGCCGCAACCTCTTCCTCCGCCTTGGGCGGCGTGGCTGTTGCGATCGCGGTATCCTCCGCAACCAAAACCTTCACGCCCGCTGGTACCGCAAGGTCGCGAACATAGATGCTCTTATCCACATCGTTCAGCATAGTCAGATCCACCGTAAAGCTGTGCGGAAGGTTCTTTGGCAACGCCTCCACTTCTATCTCCGTCATGGAACGGTTGACCGTGGCGCCCTTCTCCTTTACTGCCGGCGATTCGCCCTGGAATACAAGCGGCACCCGGGTGCGGATCTCCTCATCCATCCTGATCTGGTAGAAATCAACGTGGGCCACTTCATCCGTGACCGCATCGCGCACCACGTCATGGATCAATGCCGGACGCTTTTCCTGGCCGAAGACCAGGGTGACCACGGTGTTCATGCCCGCCTCCTTGAACGCCTTCGTGAAATCCTTTGCCGCCACCGAAAGATGCACGTTCTCCACGGCATGCCCGTAGAGCTCGGCAGGAACAAAGCCCTCGCTGCAGAGCGCTTTCACCTTCTTGCCGAATTTTTCCCGTTTTTGCACAGTGAGATCCATGGGGGTGATGATAGCAGACAAACACCGTCTCCGTCAATCCAGCGCCTGGACAAAATAAACAATAAAGATTAAAAAGAAGGCAGAGGAGGAATCATGCTAACCAAATTCTTTGCGGTCACGTACGGAACGGTATACCGCGTGGATCTTCCCGCGCATCATGCCTTCACGGTCACGATCGTCAGGATAAAAGGAGTGAGCAGGCATTCTTTGGGAGAAAAACTGAACGGCGGCAACATGCTTGCGATTGCCACAAAACTGATAACCTACACTCCCAGGGATCCTGCCGATCCAAACCCCACGCACATTGGTTTTGGCAATGAACCGTGGGATTTCACCGATGAACTTGTTGCATTATTGGAGGAAGAAAAGACAGCGTTCGATTGTCTCGACGCCCTCACCCTTGATCAATTGTCGCGGTACAAACATGATCCGCAACTTATTGAATCGAGCAGAAGGGTGATCGCCGGCATCGAAGGAAATCCCGTGGTGTACATCTGCCGCGAAGCAGGATGGACCCCCCGCTGCCTCCAGGAACGCACTGATTGAACCCCGGCCGCCTCTATGCTTGATTGAACAGCTTGAGGCGGTCGGCCACTATTTTCTTTATCCCCTCCACTGCGGAGGGGAGAATTTTATACGGCGCGATCTCATGCGGATCCGCGGCAAGACCCGCCTCCACGCCGCGGCGCCACGCAAGGCGCAGTTCGCTAGAGACATGGACTATGGTCATGCCCGCTTTCACGACCGCCACAAAATCCTGGTCTGCAGTGCCGGAACCGCCGTGCAGCGTCATAAAGCGGCATCCCGCGGCCGCGATCGCCGCCTTGATCTCCCCCACGCGCGCAACGTCCAGCCGCTTGTGCTCCTCCCCCGTCACCATTTTTTCCAAAAGGCCGTGCATGTTCCCCACCGCAGGCGCAAGTACATCCACACCCGTCACTTTCACAAAGTTCATCGCTTCTTCCGGCGTGGACAATGTGAGCGATGCCGCCGGCCGCTCCGCCACGATCTCCGACGACGAACCGATGTAGCCGATCTCCCCCTCCACCACGATTTGCGGGCTCACCCCGCGCACTATTTTCACCGCTTCCGCCGTCTGCTTCAGGTTCTCTTCCATCGGGAGCGCCGAACCGTCGAACAATATCTCATCAAAGCCCGCCTCCGCCGCTTCGCGCACTTTGTCCAGCGAATGCGTGTGGTCGGCATTTAAAAAAACAGGGAAATCATATTCCTCGCGCAAGCTCCGGATGAGCGCCGCCGCCTGCCGGACGCCGATGAACGCGCGCTCGCCCTCCGAGACGCCGATCAGGACGGGAAAGTTCAGTTCGCGCGCCGCTTCAAAGATGCCCTTCAACGCGCCGAGCTCGGAAATATTGAAATGCCCCACGGCCACGTGCCGCGCATCCGCATCCACAAGTGCTTCGCGCAAATTTTTTGCCATGGGAGTTATATTGCCTTGGCCTGATATTTTTTGGGCGCCTTTTTCAACAACTGCATGAGCTTTGGCTTGGTAAGAAGCCCCGTCTGCGCGCCAAAAAACTGCACCACGTGCATGGATTCAATGGGCGCCCAGCGGAGCGCTTCGTGCACCGGAAGGCCGTAGATCAACGCGCACAAAAATCCGGTGGAGAACGCATCGCCCGCGCCGGTCCGCGAGATCGGCGGCCTGGGATCCGGGTAGGGCGGCATGAAGTACGTATCCGTACCGTTCGAAGCATACGCCCCCGCAGGGCCGTCCGTGATCGCCACGATCTTTGGCCCCAGCGCATGTAGGCCGCGCATGAGCGCTTTGATATCCGTCCCTTCTTTTTTCTTCAAAACCAATTCCGCCTCTTCCCGGTTCAGGAAAAGCGCGTAGGTGTGTTTATAGACCTCCTTCAGTTTGTCCGCGCCGAAGCGCAGCTGGAACGTGCCGGGGTTGAACCCCATCCGCACATCCGGATGCCGGCGCAAATACTCCGCCATCTTCTGATGGAACGGCAAAGTGTGTTCGCCGATGGAAGAAAAATAGATCCAGTCGGCATGCGTATCTATCTGCCGCGGATCAGTGTATTCGTAATCCTGATGTTTTATCAAAATGGTCCGTTCCGCCTTGAACGTGAGCACAAAATGGTAGTTGGTGGGCTTCTTGGGATTTATTTTGACGAAGTCGGGCGCCACGCCTTCCTTCCGGTATACCTCCAGGATCTCTTCGCCGTAATGGTCCTTACCGATGGACGTGAGCATGGCCACCTCCAGCCCCAGGCGGCTCGCGCCCACCGCCACGTTGGATGCGTTCCCCACCGCGGGCACCACCACGAGCGATTCGTACGGGATCTTGTCCGCAAAGGACATGCACAACTGGCAATGCTCATGGTTCAAGTCGCAGTGCACGGATGCCTCATGCAGCTGGATGAACGCATCCATCACCGTATCCCCCACGCACACGAGGTCGTATTTTCCTTTCATAATGCTCTAAGTATAGCGTAAAAAAGACGTTGGCGCGCTGTGCATAGTTTGGAGTAAAATGAGGTCATGCCAAAAGAATCGCTGCCGTCAGACCTTCCGTCTCCGGAAAACGAACAGGGCCGGCAAGAAGATAAACACCTCCAGGAAATCCGCGACCTCAATATAAAAAACGAACGGGAAGGGTGGATGTGGCTCGCCTCGCGCCTTGCCGAACACCGCGCCGAAGCCGAAGAAAGGGCATATACGGACAAGCTCACCGGCATCCTGAACCGCCGCGGTTTTGACGCCGCCACGCAGGAAATGCTTTCCGCAAAACCTCCCACACCGGAGGCGGAGCAAAGAAAATATCCCGCACCGCGCTACGATTCGTTCTCCATGCTCACGATTGACATTGATCGGTTCAAATCCATTAACGATACCTACGGCCACGACGCAGGCGATCGCGCCATTAAAGAACTTGCGCGCTTCTTAAAGGACAGCTTGCGCGAAGGGGATGTACTAGGCCGGCAGGGAGGCGATGAGTTTATTGTGCTGTTCCCCAATGCGCCAGCGGAAGATATAAAAAGACGCTTTGACGGCAAAACGATTGAATTTGACGTTGCACAGGGAAAGGAACCACCGAAGAAAATAACCATCACGCTCAGCGGCGGAATAAAAGAATTCAAACCCGGGGAGGATTTTGAAAGCGCATATAAAGCAGCCGATGAGGCGCTCTACGAAGCCAAGCGGAGAGGGCGGAATGGGATCGTCATTGCAGGAGAGAGAAACGGATGATTGCCATTTCCCAGCTACTATCTGATAAAAAGTAAAATAAGGCTATTTCCTCTTGATTGCCTTCTTCACGGCGGCTTTCACGTCCTTCACGCCCATGCCGTACTTTTCCAACAGCGCGTTCGGGGGGCCGGATTCGCCAAAGGTATCCTGAAGCCCTACGAATTCCATGGGGACCGGTGCACGCGCGGCAAGCACTTCCGCCACGGCGCCGCCCAGGCCGCCATGCACCTGGTGCTCCTCAACCGTCACGACCGCGCCAATCTTCTTTGCAAGCTTCACTATTTTCTCATCATCAAGCGGCTTTATAGTATGGCAATTCAGGACCACCGTGCCAATCTTCTCCTTTTCCAGTTCGCGCGCCGCAAGGAGTGCGGCGTGGAGCAATCCGCCACAGCCAATAATGAGCGCCGAAGGCCGCTTTGATTCCCAGAAGATCTCCGCCTTGCCGGGAATGAAGGGTGTGGCATCCGTGGTCATCACGGGCGTCTTCTCGCGCTGGAAGCGCAGATAGACCGGGCCCGCGATCTGCGCCGCCGCAAGCGTTGCCTTCCGTGCTTCAATGGCATCGCACGGCACAAAGACGCGCATGTTGGGCATTGCCCGCATAAGGGCAATGTCTTCCGTGGCCTGGTGCGTGGCGCCGTCCGGCCCCACGGAAATCCCCGCATGGTGCCCGGCGATTTTGACATTTGCATCGTTATACGCGATCGTGGTGCGAATCTGCTCCCAGTTGCGCCCGGGCGAGAACGTGGCATAGGAAGCAATGAATGGAATCTTTCCTGAGATGCCAAGCCCCGCCGCGATGGTCGCCATATTCTGTTCCGCAACGCCGAGTTCAATGAACCGCTCGGGAAATTTTTTAGCGAACGCCTCCGTCCGCGTGGATTCCGTGAGGTCCGCCGAGAGCGCCACCACGTTCCTGTTCTTCTCCCCTGCCGCCACAATGCCGTCGCCGTACCCGTCGCGGGTCGGTTTCTCCTCCACGTCCGCGTCGAACAGCTTTGGATTCAGTTTTGCGGCAGAATTCAGCATTATTTTATGTTAAACGGTTATGGCGCCTCTGTATAAGCCAAATACTTCCGCCGATCACGAGCGCCGCCACAACAAGTCCAACAAAGAATTTCAGCCGGTCATCAATACTGTTCCATCCGCGCATGTAGCCGTAAATGATGCCCCAAAGGCCCGCCATCATAATGCCGATCGGCGCACCGTCGCCCGCAAGCCCTCCATAGAGCACAACCAGGAATCCCGCAATGAACACAACGATGCCAACGATGTTTGCCACGATGAAGATGTTGCGGTTATATATCTTCATTGCATCCTCATATGCGGACTGCGCCTTATTGAATGCATCCTGCTGTGCCTGCTGTTGCGCACTGTATGCCGCGAGTTCCTGTTTGCACTGCGCATCATTCGCGACGCACGGCGCGCCCGCAGGATATGCCGGCGCCATTCCCGTATATGCACTGTAGTCCGGCGCCACAGGTTCCGGATAGAATGCTTTGATGCCGAGCACAATGAGCGACCCCAGGATTATGAGCGTACCGATCGCAAGTACAATGTTCACTACTTTCATATTTTTATTTATTGGTGTTCCGACTTTATTTTCCCGCGCAGGGTCCGGAGTTCGGCGAGCGCTTTTTGCGCTTCTCCGGGCTTGAACGGTTTGCTGTGCCAGAGGTAATCGTTCTCCATGAAATCAACGCCTTTGCCCGGAATGGTATGCGCAATGATGCACGTGGGTTTTTCATAGATGGCGCGCGCTTCGTTCGCCGCCGCAACGATCTCCTCAAAACTGTGCCCGTCTATCTCCAACACGTGCCAGTTGAACGATTCGTACTTTGCGCGGAACGGCTCCAAGGGCATAATATATTCCGTAAAACCGTCTATCTGGATATTGTTACGATCCACCACCACCGTGAGGTTGCTCAAACGATTTTTTCCCGCAAACTGGATCGCCTCCCATGTGTTGCCCTCTTCATGTTCGCCGTCGGAGGCGAGGCAGTACGTGCGCCACTTCTTCCCGTCCATGCGCGCGGCGAGCGCAATGCCTGCGGCCTGCGAGATGCCGGAGCCAAGGGGCCCGGACGTGGTCTCCACGCCCGGCAGGACTTTGCGGTGCGGGTGGCCCTGCAGACGCGTCCCCAACTGCCGCAATGTTTTCAATTCCTCCACCGGAAAATATCCGGCGTGCGCAAGCGCGGCATATTGGATCGGACAGATATGACCATTGGAAAGTACCAGCCGGTCGCGTTCCGGCCAGGTGGGCTTCTTGGGATTTTGGTTCAGGATATGGAAATAGAAGGCGGCAAAGACATCCGCCATGCCCAAGGGCCCCGCAATGTGGCCCGAACCAGCGCGGGAAACCATGGCGATCACGTCTTCGCGCAGGCGCGTTGCCATAAGCGTGAGCTCTTTCAGTTTTTTTTCGGTGAGTGGCTCCATGGTATGCAAGGTGCTTTCTCTCCCCGCTGCGGCACGCTGCTGCGGAAGATGCTTTGATGGTTTGCGCGCCGATGCGCGGAACCACGGCGAACGCGGCATACGGAGTTTCACAAGCTCGTCATACGCTTCGGCCGGGTCCTGATGGCCGAAGATATAATTGCCGGAGACCACCATGCTTGCGCCGGCGGCCTTCGCGCGGCGCGCCGTTGCAGGCTCTATCCCGCCGTCCACTTCTATTATAGCGTGCGGCACGCGGCGTCTCAAAAATCTTACCTTTGCGAGCGTGAGCGGAAGGAACTTCTGCCCCGCAGGCCCGGGATGTACCGCAAGCACCTGGAAGAATTTGGTGCGATCCAGATATGGCTCCAGTTTGCGCGCCGGCGTCTCCGGGTTGGAGGAAAGCATCACCTCCGCGCCGCGCTCCTTGCACCGCGCAAGGATCCACTCAAACATATTCCGTTCCAGAACCTCTACGTGGAGGATGAAGCGCTTGGCGCCCGCCGCGAGCCACGGCTCAATGTATTTTTCCGGATGCCGGACCATCAGATGCACCTCCAGGCCGAATGGCACCCGCAACTTTGCCCACGCGGCGGGATCCGCCCATGTTTTATGGTACGTAAAAACGCCGTCCGTCACGTCCAAGTGAAGCAATGCGCCTTCTTCCAGAAACGATTCTGCTTTTTCCACGCGCTCACGCACGCCTGGAAAATCCGGACAATTTATGACGGGGAGGACCTCCATGTCAGTTCCGGGGGGCGTTCGCGTTCCCGACCTCTATCTGATCAATCTTGTCCAACCGGCGCGTGTATTTCCCTTCTTTTGCAAACGGCGTGGTGAGAAAAATTTTTACGATGTTCTCCGCGGTCGCCGCATCCATAAAATCCGCCGCAAGCGCAAGGACGTTCACGTTGTCATCATGGCGGCCCTGGTAGGCATGGTCGGGCGTGAGCGCGAGCGCGGACCGCACGCGCGCGAACTTGTTCGCCACAATGTCCACGCCGAACCCCGAACCGCAAAGCACAATGCCGCGCGCCATTTCCGGCGCCGCGCTCACTTTCTGCGCGACCGCCGCCGCATAGTCCGGATAATCATCATCCGGCGCAAGCGCCTGCGCGCCGCAATCCACCACGTCATACGCTTCTTCCTTGAGCGCTTTCTTGAGCGCTTCTTTTAATTTGAACCCGCGATGGTCGGCGCCGAGGTAAATGGTCATGGATGGATAATTTAT
>VFSW01005326.1_pt1 | contig 19045 bp, 21 predicted proteins | sample 5358111 | NCBI WGS metagenome assembly VFSW01 (sample SAMN11554181, study PRJNA540505) | mine drainage metagenome | isolation source: sediment from site ElyBrook_90M | place: USA: Ely Copper Mine, Vershire, VT | collected 2017 | reverse complement strand
ATGCCGAGCGAATCGCCCACCAGCAGCACATCCACGCCCTGCCCCTCGAGCAGCGTGGCAAAGCTGGCATCATAGCAAGTCAGCACGGCGATCTTCTCGCCCTTGCTGCGCATGGATTGCAATTTAGTTAAGGTAGTACGCATGTATGGGTGCCTCTAAAAATTCAAATTTCCAAGCTAGACAAGGCGCTCGAGACAACTCGTTGCGGCGTAGACTCATATCGCTGGCGATGTGAAGTCGGAACCAAAAATCGCAGCGACGCATATGCGAGTATATGTAAGCAAGATTTTTCGAGTGCAACGCAGTATGGCGACGAAATTTCGGATTTTGAGAGACGCTCATCAGTTTCCACGGCTAAAAAATTCTCTCGGCCCGCGCATTTCCTCGATACGCTTCAACAGCAGGGTGAAATCATCGTCGCCATCGACAAAGTTCAGATGTTCGCTATTCACCATCAGCACAGGAGCGGCGTCATAATGATAGAAGAAATCGCTGTAACTTTGTGACAATCGCTGCAAATAACTTTCGCTGATACCGGTTTCGTAAGGCTGGGCGCGGCGGCGCACGCGTTCCACCAGTATCTCCGGCGCCGCCTGCAAATAGATCACCAGATCCGGCACCGGCGCATGCAATTGCAACGTCCGGTAAATCTGCTGATACAGCGCATACTCCTCCTCGTTCAGGTTGAGGCTTGCAAACAGCCGGTCTTTTTCGAACAGGTAATCCGACACCGTGCTTTCGCGAAACAGGTCCATCTGCGCCAGGTCGCGCACCTCGTTGCCGCGCTGGAACAAAAAAAACAGCTGTGTTGCCAGCGCATAGCGCGACGGATCCTGGTAGAACCGGGCAAGGAAGGGGTTTTCGCCGGGTTTTTCCAGCAGCGTCGTGGCGCCAAGGTGTTGCGCGAGTCTGTGCACCAGGCTGGTCTTGCCCACGCCTATCGGTCCTTCCACGACCACGTAACGGTACTTGTCAAACAGCATCGGCCATCCTTTCCAGCACCTGGTCGCGGCATCCCTCGAGCGCCGTGTTTGCAAGGCCTATCCCGGGTATACGAATATCCGGGGAAATCTCCAGCAACGGGTGCAACACGAATGCGCGCAGGTGCATCTGGGGATGCGGGATAGTCAGGCCATGCTCGCGGACTTGCACATCATCGTAAAGCAGCACGTCCAGGTCCAGGGTGCGCGGCGCATTGCGGAAGGTGCGCTCGCGGCCATGCCGATGTTCAATGTCCAGCAACTCGCGCAGCAATGTCTGCGGTGCAAGGTCAGTCATTATTTTTGCCACCCCATTCACGAAATCCGGCTGGCTTGCAGAATCGGCCTGAACCGGGCAACCCAACGGAGCGCTTCGATACAGCGAAGACCTTGCCAACACTCGCGTGCCGGGCAAACCATCGAGATCAACAAAAGCGCGCTGCAATTGTTTGCGCGGGTCTTGCAGATTGCTGCCCAGCCCGACGTAGGCGATATGCGGCATTATGCTGCCGGCTCGTCCGCTGCCGCCACCGGCTCATCCGCCGGCGAACCTTCGGTTTTTTTGCGGGGTTTGCGGCGGCGGCGCTTTTTTTCCCCCGCGCCTTCCGGCTGCAGCATCACCGCGCGGCGTTCCGCACTCGCATCCTGAAACTCGTCCCACCACAACCCGAGTTCCTCATTCACTTCGCCGCTGGCGCAGCGCAGCAACAGAAAATCAAACCCGGCGCGAAAGCGCGGCTGCTCCAGCAAGCGGAACGGGCGTTGTCCGGCGCGTTGCTCGAAGCGCTGCTGCATCAACCATATTTCCTTCATCACCGCATCCTGGCGATGCGGGATGGCGAGCTGCGCCCTCTGCCTGGCCAGCACCTCGTCCATCGCCTCGTGCATCGCGCCCACAGGGCGCATACCCTGCTGCAAGCGCGAATTCCACGCCGCCAGCACCTCGTGCCACAGCAAGGCGGCGAACAGAAACGCGGGCGAAACCGTTTTGTCCTGGCTGAGACGCTCGTCGGTGTTGCGCAACGCCAGCATGATGAATTTCTCGCCCACCGGCTGTTCCCAGATCACGTCCAGCAGCGGCAACAAACCGTGATGCAGATTCATCTTGCGCAACTTCCGGATACACTCCAGCGAATGTCCGGACAACAGCATCTTCAGCACTTCGTCGAGCAGGCGCGCCTGTGGCACGTTGTCGAGCAAGTCCTTCATTTCGGCGATCGGCGCCGCGGTCGGCCCATCCAGCTTGATGCCGAGCTTGGCGGACAATCGCACCGCGCGCAGCATGCGCACCGGATCTTCGCGGTAACGCACCAGCGGGTCGCCGATGATGCGCAGCAGGTGATTGCGCGTGTCGGCATACCCGCCGTGGTAGTCGTATATCTCCTGGGTGCTCGGATCATAGAACAGCGCGTTGGCGGTAAAGTCCCGCCGCGCGGCATCCTGCTCCTGATCGCCAAACTCGTTGTCGCGCAGCAGGCGCCCGTGCTCGTCGGTCTGCGCATCCTCGGCCTCGATCATGCGGCGGAAAGTGGACACTTCCACCACTTCCTCGCCGAACATCACGTGCACCAGACGAAAGCGCCGCCCAATGATACGGGCGCGGCGAAACACGCTGCGCACCTCTTCGGGTGTCGCGTCGGTCGCAATGTCGAAATCTTTCGGGATGCGACCCAGCAGCAGGTCGCGCACCGCACCGCCAACCACGTAGGCCTGGTAGCCGGCCGCCTGCAGGCCGTCGGTGACTCTCAACGCACCATGGCTTATCTGCTCGCGCGCCACGGCATGCAATTTGAACGGAATCACCTGGGCATTTCCCGCCGATCTGGTTTTGGCGGGCTTGCGGAATACACGTTTAAGGAATTTTTTGATCATGCAATCTTCGGGAAATTTGACACAGCCAGGCCGTGCAAGGAATGCGAATTATACAGCCCTGAATAAAAACGCGCCTTGCGGCGCGTTTGATGAAAGGCGGATCAATATTATCCCTTGAGGCAGGCACTCATGAACTTCTTGCGTTCATCCCCCTTTAGCGCCTTGGCTTTCGCTTCGGCATTGCAGGACTTCATCTTGTCCTGTTGCTTCGTCTTTGCTGAAGGAGCGGCAGCACCAGCTGCTGCCTGCGCATCGCTCTTGCCCGCGGCAGACTTCAGCACATAATCCTTCTTCAGGCACTTGCTCATAAACGCCTTGCGATCAGCGCCCTTCAGGTTATCGTTTTTTGCCTCCGCATTGCAGCCTTTCATCTTGTCCTGCTGCGGACCCGCGAAAGCCGTTGCTGAAACAGTCAATACAAAACTCATGCAAGCCAATGCGATTAATTTTTTCATGGAATTCTCCTCAGGTATTAAGTTTCTTGGTTTATCTTGCGGAACGGAAGCGCGCACATTATAGCCAACACATCAAATTTCATCAGCATCATTGCATCCGCTGGCTTTTCAAGCAGACAAACCTTTTACCCAGTGGCCATACAAGCGATCCGCCACTCTGTTCAAACGCGGCAATCTATCGGCCATTTGCTGCTGCATTTCCTCGACAGACTGCACTGCCGGACTGCTGCTGGCAACCACTTCCTCCCGGCCCACCTCACACCAGGACGCTATCATCCCGGCAGTCATTTCGACATGACATTGCAGGGCAAGGTGCTTGCCAATGGCGTAGGCCTGATTGGCGCAATATGCGCTGGACAGCAGATGTGTCGCGCCCTGCGGCAGGGTAAAAGTTTCGCCGTGCCAGTGGAAAGCCGGAAAGCTTTGCATGTTGCCGAACCAGCCGCGCGCGATATCGTTGTCCGATACCCGCACCTCGCCCCAGCCGATTTCCTTGACCGGATTGCGCAACACCACGCCGCCCAGCGCCTTGGAGATCAACTGCCCGCCCAGGCAATGTCCCAGAAGTGGAACGTCTTTGGCTGACGCATCTCGTATCAACGCCCCGACTTTCGCAATCCAAGGCAGGTCGTCATTGACGCTCATCGGCCCGCCCATGAAGACCAGCCCCGAATATGCCGATACATTCTGGGGTACGGCATCGCCTGCGTCGATTGCGATCAATTGCCAGTGGATATGCCGTTCGTCGAGGAATTCCGCAAGGTAGCCCGGGCCTTCGGTGGCAGTGTGGCGGAAGATGGCGACGGGTTTCATGAATTCGGGACTGGGACGCGAGGGCTAAGGACTGAGTAAAATCCACGGCGATTATTCAGTCCTCAGCACTCATAGCTCAGTCCTCGCTCCTCAGTCCTGAGTTTTATCTCTCTCGATCAGCGCATACGCCGAATGACAACACGCTGCGCAGCAGCTTGTTGCGGTGCAGGCTAATGCGCGTAGCGCGTTATGCCGAAGCCAATGTGGATCAATCATTCTGCTTATCACGTTCAATCAAAGCATAGGCAGAATGATTGTGTATCGACTCGAAGTTCTCCGACTCGACCACGTAGGCATCGATGCGTTTGTCCGCATCCAGCACCGTGGCAACGTCGCGCACCATGTCCTCGACAAATTTCGGGTTGTCATAGGCGCGTTCGGTGACGAATTTTTCGTCGGGGCGTTTCAGCAAGCCGTACAACTCGCAGGATGCCTGTTCTTCCGCGATGCGGATCACATCCTCGATCCAGACAAACTCGTTGGTGCGCAGCGAAAGCGTGACGTGTGAGCGCTGGTTATGCGCGCCGCGCTCGGAGATCTTCTTCGAGCACGGGCACAAACTGGTGACAGGAACCAGCACCTTCATCGTGACACGGGGCTTTCCGTTGATCGTCTCGCCTATCAGTGTCACGTCGTAATCCAGCAGGCTTTGCACTCCGGACACCGGGGCGGTCTTGTTCACGAAATACGGGAAACTCATCTCGATATAGCCCGACTCCGCTTCCAGTCTCGACACCATTTCGCTCAGGATACTTTCGAAGGACTCGACAGAGATCTCGCGCTCATGGTGGTTGAGTATCTCCACGAAACGCGACATGTGCGTGCCCTTGAAGTTGTGCGGCAGATGCACATACATGTTGAAGGTGGCAATGGTGTGCTGCACCCCGACGCTCTTGTCCTTCACTTTCACCGGATGGCGTATGCCCTTGATGCCGACCCGGTTGATCGCCAGATGGCGGGTATCGGCCGAACTTTGCACATCGGGAATGAAGTTTTGTACCGGAGTATTCATGGCTGGCTTCCTGTTTTAGGTTGCATGGGCTGGTAATTATAACCAATCCCGACAGATTTAGTAGGTTAAGTTGCCTTGCCTAATTTGGTTTCGATCCTGGCAATCAATCCCCTGGCATCCAGGCCGCAATCCGCCAGCATGCGTCCGTGCTCACCCTGCTCGATAAACCGGTCGGGCAAGCCGAGTTGCAACAGCGGGATTAAAACACCGTGCAACTCCAGGCATTCCGCCACCGCACTGCCAGCGCCGCCCAGTGTCGTGTTTTCCTCAACGCTGACCAGCAACTCATGCTCACGCGCCAGGCGCAGCAGCAATTGTTCATCCAGCGGCTTGACGAAACGCATGTTCGCCACCGTCGCATCCAGTTGTTCCGCCGCAACCAGCGCGGGAGCCAGCATGCTACCGAATGACAGGATCGCAACCCGTTTGCCGGTACGGCATAGCTCGCCCTTGCCTATGGCCAATGCCCGCATCTCGGCACGAACCGCCACGCCCGGCCCGGTGCCGCGCGGGTAGCGTACCGCACTCGGTCCGTTCAACTGGAACGCGGTATACAGCATCGACCGGCATTCATTTTCGTCTGCCGGCGCCATCACGGTCATGTTGGGGATGCAGCGCAAATAGGAAAGATCGAAGCTGCCCGCGTGCGTCGCCCCGTCCGCCCCGACCAGCCCGCCCCGGTCTATCGCCAATACCACCGGCAAATTTTGTATCGCGATGTCGTGGATCAGCTGGTCGTAGGCGCGCTGCAGAAAAGTCGAGTAGATTGCCACCACCGGCTTGTAGCCGGCGCAGGCCAGCCCCGCGGCAAAGGTCAGCGCGTGCTGTTCGGCGATGCCCACATCGAAATAGCGGTCCGGAAATCGCCCGGCGAATTCCGCCAGGCCGGAACCTTCGCACATCGCCGGGGTGATGCCCACCACCCGTTCATCCTGCTCTGCGATATCGCAAAGCCACGACCCGAATACCTGCGTATAGGTTGGCTGTGTGGCCGGCTTGGGGATGACCCCATTGGCCCGGTCGAATTTGCTCACGCCGTGATACAGCAGGCAGTCCTCTTCGGCCAGCGCATAGCCCTTGCCCTTTTGCGTGACGATGTGCAGGAACTGCGGGCCGCCCAGCTTGCGTATATTGCTCAGCGTATCCAGCAACACATCCAGGTCATGCCCGTCGATCGGGCCTATATAGTTGAAGCCGAACTCCTCGAACAGGGTGCTCGGTGTCACCATACCCTTGACGTGCTCCTCGGCGCGCTTGGCAAATTCCAGCACCGGCGGCATGCCTTTCAGCACCTTCTCGCTGCCGCGCCGCATCGCCGCATAGAAACGTCCCGACATCAGCCTGGCCAGATAATTGTTCAGCGCGCCGACCGGGCGCGAGATCGACATATCGTTGTCATTGAGGATCACCAGCAGATTCGCATCCATCGCGCCGGCATTGTTCAGCGCCTCAAAAGCCATGCCGCCGCTCATCGCACCGTCGCCTATGACCGCCACGGCACGCCGCTCCGAACCCTGCAGTTTCGCCGCCACTGCCATACCCAGTGCCGCCGAGATCGAAGTGCTGGAATGCCCGGTGCCGAAGGTGTCATACAGGCTCTCTTCGCGCTTGGGAAAGCCGGAGATACCGCCTGCCATGCGCAGCTTGTTCATCGCCCCGCGCCGTCCGGTCAGTATCTTGTGCGTATAGGTCTGGTGTCCCACATCCCAGACCAGCTTGTCTTCCGGCGTGTCGTAGATGTAGTGCAGCGCGATGGTCAACTCGACCGTGCCCAGGTTGGAGGAGAGATGCCCGCCGGTCTTGCTGACCGATTCAACCAGGAACTCGCGCAACTCGCTCGCCAGTTGCGGCAGCTGCTCCCGGCCCAAAGCGCGCAATTCGGCGGGAGTGTTGACAGTATCGAGCAATGAATACATTTGGAGAACCCCTAGGAAACGCGCAGCAAACCGTTACAAGTTTTCATCAGAACTTTCGCAACACGATGAAATCGGCCAGCTCGCGCAAGCGCAGTGCTGAATCGCCAAATTCTGCCAGTGTTTCCAGGGCCTCGCGATGCAAACGCCCGGCCATCTCGCGCGCGTCCTGCAAGCCCAGCAGGCTGACATAAGTGGGCTTGCCGTTATCCGCATCCTTGCCCGCCGTCTTGCCCAGTGTGGCGGTATCCGCTTCGCAGTCCAGCACATCGTCGACCACCTGGAACGCAAGCCCTATCAGCTTGCCGAACCGGTCCAGCTTGTCCTGCTGCCCCGGGGAGACTGACCCGCATTGCGCGCCCAGCAACACCGCCGCGCGGATCAGAGCTCCGGTCTTGTGGATATGCATGAATTCCAGCTCTGGGAGCACCAGCGACTTGCCGATGCTGGCGAGGTCTATCGCCTGCCCGCCCGCCATGCCGCGCGAACCGCTGGCTACCGCCAGCAGCCTGATCATTTCCAGCTGGCGCTGCGCGTCGTCGCTCAAGCGATGCTCGGCGAGCAGTTGAAACGCCAGCGTTTGCAGGCTGTCGCCGACCAGCAGCGCTGTCGCCTCGTCATATTGAACATGACAGGTCGGCTTGCCGCGACGCAGCACGTCATCGTCCATGCATGGCATGTCGTCATGCACCAGCGAATAGGCGTGGATCAGCTCGACCGCGGCGGCGGCGATATTGACGCGGTTGACATCCGCACCGGCCAACTCGCCCGCCGCAAAAGCCAGCAGCGGGCGGACGCGCTTGCCGCCATCCAGCACCGCATAGCGCATCGCCTCATGCAGCCGCTGCGGGATGATTTCCGCGCGCGGCAACAATTCGCGCAATACCCCCTCGAAACGGGATTGCCGGGCCGCAACCCAGCTCTGAAAATCCGTGCGCATCTGCTAGCTGGTTCCGGACTCGGCGCTGGCGGAAAAATCTTTCAGCATGCCGTCTTCCAGCACGCGCACCTGCTGCTGCGCGTCTTCCAGCCTGGAACGGCAGAACGACAGCAATTCCGCACCGCGCTTGTAGGCAGCCAGCGAATCCTCCAGCGACAGCTTGCCCGCTTCCATGTCGGCAACGATCTGTTCGAGTTCGGCCATGGCCGGCTCGAAACCCGCCGATTTTTGCGCCCCCGTCTTTTTTGCTTGGCCCGCCATAGCCGCCCCTGCCCTGATATAAGGCCGACATTTTACCCAACCCTCTCCCACTGAGCCAATTTTTGTTGCCCCATCAATTAATTTCGGGGACAATCCCCTCCCTCCCCCGCACCATATCCACAATTAGGGCATGTCCGATATCGCCAACATCAATCAGCTCACCCGGGTTCCGAGCCAGCCGCCTCTGGGTTGGTACTTCGACCCCAAAGCACTGGAAGTGGAGCAACGCCTGTTGTTCGAGCAAGGGCCGAATTACGTCGGGCATGAGCTGATGGTGCCGAATCCCGGCGACTATCACGTGCTGGAAGGCGGGGCACAAATGCTGGTGCGCAACCGGAACGGTGTGGAACTGCTCAGCAACATCTGCCGCCACCGCCAGGCCGTCATGCTGCAGGGCCGCGGCAACGCGCAACACATCGTCTGTCCGATACATCGCTGGACCTACAAGACCGACGGCGAACTGCTCGGCGCGCCGCACTTTCCGCAGAATCCCTGTTTGAACCTGAACAAGTCGCCGCTGCAGAACTGGAACGGCCTGCTGTTTTCAGGCAAGCGCGACATCGCCAAAGACCTGGCCAGAGTCGGCGTGATGCAGGATCTCGATTTCTCCGGCTATATGCTGGACCGCGTGCAAGTGGATGAATACGCGTTCAACTGGAAAACCTTCATCGAGGTTTATCTGGAGGACTACCACGTTGTGCCGTTCCATCCCGGTCTGGGCAATTTCGTCGATTGCGACGATCTCAAGTGGGAATTCGGCGAGCAGTACAGCGTGCAAACCGTCGGCATCCGCAACGGGCTGCGCAAGACCGGCAGCAACGTTTACGGCAAATGGCAGGAGCAGGTGCTGCGCTACCACGGCGGCAAGCTGCCGAAGTACGGCGCGATCTGGCTGACCTATTACCCCAACATCATGGTCGAGTGGTATCCGGGCACACTGGTGGTCAGCACCCTGGTGCCGCGCGGCCCGGAAGCCTGCACCAACATCGTCGAGTTCTATTACCTCGAGGACATCGTGCTGTTCGAGCGCGAATATGTCGAAGCCGAACAACAGGCCTACAACGAAACAGCCGTGGAAGACGACATCATCTGCCTGCGCATGCACCAGGGGCGCAAATCGCTGTACCAGCGCGGCATAGAAGAGCAGGGCCCGTACCAGTCCCCCACCGAAGACGGCATGCTGCATTTCCACGAGTACCTGCGCCGCAACCTTGCATCACACCTTTAATTGTCATTCCCGTGCAGATGGGAATCCGGCGGTTTTATCCAGTCATGAGCTTGGTTTTGTCCTCGCCAGCCGAGGGATCATTTCATTGACTGGATTCCCGCCTGATGAAACAACCAGCCATTCGACCAAGCTGGCAAGAAACGCCAGCAAAGCCGCTGGTTATGCGCGGGGATGACGAAAAACAGGGATTCGCTGTGGATGCTCGCCGCCGGTTTCCTGTTCGGCTGCATGGGCGTGTTCGTCAAACTCGGCGCGGCGCATTTCTCGTACGGGGAACTGGTGTTCTACCGCTCGTTCATCGGGCTGTTGCTGGTGTATCTGGTCATGCGGTCACAGCGCGTCAGCGTTGCCACGGGACATTGGCGCGCCCATCTGTGGCGCGGCATCTCCGGATCGGTTGCATTGGGGCTGTACTTCTATTGCATCACCGTGCTGCCGCTCGCCACTGCCGTCACGCTCAATTACACCGCCCCGCTGTTCCTCGCCGTGTTCACGATGCTGGTGTACAAGGATAAATTCCACCTGCCGATGACAATTGCCATCGCGCTGGGATTCTGCGGCGTGGTGTTGCTGCTGCACCCGACGCTGGCCCGCGAGCAACTGCTGCCCGGACTGCTCGGGTTGATCTCCGGCTTCCTCGCCGGCATCGCCTACCTCAACGTCAAGCAACTCGGCATGCTCGGCGAACCTGCGCCGCGCACCGTGTTCTACTTCAGCCTGACTGCCACCATGGGCAGCGGCGCATGGATGCTGTTCGGCACCGTGCATGCCGTCACTCCACGGGGCTTCGCCATCCTGCTCGGCCTGGGCGGCACCGCCACGCTCGCCCAGATCGCGATGACGCACGCCTATCGCGTCGGCAGGACGCTGGTGGTCGGCAGTCTTGCTTACAGCACCATCGTGTTCGCGAGCCTGTTCGGGATGTTGCTGTGGAACGAAGTGCTGCCGCTTTCAAGCTGGCTGGGCATGGCGCTCATCATCGCCGGCGGTGTGCTAAGCTTACGCCTGACGCCAAAACACCCGTCTCCAGAACAATAATTAAGGGGCAGAAAAATGATCACCATCGAACAAACCGAAAATTTAGTCAATGTTGCCGTGCTCGGCGAATTCACCATCGCCGATTTCAAGGATTTTGAAGAACAGTCCTTGTACAAACTGAAAACGCCCGGCAAGTTAAACCTGCTGTTCGACCTGCGCGCGATGGTTCGCTACACCATCGACGTAGCCTGGGAAGAGATCAAGTTCTTCCGCCGCGAACACAACCACGACTTCACCAAGATCGCCGTGGTCACCGACAACCAGTGGCTCACCTGGCAGGCATGGCTGTCGCGCATCTTCGTGGATGCGGACATACAGGTGTTCACGGATTACGAGAAAGCGAAGGCCTGGACTCAGTCCTAAAACCTCCGGGCAGTAACGGCACTTATTGGATTGTTTCTACTTTACAGAACGCAATCTCTAAATGGAGGAATAGATGACGCAGCTTGATCGATTCTCCAGATTCGAGAACGGAGTGTATAAAGTCCTTGTGTACTTCATGCTTTGGGGTGCGCCTCTGTTGGTGATATTTCTCGTTGACATGTTCTTTCTGAAAGACTTGTCTCCGTTCATCCGCTATCCGCTGTGGGCTGTTCTCATCTTTGTCGGCTTCTTCTTGGGCTTTTTTATGCTGGCGGAGTCTGAAAATTTCTTCATAAGCATTCGCAAGATGCTTGGAATGAAACCTCTGAGGGAGCTTGAGGCAGAGGCCGAGATGTCTTCCGCGCATTCAGAGCCAGAAAACATACTGGCCTTCAACTGGCTTACGCTGAAAGTATTAAATGATCTCTATGATGCGTTCCCACAATCGATCAATATCGAAAGCCTACGCTTCACCATCTCGACACTGTATGACATAGGCACGCAGTCTAGGCAAGCAGACTTCCTTCAGCACCTTCCGGCAACCATTCGATGGCTCAAAGACGAAAGTTTCATCAGGTATGAATCAGACGATGCGGGTAATTTCCGAAAAGTGATTCTTACGCTTAAAGGTCTCACTGTCCTCGGTTATGTACCTAGTTCGCTAAGCTCCACCGACAAGAAGGAACCAATGATTGCAAAAATCAAACGCGTGCTTGCCAAAGGAACCGAGGGCGCAGCGACCGATGCTGTGAAAACAATACTGGTCAAATTGTTTGCACTTGCCGTCTCAGGGACAGCAGGGTGAGATTGCGGGAATTGGTCAATACCAATTAATCCCCAACAAAAAACCCGCGAAAGCGGGTTTTTCTTTGCACTACGAAACCGGCCTGAATTACTTCAGCTTGGTTTCCTTGTACATGACGTGCTTGCGTGCCTTGGGATCGAATTTCTTCATTTCGATCTTTTCCGGCGTGGTGCGCTTGTTCTTGGTGGTGGTATAAAAGTGGCCGGTGCCGGCACTGGATTCGAGTTTGATTTTTTCGCGCATTTTCCGGCTCCTTAGATTTTATCGCCGCGGGCGCGCATGCCTGACAGGACCGCGTCTATGCCGTTCTTGTCGATGGTACGCAGCGCCGCATTGGTCAGGCGCATGCTGACCCAGCGGTTCTCGCTCTCGACCCAGAAGCGGCGGCGTTGCAGGTTAGGCAAAAAACGGCGCTTGGTTTTGTTGTTCGCATGGGAAATATTATTCCCGGTCATCGGGGCTTTTCCCGTTACTTGACAGACACGTGCCATGGTTCTACTCCAGCCGGTTTCAAAAGAGCGCGGATTCTACCGAAGTAATCCGGAATGTTCAACCTGAATTTGCGGGTAAACCTCGAATATCGCCGGCAGCCGGCTTTCTGCAACAACTTCGGGGGCTCCGTTAACAAAACTGCAACATTCAGCAACTACCCTGCCGCTCTTGCCCAAACATCGGGTACCCTTAATGAACAAGGCCAGGATAAAAATGGAAAGTCCCTACAAAGGCAAGACCGGTTTGAAGCGCGTGTGGAGCGCGTTGTTTTATTCGCTGGCCGGTTTGCGCGCGGCAATCCGCCATGAGGATGCTTTTCGCCAGGAAGTGCTGCTGGCGTGCATCCTGATCCCGGCCGCGTTGTTTTTGTCCGTCAGCGCGATCGCCAAGGCGCTGATGATCGCCAGCGTGTTGCTGGTGCTGATAGTCGAATTGCTCAATTCCGCCGTGGAGGCCGCCGTGGACCACACTTCACTGGATCATCACCAGCTGGCCAAGCGCGCCAAGGACATCGGTAGTGCTGCGGTGTTGCTGAGTTTGCTGAATGTCGTTTCGGTCTGGCTGCTGATCCTGTTAAATTAAGCCGATAATCCAACCCTCCCTGTCCCCCTGCTCATTGGGTGAAACAGCGCGCGCCCGCGATATTCGCTATTGATTGCGCTGTAACGAAATCCTCACAAATCCTTCATCAAACTTTCTTGTTGGGATGAGAAAGTGCATGCCATGAATATCCAAACCACAGGAGCAAACATGGCTGACCGCAAGTTGCGTATCGCAGTAGTGACCGAGACTTACCCGCCGGAGATAAACGGCGTGGCGATGACCATCAGCCGCATGGTGGAAGGCTTGCGCCAACGCCATGTGGTCGAGCTGATACGTCCGCGCCAGAGCCGGCAGGATATCGCGAAAACCGGGCCCACTCTGCAGGAAGAGCTGGTGCGCGGCTTCCCCATTCCCCGCTACCCCGGTTTGAAACTGGGCCTGCCGGCCAAACAGCGGCTGCTCAAGCTCTGGGCCAAACAGCGTCCCGACGTGGTGCATCTGGTCACCGAAGGTCCGCTGGGTTCGTCTGCGCTGTCCGCCGCGCGCAAGCTCGGCATTCCGGTCAGCAGCGATTTCCATACCAACTTCCACAGCTACAGCCGGCATTACGGCTTCGGCTGGCTGCAAAAGACTGTTGCCGCCCATCTGCGCAACCTGCACAACCGCACCGATGCCACGCTGGTTCCGACCCGGGAGTTGCGCGACACGCTGGCCCAGGATGGTTACCAAAACCTGCAGGTCGTCGCGCGCGGCGTGGACACGGCGCTGTTCCATCCCGGCAAGCGCAGTGAAAAATTGCGCGCGCAATGGGGTGCCGTTGCAGGCGAGCCGGTGGCAATCTACGTGGGCCGCATTTCGGCAGAAAAGAATCTGCCGCTGGTTGTGCGCACCTTCAAGGCCATGCAAGCCGTCAATCCCAAACTGAAACTGGTCCTGGTCGGCGACGGCCCGGTGCGCGCAGAGTTGCAGCGGCAGAATCCGGAATATATTTTTGCCGGGATGAGAACCGGCGAGGATCTGGCGGCACATTACGCGTCCGGGGATATCTTCCTGTTCCCCAGCATGACCGAAACCTACGGCAACGTGACCGTGGAGGCGATGGCCAGCGGGCTTGCCGTCGTGGCCTACCGCTATGCGGCGGCGGCGGAACATATCATCCACGAACAGAACGGCTTGCACGCCGAATTCGGCAATGAAGAACAATTCGTCGTTCAGGCATGCAAACTGGCCCTCGATATGTCCCGCGTCCACAAGATTCGGGTGCAGGCACACCAGACCATGCTGAAACTGGATTGGCAAAACATCGTGGACGAATTCGAGCAAGCCCTTGCACAACTAGCCGTCAAACCGGAGGTGCGCCATGTCACATCGAATTTACAGCCTGCAACGGATCCAAACCTGGGATGAAGCGTGGTGCTTGCGCTTCAACCGCGCAAGCATCAGTCCGGCGATACGCCGCGCATTCCGCATGGTCAGCCGGCTGGGCGACGGCATTTTCTGGTACTGCCTGATGGTGTGGCTGCTGGTGAAATATCAGTATGCCGCGCTGTTGCCGGTGTTCCACATGGTTGCCGCCGGGCTGGTTTGCACAGTCCTGTACAAATGGCTGAAGCACAAGACGCACAGGCCGCGCCCATTCAACAAGAATCTGGGCATCAACTGCGGCATCGCACCGCTGGACCAGTTCAGCTTTCCTTCCGGCCACACGCTGCATGCGGTAGCCTTCAGCGTCGTGGCGCTGGCCTACTATCCGGCTCTGGCCTGGCTGCTGCTGCCTTTCACCGCATTGGTCGCGGTTTCGCGCCTGGTGCTGGGCTTGCACTATCCCAGCGATGTGCTGGCCGGAATATTTATAGGCGCAGCGATTTCGGGCCTGTCTCTAAGTTTTTAAAGACGCGTCCAAATACCTGCTGCTGTTTGAACCCGAATCGGCCATGCCACCCCCGGATCTCTGCGTGAAAATCAAACATCACGTCTAGTAATTGTTTGGGTTGAAACCGGCCTGCAATATTGCCTTAACCAAACTGAAACAGTGTCTCATTATCCTGCTCATCCCTGACACCGATTGGGAACTCAAGATGAAAACGCTCCAGAACATACTCAAGCAGCGCGACCTCTCCGCGCTGTTCCAGCCGGTCATCAATTTTTCCAGCGGGACATTCCTGGGTTTTGAGGGATTGATACGCGGGCCTGCGGACAACCCGCTGCATTCCCCGATTAACCTGTTCTCCGCAGCCAGGCAGCAGGGACTCTCCCTGGAGACCGAAATGCTGAGCCGGCAGATCGTGCTGGAATCTTTTGCAGCCCAGAATCTGCCGGGGAAATTATTTCTGAATGTCAGCCCCGAAGCCTTGACACATCCCAGCTTCAAAAACGGGCAAACACTTTCCTACCTTGATAATCTGCGCATCGACCCGCAGCGGGTCATCATCGAGATCACCGAAAACCAGCCAACTTTCGATTTTGAGAGCATGCGCAATGCGCTGCTTCATTACCGCAGCATGGGATTCCAGATCGCCATGGATGATCTCGGCGAGGGGTTTTCCAGTTTGCGTTTATGGTCCGAGCTGCGCCCCGAGTTTGTAAAGGTGGACATGCATTTTGTGCAGGGGGTAAACGCCGACCCGGTCAAGCAGCAGTTCCTGAGGTCCATTCAAAGCATCGCGCTCAGTTCGGGAACACAAGTAATCGCGGAGGGCATCGAAACGGATGCCGAGTTCAGAACCGTGCGCGATATCGGGATCGATTTCGGACAGGGCTATTTCATTGCCCGCCCCGGCCGGATTCCGCCCTTGAACCCCTCGGCAGAGGTCGGCAGTCTGATCAGCCCCAACCACCCGTCCGAGCAACTGTATAGCAACCCCCGCAGCGTCACGGTGGAAAAAATCCTGCGTTATATCGAATCGGCACAACCGGAAACCGAGATCGATAAAATATTCGCCGGCTTTTCCGACAACAAGAACCTGCAAGCCATCCCTGTCGTTAAAAACGGGCGCCCGGTCGGATTGATCAACCGTCATGAATTCATGGATCACCTTGCCCTGCCCTACCGGCGCGAACTGCTTGCCAAAAAACCCTGCGCGGAAATCATGAATGCGGAGCCGCTGCTGGTGGAGAAGACGACGCCCATCCATGAACTGAGCGGATTCCTGAGTGAATCGGAAATCCGGCATTTTACCGACGGATTCCTCATCACCGAGCAGGGCCGCTACATCGGGATCGGATCCGGACAGGACCTGCTGCGCGAAATCACCAAAACCCAGATCGAAACCGCGCGCTACGCCAACCCGCTGACTTTGCTGCCCGGCAATGTGCCGATCAACGAACACATCGAGTTTCTGCTTCAGTCCGGAAAATCATTCGCGGTCTGTTACGGCGACCTCGACAATTTCAAGCCTTTCAATGATGTGTGCGGTTACCGCAAAGGCGATGAATTGATCCAGTTCACTGCAAGATTGCTGGCCAATGTCTGCGATCCTGTGCATGACTTTATCGGCCATATCGGCGGCGATGACTTTATCCTGGTCATGCAAAGCAAGGATTGCGAACAACGTTGCCGCAGGGCGCTCTCGGCCTTTGAACGCACCTCGTCCGCGCTGTTTGAAAAAAATCATCGTTCCATCGGCGGGTATATGACGCAGGATAGACAGAGCCGCATCGTTTACCACCCGCTGCCCACGCTTTCGATAGGTGTGATCCGGGTCGTTCCGCAATTGTTCGGGTCACATCACGAAGTTGCCGAAGCTGCCACAGCAGCCAAAAAAATGGCCAAGGACATACCGGGCAACAGCCTGTTCATGGAACGCCGCCGCCTCGGCCAGGACGAGTTGGAAGATGAACGATATGAAGGTGCGGAAGCCCATTATGGATAGGCATCCCGGAAATTTTATAGTCAGCGTGTTCAGGGGCGCGCGCCTCGCTCTCCACCTTTGCTACGGATTATTGCTGGCGGCTCCTTACCCACATCTCGATAAAAACGCGCAACGGCGCGTCATGAAAAGCTGGAGCAAACATCTGCTGGCCATCCTCAACATCGGCATCCAGATCGAGGGGCAACAACTCCCGCGCGGCGAAGGCGGATGCCTGCTGGTCGCAAACCATGTTTCATGGCTGGATATCTACGTGCTGAACGCGATTCATCCGGCGCAATTCATCGCCAAATCTGAAGTACGCCATTGGCCGGTCATAGGCTGGCTGGCCAAACGCTGCGGCACAATTTTCATTGAACGCGCCCTGCGCCAGAAAACCTCGTCGATCAACCGGCAGATCGGGTTCCTGCTCCAGCAGGGCGCGTGTATCGGACTTTTCCCCGAGGGCACCACGACAGACGGCAAACAGGTCGGCCATTTTCATTCGGCACTGATACAACCGGCCATCGATGCCGGGGTAAGAGTGCAGCCCATGGTGCTGCATTATCAGGGTAAAAATGGCGGATCAGGCTCCGCTGCCGCCTTCACCGGCGCAACCACGCTGATACAGTCGATCTGGCGGATACTCCGCTGCCGGCAACTGAACGCATTGGTGGTGTTCACACCGGCACTGGCGACTGCCGGAGTCGATCGGCGCTCGCTGGCACGCACTGCTCAAATCGCCATTGCCCGGGAACTGCAAAATATCGGCATGGCACGTCAAGCTGACGAACCGCAGGCAGCCTCTTCTTTTACGCAGACCATGCTTTCGTCCCAATCGGCATATGCGCTGCTGGTTGATCCGCTGTTGCATCGGATCCCCGAGTAGAGTTTCATCTTTCCTTCATCTTTCCTTCATTACCCTGCAACATCACACGCCTAATCTGCAAGCATCTTCAACCAATCCACGGGAGATGCAATGCTGGAACTCAACCGCCAAAAGCAATCCGCCGTTCAGCGGCACCTGGTAACCGCCATCGCGCACAGCGATGCGGAAATACTGGAGGCGCAACGCCTGCGCTACAAGGTGTTTGCCGAAGAGCTGGGCGCCAATCTGCCCAGCGCCAAGGAAGGCATCGACCGCGACATCTTCGACAAATACTGCGAGCATTTACTGGTGCGCGAGAGTGGCGGGAATAAAGTGGTGGGAACTTACCGCATACTTTCTCCCGGTCAGGCGGAAAAAATCGGCGGCTATTATTCCCAATCGGAATTCGATTTGACCCGCCTGCTGCATCTGAGCGACCGGATGGTGGAAGTCGGGCGCTCCTGCGTGCACAGCGATTATCGCGATGGCGCCACCATCACTCATTTGTGGAGCGGATTGGCCCAATACATGCAGCAACACCGCCATGAATACCTGATCGGCTGCGCCAGCATCAGCATGGCGGACGGCGGCCATGTCGCGGCCAGCATCTACCGCAAATTGCACCGGATCTATTCAGCCCCGGCCGAGTACAGCGTGTTTCCGCGTTGCCCGTTGCCGCTGCACGCGCTGAACCAGTATCTTGATGCGCCGATTCCCCCTTTGATAAAAGGCTACCTGCGGCTTGGCGCTTACATCTGCGGAGAACCGGCATGGGATCCCGAATTCAACACCGCCGATCTGCTTATCCTGCTGCCGATGTCGCGCATCAGCAACCGCTATGCCAGGCATTTTCTCAAAGCATAACTCCCCTGCTGACAAGCATTAGGCGGCACCCGCGTCGCCGTTGCGTGATGCAACGCTCAACGGGCCTCCCATGGGGCCCGTTATTTTTTGGCAGGTTAGTTTATTGCAATCGCTCGCGTGATAAGGATGATTGGCCGTGCGCTCGAACCAAATGAAGCCGAATGGAAACAGATAGAATGGGCAATGATTTCCGGAAAAAAATGGCGGCGCCCCCGCAATTAACGGCATGACTATTGATACTTCCATAATTCATGACACCCTTGCCGTCATTGCGAACGAAGTGAAGCAATCCAGCAAGACAAAGGTGCATATTGTTTAAACCATCCGGATTGCCACGCCGGCTTCGCCTTCTCGCAATGACGACGTATTCCGGATTACCGACTCGAACATCACCATGCATACCCTGCCCGAATTAACAGAACTGGAACGATTGCTGGAGATGGGCCGCGGCCATCTGGAGGCGAGTGTTGCGTGTGAAGTCAGCTTGTCCGATAAGCGTTTCCCGGTCTACCGGCTGACCCTGGGCAACCCCGATCCCAGGCTGCCTGCAATCGGGTTTTTTGGCGGCGTCCATGGACTGGAGCGTATCGGCACGCAAGTATTGTTGTACTTTTTGCAGGGTTTGCTCGCCCGCCTTGAGTGGGATAAAAGCCTGCATCAATTGCTGCGGGACGTGCGGCTGGTTTTCATGCCACTGATCAACCCCGGCGGAATGTGGCAGTCTACGCGCTGCAACCCGCAGGGTGTGGA
>VFSW01005325.1_pt1 | contig 19047 bp, 16 predicted proteins | sample 5358111 | NCBI WGS metagenome assembly VFSW01 (sample SAMN11554181, study PRJNA540505) | mine drainage metagenome | isolation source: sediment from site ElyBrook_90M | place: USA: Ely Copper Mine, Vershire, VT | collected 2017 | reverse complement strand
GGATACACCGCACCTTTGCGTCGCCGCAGATCGCGTGGCAAATCTGATTTCAGCAGCCACAATCCGGCAGCGACTGCGGCAGCCCACGTCAACGTAACCAGTGCCAGTTGGGCCAAGTCTGCGACTCGACTGCCGGGGCGGAACGAGGTAGCGGTTACGACTCGCGCAACTTCAAAGCTGATGGCGCCGGCGACAATCGCAGTCAGCGAGGCTTTCCCCAACTCACCCCACTTCAAATCGCCAAGCGGGACAAATCTCCTGCGATGCAAGAGCCACGCCAGCACCACAAGATTCATTCCAATCCCAATGTCCGAAGCCCATGCCAACCCGATCAGCCCGAAGGTATGAAACAGAATTGAATACAAAGGGTACGAGGCGACGGTAATTACGCTGACGGCGATCATGGGGGTTAGCGTATCGCCTGCCGCATAAAATGCCCGCGCGTAAAGCCCCTGCGCCGACCATAATGCCAACGAAAGCGAAAACCAGAAGAAATAAATTGACGTCGGCTGCGAGTCCGCGATGAGAAACCTTCCGCGCCGGTAGACCAGATCGATCAACGGCAAGGCAGCCGCTGTCATCCAGGCAGTCGCCAGAAACGAGGCCGCCCCGACGCGATAGACCGAATCATTCACCGTGTCGGCAAACTCTTGCAGCTTCTTTTCATTGAACAGCCGCGCGAAGAAAGGCAGCGACGCTTGCCCCGTCGCCTGCCCCAGCACGGCGATGGGCACCGCAAACAATCGCTTGGCATAATTCAGCCGCGAAATCCCTCCCACAATGCCGGAAGCGAAATAACGGATGAACCAGTCGTCGACCGTGACCAACGAAACGCCGAGCATGAGCGGCACGGAAAGCTTCAGCCACTGGAGGAATGCGGGATTGGTCACATCGAATGAAACCCTGTATCCGGTGCCGATTTTCGCCGCGCCGATCACGCTGGCCAGAAATGGGCCGGCAAAACTGCCGGCCAGCGCGCCTACAGCCAGCGATGCAATACCCAGATGCCGTCCGCCGAGTACGCCCCCAACAATGATGAACACGTTATAGATGAGCGGCCCGAAGGCTGGGAACAAGAATAGCCTGTGAGACAGCAGCACCGCCGACACCACGCCGCCGACGTAGAAGAAGAGCTGTGCCGGCAGCAGAATGCGGGTGAGCCGAATGCACAACTCCATCTGATCTGGATTGAAACCTTTGACGAACCAGTGCACGAATTCAGGCGCGAAAATCTCGGTGAAAATCGTCCCCACAATCATCGTCACCGTCATCACCGTGATGATGATCGAAAAAGTTTTCTGCGCATCCTCATCGCGCTTCTCAGCGAGAAACTTCGTGTAAATGGAGATGAAGGTGATGGAGGCCGCGCCCCCGGCCACGATGTAGTTCAGAAAGTCTGGCAGCGTGAAAGCCGCGTTGTAGGCGTCGGTCTGCGCCCCGGCGCCGAAGGCGAATGCAATGTAGGCCTCGCGCGCATACCCGATCACGCGTGACAGCATCACGGTGCCCATCAGCAACAAAGTCGCCGAGAGCGCCGTGTGCTGATGCGACGGTCGGAGAAAGCGCAGCAGTTTGGTCATGAAGGGGTTGTTGACCGATTCCGATCAATCTTAGCGGAATCTCGTGCGGCGAATGTTGATTGGGGAGCATCCCATGGAAACCGAAGTTTCCAAAATGCTTGCGAAGATATACTGATACCTTGGCGCCTGCGGCGTCATCCAAACAGCAGACCGTGGCAGAGGCAAAGAATTCCCTCCAGGAAGTTTCCTCTCCGTCGAGCACACGCACGCCGGCGGAGGCATCGCGCTGGCAGGTCGCCGGACGCGCGTTGCGGCATCGCAACTTCCAATTATTTTTCAGCGGACAACTGATTTCACTGATCGGCACGTGGATGCAGACCGTGGCCCAGTCGTGGCTCGTTTACAAGCTGACCGGGTCCGGATTGCTGTTGGGGTCGGTGGGATTCGCCAGCCAGATTCCGGTATTTCTCGTGGCGCCGCTTGGGGGCATCACGGCGGATCGCATGAACCGGCAGCGGGTGGTGATCGCAACTCAGGTCGCGTCCATGATTCTGGCGCTCATACTCGCGGCGCTGACTTTGACGCATACCGTGCAGGTCTGGCACATTTTTGTGCTGGCCTCGCTGCTGGGCGTGGTCAACGCATTCGATATTCCCGGACGGCAGTCGTTTCTGGTGGATATGGTGGGGCGCGAAGACCTGATGAACGCGATCGCGCTGAATTCGTCGATGTTCAACGCGGCGCGCGTGATTGGTCCGGCAGTCGCAGGCGTGCTGGTGGCGCGATTGGGCGAAGGCTGGTGCTTTTTTGTCAACGGCGTGAGCTACATCGCGGTGATTGCCGGACTGATGATGATGAAGGTCAGCAGTCCCCCGCGGGCGATTGGCGCGTCTCCGTTCGAGCACGTAAAAGAAGGATTCCGATTCGTGAACGACACGGCGCCGATTCGCGCGCTGCTGTTATTGCTGGGACTGGTGAGCGCGGTGGGCATGCCCTACACCGTGCTGATGCCGATTTTCGCCGACAAGATATTGCATCACGGCGGACAGGAACTGGCGTCGCTGATTCACTCGCATGATCTGGGAGCAGTGCGACTGGGCATTCTGATGGGCGCTGCGGGCGTCGGCGCCCTGCTGGGAGCCCTGACGCTGGCAGTGCGGCAGGGCGTGAAGGGACTCGGACGCTGGATCGCGGTGTGCTGCGCAGGTTTCGGCGCCAGCCTGGTGCTGTTTTCGTTCTCGAGTTCGTTCTGGTTGTCGGTGGCGCTTTTGTTGCCGGTGGGATATTTCATCATGCTGCAGATGGCGTCATCGAACACGCTGATTCAAGTCATGGTGCCCGATGCGCTGCGCGGCCGCGTCATGGCCGTGTATTCAATGATGTTCATGGGGTTGGCACCTCTTGGTTCGCTGATGGGCGGTGCGTTGGCCGATCGCATCGGCGCACCGCGGACGGTGGCGCTGGGTGGCGTTGCGGCCGTGGTTGGTGCGGTGTGGTTCGGGACGCATCTGCCGAAAATTCGCGCGGAGGCCAGGAAACTGATCCTGGCTCAACAGATGACTGGCGGCCAACCGGCTGAGGGAGTAACGGCCAACGTAGCGGAAGATTAGCGAAATGCCTGGTCCGGCAGACCGGTAACGCGGATACCCGCGTGGCCTTTGTGGCGGATGTTCATCCCGATGAGCAGCGCGGTGATCTGCTCGACGATGCGCGCGTTTTCGAGTTTGCCGCCGTCGAGAGCGCGAACGCCGGGAATTTTTCGAGCGAGTTCGCGAGCGAGTTGTGACGCGGCCGGGTCATCGCTGCAAACGATCACATCACAGTCGAGCGCGGTATCACCGTTCAACAAATCGGCTGAAACGTTGTGAAATGCGGCGACAACGCTGACTTCTTTCGGAACTAATTCTGCCGCCTGCTGCGCCGCCGATCCCTGCCAGACGGTGATCGTACGCGAGGCGCGCCCGCCAATGCTCGTGGCCAAGCGAACGGGGGCGACGATCAGCACGCTGCCCGGCGGCATGGCGGGCTGCAATTGTTTGAGCAGCGCGGCCTGACTCTCAAAGGGAACGGTGAGCACCAGCGTTTTGCATGCGGCACAAGCAGCAGCGTTTTCTCTGCCGGAAACTTGCGCACCCGTTTTCTCCTGAATCGATGCGGCGGTTTGCTGCGCACGGGTCGCGTCGCGCGATCCAATGACGACCGTCTCTCCAGCGCGCGCCCAGCGCAACGCCAAGCCGGTGCCGAGCGGGCCCGTGCCGCCGAGAATGGCGATGGGGCCGCTCACGCGAATTCCGGCTCCAGCATTTGTTCGGCGGTGAATGCCGCTTCATCCCACGGCAGCTTGATGTGGATTCGCGAGTAGGTCGTGTTGCGCTCTGCAGGAATGCGGCCGACCTCAAGAATAAGAGACTGGAAATCTTCGGGGCTGGTGTACTGGCCCGCGGTCGCACCGGCTTCGCGAGAGATGTTTTCTTCCATCAAGGTGCCGCCGTAGTCGTTGGCGCCCGCGTGCAGGCAGAGTTGCGAGAGTTTGCGATTAAGTTTCACCCACGACACCTGAATATTGTTGATGGAGCCGGCGAGCAGAATGCGCGCGAGCGCATGAACTTTCAGATGCTCAGCGAGAGTGGGACCGGTGCGCGCAAGTCCTTGCGCGAACAGGATCGTATTCTGATGCACGAAGCCGAGCGGTACAAATTCGGTGAAGCCTCCGGTTTCGGATTGAATGTCGCGCAGCAGTCGCATCTGGCGCACCCAGTGCGCGGGCGTTTCGGCGTGGCCATACATCAAAGTCGAAGTCGTGCGAATGCCGCAGCGATGCGCGGCCCGAATCACTTCGATCCATTGCGCGGTGGTCAGCTTGTTGGCCGAGAGGATGTGGCGGATTTCGTCGTCGAGAATTTCGGCCGCAGTGCCCGGCAGCGTGTCGAGTCCGTTGTCGCGCAGCATCGAGAGATAGTCGGCCAGCGGCATGCCCGTGAGTTCGACGCCGTAGACGATCTCCATCGGCGAGAACGCATGGATGTGCATGCGCGGCACGGTCAACTTGATGGCGCGCAGCACGTCCCGGTAATAGAACTTCGGCAGACCGCGCGGCAGGCCACCCTGGATGCAGACTTCGGTGGCGCCCAGTTGCCACGCTTGGCGGGCCTTCTCGGCCATCTGCTCGGGAGTGTAGAAGTAGGTGTCATGTTCGCGCGGACCGCGGCTGAAGGCGCAGAACTTGCATCCCACGAAACAGATGTTGGTGAAGTTCATGTTGCGGTTGACGACGTAGGTAACGATGTTGCCGACGAGATCAGCGCGCAACACGTTGGCTGCGACCAGCAGACCAAGCAAGTCGTGGCCCTCGGCGCTGGCCAGCGCGTAGGATTCGTCGAGCGTGAGGTCCCCGCCGCTTTGGGTTTCCAGCACCTTCTCGAGCGACGCGCGCAGCGAAGGCGTGACTCGTGGAGCGAGATCAGACCAGTCGAGAGTTGGGAAAGATTCGAGTTCGGAAGATGCAAGGTCGCGGGACATAACTTTCAAATGCAATGAAAGTCATTTTATGCGGTTTCGCTTAGGATGTCTCGCCGACCGAAGGAAACCGAGTCGAGATCTGCTCGACCGGACAACTGACGGCGGCTGTCCCCAGGCGACGCTACGCGATTCTGCCACCTCTGGGGAAGGGAAGCTCGCCGGAAGCGCACGAGCGAGGCTGTGCTCATGAAGCACAACGGGACTACGAACGCAGCCGAACCCGATAATCGCCGAAAAACACCGGCATGAGCCTCCTAGCGAAATAAATCTGTAGCGGTGGGGCGCAGTAATTTCTTCACTTCCCCAGCGCCCGGCTCATAACGAAATCCGCGGACGAGGCAGGCTGGGGTGCGATTTAGCTTTCCGCAGACCAGACCGGCGGCGGCGGCGAGTTCGTCGGCGACGGCTTCAATGCTGGCGTTCAGTTTGTAACCGTGGGGATCGCGGCGGCCACGGTCGTCGCGAAGTGGCTTCATGCCCGCAACGCCGATCGCGAAATCGATGAGGCCCTCGCGCCAGGGACGTCCAAAACTGTCGGTAATGATGACGGGGATGTTGAGCTTCGTGCGTTTCTTGATTTCGCGACGCAGAACGGACGCGGAATGATCAGGGTCGGCGGGCAGAAGAATGGCATGTTGGCCGCCGTCTACGGTCGAGACGTCGCTGCCGGAGTTGGCGCAGATAAATCCGTGATGCGTCTCGGTAATGAGGACGCCGTCTTGACGGCGGATCACGGAGCGGGCTTCGCGCAGGGCCAGTTCGATAACACGGGGATCGAGAGAATATTGTGCGGCCCAGGCCAGGGATTCTTGTGTCGGCTGGATCGTAGCCAGTTCAACGATGCGGCCTTCCCCCTTTGAAACGATCTTGTGTTTGACGACAAGAATGTCGCCGGCTTGCAGACGGATATGCTGACGGTGGAGTGATTCGAGAAGCTTTTCGGCGAGATCGCTGCCGGGAAATATTTCATATGCGAGCGGGAGGGGGATGAGGCGGAGTTCGGAGGCTTGGTCCGGCCTCTTTCGCCGCGTCGCAGTTCGAGTCTTTCTGTTCTTGGCTGGCTTGCTCATGCAGCACTAGGATCGTTCAACATTCGCTCTCTGCTCCGCTGCGCAACTGGACAGCCGAGGCGCCCATCCCTGCATTGCCTGCTCGCAGCAACTCGCGAGCAACCTGCTGAGCGCGGGTTTCGCCGGGAAGTTCGATCAATCGCTGCAATTCCTCTGGATTGTCCACATCGATGGCGAGGCCCGGTAGTTTCAGCACGACACATGGCCTACCCGTAGCCTGCGCCGCCGCATGATGCGGTTTGAAGCTGTCGTTTCCGAAACGCAAGGGAAACAAATTTGCCGGACGCCGAAAGGCCGCATTGGTACCCCGTCCGTCAAATGCGGGAACCAGCACGATACCTTCTTTTGGAGCCTGCTTCAGAACTTCTTCCAGTTCCCACGATTGCATCAGCGGAATGTCGGCGGGAATCACCAGCGTGAATTCTTCGCCGCGCTCGACGCAGACGCGCGTCGCCATTTCGATGGCGCCAGTTTCGCCGGGATTCTCCGGGTCCGGAATGATTTCGAATCTATATTCGTACGCGAGTTCAGTCGCATAAGGATCACTGGTCACAATGCCGACTCGAGGACGATTCTTCCAGCCGTAAAGCGTGGTCAGCACGTCATACAGCATAGCCTGCGCCAGCTTGGTGCGTGCGGGCTGATCAAGCACGCTGGCCAGCCGCTGCTTCGCGGTCGCGGTGTTTTTGATAGGGACGAGAATCACGGGCGGTCCAGGCGGCGAAAGGCGGCTGCGGGCTGGTCTTCTGAAGAATTGCCGCGGAGCATATCAGGACAGGCGAATGAGAGTACTTCGCGGGCAAGCGTGGCTTTGTCGTCGGAGCTGCGCATGATGGTCTGCGTGCACTGCACGCGCAGGCCCTGCTTGCGAACGTCGTCGGCCGTGCGGGCGTCGCGCGTGTCGCACACCAGGATGTCGAGAAAATCTTCGTAGGCTTTTGCCACCCCGGCGATCGAGCACGGCAGCCCCTGCGCCTGCATAAGAATTCCCGCTGGCCCTGCGACGGGCGCATTGCCGACGATCGGGCTGATGGCGGCCACTTTCCCTCGCGCCCGCTGCAGGCCCTCGCGAATGCCGGGAACAGCGAGGATGGGGCCAATGCTTGTAACAGGATTGCTGGGAGCGATGATCACTGCATCGGCGGTCGTAATTGCTTCGATCACGCCGGGCGCAGGCTCGGCATCGCTCGCACCGGCGAAACGAACAGAGCTCACCGGATCCTGATACCAACGTTGTACGAAATATTCTTCAAAACTCAACTCGCCAACATTGGGCGTGATGATCCGCGTTTCGACGCGCGAATCGCTCATGGGCAGCACCCGCGCTTTCACAGCGAGTTTCTGCGAGATGATTGCCGTCGCTTCCGACAGCGTCTTTCCTTCGGCCAGCAGTCGCGAACGTAGCAGGTGCATGGCGAGATCGCGATCACCGGCATGGAACCACGTGGGCTCGCCGAGCTGTCCCATGGCTTGCAGGCAGAGGAAGGTGTCGCCCTTGACGCCCCATCCGCGCTCGCGGCTCAACAAGCCGCTGAGGACGTAAGTGATTGAATCGATGTCGGGCGAAACGTAGAGTCCCCACCACATGAGGTCGTCGCCGGTGTTGACGACGATGGTGATTTCTTCGGCGGGCATCACCTGGCGCAGGCCATCGACAAACTTCGCGCCACCTGTCCCGCCGCTGAGGACGCAGATCATTTCTTGTCCTCCATGATGCGCCCTTCTTTCTTGCCAGGCCGTGATCATCGACTGCGGCCTGCAATTTATCGGATAGCAGGCCGGGCTTGGCCGTCAGGGCAGCAATAAACTCGGGATAGACGGGCAATCGCTGCTGCAGTGCGAATCCCTTGGCCTCGGTGCGGAGGCGCAGTTGTTCGAGATGCGGCCAGGGCTTTTCCGGATTGATGTAGTCGGGAGTCAGTGGCGAAACTCCTCCCCAGTCGTTGATGCCGGCGTCGGCTAAGTCTTCATAGTACGGCGCGGAGAGATTTGGTGGGGCCTGAATATTGACGTTGGGGAGTAACAAGCGAGCTACCGCCACCGCGCGCAACATTTCGCCGTGCGAAGGCTCGGGCCAGTTGGCCATAGGGATGGTGGGCTTGGCCCGGAAGTTTTGCACGATGACTTCCTGGATGTGGCCGTAGCGATCGTTCATTTCGCGAATGGCGAGCAGCGTATCGACGCGGTCTTCGAGCGATTCACCAATCCCGATGAGCAGACCGGTTGTGAATGGGACGCCCTGCTTGCCTGCGTCTTCAATGGTGCGCAGGCGTTTGGCGGGAACTTTGTCGGGAGCGTTATCGTGGGCGCGACCGCGAGCTAGCAGAGATTCGTTGGTGGTCTCCAGCATCAGACCCATGCTGGGAGAAACTCCGGCGAGGCGGGCGATCCACTCAGCGCTGAGCAGGCCGGGATTGGGATGAGGGAGCAAGGTCGTCTCACGCAGGATGAGTTCGCACATCGCTTCGAGATAATGAAGCGTGGATTTATAGCCGAGATGGCGGAGGGCTTCGCGCATCTCGGGAAAGAGGAGTTCCGGCTTGTCTCCGAGACTGAAGAGGGCCTCGGTGCATCCGAGTTTTTCTCCGGCGCGGGCGACCTCGAGAACTTCGTCCGGCGTCATGGTGTGTGCGCCGGGGTCGCCGGGATCGCGGCGGAAGGTGCAGTATCCGCAGTAATCGCGGCAGAGATTGGTGAGCGGGAGAAAAACTTTGCGCGAGTAAGTGATGACGCCGGGTTTGAAGCGCTCTTTGGCGGCGCGCGCGGCGGCTAGAAGCGCGGGAAGATCGTCGTCGGAGCAGCGAATCAGCGACAGGGCGTCTGCGCGCGAGATCGGCTGCCCTGGGCGGACTTCGGCGAGAACCGCGGTGCAGTTCTCGGGTGCGGCACTAGTTATGGCGGTCAGAGTCACGCTTGATCGAATGATACAACGGTGCGGCATGGTAATGTAGGCGGTTGCGGCGATCTCCGCCGTAGAGACGTAGCTTGCTACGTCTTGCTGGCGGCGGTACGAATCCTGGGAGAGAGACGTTGCAAGCAACGTCTCTACGAGATGACCTTGAATTCTTCAGAATTTCGCAGGGCGATGGGAAGCTTCGCCACCGGGGTCACAATCATCACGGTCGACCTCGACGGCGAAGTCCACGGCATGACTGCGAACGCCTTTACCTCGGTGTCGCTCGATCCTTTTTTGGTGCTGGTCTGCGTGGATCACTCGACACGCACGCACGCGCACTTGCATGCCAGGAAGCGCTTCGGAATCAATGTGCTGTGCGAGGACCAGCGATCGATTTCGGATTTTTATGCGAACCCAAACCGGCACGAACGCGAGGCGGGCGAGGCCGGCGCCCAGTTCGAGCGTACCGCACACGGTACGCTGATGCTGCAGGGTGCGCTAGCGTATCTGGAATGCAAGCTGCACTCGGCCGAGGAGGCCGGTGATCATACGATCTTTATTGCCGAAGTCGAAGACGTTGTGGTGCGCGAGGGCGAACCGCTTCTGTTTTTCCGCGGGAAGTACCGCAAGGTCGAGGTGAAACTGGGGAAGTAATTCGGATTTGACCGGTGGGCGCATAATTACTGACGTGACGAAGAAACGAGCATTCTGGGAAGCGGTGGCCACGGTTTGCATTCCAAGTGTCCTGATATGGAGCTTGGCCGCCTACTTGCTGAGAGCAAATGCGCGGGGTGATGAGTGGCCTGTTTATCTATTTTTGTTTCCCTTCCCCTCCCGTTGATCTTTCCAGTTTCTTCCCGATACCGCCGAGGCGTTCGACCGGGCGCAAAAATGAGGTCTCGACGATATCACGTTGTCTTGGCCGTCGTTTACGTTGTCGTTGGGGCGGCGTATGTAGTCGAAGGGGTGATCCATCATCAGCAGCGCTTAAGCCTAAGCTCACAACTGATCGGAGGGGCGTTCTGGCTGTCTCTTGCCCTCGATCATGCGTATCGTGCGGCAAGGACGCCAGCCAACCCTCCAATCTCCGGCGGAGGCGCGATAGCGTGTATAGGTGTCGGAGTCGTATATGTGCGAGGTTCGGGCGCGTCACTTTTGAGAATCTCGAACATCCAATCCTTTGCCAAAGAAAATCATCGAAAATGGAGCCATCCTATGACTGAAAAGACTGCAGAGAAGCTTACGAAGCCCGAGGCGGAGTGGAAGAAGCAGCTTACGCCGGAGCAGTATCACGTGACGCGTGAGGCTGGTACCGAGTGCGCCTTCACCGGCGCGTACTGGAACAATCACGAGCCCGGGATGTATCACTGTGTGTGCTGCGGCGAGCCGCTGTTTGACTCGAATACGAAGTTCAATTCGGGCACGGGTTGGCCGAGTTTCAACAAGCCCACCGGGGAGAGCAGCGTGGTCGAGCATCGCGACACGAAGTACGGCATGGTGCGGACCGAGGTGCGGTGCGCTAAGTGCGATGCCCATCTGGGACATGTGTTTGAGGATGGTCCTGCGCCCACGGGGCTGCGGTATTGCATGAATTCGGCGGCGCTGGATTTCCGGAAAAAATAGGCAGGGGCTAAAGCCCGCTTCTCGTTTGCGTCCTAACGCGGCCCTAAAGGGCCGCTCTTCCACGGCAAGTTCCACCCTTGTGGTGATCCAAGCGCTTCGCCGGACAGCGGTGTGCGACAGGTCGTGCAGGGCAATCCTCGTAGGACAGCCGAGGGAGGCTGTCCCTACATAAAAAACAAGGGCACGCTTACGCGTGCCCTTTCTTTCTGCTCCCACGTCGGGGCGAGTAAATTTATGCGCTGGCGGTGGCAGCCATGGCTTTCGGCTGATCCTGCTTCTGTTCTTGCTTTCCCTGCGGCTTGCCTTCGCTGCGTACCTGGATTCCGCCCTTGAGCGCGGCGCCGTCTTCCACGCTGATGCGCGTGGTCGAAATATCGCCGTTGACCGAGCCTTCACTGCGAATATCCACGCGGTCGCTGCACTCGATGTTTCCGGTCACCTTGCCCATGACCACGACTTCCTTAGCCTGGATGCTGGCGTCGACTTTCCCGTTGCGGCCGATAGTTACGCGGCTTTCGGGCATCACAATCTTGCCTTCAATGCGGCCATCGACATAGAGCGACTCCGAGCCGCTGATTTCGCCCTTGATGACGAGCGTGCGGCCGATGGTGGCCTGGTCCACGGGCGCGGTCACATTCTTGATGGGGTTATAAGCGTTGGGGTTGGAAGCCGGCTGACCGGCCTTGAATGAGTTTTCCGACGACTGAAGCATGCGACCTTCCTTGGATTCCGCGCGGCGTCCGTTGCTGTCACGGAGGCCGGTGATGCGGCTGGTCATGAATTGATGGTCGCCAAAGTCGCTGACCATCTGGCCAAGCTGAATATCTCACGAAGACTGGTAATTGCTTAAGATTACGGAGGTCACATGGCACGCGGGAGGAAGGCCGTGCTGGGCCATGCCGCGCGGACGATCATTATCCCTCTTGGAGCGCTTCGCCGACTTCTTCCCACTCTTTGATCAGCGCGGCGTGGGTCGCCTTGTTCTTCTCCAACTGCTGCGACTGGCGCTGGGATTCTTCCGCGCTGACGAAATTTTGCAACGCCGTCTCCAGGTGCACGATGTCGGCTTCGGTGCGGTTGATCGCTTCTTCCAACTCGTGTACGCGATCTTCCATCTGCTTGCGCTTGAGCGGATTCAGGCGCTTCTTGGGCGCTTCGTCACCGTTGCCGTTCCCGCTCGCAACATTGGCGAGAAGCGGGGCGTCCCCGGATGGCGCAGAAGAAGAAATGGAATGCCCCATAACCTGCCCTGAGCTTGCCGAAGGGTCTCGCCGCTTTTGCGAGACACGGGAAGAGGCTGTCTCACCCACCAACTCCATGCCGGGCACATCGTCGAGCGTCGGTGCGACGTGCTGGCCGCCCTGCTTGCGCCACAGATAGTCTTCGTAGTTGCCGGGAAAGATTCCCACTTTTCCGTCGCCGACTTCGAACACGCGCGTCGCCAGCCGGTCGATGAAATAGCGGTCGTGTGAAACGAAGACGACCGTGCCCGTGTATTCCATGAGCGCGTTGAGCAGCACATCTTTGGCGCGCATGTCGAGATGGTTCGTGGGCTCGTCGAGCAGCAGAAAATTTGCCGGATGCAACAGTAGGCGCAGCAGCGCGTAGCGTCCGCGCTCGCCGCCGGAAAGTACGCCGATTTTTTTGAACGCGTCTTCATCGGAAAACAGGAAACATCCCAGCAGGCTGCGCAGTTCGGTTTCGGTGGAGCGCGGTGAGGCGGCGCCCAAATCGTCGAGAATGCGGGCTTGCGGATCGAGTTCCTTATACTGATCCTGCGCGAAATAATCGGACTCGACATTGTGGCCGAGGCGGTATTCGCCATGAGTCAGCGGCTCCGTGCCTGCGAGCAGTTTGATCAGCGTGGACTTCCCTGCGCCATTCACGCCCACCAGCGCGATGCGGTCGCCGCGGTCGATCATGAAATTGACGTTGCCGAACACTTGCTTAGGAGCACTGCCGTTTCTGCCGGGATACGTTTTCGCCACGCCTTCGAACTCGGCCACAATCCGCCCGCTCGACTTCGGCTGCGGAAACGAGAAGTGGATGGTCTTTTCTTCCGGAGGAATCTCGATGCGCTCGATTTTTTCGAGTTCCTTGATGCGGCTCTGCACCTGCTTGGCCTTGGTCGCCTGATAGCGAAAGCGGTTAATGAAGACTTCGAGTTGCTCGATGCGGTCCCGCTGATTTTTATAGGCGGCCTGCATCTGCTCGTTACGCTGCGTCTTCTGCGCCAGAAATTTGTCGTAGTTGCCGGTGTAGAACCAGATTTTCTTGTTCCAGATTTCCGCGATCTTATCGACCGTCACATCGAGAAAATAGCGATCGTGCGAAATCAGTACAAAAGAGTATGGATAATTGTGCAGATACTCTTCCAGCCAGTTGCGGGCTTCAAGGTCGAGATGATTAGTAGGCTCATCGAGCAGCAGAAGATTCGGTTTTTGCAACAGCAGTTTCGCCAGCGCCAACCGCATCTGCCAGCCGCCGGAAAACTCGTCGGTCTGCCGGTGCCAGTCTTCTTTGGTAAAACCCAACCCCATCAGGACGCGGCCGACTTCGGATTCGATCGAATATCCGTCGCGCGCGCGGAACTCGTGTTCGACGCGGCTGTAGCGCTCGGCCACCGCGTCGTATTGAGCGCTGGTGTGGTCGATCTCGGCCATCGAGTGCATCAGCGATTCCAGTTCCTGCTCCATGGCGCGGAGGTCGTCGAACACCGACATGCACTCGGCAAATACGGTGCGGCCCGAAAGCGTGAGACCGTCCTGCGGCAAGTATCCGGCGGAAGTTCCCTTGGCGATGACGAGCGAGCCGTAGTCGAGCGTGTCCATGCCCGCAAGAACTTTCATCAGCGTGGTTTTGACCGTGCCGTTCCCGCCGACCAGGCCAATGTGGTCGTTCGAAGTGATGAGCCAGTCGACGTTCTCGTAAAGCAGTTTGTGGCCGAAGCGTTTTCCGGCGCCGGAGAGCTGAATCATATTTCGTTCACAATCGGGGCTGGAATTATCGTATCAGGCGCGGCGAACCAGGATGCTTGTGAGCATAATCGCGATTTAGCGCCAACGGTTCGACGATCCGCCGGGCTCCTCGTCCCGACTGGTATTGTGGAGTTTCTGCGAAGCATCGCGTATCCTCGACCTGTCTGTTCCGACGCAGGGGAGAGCGACGGCTTCAAAACTCTCCCGGGAATCCAATCCAACCAAATCGGAGGCGCAAGTGAAAATCAGGATCGGTATCGGACTGGCGGTGACAGTGTTTGTGGTTTGTCTCGGGATCAGCGGGGCACAAAAAGCAGACGTACGCGCCGATGAACAGGCGATCCGCAAATTGGACACTGATTGGTCGGCAGCGGTAGGGGCCAAGGATGCCACTAAAGCGGTGTCCTACTACTCGGACGACGCTTCGGCCTTCCCCTTCAATGCGACCATCGCGAGCGGCAAGGACCAGATTCTAAAATTATGGACCGGGCTGATGTCGCTCCCAGGATTTTCCCTTTCCTTTACGCCCACGCGGATTGAGGTCTCCAAGAGCGGAGATTTGGCTTACGACATCGGGACCTTCCTGCTCACGACCAATGACGCCAAGGGCAATCCCACCAGCACTCCGGGCAAGTACGTAGTGGTCTGGAAGAGGCAAGCCGACAAAAGTTGGAAAGCCGTGGCGGACATCTTCAATACCGACAAATAGCCGTCGGGAGTTACCCGACTGATGATTTGTACCAAGCACAGTGAGTGCATGGATCATGCTCGGACTTAAGAAACTGTTGTAACCCTGTATCTAGACGGAGCCCCGGCCGGAGCCGCTGGGATTACGGCCACATGGGGCTGGCGATGGGATCTCTTGGCGAGGCCACTGCTCGGGCGTTCCGCGCTCCGGGATAGGCACCCCACAACTCGCTGTGGAACTGGATGCGCTCTAGGGCGCGGTCGATGACGGCTTCGAGTTCGTGGAAGTATTTCACTTCGCGTCCCTTGGCCAGGCGGCGCTTGGCTTCTGCGGGCGTGACCCACGTGGGACGGCGGTTCGCCTCATCGGGCTTGCGCATCTGGTGAATTTCCATCAGAAACGCTTTGACCACAAATTCCTGCACGCCGCTGGGCTGCCAGAAGACGCCCTTCGAATGCAGATAGAGCGTGAAGTGCCGCGGCTCAATCGTCCCCAGAGCTCCAGCTTCTTCGGCGGCTTCGCGTTCGGCGGCCTGGCTGTGCGAGAGGCGCGGATCGGTCGAGCCCTTGGGGAAAGTCCACTTATTGCCGCCGTTGGTGTTGACCAGGAGAAACTCGATGGCCGTGCCGCGCCGGCGATAGCAGATCGCAGCGACTTGAAGAGGCAACGATTTGGCGACGCGTGAAGCCATGGGCGGCGTTCTCCTGTTAAAGATAGGCTACACGCAAGATATTTCAGCAGTATTAAAGTGCAACAATAATTGTGCAGTCGTACCGTTACGAAAGTGGTTACCTCAGGCTACAAGCCGCGCCCATAAACAGGAATTGCCGCACCCGTCACGTCTTTTCCATTGTCGCCCGCGAGCCAGACGATCAGGTCGGCGATGGACGCCGGGTGCACCCATTGCGAAGTGTCGGCTTTAGGCATGGCAGAGCGATTGGCCGGAGTGTCGATGGTGCCGGGGAGAATGACGTTGGCCGTGATGCCGGCGTCTTTGTTTTCGACAGCGACCCTCTTGATCAGCGAGACGAGGGCTGCTTTCGAGGCGGAGTAAGCGCCGACGTTTGCTCCTGGTTCTTCGGCAGCTCGACTACCAATGGCGATGATGCGTCCGGACTTGGCTGCCCGCATTTGTGGCAGCACGGCGCGCAGGATGTGGAATGCCGCGTTCACGTTCATGTTGAACATGCGCTGGAAGGTTGCGTCATCCGTCTCGGCGACCGAGCCCATGGCGAATCCGCCGACCGTGTGCGCGAGAACATCAATCTTGCCGAAGTGGGCGATGCCGGTTTCCGCGGCTTTCTTCGCCGCATCCAGGCTGTCGAGCGTGGCTGGCAGCGCGGTGAAGTGGGGATGCTCGAAGTCCGAGACATCGATTTTGGGCGCGAGCCCGACCACGGCATATCCGGCTTCGAGCATGGCTTTGGTGACGTGGGTGCCGAGGCCCCCGTTGGCTCCAGTGACGAGTGCGATGCGCGGGTTCATGAGTCTCCGTGAGTTTTTTGACTGTTGATTTAGATGGTGGATTTGCTCAGAAGTAGCGAGAATCTCGCGGTCTCATGCCAAATTCTGCTGCAGCGTGGACCGGTCGAGTTCGTTCTCCCAGCGGGCGACAACCAGAGTCGCCACGCCATTGCCGATCATATTAACCAGCGCGCGAAACATACTCATGAAGCGGTCGATGCCGAGAATCAGCGCCATGCCCGCGACCGGGATCGTCGGAATGACGCTCAACGTCGCCACCAACGCGATGAACGACGCGCCCTGCACTCCACTCGCTCCTTTTGACGTGAGCATGGCGACGGAGAAAATTGTCATCTGCTGCAGCAGAGTGAGGTGCGTGTTGGTGGCTTGCGCGACGAACAGAGCGGCGATCGTCATGTATAGCGCGCTCCCATCAGTATTAAACGTGTAGCCCGTGGGCACGACCAAGCCGACGAGCGATCGTGAGCAGCCCATCTCTTCCAGTTTTTCCATCAGCGTGGGGATGGCGGTTTCCGACGAACTGGTCGCCAGCACCAGAAGGATTTCTTCCTTGATGCGTGCGAGGAATTTCATCAGGCTGAAGCCGGCCAGCCAGCAGATCGCGCCAAACACGACGAACACGAACAGAATGGAAGTCACGTAAAAAGACGCGATGAGTTTGGCCAGCGGTCCGAGCGAGGCAAGGCCATACTTGCCTATGGTGAAGGCCATGGCTCCGAACGCGCCGATGGGCGCGAAGCGCATGACGATGTTGACCATGCGGAAGACAACTTTGGTCAGCGACTCGAGTAGTTCCATCAATGGACGCGCGAATGATCCAGCCGCCGACATGGCCGCCCCAAAAAGAATCGAGACGAACACCACTTCCAGGATGTCGCCTTTAGCGAATGCATCCACAATCGTCGTTGGGATGATGTGCATCAGGAAATCGGTGACGGTCTGCGCCTTGGCCTGCCCGGCGTAATCGGCGACCGCGTGGGCGTCGAGCGTGGCAGGATTCACATTGAACCCGTCGCCCGGATGCACTAAGTTGCCGACCAAGAGCCCGATGACGAGCGCGAGAGTGGAGACGATTTCAAAATAAATGAGAGCTTTGCCGCCGACGCGTCCGACTTTGCGCAGGTTCTGCATGCCGGCAATACCGGTGACGACGGTGCAGAAGATCATCAGCGTGATGATCATGGTGACGAGGCGGATGAAGGCGTCGCCGAGCGGTTTCATCGCGATGGCGCTTGCCGGACGCAGATAGCCGAAGATGACAGCGACCATGATCGCAATTGTGACCTGCACCCAAAGGGACGAATACCAATGCTTGGGGCGCGGCGGTTGAAGGTTGGCAACCATCTTCTTGCAGATTCCCGGTGTTCGGAATTCCCACCCTAGCCGCAAAGAGGCGGCTAGAGTGGGGCACCCTCATTCTCATTCTCTTTTCTGTCGGAGTCTTACATCGGCTTGTCCGGAGCTTCCAGCGTTTTCACCAGCCACGGAATAATCACTTCCTTGAAGATTCTGGGATCGGGCCATACGCCCACCTGACGGCCCAGATGTCCGCCCCGGGGATTGATCCACGCGTCTTTCGGCACATCCCCCTTGCTCAACAGCAGGTAGTCGTCTTCGCCCGGAACCTGCGTGTCGCGCCCGCCCTGCAGGCTGAGCATGGGCGCCATTGGCTTGCCGCGCAGGCCCGGTTGCACCAGCGATATCTTGGGCGAGAACGCTATCATCTCGTCGAGAGTGTGCACGCCTTCGTAGACGTTCATCAGCGCCGGCACTTGATCGAAAAGATATTCACGGTTGCCCAGCAGGTGGTTCACGATCCAATCTTTCTGGAAGAATTGATCGACCGGCGGAGACTGCGCGCTGCATCCGCGGAGGCGGGCGCGCTCGACGATCGCCATCTTCGTCGCCCAGTACGCGCCCCAACTTACACCGTGCATGGCGATGCGGTTCTTGTCGATTTCCGGTCGGGACTGCACGTAGTCGATGACCTTCGACAACATGCGATCCGCCGTCTCGCTGACCTTGATCGGATTCTGCCCCGTGCCCGGACCATCCACCGCAAGGTATCCGATCCCGAAAGGAAGAATCGCGCTGAAACTTTCCGTAAGATCTTCTTTGCGGCTGTCGAGGCCGTTCACTGCGATCACGAGCGGCACAGGGCCTTTGCGCTCTTTCGGCAGGCGCAGGTAGCCGATGATTTCCTTGCCTTCGAAGGGAATCCTCACCACTTCGAGCGGCGGATCGAAGAACTTGGCGTGCGCAAGAAATGACTCGAGAGCTTTCTCGTAGGAGCGCTGCTTGCCGGGCGACGCGGGAAAGGGCCAGCGCCCGAAAGAATAGATCCGCCAGGCGCGGATGTAGTCCGCGTTGGCTTTGGTGGGATCCGTCTTCTCTAATGATTTCGCTTCGTTGAAATAACGATCGGCGACGCGCATGAAGCCTGCGGCCCACTCGTCTTTATCGGGTGTGTGGATGCTGGTGAAGGCATCTCTTACGTCTTTGGGATCGAGGCCGATGAGCGGATACTGTCCGACTTCGGCGCGATGCACGGCTTCCACTTTGATTTCGTCAATGGTGCGTTCGCGGCGCGGCTGCTCTTGCGCAGACAGACCGAGAGCGGTGAAGAGTACGGCCAACAATGCAATTTGAATTCGATTTGGCATGATCAGGTCCCATTCAATATTTGGTTGAAACACAGAACGATGGAAAAGGCCGGACGGAAGAAAGTCCGGCCCGTGAAAGCGGTCTTGCGTGCGAACTAGAATACGAACTTCGCGCCCAACTGAATCGAGCGTGGCCCGCCGGAACCAACGGCAGGATTCGCGGCTGCGATGTCAGGCGTGGCGCAACCACATCCGAACGGTTGCACGGATGGATCGTTCAGCCCTAATCCGTTTTGGCCACCGTAAGGATTGGCGAAGTTCGGGTGATTGAAAATGTTGAAGAACTCGGCGCGAAACTGGAGCCGCATGGTCTCGCCGAAGTGGAAGTTTTTCCCCAGGGAGAAATCGAAGTTCCGGAAGCCATTGTCGGGAAACATGTTCCGGCCCATGTTGCCGAACTGGCCCAGTGGTGGAGCCATCATCACGGAATTGCCTTGAGCATAGCAACCGAACAGATTCAAAGCAGCGGTTTCCGGACCGGGGCTCCCTCCATCGGCCGCCAAGGCGGAAGCCGTGCAGGACGCGGGAATGGGAGGAGTGGTTGGCTTGTTAGAGAAATAGGGAATTCCGTTGCCGCCCTTTGCCGCCTTAAAGTCCGAGGGGTT
>VFSW01005324.1_pt1 | contig 19051 bp, 11 predicted proteins | sample 5358111 | NCBI WGS metagenome assembly VFSW01 (sample SAMN11554181, study PRJNA540505) | mine drainage metagenome | isolation source: sediment from site ElyBrook_90M | place: USA: Ely Copper Mine, Vershire, VT | collected 2017 | reverse complement strand
AGGTTTATCGGCTTTACCATGTACGCAAGCTGGGATGAAATGTGCCGGAGTATGCTCACAATCTCGATGTGCATTGCGCTTGTTTCTATAGATTCCGTATACCGTTTATTCAGCCTCTCCAGATGGTGTTTCAGGAGCAGGAGCTCTTGCTGCGCAAGCCTGTCCTTCTTCTCCCGCAATACCAGATCGGCATCGGGATTGTCCGTTTCAATGGCCGAGATAATATCTTTAAAAAACCCCATTACCTCATGGAAGTAATCCTTAATTTCGAGCCATCCTTCGTCCGAAAGCCTGTACCCGCTGATTGTTTTCTTTTCTATCTCGGATGACAGGTTCTGGCTTATGATGCTCGATATGACCTCAAAATTCTTTATATAGGTTATAAGTTCGAATTTATGGTAAGCGTCCTGCTGTGCCAGCCCCTTGGGGGCCGACACGCGGACAATATACAGCTTTATCTTTGACGCCAGTTTCTCAACCGCATTGTCCATTGCGTTTAATTCATTCGATCTCCACAGATCATTTTTTGAGAGGGCATTATATGAAATGGTAAGCATGGAATAAACATAATCTGCAAGTCTGATGACCTCTTTCAGTGCATAATCAAGTGCTATCGGCGGTGTTGATAACACCGATTCGTCGAGATAATGCGGCATGTCCGGCAATGCTATCTCTTTTCCGGTTTTCACGTATTTATCAAAAAATTTTACGACGGACGGTGCAAGCGGAGCAAAAAACAGGGTAATGGCAATATTAAAAATGGTATGAGCATTGGCGATCTGATGTGCAACATCACCGGATGTGTAGGTTGTAAGCAGCAGGAACGGCTTAAAAAACACAGCAACGATTATTACACCGATAACCTTAAACAGGAGGTGGGCTATCGCGACCCTCCTTCCGGCCTGGTCCGCCTTGAACATTGCAACTACAGCGGTCGAGCAGGTCCCGATATTGGCGCCGAGTATGATTGGCAATGCATGAGAAAGGTTTATAAAGCCAACATTTGCCATTGATATTGCAATACCTATTGTCGCGGCACTGCTCTGGATTACGGAGGTAAGGACAAGCGACACGGTAAAACCTATATAGGGATTGTGGACTATCAACTTTACCAGATTACTCTGATTGGGATCTATCCCGCTTAAAATATCATTCAGCAATTTCATACTGAACAGGATAAAACCAAGCCCTGTGAAGAAACTCGACACCGCACCTGCTTTGCGCCCTTTTATGAAAACACCGGTTAAAAAGCCCGATGCTATCAGGAAGAGTCCCATGCTGTAGAGATTAAATGATATAAGCTGGACCGTTAAGGTGGAACCGATATCTGCGCCGAGTATTACCCCTATGGCCCCCTTGAGGTCTATCAGCCTCGACGTTGCGAAACCCATCAGCATTACAACAGGGGTATTGCTGTTTTGTATCAGTATGGTAACGATAGCTCCAATCAGTATCGCCCACAAAACGCTTCTGGACGCAAGGTGGAGAAACTTTTTTATCTGTTCGCTGAACAGCTTGCTCAAGCCTGAATTAATAAGATCGATACCATAAAGAAAAAGCGCGAGAGCGGCTATTGCTGTTACGATGAACATCATGGCATGCTGCTCTGGCTTATCTCCTGCTCGATTACTTTGATGGCCCTGTCGGGGTAATTCGTAAAAAATCCGTCTACGCCCTCTTTTATAACCATCCGTACCAGTTCATCGTTGTTGATTGTATAGACGTTCACCTTGAAACCGCTGTCATGGATCTCCCGTATGATGTTGCCGTCAACAGAGGCATACGATATATTTATCGCCTCTGCAGCAAGCTCCTTCGCCGTATTTATATAAAAGGACAGTGTGCCCGCGCCGCCGGATATACCGGCCGGAGCCTCACCGGAAATCTGATCCGCGAGTACGGCAAGCCTTATGTCCTGCGAAAGCCTTCTCATCTGCCGTATGGCCCCGATATTGAATGAGGAAACAACGGCTTCTTTGATAAGGTTGTATTTTTGTATAAGCCCGTAAACGATCCTGCAGAGTGCCTGAATCCGATCGGGTTTATCATCATCGTTTTTTAGTTCTATGTTCATCAGGATCTTATGACTTATTGCAGACAGCAGCTCTTCAAGGAGAGGGATACCGACCGGTTTCCCGTCTATGGGATCTTTAAAATTGTACTTTTTTATTTCATCGGTCGTGAGCTCCGATACAGGCGTATCGGCATTGAATAACCTCCCGAATGTAAAATCGTGGAACACGACAACGCCGCCGTCGGATGTAAGCTGGACATCAAACTCCACAGCGTCTGCCTTCATTTTTACGGCAAGCTCGAAAGAAGGAATGGTGTTCTCGATCTCATAGCCCGATGCGCCCCTGTGGGCGTACACAACAGGCCTTTTCATTTGAACAACTCCTCCACAAAGGTGCCCTTGTCGAATATCATAAAGTCATCCATGGACTCGCCGGTGCCGAGGGCTACGACCGGGATCCTGAGCTCGTCACAAATTGTAAAGATGATGCCGCCCTTTGCAGTTCCGTCGAGTTTTGTAATAATAATACCGTCAATCCCGATATTTTCATTGAAAAGCTTTGCCTGCTGGAATGAGTTTTTACCGATGGTGGCGTCTATGATCAGGTATGTGGCCATCCTGTCACCGGCCATCGCTTTGGTCATAACCGATTTGATCTTTTTAAGCTCATGCACGAGGTTTACATTGGTGTGGAGCCTGCCTGCGGTATCACCGATAACAACGTCCCTTGACCGGTGCTTGTATGCCGTGACCGCATCGTGTATCACGGATGCAGGATCGACCCCGGGCATTGCCTTTACGATATCCATGCCGACCCTCCCCGACAGTATGGCAAGCTGTTCTATGGCAGCAGCCCTGTACGTGTCCCCTGCCCCTGTAATAACACTGTATCCATGATCAACGTACCATTTCCCGAGCTTTGCTATGGTCGTTGTTTTGCCGGAACCGTTAATGCCGATCATAAGGATACCGCACTTCGGCTCAATCAGCGGGGCGGAAACAAGGATTTGCTTCATCCTGTCTTTGAGAGCATCTACCGGCGTCCTGCCGGGCGTTTCCCTCCCACCGATCAATCTCTCGGCAATACTGAAACTCATATCAAGAGACAGCAGCTCATCGGTATAATGTTCCCTGTCGATGAGAGCCGTACCGGACTTGCCTGATAATGTCGTAAAAAGGGAAGATAATCTCGAAAAAAAGCCCTGCATGGGTATTCAGATCGAGCCTTTTATGAAATTGATAAGTTCCTGGATCCTGAATTTATTGATAATCGCATGGTATGGCGACCTGTACAGGACGAGCAAAAAATATTCTTTTGTCAGCCGGTACATCCCGAGGACATACGGCTCCATCGTGACAAACAGGGAACGGGGTTGTTCATCGAAACCGTTGATCGTGTTAAACAATATGCTGAAATGCGCACCAATGACTTTCAACTCGTACTCCGCAACCGACCCGACAAAATCTATAGCCTCCCCTTCCGAATCCACAAATATAACCCCTTCAACCCCGCTCGAAAAGCTGACGAATTTCTGCAGGGCGTCCCGGTACATTCTATACGGCTTCTTTCTGTAGTTTCACGGAAATTATCTTCGAAACCCCGGGTTCTTCCATGGTTATTCCATAGATAACATCGGCTATTTCTATTGTCCTCTTATTGTGTGTTATGAGCAGAAACTGGCTCTTCGTCGAAAGCTCTTTTATTACATTGTTGAGCTTCCCGACACTCGCGTCGTCGAGAGGTGCATCGATTTCATCAAGCAATGCAAAGGGGCTTGGTTTGACCATAAACACGGATATGAGCAGTGCTATGGCTGACAGGGCTTTTTCTCCTCCGGACAGCAGGTTTATGTTCTGTAACCTCTTTCCCAGGGGCTGGATAACGATCTCCATACCGCTCTCGAGCAGGTCCTGTTCGTCCGTCAGGATGAGCTCCCCTTTCCCGCCGTCGAAAAGCTTCGGTATGACTTTCTTAAAATTCTCGTTCACCATGTCGAAAATTTCCCTGAATAATTTTCTCGATTCCTTATTGATTGAATTGATAACCTTTTTAAGGTTGTCGATGGCCTGTTCAAGGTCCTGCTTATGTTTCTCATAAAATTCAACCCTCTTCTGCAGTTCTTCGTATTCGGCTATGGCGCCGACATTGACGTCACCCATTTTTGCTATTTTTTCTGAAAGTAAGGAAATCCTGTCCTTCCCTGCCTGGATATCGTCCTTTTCTACCGGCGCTCCATCATACTGTTCGAGTTCCACGCCGTATTTGTCCCGTGCCGTATCCCTTGTATAATCGGTCTTCATGGTCAGCTGCGATACCTCTATGGCCAGGGAAGATTCTGCTGCTTTGATCGAGCTTATATCTTTTTCGAGCTGTTTTATTTCCTGTTCTATGTCCGTATATTCCTTAAATTCCCTGTCATAAGAAGTCCTGGCGTCCACAATCGTATTCTGTCTCTGCTGAATATCCTGGTTCATCCCGGCAAGCTTTCCGGCTGCGGATATAGCATCCTGATCCATGGTTTCGAGCCTCTTGCTGTTGTTCGAAGCCTCCTGCTTCAACGATGCCAGTTTTCTGTTTATATCCTCTTGCTCGGTCTTGATCCTCTTTACCTCGGCATACTTTGCATTGAGCCTCTCTTTAAACGCAGCCAGGTTAGCATTACTTTCGGATATAGAATCCTTTTTATGCTCCAGCACTGATTCAAGTTCTGCCAGCGTATTCCGCAGGCTGTCCGCAATATTTGCCTTTGCTCCTTTATCCTCTTCGTAGATCGCCTTCTTCTGTTTCAGATCGCTCACTTCTTCCAGAAGCTCGGAGGTGTTTACCTTGATTTCTTCCTCTTCCATATGGAGCGTCATCAGGGAACTCTCATAATTGTTCAGCTGGTCATCCAGACTCATGAGCTTTGCTTTTATGCTTGACTGCTGCTTCTCGATGTCCTGTCTCAGCCTTTCCTGCTCGGCAAGCTCAGAGCGGAATCCGGCTATCCCGGCTGATAGTTTTGCCCTGTCATCCTCATAACGGCTGAGCGTACCGGTCATATCATCGAGTTCTCTTTTTAATCTCTCCAGCTCGCTCCTTCTGTCCAGTATGCCTCCTTTAATAGTTCCCTCCGAGCCGCCGGACACAATACCGGGTTTGACAACATCGCCCGACATGGTAACAGCGGTTGCACCCTGCCCGGCTACGGCATATGCCTCCGGCAGAGACGACACGATATAGACGTCGTTGAACAGCACCTGGAACACGGGTAATACTTCGGTGTCCTTGACCTCAATGATATCAAGCAGGGATATAAGCCCTTCCTTGCGACCGGTTTGTGCGGATTTGAAGTATGACTTTATTATAAAAACCGCCCTTCCTTTGTCCTGTTTCCGGAGCACATCGATCACACTGCCTGCTGTACCGTGATCCTGAACGACCATAGCCTGGACAATATCACCGAGTACCGCCTGAACTGCAAGTTCATATCCGGGTTTCACCTTGATATAATCGGCTACAACCTTGCTGATATTGAATTGTTCCGATTGTTTCATGACATACCGTGTGCCTTCGGAATAACCGTCCATGTTCTTTCTCAGGTCCTCCAGCGTACTATACCGGGAACGCACACCTTCGTGCATCTTTTTTGTTTGTTCTATACGATCCGCTAATTTTCCGGATTCTTCATCCAGCACCATGGACTGTTTATTGAAAGATGCTGCCTTCTCTTCAAGGGCGGCAATTTGAGCGGCGTTTTCCTTTTCCTGTTTTTCAAGATCTGTCTTTTCGCCTTTCAGAGCGTTTATCTTCAGCTCAATCGCGGTCCTGTCATGCTGTATTTTTTCGAGCCGGTGTGTTATATTTTCGAAATCATGTTCCGCGGATATTATCTGGTTCTCCAGCTCCGTGATCTTTTTGATCCTGTTGAATTCGTTGTTCCTCTCTTCTTCTATCTTTTCCTTTATTGCATTGATCTGTTCTCCAAGATCATTTTTTTCCTGCTCATAGAGCTTTTGTGTTTCAACGATCGTATTCAGGCCTTTCTTCTCTTCCTCTAATTTTTCCTCCAGCACCTTGAGCTGCTCGACGAAAGATGCCTGCCCTCTTTTGAGTTCTTCTTCATTGCTCTTTATCCGTTCGTTTTCCCGTTGAAGTGTTTCTTTTAGTTTTTTTGACGATTCGATCTTTTCCTGCAGCACCATTGCTTCTGAGGTTAACGCATTGATCCTGTTCTGCTTCTCGGATATATCGGCAGCCTGAGCATCCAGCCTTTCCTTGAACCTCTGGTGGTCCGTGTACCTCGCCGATGCCTGGGACATCACTTTTGCCAGATCGAATCTCGTACTCTCGAGGCGTCCTTTTTTGTCCTCAAGCTGGACAACAAAATCGGAAAACTCCGTTTTGAACAGGCCCAATTCGAGTGTCCTGTATTCATCTTTCAGCGTTTTATATTCCTGTGCCACTTTCACCTGCTTGTTGACCTGGTTCACCGACCGTTTGATCTCGGACAAAAGATCGGCAATACGCGCTATATTGGCCTTGGTCAATTCTATCTTATCGAGGGCGACCTTTTTCCTGTTTTTATATTTCAGTATGCCGGCCGCGTCCTCTATGACATACCGCCGCATCTCCGGCTTGGCGTCTATGATCTCGCTTATCTGCCCCTGTTCTATGATTGAAAATGCCTTTGAGCTGATGCTGATGTCCATGAGGAATTCCAGAATATCCTTCAGTCTCCTGGGGTCCTTATTCAGGTAATATTCGCTTTCTTCGCCCCGGTACATCCTCCTCGTTACAGCCACTTCTGAAAAGGAATCATACGATGACGGAGTATTGGTCCCGTCGTTGGTGAAGGCAAGCGACACCTCGGCCATGCCGATAGATTTACGGTGTTCGGAGCCGTTGAAGATAAGATCGGACATCTGGTTTGCCCTGAGCTGTCTGGCACTCTGTTCGCCCATGCACCATTTTACAGCATCGACAATATTGCTTTTACCGCTCCCGTTCGGACCGACGATGGCCACGATAGGATATTCAAAATTAAAGCTGACCGGTTCTACAAAGGTCTTAAATCCCTGTATCTCGAGTTTTTTTAATTGCATTTATATCATCCAATCTACATTAAGTTCCTTAATTTATTTTTTGCTATAGTTTCCATATCGCTGGAAAGGCCGAGACTAATTGCCTTGAGGAGCGCTGCCTTTGCCTGTTCAGGCTCGTTCAGGTTCGATAACATGATGCCCTCTTTATAAAATGCAGCCGCCGGATTCTTGCTGAACTTAGCCGCATATTTATACTCTGTCAATGCCTTTTCATACATACCGTTGGATTCGTAAACCGTTCCGAGTGCGTAATATGCATCCCCCTCATCCGGGGTAATCTGTATTGCCTTTTCATAGTACTGCTGGGCCTTATTCATATCACCGTTTTGATAAGAAATATTGCCGAGTCCCACCATTGCCTCTGAATAACGGGGTGAAAGGTCAAGGGCTGTCAGAAATTCCTTTTTAGCGTCCTCTATTTTGCCGATGTAATTATAAGCGACGCCGAGCCTGTAATGAATCTCGGGATTTTTCGGCGCTATCTTTAGTGCCCTCTCAAGATAATCAATAGCCGAGTATGTTTCCTTGTTGTTGTAATAGTATTTGGACAGGGCAAGCATGTAGTCCGGGTTATCCGGTGCATACTTCATGGCGTTCTTTAAATCGTTGATAGCCGCAAGGTCATTTTTGCCTGCGATATTGATAAGCCCCCTCTGGAAATAAGCATCGGCCATGGTGCCGTCTATATTTACCGCCTTGGTATACTCGTTAATGGCAAATTGGATATTCCCCATGTCCCTGTACACATTACCCAGTGCATAATGATACACGGCATCCACGGGGTTTATCTTGACAGCGCTCTCAAGGGAAGAGACCGCGGATGTAAATACCTTGCCTGCTATGTACACATTCGCCAGCTTGTAAAAAACCCTTGCCTCGTACGGCTTCATAGCTATGGAAGAATTATATGCCTTGATTGAATCACTGAGTCTGTGCTCGCCAAAATAAATATCACCGAGCACTTCATAGGCGTACGGCAGGGTATTATCGATTGACAGGGCTTTTAAAGCATACTTTTCCGCCTGCGTATGTTTTGATTCCTTTTCGAGCATGTCGGCCATGTATGCATTATTGTCCGCAGAAACAGGGGATATGCTCATTGCCGTATTCAACTGCCGGATCGCATTGTCATAATCACCCTCCTTCCCCAGTACCACGGCATATTCTGTATGAAGAGGAGCGTAAGAAGGGAATTTGGCCACGGCGCCGGATAGGATTGCGGCGGCGTTTTTATAGTCTTTTTTCTTTCTGAGGAGCCTTCCGTTCAGGGTCATAAATGCCGGGTTATCGGGGGACTGGTGAACGGCCGTTTCAATCGTGCGTAAAGCGGTGTCCAGCTCTCCGTTCCCTTCCCGTGCAAGGGCCATCCCGTAGAGGACATCGGGATTGTTCTTTTCCAGCTTCAGACATTCATTATAATAGGAAACAGCAAGTACATATTTTTTATCGAGATAGTATGCCTGGGCAAGTTTCAGGTTACCCTCGAGCGTTGTACTGTCGGCTGCTATCGCCGCCTTATACTGGTTCTCGGCCTCGTTCATATTGCCGCTCTTCAGGTATGCATCACCGAGGGCTATATATGTCTTCACGGACTTGTTGTTCTGCAGGGAATTTTTAAACGCTTCAATGGCAGGAGGATAATTGCTGGTCTTCATCTGCAACTTTCCCATGGTATAAAAGAGGTTTGCCTTGTCATACGTGTCCATGGTATTGCCGGCTTTATTTAAAACAGCATTCAGATCGGCTATTGCCTGCGTTGTACCGGTAACACTGCTTGCCTGTATATCGGCCTTGAGTGTTACTGCGGATATATTGTAAGGATAACCGGCAAGTACGGTATCCAGGATATCGACAGCACGGGATGGTTCCTGCTGCCGATATATGCGCGCAAGCAGAAGCTTCGCCTTGACCATATCAGGTTCGAGTGAAGCCGCCTGTGTAAGGAGTGATGCTGCCTGGGTCATGGATTGACCCTGTTTAAAATCTATATATCCCCGGTAATATAACGCCTCGGGCAGGGAAGGAGACTTCTGTAACGCCGTGTCGATCTCCCGGGACGCCTGTTGATAATCATTGTTTGCTATGTTTATCATTGCTTCAGTCAGGTTGTACTGGGCATTATCCTTCAGCATTTCTTTCAGCCTTGCAAGGAACTTACCGCTGTTTTTCAGCTGATCCTGCAGATTATTCCGTTCTTTGAGCACGGCATAGTCCTTTGCTATACCGATATACGCCTGAACCAGATGGTGGTCCGCGGCAACAGCCTCCTCATAAAGGTTCAATGAACTCTCATAACCGCTGATAGTACCATTTAAATACTGTTTATCCGCTTCACTGAGCAGCTGTTCTGCCCGCGCCTTTGCTTTGGCAGAAGCAGGGATTACACTATAACTCACGAACGTTAATTTTTTGAAATCAGGATGTGCAGGGGTGTACTCGACAAGATAATAATAAACACCCATAAGGGCCGCAAGGACTATGACGATGCCTGCGGCCGATGCAAGAAGCAGTTTTGACAGGTGCTTTTTCTCAGCTACTGCCTTTTGCCGTGCTGCTGTATCTTGTGTTACCGGTAGGGATTCCGGTACGGCAACGGTATGCTCATCCAGCAGAGAACTTTCATCCTCAGATGCCGATGGGACATTCTTTGACTGGACCTGCTTTGTATCCGCCAATTCCGGTATGTTTTCTTCCTCCATCGGTACGGTTTCCTCCGGCAGTACACCTCCTTCAGCGTTATCCCCGGCCTTTCCTGCGGGCGATTCTTCAAGCGAGGTTGACTCAAGCCAGCTGGTGTCGGCCTCACCTCTTCCTTTTGAACCTCCGCTTTGTTCCGGTGCTGTTGTACCTTCGCCTTTAATGTCGTCCATGGTGAATTCTTCGAAACCCTCTATAACATCCCCTTCTTTATTAAGTTCTTCATTGGCCGGTGCCTTTTCGGTTGGTTTTGCAGCTGCTTCCGCCTTGCCGCCATCCAAGAAATCACTTTCAGGAATGGTTTCCCCGGCATGAACATCTGCCGGCTGTTTTTCTTTATCCTGCTTCATTTCAAGAGAAGCAAAAATGTCCTCCAGGTCTGCTTTCCCTTCCCCGGATTTCGTGCTGTCCGGAATTGTATTGTCCGGTGCTGTAGCGGCCGGTTCTGCGGGCTCAAGGGACTGTTCCTCATCTGCAGGGTTGTCCGCGGCTTTGTCCACAGAGCTGTCGATGGCACTGTCGAGAGCGTTATCGATGGCACTGTCGATGGTATTATCCGTATCGGTACCCTGCCCGCCTTGCGGAACAGCTTGTTCCTGATCATTCGGTAGTCCCTGCTCCTTGTCGTGCTCCCTGACATCCGCATCAGCCGGTAGTGCTACCTTATTCTCCTGTCCGCACTTCTTGCAGATAAATTTATAATCCTGATTTTTAAGCTGGGCCTCTGTAAACATGTACATGGTCTGACATTTTTCACACCTTAAAATCATAGGTTCTCCCTGTTTGCGATTTTTTTAGAATTTGCGATCATTTCCCTAAAATCTTTTTCCCGAAGTCCTGCACCTTTGGCGATATTCAATGCATGCGCATCATCCATAAGGTCTCTGTCCGCATGTGCATCAGAGTCAAATACGAGTCCTGCCCCTGTTTTTTTCGCTATCATCGCAACATAACCATTCGTAAAACTATGACCGCCCCTGCCGCTTATTTCAAGGTAAACATGCTTTTTTGCGGCAAGCTCGGCCTCTTTTATGCTGATAAAGCCCGGGTGGGCTATTATATCCGCCCCGCCTTCGATGCCCGCAAGGTTCGTCCTCGGTTCAACCGGTTCCACGATTGTTTCACCATGGATAACGACAACCGCGGCACCTGCCTTCCTCGACAGCTCTATCAGCCTCGGTATATCAAAAGGAGGGACATGCGTGATCTCGACACCGGCCAGGACATTGATACCGTTTTTCTTTTCCGAAAACTCCACAGCAGCGGCCTTGATATGTTCTATAACAAAAAGGTAGTTGGAAAAGTCGACATGATCCGTGATCGCGATAACGTTAATGCCGATTACCCTTGCCCTTTGTATGAGCTCCGAAGGCAGCAGCTCTCCGTCGCTGAATAAAGAATGTGTATGAAGATCTATCATGGGTTTATAACCTTCCTTAAAAGAGTTGGGATAATGTTCAAACTATCCGTGGTGTCTTTATTCAAAACAAATATGGGATCCTCGCTATCCGATGATAATAATTTTCTCAAGGTCGGGATGACTTTGGTCCCGGCGTCTTTTCCATCCGGTGTCACGAAAACGTACGTTACCGGCAGAGTTTTTGCTCTCTTGAACTTATTGACCGCGGACAGGAACGAATCAAGGATCTCCTTTGACCCCTTATCGAACAATACGATGGCACCTACGGCACTGCTGGACAATGCCATCCACAGCGGACCGTATTCAATCAGGGGGGGCACGGAAATAATCTCTATGCTCAGGAGTTCCGTAAGGGAAACCAGTCCGATCTCGCCGAATACGACATCATCGCGGTTCGATACCGCAAAGGAACTATTCAGCGTAAATTTCGGCATATTGTTGATGCTGTTTATGAATGTTTTCAGGGAATTATAATTGGCGGACAGCACGATAACCCTTCCCCGGTGCGATTCCAGCTTCGTATGCTTATTGATTGAAACGACCTCGAGCAGCTTGAATATCTCTTCGTTTTCCAGGAGAGTGCCTTCCCGGTTCGTGACCTTCGGCGTTGCATGCTGTACAATTTCTATAATGCCTTTTTCAAGGAGGGCTACCAGCACCCGCAGTACATCATAATCCGGGAATGTACAGTTATCCACGATGTCTTCCACCTTGTTATAGAATTCAAGCAGGAGTAAAACCTCCTGGGTGATGGTCCTGACCTGCTTGGGCAGTTCCGAGAGTTTTTTCTTCAATTTTACCACAGCGTCGAGCGGCGGAAGGATATCTTTGTTCTTTTTCATCTCATCGATCTGTCTCATTCCCTCCATCAGCAGCGACTCGGTCGTCGAGGTAATCCTTATCGGGGTCAGGGCGCGGTGCGGTATAAATTCGAACTTTCCGTTTTTGATGGTAAGCAGCCGGTAAAATGCCTTAACCCCTTCGACCTTTTCAAAGGTGGCGTTTATGATGCCGCCTTCCTGCAGGTATATAAAGCCGTTTCCCTTATCCGAGTATATGGTTATGGTTCCGTCTTTCTTGTTCATGCTGAATATCTGAAGCAGATCGATCAGGGATATCTGGGACAGGTTCCCTTCTATTTCCTTGTTTTCTTTCGACAGCTCTATGGTTTTCTGTCTCTTCTGGTAGATGCTGGATATCGTGCCGATAAGCTCGTCTATCCTGAACGGCTTTGTTATGACCTTTTCTCCCATGACACTTACGGATTTTAATTGATCGGGCGTACCCATGAATATCAATGCCAGGTTGTCCGTCTTCGGGTTCACGCTGATGATGTCCCTGAGTTTCTCCGTATCTATTATCGGAAGCTGCATGCCGAGTATGATGATGTCCGGGAGCTGCTCAATGATTATTTCGAGTGCCTTCGCTCCGTTGATGGCCGAGTAAATGCTGTAGCCCTGGGCCTTCAGTGCGTCTTTTATCAGTACTACGGACTTCTGGTCCGTGTCCGCTATAAAGATTTTTCCTTTTGTTTTTACCATATTCCTATATCTGCCTCTGCAAGAAATACTTTTCCTGAAGAACGGCCACAAGCTCTTCCACGATGATGGGATCGCTCGTATGAAAAACGGAGAACTGCTTGCTGCTTGACTCGTTTGTTATAAAACCGTATGCGTATTCCTCATTCAGGTTAAACATAAAAAACCTGTTTCCGATATCCTCGTTGATAATCATGATGGGGGCATAAGAGATATCTATGTATTCCCCCTGCTGTTTTCTGCCCAGCAGGTACAGCTTCGTGTTCGAATTATACAATTTATATTGTTCCTTGATGAGCTTGATGTCCTTGGTTATGGCCGGTATGCCGAGGAATATAAGCCCGCGCATGAATGGCCGTGCAAGGATATCGCTGGAAAGCAGGTTAATAATGTCCATGATGCGGTCCTTGGTAATGATGAATATGGCGTTCGTAATATCGTCTCCCTTTTGATCCGAATCCTTGAATATCCTGAGAATATTGTCCGAGAATTCCATAAATCCGAGTGACTCCATGGATGTAATCTCTTTTATTTTGCCGGTGCTTGATCGTTTGGCCATATCATACGCTTTGGACAGGAGCGTCTGGGCGGTAGTTCCGTCGTTCGGATAGGTCGCAGAACCGATGATAAGCTCCACATTCTTCGTGACCGAGCCGTTGGTCACATACAATGTCTGTTTGAGCTGGTTCTTGATCCTCCGCATGGTGATGATGGAACCGAAATAGTCGGTATCCGGAAGAAAGAGGTTCAACATGCTTGAATGCTCGGATACGGACAGTGTATCGGCGTCCCGTATGACTTCGCTGATCAGGTTCGTTATTTTCGTAAAAATCTCATCCACATAAGACCTCCCGAACGTTTCTACAAGGTCCCTGTAGTTTTCTACGGACACGACCGCGATAGAGAACATGCCGTGTATTCTGTTGGCTCTTTTTATCTCGTTTTCCGTGTACTCGATAAAATACCGGTAGCTGTACGCAGGCAGGTTGTCCGCCCTTAACGTATCGGTAACCTTCTGGGAAAGCTTGACTGCGTTTGAAACCGCTATACCGCCGAACGTGGTCAGCGTCCTCGCGACCCTGATGTCCTGCACGGTAAAGACCTTTTCCTTCTTGATGAGCCTCAGCAATGCATACACATGACCGTCCTGCCCCTGGACAATCAGGTACATCGCTTTTTTATTTTCCGCACTCGTTATAATGCAATAGCCGTCCTTCATGGACTCCCGGTACTTGAACATCTTCCAGCTTATTGAAGCGGACTCGTCGTAGGGTTCGGACTCATAGCCGAAAGAATGCAGGAGTTCAAAGTTGTCGTCGTCCTTACGGAACCAGAGCATCGCCTTTGCAAGCTTTAATTCCACGACCATTGCATCGATAAGCTTTTTAAACACATTGTCCAGGCTGGATTGGGAGAGTATATCGCTTGCTCTCTTGTAAACCTCAAGCAATATCAGGTATTCCATCCCCTCTTTCGCAAGCTTTTCTTTCTCCATAAACAGCTTCTTCTGGGCTATAATGTTGGTTACGAGGTGGAGGAACTTACTGTCATCAAACGGTTTCTTTATATAGGTATAATGTATCCCGTCATTCGGCATGAGGGATTTAACGGAAGCTAAGTTTATCGACGTTATTACAAGCACCTCGGGTTTATAAACAAGCTTTTTTGTTTTTTCGGCAATACTGTCCAGTCCGCCTTCGTTTTTGTTCGGCTCATAGATGATCAGATCGAATACCGATACGTCCGCATCCGCGAGTTCGTCGTTGTCATGTATGTATACCTCGTAACCTACCCCGGAAAGCAGATCGCGGTAGAGTTCCCGGTAAAACCTGTCTTTATCTATGATCAGTATATTACCGTTTTTCATTGCGATCACATCTTATACTTGCCGGGATCCGTACTTGAAAATTGTTTAAGCAGCTCATCATATTTTTTCTTTTTATCCTCTGCATCGGTATCGGATATGCCGGTCGCCGCTATTATGGATTCTATCGATTTATCAAGGACGACTTTGTCCACGAATATGGAAGCCGACATCCTCAGTGCTATTGCTATAGCGTCGGAAGGCCTTGAATCTATTGTAATCTCTCTATCCATTATCTTCAGGAATAACATGGCGTAGTACGTATTGTCTTTCAATTCCGTAATCTCGACCTTTGTCGCAGAGACGTTCAGTTCGGTTAATACGCTCTTGATAAGATCGTGGGTGTTCGGCCTCGGTGCCTTGATCCCTTCGAGCTCCATCATAATGGCGCTCGCTTCAGCAACACCGATCCAGATGGGGAGGGTATACTTGTTTTCGCTGTCGCGCAGCACGACTATCGGAGTTGAATTTACGGGATCGATCATAATACCGATTACCTTCATTTCGATAAGCATATCATTCCTCCTCCGGAATGTGTTTACCATACAATGCATTGTCCGAATAATCATCGATCAGTACGTCCGCAACCGTACCTTCCGGCACCGTGCCTGAAAAATTCACCAGCCTTCCATGCATCGTCCTTCCCTGCTGCCTCCCCTGCTTTTTACTGTCGCCTTCCACAAGGACCCGCTGCACTGTGCCGGCAAGGGCACGGTATATTTTTCTTGTTATTTCAAGCTGGGCATCCTGCAGCTCTTTCAGCCTCCCGGCTATTGTATGCTCCGGCACCTTGTCCCCGTATTTGTTCGCCCGTGCAAGCGGCCTGTCCGAGTATTTAAACGAAAATATGTTATCATAATTTGCGCGTCTTACAAACATAATTGTATCGTGGTGGTCCTGATCAGTCTCCGACGGAAAGCCCGCTATGAAATCAGAGGTAACCGCAACATCGGGCTTCAATGTCCTTATCCTGTTTATTTTATCCATGTATTCTTCCACGGTATACCCTCTTGCCATCAGTTTCAATATCCTGTCGGATCCGGACTGGATGGGAAGATGTATATGCGGACAAACCTTGTCGAAATCCGTGAATGCATGCATAAGTTTGTCGGTCAGGTCCTTTGGATGCGAGGTAATGAACCGGATACGCTCCAGACCTTTTATATCGTTCAGCATGGATAACAGCTCATACAGCGTTACCTGCTTTTCACCGGCATTATCCCTGTATGAATTTACATTCTGTCCCAGCAGGACGACCTCTTTCACCCCGGAAGCAACCAGCGTGTACACCTCGTCTATTATAGAGCGCACATTCCTGCTTACCTCCCTGCCGCGAAGATAGGGTACGGTACAGTACGAGCAGAAGTTATCGCACCCTTCCATGATCGTGACATAGGCCTTTACCCCGTTCATGTCCTTCACCGGATTCCTGAAACGGTTCTGGTCTGTATCCGGTGCCACGGCGACAACAGGCCCGGTCGTTTTAGACTGGCGGATAAGCTCATCGATCCTGTGGACCTGCGATGGCCCTACGACAACATCCACGCCTTTAAACCTGCCAACGAGCTTCCTGCCCTCCTGCTGTGCGACGCAACCGCTGAAAACAATAACCCTGTTCTGAGCAGTTTCTGATCTCCGTTTCTTGAGCTGCGCATACCTCCCCACACTCGAGTAGGCCTTTTGTTCTGCCTTTGCCCGCACACTACAGGTATTGACGATGACGACCTCAGCGTCCCTGGGGTTATCGGTCTGCACATACCCCCCGCCGGAAAGAATCGACAGCATCCGTTCCGAATCATGCTCATTCATCTGGCAGCCGTACGTTTCAATATAAACCTTTTTCATATTTTGAAAATTGTAATAGTGATATGAAATATTGTCAAATAGTAATGCGCATATTCATTGGGTATAAACACACACAGGATTGGGGTAAAACACGCAGTGTACCCCGTTAGAAAATTCCGGTTGTTTCTTGCGGATACTATGCCGTTGTTAAACGCTCAGACCATGATACTCCTGAATCCACAATTTTCTAAGGGGGTATGTCCCATAATGTACCGCGATATCTTGCTCATTTACAACATAATCAAATGTTGACGATTCTGGTATGAATTTTGCTTTTTTTCTGCTATTCTTTAAATATAATCTCAAGGATAAGAGGAAAGAATTATGGTAGAAAAAAAATCAAATAGAATTAAAGGATTTGCACGATCGCACAAGATTATAACAGCTATCTTGGCGCTTTTGTTTATATTTTTTATTGTGTTTTTCAGCTTTGTAGAATACAGCGAAAGTCCGACATTCTGCAAAAGCTGTCACATCATGGTCCCTTACTACAATGCGTGGAAGGTGTCCGCGCATAATTTCGTACCCTGCGTCGAATGTCATTATCCGCCGACAAACAGTTTAAACTCAGCAGCATGGCACAAGATACAGAACTTCTCGATGGTGGTCCGGTACTTTACAAAGACGTATGACCCCAGGCCGTTTGCCGATATACCCGACGCAAGCTGTATGAGGATAGGATGCCATTCTACAAGGCTACTCGTCGGCAATGTTGTCACTCCGAAAGGCGTGTCCTTTAACCATATACCGCACATGGAGCATATTAAAGATCTGAAACTGCGGTGCACAAGCTGCCATTCCCAGATCGTCGTCGGGCGTCATATAGAGGTTACGTACGAGACCTGCTTCCTGTGTCATTTTTCGAAGCTGAACAACGCCAATAACAATAAAGAGATAAATAATTGTCTGCAGTGTCACCAGATACCTCGGCAAACCATCAATGTGAACGGCATATCGTACAATCACCTTGATTTCCTCGAGCACAATCCCAATATAAAGTGCGTGGACTGCCATCTCGACGTGATCCAGGGAACAGGCGAGGTTCCAAAGGAACGCTGTTACGCGTGTCATAACATACCGGCAAGGATCACATACTATACGGACACGACCTTTATCCATGAGTGGCATGTAACCAAGCATAAAATAACATGCACCCTGTGCCACCTTGAAATTAAACACGGTCTTCAAACATCCATTAAACCGCTTGAGTATGCAAGCAATTGTACGCTCTGTCACAGTAACAACATGCATACCTCGCAGGAAGATATGTACATGGGTATCGGAGGCATCGGGGTCAAAGGCTCTGCAAGCCCTATGTTCAAGGCGAATGTCAAATGTATCGGCTGCCATAAAGTTGCAACACAAAATGCATTAAACGCAAAGCTCTTCGGTCAGACCTATATAGGCGGTGCAGTCGGATGCACGACCTGCCATGGCAAGGGATATCAGGACATCTACAATATGTGGAGGGAAAACCTTAAATCCATGCTTGCGGACGCAAACAGCAAACATCTGGAAGCGAAGAAAGCCATCAACAGCGCTCCCAAAGACAACCCCGATTATCAGAAGGCGTTAAAACTCTATCAAGCTGCCTCTTATAACCTGATGTTCGTAAAAGCGGCCAGAGGTATACACAATATTGATTATGCCTCAAGCCTTCTCGACAATGCATCTTCGAACTTTGATCAGGTTGTAAAACTGCTGGCGCCAAAAACGAAATAAGATTGTTATTGCAGGCATGGTGCCAGAGGGGAATAAAAGATAAAAAAGAACCCGGGATGAACCCGGGTTCTGAGGATTTTATTGGTAATTTTAAAAACCGACCGGCCATTGCGGTCCTGTGTAAGGCCAGTATTGAGGACCCTTTGCAACTCCAACTAATTCGGTTACCGTGTTACTGCTCAGATTCGTAACCCACACATTGCCCGAACCATCTATCGCTATATCAATAGCATCTTTCCCAACAGTGTAAGTAGCTATCGTGACTCCTGCAGGACTTAATTCAATTACACTACTAAGAATTCCCAAAAAAACACTATTACCATTACTATTCCATCCCAGATGGGTATTTGCCACCCAGATGTTTCCCGAATTGTCTATCGCTATGGCACCAGTAGAAATCCCACTGCCAAGGGAATAAGTGTCTATTGTAGTACCATTGGGATCTAATTTAATTATACTATTGTTACCCGTTGTTACCAACACATTGCCTGAACTGTCTATCGCTATTGCAACCGCATCATGCCCAACAAAATGGTAAGCACCTATTGTAGCCGCCATGGGGCTCAATTTAGTTACTGCACTACTAAACCCACAACCAGAACCATCAGGGAAATCACCAATAGATGGTACCCACACATTCCCTGAAGCATCTATCGCTGGCAAATGAGCATCACCATCAACAGTGGAAGTAACCAATTGAGCTCCACTGGAACTCAATTTATTTATTACAGAAGAGCAATTATTACCCTTATTATTTGTTACCCAGATATTCCCTGAAGCATCTATCGCTATTCCAAAAGGATCATCCCCAAAAACAGGGTAAGAGCCTATTATAGCTCCACTGGAGTTGAATTCAGTCACCATAT
>VFSW01005323.1_pt1 | contig 19052 bp, 19 predicted proteins | sample 5358111 | NCBI WGS metagenome assembly VFSW01 (sample SAMN11554181, study PRJNA540505) | mine drainage metagenome | isolation source: sediment from site ElyBrook_90M | place: USA: Ely Copper Mine, Vershire, VT | collected 2017 | reverse complement strand
GAATTCGAGCCAGTCGAGGGCGGGAAGCAGCGCGCGCAAGGCGTGGACGCCGTCGCGGCGCGAGAGCACGGTGCCAAGGTGGTGGGCAAAGAGCGCGGAAACGAGGGCGCGCTCGGCGGGGTTGCGTGCGCCGGATCGGAGAATCTCGAGCGGGCGACCGGTGGGGACGGCGGCGACGGAGAGCTTGACCGATGCGGCAGCGGCCCGGGCGTCGACGACGGAGGGAGAGACCACCGGGGCGTGGTGGTCGGCACGGTCGAGGAGGGACTCGGCGACGACCTTGGCGGCAGTGTCCACGGCGTCCGGGCCGCCCTCGGCGTCGGAGAGCTCGTCGGCGACCCGGCGTAGGGTGTCTGTGGACAGTGTGGCTTCGGCCATGAGGGGGCGGGATGCTAGCCGCGCCAGCGGTCGAACGCCAGCAGGACCGCGTGGCCCGAACGAAGCCCGGAAACCCCGGGCAGGCCCTGGGCTACGGAAGGGCTTCGAGAGGGACCCCGTGGCGTGCGTCGCGGGATGTAGAATCAACGGACGGCTCGCTGAATCTTGCCCCGGTTTCGTGCACCCTACAGCGATGCTCCCCTCCCGCGCGAATCGTAGAAGGTATCCATGATGCGTCCGGCGCCCGCCGTCGTGGGCCAGGTTTCACCGGCCCCTCCCGCGGGCTTTTTCACCCGTTGGCAAGCCTCGACCGGGCTGCTCTTGTTGGCAGGCGCGATGATCTGGCGCGTGCAGTCGGTGACGGTCGATAGCCGACGCGATGCCCTGCCCTCGGTCGTCGTCGAGATCCTCGCCTGGGCCCTCGCGGTGCTTTCTCTCCGCGATCACCTTGGCCGCATTCGCCTGAGCGAGCCTGGCATGTGGGTCCTGGGATGGATCGCCTACTATTTCGTCGTTCCTGCGATCACCTGGCTCGGCGGGTCTCACTTTGCACTGGAGGCCCTCGCGGGCCTGCCCCTCGACGCCGAGATGGTCTCCAAGATCCAGTACCTGCACGTGGCTTTCATCGCGGTCTTTGTGCTCGTGTACCGGCTTGTCGCCCCGAGGTTTTCGTTTGTCCCGGTCTCTCTGACCGACATCAAAAAGCATTTCCCGCTCATCACACCGCTGGTCCTCGTGGGCCTCCTCCCAAGTCTCACCGAGATCGCCGTGCGACTCGTCACGTCGGGAACGCTCCGCCCTACCCAGGGCTACGGCGATGCCTGGATCGACATCGCAAGCAACAACAGCAACTCTCGTAACGCCGGTGGCGGGGATTATTTTTATACGCAAGTGCTCGTCAAGATCTGGTTCATCCCCCTCATGTGTCTCGGCTTGGGATACGGCATGATCTACGCCCGGCTCCTGCTCGAAAAGCGTTGGGGCACGCTGGCGCTGTTCCACCTTCAGTTTCCCATTCTCCTTTACCTAGGCAGTGGCTCGCGTAGCGCCGTTGCCACGCCCGTGCTCATCGCCTTCATCGTCGCGGACTATCTGTACGGCGCTCTTCCCTGGCGCTATCTCCTTGTCGTGATGGCGCTCGGGACCGCATTCTTTAACTTCTATGCCTTCTTTCGTGGCTACCAGACCGAAGACATCGACACTGCGGTGACCCAGAGCCTCGACGCGCAGGACGCAGACGTCGATGCCGACAGTGACCGTACCGAGGGCGGCGCGATGCTCGTCAAAGAGGCCTACGCGATCTCCTGGGCAGAATCGACCGGCACAGAGCGTGGTCTCGACTACTACACCGAAAGCGTCCTCTCCCTGCTTCCGCTGCAGGTCATGCCCGAGAAAGCCGAGTTTTTCAGCACCGCCAACATGCTCAGCCGTGAAATGCTCGGGCGCGCGGCGGCGTACTCTGGCGTCGCGGGGGCCATCCTCGGGGACGGATACATCGCCGGGCGCGAGCCGGGCGTTGTGATCCTTGCGGGCGTTCTCGGCCTGGTCTTCGGCATCCTTGTCCGGGTACTTGTCCGTGCCGCGCCCGGGCAGACCGGTCCGCCCTTCTGGCGGGTGGCGCTTCTCGCCTGCTTTGCGGGACAGACCGTGAGTGTCATCCGTGGCGACCTGAGCATCGTGCTCACGCAGATTCTTTTCAACGTCGCCATCCCCTCGGCGATCGTCGTTTTCGTCGTTGGCAAGCAAGAATCCGGATGGAGGTATCCGATTCGCCTCGGGTAATCCCCCCCCCCGGAGGGCGGCGTTACGGTGGGTCGCGGATGTCATCCACGCGCCATGCGCCGTCTTCGCGCCGCAGCAAGATGACCCTTCCGTCCGGGAGCCGAATCGAAGCCGCTGTAGACCGCTCGCCCGTCCCCGCGGTTGCGACGTGTTCAAGTCCGCTGGGATCTACCGTCTGGACGAGCAGTTCGTTGAGATACACCTCCAGGGTTCCGCGCGCGCGGTCAGAGAGCACACCAAGCAGTGCCCCGAGGCTCCGGCGCTGGAGCGCAGTGTGCAGTGCTCGGAGGGCGCCATCCGGCGTCAACGCCGTCGGCGGGCCCAGGCCCGGTTGATTCAAGCGCCAGCCCTCCCGGGTGTCTACTTCGGACACGACCTCGCCGTCGGCGAGCGAAAGGTCTACCACCGGGTTCTCCCGTCCCAACGCGCCCTCGGTCCGGTCTGCGAGAATCCCGAGTTCTGCCCCGTCCCTCTCCATCCGCGCACGAAACCCTTCGATCGGCTCGGCCTGCCGCGCGGCGTCGGGCAAGAGGGCGTACAGCACCGCGGCGTCCCGCGATCGCGCGGCAACCGTGACGGCCGCGAGAACATCCCGCGGTGTCTCCACCCTCGCCCGTCCGGTCGTCGCGCACCCGAGCCCGGTCGCCCCACCAAGCGCCACAGCGAGAGCCTTTATCCTCAGGTGCCTGAAAATCACCGACCGCGGGGGGACTGTACCCTTGCCAACCCCCAGGTCAACCGCATGCGATGCTCCCGGCTGCGTAGCGTTCACGACACGGGTGTCAACCAGGGTTCACGTCAACCCCTGCGGCCGTCCGAGGGACGCACCAGGTGATGTCACGCATCCGTCAGGCATCGTGGCATGTTTCTGTCATACTCCCCGCCAGCATGGACCGGAGGCGTAACCATATGGGCAATCGGAGCTTGGCCAGCAGAGTGTTTGCGGCGGCGGTGGCCGTGGCGCTGGCGGCAGTCGCCGCGGGTTGCTCGGGCGACGACTATTACTGCAACAGCACTGGGTGCTTCTACTGCGATGGCGTGGGTTGCCGGGCGGTGACGCCGCCGACCCGCGCCACCTGCCAGGGAAACTATCAATGCACCTCCGCGCAGGTGTGTACCAGCCTGGGTTGCACCACCACGTGCGCCGCGGACGCCGACTGCTCGCAAGGCTGGATCTGCCACGGCGCCACAGCGACTGTCCGCGGGGAGTGCCTATCCCCGACCGAGACCGCCCCGACGCCCCACCCAGGCACTTGCACAACGGACGCGGACTGCCCCAGTGGCACGGTGTGCTCCGCGGCGGGCCAGTGCGCGGTGCCCACGAGCGTTTGTCAGTTCAACTCCCAGTGTGGCGCTGGCCGGGTATGCATCAACCAACAGTGCTCGGCCGCGTGCAGCGCCAGTTCGCCGTGCCCGACGGGACAAACCTGCGCCAACAGCGTGTGCATCAACCACCCCGCGGGACAGTGCACGTCCAACAGTCAGTGCGCCTCGGGCCAGCAGTGTGCCAACTCTACGTGCTTCGACACCTGCACGGCCAACAGCCAGTGCGCGACGGGGCTCTACTGTGCGGACGGCGGGCTGTGCGTCCCGGACACCCGGCGGAGGCCGTTTTGCACTTCTGACGCCCAGTGCACTTCACCGAGCGTGTGTCTCGACGGCGTGTGCCGTCGGCCGTGCACCACGTCCCAGGAGTGTGTCCTGACCGACGTGTCGTACCGCAACTGCGCGCCGATCTCGTACCTCATGACCCCGCAGAACTACTGCCTCACAGACCATGAGTACCGCCCGACCTGCGCCCGGGCCACGGACTGCGCAGCCGGACAAGCCTGCGTCGACGGCGTCTGCCAGACGGGCTGATCCCGTTGGGACGCACCGCCCAGGAGTAGAATCTCAGGCCTTGGCGTCCGCCGAGGAATGCAAAGCCACCAGCACGGTGCAGCCGCTCACCGCCCGGCCTGCGACTTCTCCCCAACCGATCGTGTCCGTGGTTGTAAACACGTCAGCGCGGAGCCCACGTGGACTGCGGCGCTCGACCGCCGCGAGCGGGAGGGATTTGTAGCGTCGTACGAGTTCGTCGATGCGGTGGGATTCAGAGTGATGCAGAACGGTCACGAGGGTTCCGACGAGCGCATCAGGGGGGGCATTGCGCGGGTCACGCGCTTGAAGAAGCCCCGTGTCGAGGACGCCCCGGAGGTACTCATCCGGGTCATACGCTGCGAGATCCAGCCATGCCGTGACCACCGAGAGCGCGATGCGATGATTGCCCACAACGCCGACAAGGCCCTCCCGAAACGTCGAAAGTCCTCCCGCGTGGGTGATGGCTCCTGCGACGAGCGAAGGCAGCACCCGCAGATCAGTACGCTGGAACCAGGCGTCGGTCCCACAGAGGGTGAGCCAGCGGGTGACGTCGTCGTGGAAACAACGCACCACGGAGACCCAGGCAGACTCAGAAAATCCATGGCCCCAGGCCTGCGTGACCCTGCAATCGTCCTCGCTGGCGTCGATGAGCCGCACGCGAGTGTCTAGGCGACCGTGAGGGTCTTGCGGCGGCGGGCAGGGCACGGGACATTGACCTGTCGGCGCAGCGATTCGGAGAGATCCTGACGGGAGGCCATGGAGAGGCTTTGTATCACGGGTCAGCCCGGTGGGACTGCCTCACAACAGCCGGACGAGACCTTCGCGAACCAGGCGGCGGACGAGAACCGTCTTGCCGGCGTCGTCGAGATCCCCAGGGAGGTCCCGAATGGCGTAGGACGTGCTCTCCAACGCGAAACGAAGTGACTCGAGGGTGTGTGCAGGAAAGCGTAGGTCGTTGGCGTTGGCGGACACCACGACGCCCTCGTCCGTCGACCGGAGGCGGTAGAGCACGTCAGGCCGCACGCCGGCGCGGGCGTCCGGGGTGATGTCCCGAAGTCGCCGGACCTGGTCAAGCTGTCCACGCAACAGAGCCTCGCGGGTGGTGAGCAGAAGGTCCTCGGAGAAATAGTCGAGAGTGCCGTCAAAGTCGGCGAGTTCTGCGAAGCGGCGGAGCAGGGTGGCAAAGGTCGCGCGGGCCTCGGTGCGGTCAAAGCCCTGGCGGGCGTACCCCACAGGGAGATTCTTGCGAAAGGCCGGGTCTTCCAACCCTGCGCGGCCAAGGGCCTCCATCAGGAGTTCTGTCCACGAGGTCTGGAGCACCCCCACGGTGATGTGCGCCGAGTCCACCGAGGTGGTCGCTGCGTGATGCATGACACCCCGCGGGAGATACAGGGTGTCCCCAGGGTGCATGTCAAACTCCTGGGTGATCTTTCCCGGTGCAACCGGCGCGTCCGAGAAAGATTGGTTGCGGTACGGAAGCTCCACCGGGCTTTCGTACAATGCCCAATGCTTGGTCCCATGGATCTGCAACACCATCACGTCGTGGGAGTCATAGTGAACCTTGAGCCCCTGGGACTCCCTGGGCGTGAGGTAGATGTTCGTCTGAAAGTGTGTACTGACCTCGCTTTCGAGCCCGCGGCACAGGGCTGCGAGCGCGGGGACAAAGCGATGGAGCTGGTTGAAGATCACCGTGCTCCCCTGGGCAAACTGTTGGTACAACCGCGCGGCGTCGATCATTCCATCCGAACGGGTGTACTCCGACGACCGTACTTCGCGGGCTGCGTTGGCCACGGAGATCGTCGGGTGCGAGAGCTGAAAGGTGGTGATCACCCGGTCGAGGTCGTCCAAGGTCAAAAGGTCGTCGAAGTACGACGGCTGGCCGCGGGAGACCACAAGCGGCCGGGCCTCCCAGTACTCGCGGAGAAAAGTCCCGGGGAGCACAGGGGCGATGAGTCGGGAGATGGCCGGGTGGGTTGTCATCAAGGGCACCTTGTCGGGGTGAGCGCGGGGCAAAGCATGGGATCCCCTAGGGTCCAAGGAAATCCCGAACCGATGCGAAGGTTCTACCAGATCGTGACGGTTGCGGACGGCGACGGATGGGGGTGTGCAGACATTCAATTGGGTGAGCTGTCCGGGCGTGAGGCAGTTTGCCGTTGCCGCAGGGGTTGGGATGTGATGCCATCATGCTTGAATGGTGCCTGTCGGGGGTAAAGGGGTGACCCTGCAGACCCGCGGGCGTGCTGAAGACACTCTCAAACAGGAGTTCCTGATGTCTGACAAGAACGAGAAGAAGACCCTGACGGACGAAGAGATCGTGACCGAAAAGGCCATCGGCCGCCGGTCGACCCTGCGGATCATCGGCGCCAGCGTCGTGGGCGCGGCTGTCGCCGCCGCCGTTGGGCTCCGCGGCAGCCCCGCGCAGGCCCAGCAGGGTCCCAGCGACTCGGACAGCGGCCCCGGCGAAGACGCCCCGGGCCACGGCCGCACGGGCGCCAGCGACCGTGACTCTGGCCCCAACGAAGACCGTCCCGGGCACGGCGTGTGCGTCGCCCGCGGCACCTCGGACTCGGACAGCGGCCCCGGCGAAGACGCCCCGGGCCACGGCCGCGGCCCCTGTCACCAGTAAGGTCGTCCGCCGACTGCCTCACGGGTGGTGTACGCCCGTGCGTGCGTTGTTTCGTCTTCGATACCCGAATTCATCACGCTCGAACGTATCGTCCCACCAAGTGACCGTGCAGAGGTCCGCCCCTGCATACATCCTGCGGGTCATTGGGGCGGTGTGAGCTTGTAGACAACATATTGTCGGTCGCGACCGTACCGCGGGTCGAGTTGCCATCCCCTCGCGCGAAGGCTCTCGGTGATTCGATAGATCCCGTCCCACGCCCGGAGCACCACGAGGTAGTCCGGGTGGGTACGCAAGGCGATCTGGTGGACGGCTTCGCCGCGGCCCGCACCGCAGGTCGGGACCGTGAACCGCTGGTGAAACTCCACGGCACTCGGGGTCTTGAGCCCGACCAGGTCGATCAGGTGCAACCGGGTGCCGTAGGCGATGTACCCGGCGTCGTGGACCAGCACCCGGGCGTCGGGGGGCAGGTGGTGGCGGCACCAGTCGGCCAGGGGCGCGAGCTCCGTGCGGGTGAACCTACACGTGGCCTGGTGTTCGGCCCAGCGTTCGGGCGTGGCAACGACGGACTGGTCGAGGGTGACAACCAGAAGGGCGGTGGCGCCGGCGGCCAGCCATCCCCGACGGTTCATACACGACGCCACGCCGAACAACAGAAACGGCAGGGTGACGTACACGTACCGTTGTTCGTAGTGCCCCAGCGCACCGGGAAACTGTGCGTAGTACGTGCCGACAAAGACCGCGAAGAAGCCCAAGCCCGCCCAACCCAGCACCGTTCCGGTCAACAGCACCCCCGCCCGGGAGAAGTACTCCAGGGTGCTTGTCCACATCTGCACCGTCGTGCGGATCCATGTCCATCGCAACGCGGCCGGGAGGCATCCCTCGGCGAAGAACACCCGCTTGGCCCCCACGGTCGTCGGCCAAGGGCGCCCCGTTGCAACGAGGTACCATAGCAACCACGGTGCGGCGTAGGCCAAGGCAACCCCAAGGTCACGGCTCGCGGCACCCAATCCCGCACGGAAGTCTCCTGTCTTTCGTGCCGAACGCACGGCGTGCACGCCGAGAATCAAGCCCGAAGCCACGACAAGTTCGGGGCGTAGAAAGGGTAACAGCCCACAGAGTGCAGGGACCCGCCACGGATGCTTCGCCGCGCGGTCTGACGCCTCGGCCAGGGTCCACGCAAGGGCCCCCATCGCCAGGCCCGTCTCGAGGCCGTTGAGAAGCTGGTGGGGGGTCTTGGCGACAAGGACGCCCACGGCCACGAGGAGCGCGGCGCGGGCGATGGAGGCGCCGTGGACAAAGGCCAGACGGGCGAGTGCCAGGGTCCACCCGAGAATTCCAAGCCAGGTGACGGTGTACAACGCCTCGATGGGCGGAAGCACGAGGGTGAAAAGCGCGACGACGAGCAGATGCACCGCGCTCGTCGCACCCACCAGGGGAGACGTCCCGGGGTAGTTCACGTCGTGGCCGTCCCTCAAAGACACGGCGTTGTGCAAGGTGATGTACGCGTCGTCGACGGGAAAGACGGGCGTCCCAAGATGTACCCGAAAGCCCACGAAGGCAGCGATCACGGCCAGCGTCACGCCGAGGTAGAAGCATCGCTGGCGCACGGGCGGCGCGGGCTCCGTGAGCCACGTCCAGGTACAAACGGCCATGTCGCGGAGCCTGGCAAAAGAGAAACGCATCGGGATCGCGGAGAGCCGTGAGGTCTATCACGCCCGAGGCCCCGCGCGGGACCCTTGCCCGAAGGGGCCCGACGCCAAGGTTTGCACGTGACACCGTAGGGTCTCACCCCGTGGTGGGATCCGTTGCCGACGGAGAGTTCTACAGGACGGGAACATTCTGTCGACAAGGGGGTGGATTGAGGGTTTACCCCGCGGCGTTGGTCTGGTACGCCAACCCCCGCTTCGGCAGAAAACTTGACGCATGGAGGCGTGATGCAGGCTTCCCGGTGGGTGTTCGGACTTGCGACGGTAGGCGCGCTGCTGGTTTCCGCGGTGCCCGCCCGCTCTCATGCTCCGTGCCCTGGCGGTATGGCCTACATCGACGGGTACTGCATCGACCGGTACGAAGCTTCTCTCAGGGAGCTTCTTCCCAACGGGCAAGAGCGTCCGTGGTCACCCTACCAGACCCCCGAGGGCATAGACGTCCGGGCGGTGTCCGTCCGCGGTGTCGTCCCCCAGGGGTATGTCTCCGAAGTGCAAGCCACCGGGGCGTGTGCGCGCGCGGGCAAACGCCTGTGCTCCGAGCGGGAGTGGTTTTCTGCGTGCCGTGGGCCCCGGGCACGAACCTTTGGGTACGCGAACCAACGCGAAGACGGTCGCTGCAACGAAAATCACCGCTGGCACCCCGTCGTCCGTCTTTTCGGCGCCACGGGCGGCTACCTCTGGGGGATGGTTCGGATGAACGACCCGCTCATCAACCAACTCCCCGGGACGGTGTCTCCCACGGGCCTCCACGGTGGGTGCTCCAACGAAAACGGTGTGTACGACATGGTCGGCAACCTCCACGAGTGGGTCAACGACCCCAACGGCACCTTCCGCGGCGGGTACTACATGGACACCACGATCAACGGCGAGGGTTGCTGGTACCGCACCGCGGGCCACGACGTGGTCTACCATGACTACAGCATCGGGTTCCGCTGCTGCGCCAGCGCGGACCGGTAGTCTCCCGACGGTTCTCATGCGCCCGATCGTCGCCCGCGAAGGGCATGTCCTCGCGCTCCCGGGTTTTGTCACCGCCCACTCCCATGCCTTTCAACGTGCGCTCCGCGGCCAGACCCAGCGCACGCCCCGCAGTACCGGTACCTTCTGGTCCTGGCGCGAAGCCATGTACCATCTCGCCGATTCTCTCTCCCCGTCCTCCATCGCAGCCATCTCCCGTCGGGCGTTTGACGAACTCCACCACGCCGGCGTCGTCGCCGTCGGGGAGTTTCATTACCTTCACCATCAACCCGGTGGGGTTCCCTACGAAGACCGTACGATGCTCTCGGATGGGGTCATTCAGTCTGCCCTCGACGCGGGTCTCCGGGTGACCCTTTTGCGAGTGGCGTACGCCCGCGCCGGGCACGGTCGCCCGCCCGAAGGTGCCCAGCAACGCTTCAGCGACCAGAATCCCGATGCCGTCCTCCGCGACGTGGACACCCTTCGCACCCGCTGGGCTGGGGAATCCCGGGTACGCATCGGCATCGCACCGCACTCCCTCCGGGCCGTCCCCGCCGACTGGCTCCGACCGATGCATGACTATGCCACCCACCACGCCATGCCTTTGCATATGCACGTCGCCGAGGTCCAAGCCGAGGTCGACGCTTGCCTTGCAGAACACGGCCGCCGCCCGGTCGAAGTCCTCGCCGACCTGGGCCTGCTCGACCCACGCTTCGTGGCCGTCCACGCCACCAACATCCTCCCGCACGAAGCGAAACTACTCGGTGAAGCCTGCGCGATGGTGTGTGCCTGCCCGACGACCGAGCGTGACCTCGGAGATGGTCTCACGGATCTTGGGTCCCTCCGCGCCGCAGGGGTAAGACTCTGCACCGGGATTGACGCCCACGTCGTGACCGACCCGGTCGAAGAGCTCCGCGCCCTCGAAACCCACGAGCGCTTGCGGCAACGTCGCCGGGTGACCTTTGAGCCCGAGGGTCCCTGCACGCCCGCCGAACAGTTGATCGTCGAGGCCAGTGTCCACGGGGCCATCGCCTGCGGGTGGGATGTCTCGTCCACCGGGGACACCACGGACTGGTTGCCAACCACCCTGATAGACACCCGCGCACGGGCCCTCGCAGACGTCCCCGCGGAGGATGTCCTCGATGCGTTGGTATTCTCGGGCAGCGCGGCGTGCGTGGTCGGTGTCCGCGGGGTGTGACCCGCCCTACGCGTGCGTTCAGCCGCTGTACCCGCACACCCCCATGCGAGGCGAGTTCACCACGGGGAGGGCCAGGTCATCCCCGCACTCGTGGGCTTGCAAGCACGCATCGCAGAACACCCCGTCGCCGTCGTAAAGACAATCCCTGCAGATCTGCGTGGCCACCTTGCCGCACGAGCCACACAGTAGTTTCGGCGGGAGATTCCTCGCCAGGAGTCGTACGCCTTTGGCCATGCCCGATCGGGCAGAGCCCATACGGATCTTGAGCTTTGTGGTCGACCCGAAATCGTACTCGTACGTCCACACCGGGCTGGTCATCAGGTCGCCGATGGCACAGTCCATCGACTGCGAATCAAAGAGACCGCCCACGGGGTCGGATCCCACCGAGGTGTACAACTCCCCGCCGATCTTGAAGGCCGAGAGATGCCCGCAGCATTCCAACCAGATGTCCCTCAAAAAGCCATCCAGTTCGTCGAGCGTCGCATGGGCGGGAGCTTCGGCGTGGAGCCAGTACTCCGGATTGTACCACCCTTCGACAAAGACGTGGTGGAGGCTTGTAGGGCCCGTTGCCCCGGGCGGCCCTGCGAGCACCGCGGCGCACGACGACAGATGCCGTGTCATCCGACTGCGGGCGACGACCATGCCACAAGCTTCGCAGCGACCCTCTAGAACAATGGGCTTTTTCATAGGCTTTTGGTGCGGACAACCATGGGGACAAAGACCGCGCTTGTCCAGGGGACGGGACACCCCGCGGGCCTGCCTTGCCTACCGGCAGGTGAATACCAGGTCTGCGGACAGACTCGCCCGGTCGGCTTGTATGAGCTGGTTGTTCACCGCGGAGCACACTGCAAAGTTGGGTTGGGCCGTGACGTACATCTCAACCCTTTGGCCCATGCACCGGGCCGGCCACGGGATGGACAACCGACCGTTTTGTACCTTGAGCCACTCGGGGCCATCGCCCGCGAGGTACGGGTGACAGCGCTCGGCCTCGGGCTCGATCCACACTTCGTGTCGGCCTTCTTCAGGGCAGTCAAACGACACTTGTACGCACAGCGCGCCGGCGTACCGATGCCCCGACGGGGGGCCGTCGTTGCGCCAGAAACGTAGCTCGACGTGCGGCCATTGCCGGCACTGGGCGCCGATGCACGGCGGGGGGAGGGCACGCACACAGTCACTGCCTGTCGCGACCAACAAGACCAATCCGAGAACGGAGACTCCCTGGGTCATTCGCGCGGGCATCGGAGTTCCCTCTCGTAGCGGGTGAGGTCGGCTTCGGACAAGCGCACGGCGGGGCGTGCCAGGGCGTTGATGTCCCGAAGGCGCATGCGTACGTGTTCTGCACTCGCGGGGTCACGAAACGAACAGTCCATGCTGGCCAGGGCCGGGAGGTTGCGGGTGAGAAACCTTTCGGCGGACGCGGGGCTGTGCGAGGCGACGATACGGTCGACGCCGTCGGCGACATGGCGTTGCGCGGCGATCTGTACGGGATCCCGCTCGCCCGTGGTCTCCGCGGCGTTGAGATGTCCTTCGGCTTGTGCGGCCGCGGCGTGGTCCACGGGACCGTGTCCGGGAGGGCCTCCCGGGGTGGCGTGCGTGGGCACCATGATCTCGGGGCACTGCGGGCAGGCGGGACACTCGGGTGCGGCGGGGCAACTCGCGTCGGGGACGCTCACGGGAACCGGCGGCGGAACCACGGCGACGTGTTGCACGATCGTGCGCGGTTCACGGAGCATCAGCGCGACGTTGAGTACCAGGGACACCACCAGCAGGCCGGTGGTGACCCACACCGAGGGACTCAAGGGCGTGCGCGGCGGTGGGAAGGTGTCTCGCTCCATGGCCAGGGAGCATAACGGTCACGGGCCGTAAGATGGAACCCTCGACGTGTGAGAACGACGTTACGGTTCGACAGTGGACACGGCGAGTTCGACCACGCGCAGACGGTCTGGGCGTTCACAGTGTTCAAAGCGCACCCGTACGGTCACGCTGCCGTGGCAGTACCAACGCACCGTGGCGTCGACACCCGGGGCATCGCCTTCAGACTCATGGGGACACGACGGACCAAAGTAACTGTCGTACTCCGCCGGAGGGAGGCACGACCCGGCCGCGGGCGAACCCGGTAACAAATGCAAGGGTCCGCCCTGCGCGGGTTGATCCGCCTGACCCACGGCAATGGGCGCCCCGCTGGTGAGAAAAACCCACCGTCCGGTGAGGTGTGTCGGGGCAGCACAAGCCGCAGCCGTCAGGACAACAAGGGCCAGCGTGGGGATGCCTTGGACAGTGCGCACGGAGAGAGATCACTCCCGCGGCGGCGATGGGTCAAGTGCGGACTGGATGGAACTGCGACGCGGCGTAGAGATTCGCTTGCTGGCAAAGGACACCACCGAGGCGCCACGGGCACCTCGTGAACGACCACCCCCGTACGGGCGCTCCGCAATCATCCCGGATCCCAAGGGACTGGCCCCGGCAGACTTTTTGGCGAGGGTCGATGTATTGTCCGGTGGCGACCGACACGAGCGGGTGCAATGACCCGAAAGGGCTTCCAGGGCCCACGAACTTTTGAGTCAACGTCTAGGGTCTGGGGCCGTCGTGCTAAAATCACTCCACTCGGTAACTTTTCACTCGGTCCGTGCGATCTCTACGCGAGCCGTGTGATTCCGACGCCGTTCGTGCGAAATCTTTGTGATTCGCGAGAAATCCCGTCCGTCACCTAGAAACACAGAGCCCTGTCCCGGGCATGACCTCCGTCGGACCCTGGACTTGCGACAGCCGGACGACCCCGGGACTTTGGCGTACCGATCCCGAGGGGCGTAAGGAGATTCGCCTACAAAGGCCTGCTGAAGGCGTTACCTTCATGCAACACCATGGCTGCATCGCACAGTCTCGATGTCCTCGCGGGGGGCGTTCTCGTGGGAGGATTCGACGGCACCACGCTTTCGGACGACCTCCGTCAACGGATTACCCTCGGGCATCTCGCCGGCGTCACCCTCTTCAAGCGCAACCTCTCTGACACCGACGGTGTTCGTGCGTTGTGCACGGCCCTCGCCGCGGCGGCGCCCTTGGGTCTCCCTACCGTGATTTCCATCGACCAGGAAGGCGGCCGTGTCGCCCGACTGGGCCCCCCCGTCACCGCGCTCCCCCCGATGCGGTCTCTGGGCACCGCAGGCGACCCCGACGCTACCCACCGCGCGGCAGAAACTCTCGGGCGAGAGCTCCGCGCCCTGGGAATCACCCTGGACTTTGCGCCCGTGTGCGACGTCGACAGCAACCCTGCCAATCCCGTCATCGGCGACCGCTCGTTTGGCGCCACGCCCGACATCGTCGAAACCCACGTCCAGGCTTTTGTGCACGGGCTCCAAAGCACCGGGGTGATGGCCTGCGCCAAGCACTTTCCCGGGCATGGTGACACCGAGACCGACAGCCACGTGGATCTCCCACGGGTGCGTCACCCTCGCGCACGGCTCGACGCGGTTGAAATCCCGCCCTTTGTCGCAGCGGTCCGCGCGGGCGTGGCGACAGTGATGTCTGCCCACGTCGTATACGACGCCCTGGATCCCGGTGTCCCGGCGACGCTCTCCCACACGATCATGACCGATCTCTTGCGGGGGACCCTGGGGTTTACGGGCGTAGCGTTTTCCGACGACCTCCAGATGCGGGCGCTCAGTGCGCGGATGTCGGCTGATGAAGCGGCCGTGCAAGCGATCGCCGCGGGCTGTGACGGGTTGCTGGTGTGCACGGATCCAAGCGCCCAGGAGCAGGTGAGACAAAGCCTCGCGGAGACCGCAGGACGGGACGGTACCTTCGCGGCGAGACTCACAGAGGCGCACGGACGGATGGTGGCGCTACGGCGCCGCGCCAACCAGGGACCTTACGGCGGCAGCGATCCGACGAGGTAAGGGCGCACGTCCAGCGGGCCCTGGGCGTCTGTGGCAAGAGCCGCAGCGAGGCCGATGAGTTCTGTGGCTTGGGGGGCGATGGCGAGTCCGCGATGGAGTGCAAGTCGGGCTTCGGCCCGCGCACCTCTCGCAGCGAGAAACATCGCGTCGTTGTACGCGCACCAGAGGAGGTACGTGTCCGACGGGCCACGGGCCGAGGGCTCGGCACGGAGCGTGGCCGTAAGGGCATCGATGGCGGCAAAGTGGGCCGCGGTGGTGGCGCGGACCATGGACAGAGTAGTGGGTTCGGGCTGGACGGCTGCGAGAACCCCGTGGGGGAGCACCCAGGGGACGAGGAGAAGAAGGTTGTGGGGATCGAGTTCGACGGACACAGGTCGCGCGGCGGCAAGGTCGGCGAGGTCCGCGATGCGAGGCGCGCCGTGCGAAAGAAAGTCACGAATGAGCGGGAGGAGAGAATCATCCCGCCCGAGGACGGCGTTGGTGGTTCCGGGATAGGGGAGGAAAGGCACGGGGACGACGGTGACATCGGGGCGCTCGCCCTCGACCAGCGTGGCGTAGCGCAAGCGAAACACGGTGTCCGGGTTGTAGGCCAGGACGGCGGTGCGGACGGGCAACGGCGCGAGCGTGGCATCGGCCATGGCCTCGGGCCCGTGCGAACGATCCACCGCCGTGGCCCAAACGCTTTGGGTAAGAACGTACCCCGGCGCCAGCGCAGGGAGCCCCACGAGCAGGGCGTACAACAGCGTGCGTGACGTAGGTGTGGGTCCCTCGGGCGGCGCAGGCGAAAGCCGTACAATGCGGGCAGCGCCCACGGTGAATCCCACGCCAAGGATGGCCACGGAGACAATGGCCGGACCGAGATACCCCGCGGCATCGGGGTTGTCCCGCACAAAGCCCAGCCAAGCCCGGGCAAACGATCCCACGACGGCAAGAAGAACACAGGCGAGGACAGGCCGGGATGCGCCACGGCGGACGGCGATCCACGCGCCAGCCATCGCGGCCATGATCCCGATGGGGGACACAGAACTGCCGATCCAGTCGAGGACGTCGAGGATGTGGGTGCCAAAAGAGCCCGGGACGTTGCCCCCGGTGTTCTTTTGAAAGGCCTGGGCAGAGACGGTCCAGACAAAGTCACCGAGGGTGCGCACGCGGATGAGACTCGCGACGGCCCGGCCACGCATCGGGAGCAGAACATACGGGCCGAGCCCCACGGCGCCGAGAACCGTAAAGGACTCGAGGGCATGGCGGCGAGCGGTCCACGACCCGGCGAGCATCCGTCGGCCGACAACCCAGAGCCCCAGAGGGAGGGCGGTGAGGGCGATGAAGTGATGGTTGGCACCGCCCAGGGCGAGCGCGAGGACAGCCCCACGGGCAGTGACAGCTGGAGAAAGCTCGGGAAGCGCCGCGAGGGCAAGGACGACGATGGCGAGCATCGTGGCGAGGGCGTACACCTCGGTGCGGGTGGCCTGGCCGAAGACCGCGGGACCGAGGGTGGCGGTGAGGGCTGCGGAGAGGGCAAGGGCGGGGAGGATCCGGCGGCCGACGGAGGCGGGATCGACCGCGGCGGCGAGGGAACGGGCGATGGCATAGGCGAACCGGCCGGTCAGTCCGAGGCATACCGATGACAAGAGGGCGACGCGAAAAGCGACGGTGCCCACGGGGAGAAGTGTAAAAAGCGAAGCGAGGGCGACCCAGAGCGGATGCCCCGGGGGGTGGGTCACGCCCAGGCCCTGCGCGGCCGAAGCCAGTTCGGGCGCGTCGAGAAAGCCCATGGAATCGCCCGCAAGCCAGGCCGCGGCCCCCGCGGGGATGGCGAAAGAGGCCATGGGGGCAAGGGAGTCCAGTCGCGTGGGGGCCGAAGGCACCGCGGGGCGACGCTACACCACCCGCGGCAAGAACGTCCCACGGAATGAATTCCGCGTCGTGCGAAACACAGTGGGCGCGGTGCCGAATGGAGGCACGAGCTTTGGACCCTGGCGCCCGGACTGACACAAAAACCACGGGAACGGGCGCGGAGGGCACGTAACCCGCTTCATTTTCTTTGAGAAGGATTATCCTGCGGCGGCTCCCATGAAAGCTAGGAACACCCCCAGGTTTGTACTCTTGGCTGGCGCCCTTGCGGCGTGCGGCTCGGCTCAATCGCGCGCTGCGTACCACTACGCGGGCCACGATCAGGCCACGATGGCTGACGTCAACATCAGCCCGGGACCCATGCCCGAAGGCGAAAGCTTCACGGGTACCTACCACTCGCAGGAAATCGGCGAGGTCAACCTCGAACAGACGGGGAACACCGTCGTGGGGACGTACGAGTACGACCGCGCGTCGTGCCACGCCCGGGGACACATCGAAGGCGAGGCCGAAGGGAATCTCATGCGGTTCCATTGGACCGAGGACCAGCGGCAGTGCGGGATCTTGAGCGTGCCGCCTGGGCGCGGGTACTTTCTCTTTTGGAAGGACAGCGTGCACAACAGCCGCGCCTCGGGCGAGTGGGGCTACGGCGACGCCGAAACCGGCGGCGGTCGGTGGAACCTCTTTCGCCTCCCCAACCACGCCCACAGCACGCCGGCCTCCACCCCGTCGTCCTCCGGCGGTTCGTCCACGGACGGCAACTCCTCGGGCGGCGGCGCCTCGGGCGGTGGGTCTACCGGCGACCCGTTGCAAGGGCTGTAAGCCCCCCGTCCTCCGTCCGACGGGGTGTCTCCATGCCCGCCTTTGTCCCCCCCACCGCGTGGGATTCGCACTTCGCCGACCGTCACCCCTGGGCGTGGCCCCTCGCCGCAGCCACCCAACACTTTCGTGCGTGTTCCGACTGGCCGTCGGTGTCCGACTACACCGCCCTCCTCGCACCGCTCGCCCTCTGTACAGCCAGCGGGCTCCCTCTTCGCTTTGTGCTTCAGCCCCCTGCACGTCGCAAACGCCGCCCGGGGCCTTCGGGCCTCGACGCCCTCTACGACGGCCGGATCTACACCCGCGGCGAGGTGTCTACCCGCCCCCGCAACTGGCACGACTGGCTCAACGCCCTCGTCTGGGCGAGTTTTCCGCGGTCCAAAGCCATGCTCAACGCCCGGCAGTACAACGCCCACCGCGCGCGCCTGGGGGATGCCTTTGTCTCTCTCCCGGGTGCGCGCACCCGCGAGCAGGACGCGCTCGCCATGCTCGACGAAGGCTCCCTGCTCCTCCTCACGTCTCCAACGCACCTCCCCGCGGTGCGTCACCACGTCTCCGTCGGAGACAGCCGTTCACTCTCCCGGATGCTCTCCCTGGGCGAGGCCCACGCACTGCTCTTTGGCCATGCGTTGTACGAACACCTCGTCGCCGGTGATACGTCTCCCCGCGGAATGCCCGTCGTGCTCTCGGCGCCCGAAAGCACCCTCGTAAACATCTCATCCCGCTGCGCCGCCGCGGACCAGGCCCTCGCGACGGAACTCTCGACGGAAGGGAGCTTCATGACCGTGCCCCTTTCGCCCGGTGTTTTTCTCGCGGAACTCCCGTGGGCGGAGGTCTGAAGCGCGCTACCCCACCAACCCAGCGACCGCAGCGGCGAGCAAGGGCGCGGAGGTGAGTCCCACCGACGCGATGGCCAGAACCGTCCGCGTGACCGCCCGCGCCCCGTGAGCGCGCACGAGATCTTCTACTGTCCCAGGGACCAAGATCAACGGGAGCTTCGCCGTGGGGTCTCGGTACCCTGCAATACGGGCGTCCATGATCGGGAGCATGACCACGGGTCCCACGGGGAGGTTTACCCCGACGGGCAGATGCGTCGGCGCCGAGCCGTCGTCCAACAGCACCACCCCGCCCCCGGTGTGAACACCCTGGTGCCACCGCTGTGCGGGCGGCGCGAGGACTTTGTCGCCACGCAACAGCCATGCGAACGCAAGGGCCACACCCGCCCAGGCACCCAGCACCCAGCCCACGGGCGGCGCTGACGCATGGGCCACGTCGGAGACGTACACGGCACAGGGCACCAGGGTGTCTCTCCGAAAGGCCCAGCGCTGGACGTTGGATCCATCGTGGCGAACGAGGGCGGCGCGGTCGGGCGCAACCCGCAGCGTCCTGGGAAAGTACGTGTCGATGGCGGGGTGATGCGCGAGACGCACGCTTGCGGCCATGGCGAGGACAGCGCCCAGCGAGAGGACCGCCCACGCTCCGACGCGCAGGGCTTTGTCCACGCCCGGGGGCGCGCGGACAAGAAGCAGCCCCGCCACGGCCCCGACAAGCCCGAGGGTCACCAGGGTGGGCGGCGTGATGAACAACAGGGCGATGTCTCCCGTGCCGCAACGCCAGTGTGTGGACACCAGCGGTTCGGCAAGCGCCCACGCCGCGCCGAGCCAGACGAACACCGCGATGGGTACCATCGCCTAAGCGCCGACAAGGCCACCCCGCGGGCCTCCCCGCCAGCGCCCTGCGCGCACAATCCATGGAGACGCGGCGAGAAATGCCAGGGCCATGCCCGGTGCCACGGGGACCTGCGTATGGGAGACGGCGTAGACCGCAGCGCCAAAGGCCAGCGCGGCGAGCGCAAGGATCCCGGCGACGGGCGCGGCCACGAGCCCGCCAAGAGGCGTGGCCGAAGGCGGTGGGTGGTGCACGGTGGGTGGAAGGTAGCACCGTGGGGGCGAGCTACCACCCGACGACAGAGAGACAAGGGATGTGGG
>VFSW01005322.1_pt1 | contig 19055 bp, 17 predicted proteins | sample 5358111 | NCBI WGS metagenome assembly VFSW01 (sample SAMN11554181, study PRJNA540505) | mine drainage metagenome | isolation source: sediment from site ElyBrook_90M | place: USA: Ely Copper Mine, Vershire, VT | collected 2017 | reverse complement strand
ACCACCATCCCTACAAGGAGTCTTTTCTGGCAATGCCAAAGTATTCAAATCTTCCCAGTCTGGGCAACTGTACCTCATTATGGCGTCGATATTAGCCGTTTATGTCATATTAGGGATACTTTACGAGAGCTTTATTCACCCCATCACCATTTTGTCGACACTTCCGCCAGCCGGTGTGGGCGCCCTTTTAGCACTGGTATTATTTCATTCTGAATTTGATTTAATGTCACTTATCGGTTATATTTTACTTATTGGCATTGTGAAAAAAAATGCAATTATGATGATTGACTTTGCCCTTACCGCTGAACGAGAAGAGCAGTTAAGTCCAGAACAAGCCATCCTCAAGGCTGCTGAACGTCGCCTGAGACCCATTATGATGACCACTTGGGCCGCCCTTTTAGGGGCAATTCCTCTGGCTACTGGTCTCGGTTCTGGTGTGGAATTGCGTCAGCCTTTGGGAATATCTCTAGTCGGTAGACTGATTCTCAGTCAGTTGCTCACTTTATACCCCACCCCAGTTATTTATTTAGTCATGGAAAACGCCCGTCAGTGGGTTCATCAATTTTGGAGAAAACGGCGTCATGCTTCACCCATTCCAAAACAAACCTAAAGCGCTCTTTACATGCGTACTCTTACTCACCGGCTGTGCCGTAGGTCCTGATTATCATCGTCCCGATACCATCTCCTTGGACCAATACCATATCCCTGAAGGGTGGACCCTAGCCACTCCCCAAGATGATCACATTCCCTCGAATTGGTGGGCACTCTATAATGACCCGAAACTGAATGAACTCGAGAATAAAGTAGCCCAATCCAATCAAACGCTGGCTCAAAAAGATGCCACCTATCGCCAATCCTTGGCCGTGATTCAAGCCACCCAAGCGGGTTTATTTCCTATCCTCAATTTGGATACCAATGTCAACCGCAGCAAATTTTCAGGCGGTTCAGTTAATTTCGCTTCTGGAATAATTTTCAATACTTATACAGCCAGTATGCAAGCCTCATGGACACCGGATCTTTGGGGTTCCGTTCGCCGTTCCATTGAAGCGAATGAAGCCACAGCGGACTCCGATTTGGCTTTAGTTGCCGCAACACTACTCAGCCTCCAGAGCCAGTTGGCCGTCGATTATTTTCAATTGCGCTCCGATGACTCCCAAATAAAAATGCTAACCGATACCGTCGCTGCCGATCAAAAATATTTAGAACTGACTCAAGATCGTTATACATCTGGAGTCGCCGCTCTTACGGATGTTTTGTTAGCTAAAAGTCAATTAAAAATCGCTCAGTCTCAATTAGTAGATGTAGGCGTCAATCGAGCCCAAATGGAACACGGGGTTGCGGTATTAATCGGGCAATCAGCCAGTCATTTTCACCTACCCTTCTTCCCTTTACCAGAGATACCATTAATTCCAAAACCTCCGCTGGGATTATCCAGTAATTTGCTACAAAGACGACCCGATATCGCCTCAGCCGAAAGAGGAGCCGCAGCAGCCAGTGCCCAAATTGGGGTCGCTCAAGCAGCTTTTTTCCCGACCTTTAGCATCACTGGCAACGATGGTTTTCAGAGTAGCCGCTACCAGCAATTGCTGACTCAACCAAATGGAACATGGGGCATTACGCCCGACATATTACAGCCCTTATTTGATGCCGGACTTCGCCAAGCCAATAAAGCTCAAGCCATTGCCGCCTACGACCAAGCGGTGGCCAACTACCGTGAACTGGTGATCGAAGCACTCCAGAATGTCGAAGACAATCTATCCGCCCAAAGCATTCTCACCAACGAACTGGTCTTTCAAGACGAAGCAGTCAAGGCGTCGCAAGAAACGTTAGACCTTACCGTTGACCAATATCAAGAAGGCATCGTCAATTACTTAATTGTGGCCACGGCACAAGCAACGCTTTTAACCGCTCAGGTCAATGAAATTAATGTCCGAGCTCGTCAATTAATCGCCAGCATTCAACTCATGGAAGCCTTGGGTGGTGGTTGGGAGATCCAACTGAAATGAATAAAAATCGTTTTTTTAATCTGTATTCACATGATTTAATTCGTGTCGCCGTCGCACGACCCATCACTCATCTTTCTGTGCCCCAGCAAAACATTAAGGAACACCGAACACTCATTCATAAGGCCCTTGAAAATCAGGCCTCTTTGGTGGTTTTTCCTGAACTGAGCATCACGGGTTACTCTTGTGAAGACTTATTTCATCAAAGCACCTTGATTGAGGCCACAGAGGAAGCCATTTTAAGCTTATTACACGAAACACAAACGCTTCCCGTCCTAATCATTTTGGGTGCCCCCATTCGCCTTGATGAACAATTGTTTAATTGTGCACTCCTGCTACTCCAAGGTAAAATTATCGGCATTATTCCCAAAAGCTATTTACCTAATCACCGTGAATACTATGAACAAAGACATTTTTGTTCGGGCTTCCAACAACCGAATCAACGTATTTCCTATGCTCACTGCGCCAATATCCCTTTCGGACGACATTGGTTATTTCAAGCAACCAACCAGCCTAAGCTAACTCTCGCCCTTGAAATCTGTGAAGATCTCTGGGCTCCCCTCCCCCCCTCGACCTGGGCTTGTTTAGCTGGGGCTTCTGTAGTCGCCAATTTATCAGCCTCAAATGCCTCAGTGGGGAAGGCCGATTATCGCCGCTCTTTAATTAGCCAACAATCGGCCAGAAGTCTCACAGCGTATCTTTATGCTTCCGCTGGGTGGGGCGAATCCACGACGGATCTGGCTTGGGATGGTCACAGCATGATCGCAGAACAGGGGCAAATTATCTCAGAAAGCCCTCGGTTCCAGTACGAATCTTCATTGCTCTTGGCGGATATTGATCTTTTACGCACTCAACAAGATCGAATGCACAACAGTACTTTTACCTCCTCCAAACAACACTACAGTAAAATCATTCAGAATTTTGAAGTCGTCCCCTTCTTATTGCCGATTCCAACCACAGAACAATTACCCTTACTACACCCCCCCCGGGCGCTCTCCTACGTCCCCCAACAAACAGAAGCTTGGCGCGAACGTTGCTATGAAGTCTTTGAAATTCAAATTCACGGACTAGCTCGGCGACTCCAGTCCAGTGGACTGAAGCATTTGGTGTTGGGGTTATCCGGAGGATTAGACTCGACGCTCGCTGCGCTAGTCGCGGTCCAAGCTCTGGCTCGACTTCATTTACCCGCCTCTCATCTCATTGGCGTTACGCTTCCAGGCCCGGGCAGTGGTCAGAATTCTCTTTCTAGGGCGAAGGCTTTAATGAATGCTCTAAGTATTGAATCCAAAGAAATCTCTATAACCTCAGCGTGTAACTGGTTACTGGAAGTATTAAACCACCCCAGTACCCTCTACGATACAACCTATGAAAATATTCAAGCGGGAGAAAGGAGTCAACTATTATTTCGACTCGCTAACCAGCACGGAGCTCTTCTGGTAGGTACCAGTGATTTAAGTGAATTAGCACTGGGTTGGTGTACCTATGGGGTAGGCGATCATATGGCTCATTATCACGTCAATGCCAGTGTTCCAAAAACGTTAGTCCAACAACTGCTCCAATGGAGTCAACAACAGCCTTTCTGCGATCTCGCCCTGCAAGCTGTACTTCAGGCGGTGTTGGAAGCTGAAATCAGCCCGGAACTTATTCCCAGTAACGATCCACAAACTATTCAAAAAACAGAATCCACCATTGGCCCCTACGAATTACAAGATTATTTTTTATATTATTTCCTACGTTTTGGCTATCCCGTACCCCGAATCGCTTTTATGGCCTGGTGTTCTTGGGGGCACCGCTATGATTTGGCGACGATCCACCATTGGCTAGGCGTATTTATTCAACGTTTTTTCGAGGATAGCCAATTCAAACGATCCTGTATCGCCAATAGCCCCAAAGTGGGGACCGGAGGATCGCTATCACCACGCGGAGATTGGCGTGCACCAAGCGATGCCAGCGCCCAAGTTTGGCTCGATCAATGGCGTCAAATCCCCCTATCATGACCGTTTTTATCTTCAAAGGATCGTCCCTGCTACTCAGTCATGGACCCATCAATCATTGGCTCCCCGAGTCTGAGACCACCCCCTATCTTCTCCAAACAAGCACCGTAAACTTACTCACTTGGGATAATGGGGGAATAACCCATTGCGTCTATGCCGTGCCTGAGGATACGCTTCTTTTGTCAGACCAACACTATTGGACACCACTAAAAACACTCTACCGTCACTGGTCAACAGAATTTGCTCACTTGGCTGGTTTTGCCTACTTATTTCTGGATTGGGATCAAAAACATCAATTCTGTGGGCACTGCGCGACACCCACCGTTCGCCATCTCACTCAAAAATGTCGCACCTGCCCCTCTTGCCAAGCAACCTTTTATCCGCGCATTACCCCAGTAGTCATGGGACTAATACGCCGAAAAAAAGAGATACTACTCGCTCGAAGCGCACACTTTGCTAGTGGGGTATACAGTGTATTAGCGGGTCACTCAGAAATTGGCGAAACTTTAGAACAGACACTCGAACGAGAAATTAAAGAAGAAGTCGGCCTCAGCGTGTACAACATTCGCTACTACGCCAGTCAATCCTGGCCTTTTCCAAACGCTTTAATGATCGCTTTCACCTGCGACTACCATTCTGGCACCATTACCCCCCAAGTCGATGAAATTGAAGATGCCCGTTGGTTTTCCTGCGATCAGTTGCCCCTCTTGCCAAACCCCAATAGCATTGCCTGTCAATTAATCCAAAGTGTCTGCCAATCCCAATGAGTTCAATAGAATTCTTCAGCCAGCAGTTACAGGCTATCGTTGGTCACTTGGGGTGGATATCCGACTCCCAACAAATTCAGCAATACAATCTAGATTGGCGAGGTCGAATACAGGGCAACGCTCCATGGGTGGTGCGACCAAACACGGTTGAACAGATTTCAAATATAGTGAAACTCTGCCAAGAGCATCGAATTCCCATCGTTCCTCAGGCTGGTAACACAAGCCATTGTGGCGGTTCAGTCCCTCTACTCCAAGGAGCTCCTAGCCTCATCTTAAACGTTTCCCGTCTGAATACGATTCGCCAGATGGATTGGGATAACAATACGTTGTGTTGTGAGGCAGGAATTACCTTAGCTCAACTTCAAACTTTAGCTTTATCCCATAAAAAACAATTTGGCGTGAGTATGGCTTCTGAAGGTAGCGCTCAAGTTGGCGGGGCTATCGCTACTAATGCGGGGGGAACAGCTGTCCTCAAATATGGCAGTATGCGACAACAAGTTCTCGGCTTAGAGGTAGTGCTGGCCGATGGCACGGTATGGAATGGATTGCGTGCTCTCAGAAAGGATAACACGGGTTATGATCTCAAACAGCTATTTATCGGTTCAGAGGGCACATTGGGCATTATCACCGCCGCCACACTCAAAGTCACGGCGAAACCAGAATGGCAAACGCTTTGCTGGGTAGCCCTTGACACGCCAAAGCAGGCTCTTGATTTATTTCATTCGGGATCACCTTTGTGGAGCAATAACCTAACGGCTTTCGAGCTCATGAATCAAACTTCAGTAGGCCTCGTTGAACAGCACTTTAAAAATATTAAAATCCCTACGAGCCATGACACTCCTTGGTGTTTATTAATGGAAGTCCAACATTCACTAAATGATACTTTCATTAACGAGTTGGAATACTTTCTCCAACAACAACTGGAAAAAAATCATATCCGCTCCGTCACCATCGCTCAATCTCAAACCCAACAAAATCAGCTTTGGGCAATCCGAGAACATATTCCAGAAGCCCAAAAACGAGAAGGAATCAGTTTAAAACATGATATTAGCCTGCCCTTGAGTCAAATCCCGCATTTTATCCATCACAGCCAAGAACACCTTCTGCGTCAGTTTCCAGGAATACGCATCGTTTGTTTTGGACATTTGGGTGATGGTAATTTACACTACAATATCTCTTATTCGGATCCCGCTAACATCCAAAAACTGACCGCCAATGGAGCCTTGATAACTCGTTCCGTTCATGATTTGGTTAACGATTACAACGGGAGCTTTAGTGCCGAGCACGGGATTGGACAACTCAAAGTCAGTGAACTGGCGCACTACCGAAGTGCTATTGAAATAAACCTGATGCGTCAAATAAAGCAAGCATTCGACCCTAACAATCTCTTAAACCCGGGGAAAATTCTAGCCTCGCCATAACAATACCTCCCGACCTTGCTTAATTAAATCTCTCAAGCGAGCCGCCCCCTCAAAATCTAACTGCCTGGCTGCCGCAAGCATGTCTAACTCCAGCTTTTTTAAGCGACTCGCTATTTGCCGCTCATCCAAATGACTAAACTCACCACCTGCTTTGGATTTCTTTTGGGTTTCTTCAGGCCCGTAGGGGCTATCTAGCAAGTCACCAACAGGCTTGACAATACCCTTGGGAACAATACCATGGTCTAAATTGTGCTGAATCTGTTTGGTTCGCCGACGATCTGTTTCGTTGATGGCCCGTTGCATCGAGTTGGTCACCCGATCAGCATACAAAATAGCTTGTCCCTGAACATGACGAGCGGCTCTCCCCATCGTTTGAATGAGCGAACGCTCTGAACGCAAAAAACCTTCTTTATCAGCATCCAAAATCGCCACTAATGAGACTTCAGGAATATCTAAACCTTCCCGCAACAGATTGATCCCCACCAACACATCAAATACACCAAGCCGCAAATCTCGTATGATCTCAACTCGCTCGACCGTATCGATATCGGAATGCAAATAACGAACCCGAACATTATGTTCTGATAAATACTGGGTGAGATCCTCGGCCATTCTTTTAGTTAATGTCGTCACCAAAACCCGCTCCGATTTGGTCACCCGAATATAAATTTCCGAGAGGACATCATCTACTTGGTTTCTGGCTGGACGAACCAACACTATTGGGTCAACCAATCCAGTCGGACGCACCAGCAATTCCACACATTGACCAGAACGCTCTATTTCATAGGGAGATGGAGTGGCTGATACATAAATAGTTTGAGGCAACAACCGTTCAAATTCATCGATTCTCAACGGTCTATTATCTAAAGCCGAAGGGAGTCGAAATCCATAATTGACTAAGTTTTCTTTACGAGAGCGATCTCCATGATACATCCCTCCAATTTGGGGGATTGTCGCATGAGATTCATCAATAAACACTAACGCATTTTTGGGGAGATACTCGATCAAGGTCGGGGGGGGTGAGCCCGCCGTTCGTTGGGATAAATGCCGAGAATAGTTCTCAATCCCTTTACAAAAACCGATTTCATTCATTAATTCCAAATCATGACGAGTACGTTGTTCTAATCGTTGAAATTCCACCAAACGATTTTCACGAGCCAATTCCTCCAACCGCTCAGAAAGTTCCACTTTAATCGTCTCAATGGCCCTTAAAACAGTAGAACGAGGCGTCACAAAGTGACTGGCGGGGTAAACCGTATAGCGATTCACGCGCTGAACACGATGCCCAGTCAGAGGATCAAACACTATTATTTGCTCCACCTCATCATCAAAAAGAGAAACCCGCACCGCCAGTTCATTACTTTCCGCTGGAAAAATATCAATCACATCCCCTTTTACTCGAAATGTTCCTCGAACAAAATCCAGGTCATTTCGCTGATACTGCATAGCCACCAGACGATCCAGCACCGCACGCTGGGACATGGTTTCATGTTCTCTAAGATGTAAAATCATGCCGTGATAATCTTGAATATCACCAATTCCGTAAATGGCGGATACGGTGGCCACAATCACGCAGTCTTCACGCTCCAATAAAGACTTAGTCGCGGATAACCGCATCTGTTCGATGTGCTCGTTGATACTGGAATCTTTTTCAATATACAAATCCCGCGCTGGAACATAGGCTTCTGGCTGATAATAATCATAGTACGAGACAAAATATTCCACCGCATTTTCCGGAAAAAAAGCTTTCAATTCACCATATAACTGAGCGGCCAAGGTCTTATTGTGAGCCATCACCAATGCGGGTCTTCCGGTTTTGGCAATCACCTGAGCCATGGTATAAGTTTTACCCGAACCCGTCACACCAACGAGCGTCTGATATTGCAACCCATCTGACAACCCGCTAACCAACTGGGCAATAGCATTAGGCTGATCCCCGGCTGGAGGGAAAGGTTCGTACAAACGATAGGAAGCCACTTAACCGTTACTCACTAATAATGAGCGTCTCATATTGGCCTAATAGGAATAGTGGCATCAAAACGATTGGGGGGACTAACTCGAACAACAGCATCAGCCAGTGTATATTTATCCAATGTAGCGATAAAAGCGGCTCTGGCTTCATACAGTACGGATTTAAGCCGGCACGTTTGGGTGATCACGCAGTGATCAGTTTCGCTATTAAAACATTCCAGAAGATCAAAATCAGGTTCTGTATGGCGTACCACATGGCCTATTGAAATCTCTTCTGCTGGACGCGCCAATTTAATACCACCATGCTTTCCTCGTGTCGTCAAGATGAAACCACTTATCCCCAAATTGTGCACTACTTTCACCAGATGATTACGAGAAATCTTATAAAAATCAGCAATTTCGTCAATTGTTACCGTTTCTTGTTTTTTGTAGCCCAAATAAAGTAAAACACGTAATGAATAATCAGAATATAAGGTCAGTTTCATCAAATCACTCCGTATCAAAAATTGCGCTTCTGCGGTTCTCGACCCAACTCCGCAAGAATCCCCTCGCTTTAGCCATGGGGAGGAAAAAGGAAATTTGATTTTAATTTTTATTGCATTATTCAGACTGATTATATATCAATGTTCTAAATGAGCGTTGATACCTTGACATCCTCCCCGCCCTGAAGAGACGGGCTTTTCCGAACAAAGGTTATAATGTTTCATATTATGCACATAAACAACAAATAACGTATATAATATGAAACATTATGCCAAGTAAACCAATCACCCTTTTCCCGCAAGAGGCAAAAATACTTTCCAATCTTGGCGAGAGATTAAAACTTGCACGTTTACGTCGAGAAATGGGCGTAGACACCGTTGCTACTAGGGCGCGAATATCCAGAACAACGCTATATCGTGCTGAAGAGGGATCTCCAGCTGTGGCATTGGGAGTTTATTTGCGTATTCTTGTCGTCCTTGGGCTTGAAAGTGATCTTGCGCAGGTGGCCGTTGACGATAAACTTGGCCGAAAACTTCAAGATATTGGGCTGACCACAAAAAAAAGGGGGCGAAAAAAATGAGCGACAAACTTGAGGTGTGGCTGGATGCGGATTTTCTTCCAAATATAATGCGGGTAGGTATATTGTCGCATGATAAAGGGCAGGTACGTTTTGCCTATAATGCAGATTGGCTCAAAAGCCCGTTGCGATTTGTTATTGATCCAAGCCTATCTCTTGATGTCGCCCCGTTTTATCCAAACCCAGAAACGGGTAATTTTGGCATATTTCTTGATTCTTCTCCCGATCGATGGGGGCAAACTCTGATGAAGCGTCGTGAACTGCTTGAGGCAAAGGATCAGGGGCGCGCTGCTCGCACGTTATACGCATGGGACTTCCTGATCGGGGTGCAAGACGTAACCAGACAAGGGGCACTTCGGTTTCGTCGTGAAGGCGAAATTGAGTTTTTAGCAGACGATAAATTATCGGCTCCGCCAATTACCAGTCTCGGTGAATTGGAATCTATCGCATGCGAGCTAACCAATAAACGTATTGATGATTTGAATGCGTTACGAAAATGGATTTCCGTGTTGCTCGCCCCTGGCGCATCCCTTGGTGGTGCAAGACCAAAAGCAAACTTTGCCGATAATGATGGTTCGCTTTGGATAGCGAAATTCCCCTCACGTTATGACCAAATCAATGTAGCGGCATGGGAAATGGTGACGCATACCTTAGCTAAGAATGCGGGGATCAATGTTCCTTCAGCAAAGATTATGCGATTCAATAGCGATCATCACACATTTTGCATCAAGCGTTTTGATCGAACCGAATCTAAGCGTGTGTTTTATGCGTCTGCCATGACTATCTTAAAGAAAATTGAGAATGAAAATTCCAGTTATCTCGATATTGCGCAATCGATACAGACGAACTGCGCAGACAACAATATCGCATCCGATCTTGCGCAACTGTTCCGGCGCGTAGCGTTTAATGTTGCCGTATCTAATCGTGACGATCATCTTCGGAATCACGGGTTTATTCTAAATCAGAATGGATGGGCACTTGCGCCCGCTTTTGATATGAACCCAAATATTGATAAGGCAGAGCATGTGCTAAATATTGACGACAGCGATAATCGCCCTGATATGAATACTGTATTATCTACAGCTGATTTCTACGGATTAAAATCAGAGAGAGCGGAACAGATTGTTGATGCAGTATTGGAAGCAGTGGGAATGTGGCATCAGGTTGCTCAACGGGTTGGTTTACGCAAAGGTGAGATCGAACTTATGGAAACCGCTTTTAATTTAGAGCGGCAACAAATATCGTGGACAGGGACGATAAACCGCCGCTGTTAAATACGTGATATCCCAAGGCCACACCTGATTAGATGCTGTGGTCGTGTGGCTGGTCGGCAATGGAGCCCGGCGTGGCTTATGGGCGCGACTACAGTTTAAGATGGGGCAATCAGGAAAGGATCTGCATAAATATCCCGCATCGAGGTACCCGCTAAGAATACCTTCTTTTTGGCGGCAGTCACCATATCGGGATTTCCACATAAAAAAACACGCCAGCCAGTGAGTTTTGATACATCCTTCATGGCAACATCCAGAACACTACCGGGCGAAAAACCTTCCGGCACATCAGATCCTGAAAGGCAAGGCGTATAATAAAAATTGGTGTACTGCTTGGCCAGTAAGCGCAACTCCTCGATAAAATACAACCCATCCACATTTAAGCTCCCGTGATAGAGCCTAATCTGACCACTATGTCCCTGTCCTAGGGCGTCTCTAATAATCCCATACAGTGGAGCCAGACCAGAACCGGTACCCAGCAATAGCATTTCTTGACTGGGGTTACCCGGAACATAAAAACAATCCCCCAATGCTTCTGAAATTTCGATCAAATCCACTGGCCTGAGTGTTTCGTGAATCCAAGTACTCACCTTTCCCAGTGGGATTCTGCGCACATGAAGATCAAGATACTTATCAATAGTAGGAATGCTCGCCAATGAATAACGGCGTGCGGTCAATTCATCCTTAAACAGATTAATGAACTGCCCTGCTTTATATTCCAAGGGGTGCGACGGCATAACGCTAACGCAGGCAATATCAGCATTGAGCGGTTTAATGGCCATAATAGTCGCTGTCAGCTTACCAACCCCCGTTTCAGGAAGCACGATAGCAAGATCCTCGGTAGGATAACAAGAACAGGCCAGAAAATAATTTTGCGCAACGAGAGTAGGCTTAAGTCCCTTCTGAGCCGCTGAGGGAACCTTTCCTTTTGTCGCACGCATCAGACAAGTCTGGCAAATACCAGCCTTACATGAAGAGGGAACCGGCACACCCTGAGCAATCAGTGTTTCAAGTACAGATGATTTCTCGTCGCAGTCATAAGACCGTTCTTGATAAAGGATTTTTGTCATGGGTATGCCGATTTTGTTACTTGCCTAAAACATCTTTACGGGTGCTCTCAGCAATTGCTGCTGCCTGTTTAATGAGTTCTGGTGGGACATTAAGTTCCGTGAGTGTGGCTGCAATATGACCCATAATAGCGTCAAAATGGGCATCATTAAGACCACGCGCAACAAGATGAGCATGACCGCGCCTCATATCTTCTCCTGTGTAGTTGTGCGGCCCACCAAAAGCCATGGTTAAAAACGCTTTTTGCTTAGCGGCTTGTTTATCCATATCAACGCCTTCAAAAAACTTGTTGACCGTGTCGTCAGCCAGTACTTTACGATAAAAAATATCCACTGCTGCGTCAACAGCAGGCTCACCACCAATTTTTTCAAACAAACTATCGCCCATGATTGCTCTCCTTATTTAGTTAAAATAAATAGCTTCCAAAATCTTACAATCTTCCGATGCACCCAGAATATCATTAAAATGTATTCTGGGTACATCTTATGAGCACCCAATCAATTTGTCAAGTACCCGTGTCAGAGTAAAGTACCTCCCATGACCCGGAAAAACTATACTTCGGTTATTTTTACTTGCTAAAATATCAGGTTAAACAGAAATAACGGCACCGCCAAAAGCCTTTCAGACACACTGGATCAGTGACCTAAAAAATGATATCCAATACTTTGGTGCTCCACTTCGCAACACGAACAACAAAAACATGCTATTCTGTTTTGAATTCGTCACACTATTCAAGTTGCTTTAATGGATAACAAAACTCAACATGGCGGCAAACGATCTGGAGCTGGCCGTAAATTATCATACGGCGAACCAACCAAGCAAATCCGCATCCCAGAAAGCCACGTGACCGTGGTATTAAATCACCTCAGTAGACTGTATCACCCAACGCCTCAAGACGGACAAAAAACGAACGGAATTTATCCGGTAATGTTCGAAACACCACCTGTGCTAATACCCCTGATGTCGCATCGTATCCCAGCGGGCTTCCCAAATCCCGCCGATGATTATATTGAAGATCGTATCGATCTCAACAAGCATTTAATCCTTCACCGGGAAGCTACTTTTGTATTGCGCGTCTCTGGATGGTCTATGATTAACGCGGGTATTCATGATGGTGATGAAATTATTGTGGATCGTGCCCTGACTCCGCGGCACGGCAATGTCATCGTAGCAGTAATAAACAATGATCTCACCATAAAGCGCTTGCATTATACAGAGCAGGGTATCCGGTTAGTGCCTGAGAACCCAGATTTCCCTGACATCATCATTAAACCTGATGAGGAACTGCAAATTTGGGGTGTCGTCACTCGTGTTTTACATAAGGTTTAACCATGCCCAAGTTACATATTGCCCTCGTGGATGTCAATAATTGCTATGTATCTTGTGAACGCCTATTTCGTCCAGATTTACAGAATAAGCCAGTGGTTGTGTTGTCCAATAACGATGGTTGTGTTGTCGCCCGTTCAGCCGAGGTAAAGGCCTTGGGTGTGGCTATGGGGACCCCGTGGTTTCAGGTGAAAGCCTTCGCCAAACAGCATGGAATTATCGCTTTGTCGAGTAACTACCCTCTGTATGCCGACATGAGTAATCGCATCATGTCCCTTTTGGCCACTTACAGTCCCCATCAAGAAGTCTACTCCATTGATGAATGTTTCTTGGATTTGACAGGGTACTCCTATACTAATTTAACGCAATATGCCCACACCATTCGTTCCCAGATTGCCCAGTATTTAGGGCTACCCCTATGTATTGGTATTGGATCAACTAAAACATTAGCCAAGCTAGCCAATTATGTTGCTAAAAAATACAGCCAATGGGATGGGATCTGTGATTTGAGTACCCTGAATAAACTGGCCCTAAATTCATTGTTATCGGATCTACCGGCTTCAGCCGTATGGGGAGTAGGACAGAAGCATACTCAAACGTTGATTAATATGGGCATTAATACTGTGCTCCACTTACGCGAGGCAAAGGACAGTGTTATTCGTCATTCGTTTTCTGTGATAATGGAACGAACAGTACAGGAATTAAGGGGGGTGGCCTGTCTCGATCTGGAATCAATAACCCCACCCAAACAACAAATCATGTCCAGCCGATCCTTTAGTCGACCGGTGTATGAACTGGCCGATTTATCAGAAGCGGTTTCAGTATATGTGACCAGAGCGGCGACTAAATTACGTCACCAAAACAGTTGCGCTGGGGCAATTCAAGTATCCATACGCACCAACCGCTATCAAACCCAAAAACAGCAATACACCCCCACTATTATTGTGCCTTTATCACAACACAGTGATGATACGTTCCAGCTAATAGCCGCCGCGTTATACGGATTAAAGCAAATCTACAAAGCAGGATATGCCTATGCAAAAGCTGGGGTAACACTAATGGAGTTAATGCCCAGTAATCAAGTGCCCATCAATTTATTTACAGACATAACGCATCAAACACGGCGCAGAGAATTGCTGAATACTATGGACCACATCAACAAAAAATATGGAACCAACACCATTGGTTCGGGTGTTTCAGGGATTACAGATAGGCGGGATTGGATGATGCGGCAGGGGCAAAAAAGCCCTAATTACACAACACGCTGGTCAGATTTGGCTGTGGTCTCAGCTGGTTAAGTTGCTAACTGGGCAGTGACTAACAGAACAGTTCACGCCCAATTCTAGCCGTGCGTTAAGAGAACATTCCTGTACGCTACCCAGCCATGACGGACTGGAGTACAATTTAACCCTGTAACACTGAGACCTTAGGGTATTATAGGGAGCCATCTGTCATCTTCAGCTAATATTAAAGAGGAATTCATTAAGCATGTTACTATCCAAAAATTTACTGGCTATCACCTTGATCACACTGACCTTTGCCACCACTCAAGCACAAGCTATCGGCTGTCTGTCCGGTGCGGCAGGTGGTGCCGTTGCTGGTCATGTTGCCGGTCACCATGCGGTCATTGGGGCCATTACTGGCTGTGCGGTGGGTCATCATCTAGCCGCCAAGAAAAAAGAAGAAGCTGAAGCCAACAAACTCATTGCTGATTACACCTCTTCCAGTAACGACCCTGCTCGTCAAGCCAAAGATGCGGCTGGTATTGAGAAACTCGCCAAGAAAAAGGTCGCCATCGCTGTCCAATGGACGCAAGATAACCCAACCGTTCCAAAATAAGATACTTTAGAGCTTAATTAATGGAAAAAATCATCGTCTACGCATTTCCCCTATTTGGTTTAATGATTCTTCTGGAATACGCTTGGGGACTGGCCAAGAATCGCAATACCTATCGAATCAACGATGCCATCAGCAGCCTAAGCCAAGGGGTACTCAGCCAAATTACGCTGGTCTTTACCGGAATCTTCCAGATTGGCATTTACACTCTGGCGTACAAGAGTCTTGGAATTCATTACGGCGAGGTATTCTGGAATACCTGGTATGGCTGGTTGATGGCCATCATCTTAGTGGATTTCTTTGGCTACTGGCACCATCGCCTCTCACACGAAACAGGTATACTTTGGGCCGCTCACGCCGTCCACCACCAGAGCCAAGATTTTAATTTTTAAACAGCATTAAGGCAAGAGAGTGCCTACCCCATTCTGGGCTGGATTTTCTATCTCCCGATGGCCCTTCTAGGCGTTCCTCCCAAAATTTTTGCCATAACCGCCTTAGCCGTTCTTTTATACCAAATCTGGATCCACACCGAACATATCGGAAAACTAGGCTGGTTCGACAGAGTCTTCTCCTCACCATCAAACCATCGCGTACACCATGCCGTCAACGATAATTATATTGATAAAAATTATGGGAACATGCTGATCCTTTGGGACAGAATATTTGGAACATTCACGGATGAAACTGAAGAAAAATGTATTTACGGAACACGGCCCCCACTGAACAGTTGGGATCCTATCTATGCCAACCTCGTCGTTTACTTGAATTTATACAAAGATGCAACCCGGGCAAGCAAATGGAAAGATAAACTGAAGATCTGGTTCATGCCACCGGGATGGCGTCCTGTGGACGTTATCGCCAGCTATCCAGAAGTGGAATTCGACCTATCAAAGATCCAACAATACAATCCACCTATTACCTCAGGAAAGCTTTGGTTTTCCGGATTACAGTTCCTTGTCCTCCTTGCTGCAGCAGGTCTATTACTGTGGCACCTCAATGACATTTCATTTAGCGTTTCAGCAATATTGGTACTGGACCTAATCCTTTCTTATTGGGGGATAGGAAGGGTTTTAGACGGCCGAATGAGTATCCCTAACGTACTCATACTAGAAGCCACAACACTGACTGGTGCTGTGCTCGTTTTATGGTTGCTGACTTAGTGCTAACTAGGCACAACAGTAATACAATAATTCTCCCCAGACCATTCATCTGAATCACGATGTCGCCAGGTAAAATCAATTCGCTGACCCACTTTTAATGAAGAGCTATCTAATTCGACAACATGCAAACCAATACCCGTCTCTTCTGTCTCTTCATCTTTAGGCGTTTCCCAATCATCAATACCCCAGTGAATTAAACTGGGCTGTAGTAAAGCAATGAATACAACGTAACCATGCTTAATTTCCAATAATTGATCTTGCGGTAACCAAATGGCATACTTTATCACCGGCGTTTTTCCTTGGTACCGTTGCCAGGTTTTTTCTGGTCGGTCAAAAGAGTGCCCTAAGTGCCTAGAGGCCAATAATTTGATGTATTCTGCATGTGCCCATACCAGTGGCATAGCCCCTCCCGTTGGGCATCCTGGATAAAGACTTTTATCTGGTATCGCATTCGAATCCCATACCTGCTCTGAAATCATACCACCCATCCCACTCATCGAAACCATGGCTTCCAGATAAGGGACCGGATCATTTCCCGCCATCAATTCATAGTGTCCGCGCTCCCCTGTTAATAATGGCCATAACCGCCCCTTACCCACGCCATCAAACGGCGAACCATCTTCATGCTCTCCATAACCATCGTCGTTGTAACGATACCAGCCAGGACCATTAGGCGTTTCAACGCGCAATAAATTATCAACGACTTTCAAAGTATCTCGAATCAACGGATCGCCAGCATGGCGTAAACCGAACCGTACCATCTGCAAAAAATCCACACTAACCTGTTGCTGCGCCATCAGCCCAATATCTTTTTCATGATTTTTAATGGGCAATATATCGAATAAAGTACGATGTTGCTCAGACGGTGCACTGCGAACGTAATAACCCGCGACAGCAAAACGATGAGCCAATTCCGTATCAAAAACAGTTGTCCAGTCCTCAATATGCGCATTCCAATAATCGGCAAGACTGAGGACAAACGCACTACCTTTCTCATTATCCAACCATGCTGAACCTTCCACCAAAGCAGCAATACAAATTGTCAAGGTAAAAGGGTTAATACCACTATCCTCTTCCCATCTATCCTGCTGGCTTATCGGCCCACTACGCACGATAAAACTAACCGCTCGAGTGACCATATCAGTGACATTGATGTCTTCCAAAGCATCCAAACTAGCAAGGCGGGCAGCCAATATTATTGGAAACGCTGCCTCGTCAAGTTGCACCCCTTGCCAAAATGGTTTACCACCCAACCATTGATTCTGGTACCAATGCCCATCAGCATGTTGCGTCGCAATAAGGTAACGTAAAATGTCACGAGCCTCATCAAGGGCTCCTAAGGCCACTAAAGCCCCCGCACTTTCCACCAGGTCACGCGGCCAAACCAGATGATACCCCCCCAGATCATTATGAGTATTTCCCCATGGAACACTTAAACTCGCCACCATGGCACCAGGATACTTTTTGTCCTGATGAACACGCAGCACCATGGCAGAAATGAAAAATTGCGAACGCAACGATGCTGGAATGTTTCTTTGGGAAACAGATTGCTTCTGGCACCATTTATGCCACGCCGACCAATCATCACAAAAAATTTTCCAAGGCTCATCAAATGGGCGAAGTAAGGCTGAGATGGCCAGCGTGGCCGCCGATTGTTTACTTTCAGAAAACCCCAAAGCCAAGGTTGTCTGTCTTGGTAATGCTGCTATCAAGGCAACATTTCCAGGACCAGCACGTTGATACCTCGCCTGAAGACGCCCCTTTAATGCAAACTCCTGCCAACCATCACTAAACCCAACATAACCTGCACTGGCTAATCCTAAAGCGTCTTGCTGGGCATTATCCACCGCCGCCAAGGCCAAACCAAATGGACCTTGTTCTGCCCATAATACCTTGCGCCCCCGATACATTACCACCTCAGCCTTATTATTGTGACCAGAATCCCCCAAATGAGGGGCAAGCAACACATACGGACGCAAAGTTTTATCACCTGAAAGCTGTACTTCCACTAACAAAACATCTCGCTGCGAATCTAATACTACCCGCAGTTTCAATTTAAATCGAGCATGTTTGTGAACAATTTCTATAGCCGGTATACCTGGACCCGCATACTTAAGATCATGACTCTCCAAGCGTTTGACTTCAACCCAAAACCCTAGATCATCGGCAACAATAAAACCCAAGTCACGAATCTGTGGAATATCAACGCGCGGATAATACACTTCATTAATAATACCCTTGCCTATTGTGAACCATACACGTGATGACCCCAACGAACAACCAACAACTTCTTTCGCACTGCTGCACCAAGTAGGTGAAATACCCGGATTCCCAGGAGCATCCCCATCAATCGTCCATTCAGCATCCATACTTGACCCTCATTTTTTATTTCTGTAATAACCGCTCCACGCCATCATTTACGGTCCATTTTTTTCGGCATTAGAATAACAATATCACCAAACTAATATACCCGTTTAACCGTAACAATATATTACAACTAACTTAAATAATAGGCATATAATAGGCATAATTTGACTATTTTCTGAACTCACTACCACTCTTCAATGTCTAAGCGTGGACTTGTTAAGTTTTTCTTGGGGGCCTCCGGCTCGAATCGTTCTGAAGGTTTCCCGTTGCGTAGTACCTTATCAATACAGGAGACGAATCATGAAATCATTTAAAATTATTACATTACTTGTCCTAAGCGCACTTGCTTTCTCTGTTTCAGCCAGTCCATCAGTTATCGAAGTTAAAATGATGACGCAAGCACCCGATGGTAAGGCTCTCGTTTTTGATCCCATGTTCGTTAAAGCTAATGTTGGCGACACCATCAAATTCGAACCCATGCAAAAGGCAGGGCACACCAGTGTTTCTCTCTTTGTTCCTAACGGCATCACACCATGGCATGGAAAACCCGATACCGAAATGGTGGTAAAACTCGATAAAGAGGGGGTTTATCTAGTGGAGTGTGACGTCCATAAAATGATGGGTATGGTGGCTGTTGTTCAGGTGGGGAATCCCACTAACTTAGAGGAAGCCAAAAAAGTGGCGGCCACAGAATCAGCCAAAATGATAATGAATAAGGATCGTTTTTCCAAACTTCTTGATCAAGTGAAATAACCGCTAGGCCAACCCCTTAACTTCGGACGGTCTGGGTATTCAATCCAGACCGTTTTTC
>VFSW01005321.1_pt1 | contig 19057 bp, 14 predicted proteins | sample 5358111 | NCBI WGS metagenome assembly VFSW01 (sample SAMN11554181, study PRJNA540505) | mine drainage metagenome | isolation source: sediment from site ElyBrook_90M | place: USA: Ely Copper Mine, Vershire, VT | collected 2017 | reverse complement strand
GTCCTGCATGGAGCTGAGGGGCATCAGCAACCATGGAACGAAATTTTAAAATGGTAAAACGCTGTCCTCTTTTGCCACTGCGGATCTGACAAAAAATGATTGGACCTGACGAGGTGATTTTGATGGCTAGGGCGATTACGAGGCAGAGAGGGGAGAGAATCAGAATGCCAATGATCGAGCCGGTAATATCTATAATGCGCTTAAAAATCTGATAGAAGAAATCACTAGGGGATCTTCGGAAAACTAAGGCGCGGGTACTTCCAGCAGTCTGGAGAGAGGGTGCGCCAAACAGCCCGTTGATATTACGGGCAAGTATCCATATTTCGACGCCCTCACTTTCGAAACTGAATGGAAGATCTTCATTTTTTGGAGAATCGGGAGAGACGAAAATGATCCTTTCCACAACATGCGCTCGAATATTTTTTCTGATAGTATGGGCGTCCAGCCTCTCAAGATCGAACCAATGAGAGATTTGAAGCTCCATTTTTTCTGTCGCTGTGAGCCTTCTCAGGAAATTCGTCATGTCGGCGAGTGTGCCGACCAGCGCGCTGTGTTCGTTGAGCTTCCCCTTTCTAAAGCGACCTATGAGGATTTGTTGGGTGACCCAGACGCGGAAAAGTAGGATCATGGGGGAGGAGAGGAAGAAAAGAATGAAAACGGAACGGCTTGGAACCTCAAACTTCCCAAAAATCGAGATCAGGGTGAGGAGGAGAATGAGCCAGAATCCGGCCCGGTAAATTTTCGACAAAAAATTTCTGTAACGGGGAAGGAGGAGATCGTTGTAAAAACCTTGGAAGTCGAGCAGTAGCGGTGATGCCGGAATGATCAGGGCGAGCATCCAGTAGAAGTGGGAAAAAGGGGGAATTTCCTGAATCTCTAAGGGGAAAATTCCTGAAACACGCAGGAGATAACAGCCCCAAAGGAGGACTCCCAAGAGAAGACCATCGACAATTAAAGCAACGTTCTGGGAGATTTCCTGCTTGTGATTCACAATGAGAGAGAGAAAACATCCCTTTCTAGAGTGACTATCAAAATTCGTCAAACATTGAGCCTGCAGAATTTGTTCTCACAAGGCCGCCCGCTCGTTGTTGGAATACTGCACGAGGCTAGCGGTATCCGACTTCTGAAAGCTTCCCTCAAAGGAGGGCTTCCTCTGGATATTCTGGAGGCACGGCTTGACTCCCTCGCGTTACGCAGATGTCCTGATTCCTGGCCACGGCCAATGATTGCCACGGCACGCCACCCCGAGGAAGGAGGCGTGGGAGAACTCTCTCAGAATCGACGACGGCAGCTTCTCGAGGAGGCGCTCCCCTGGGCTTCTGCTCTCGATATCGAACTCCGTTCGGTACGCCCCATGGCCCCAGTTATTGCCGCTGCCCAACAGTGCGGACGGACGGTTATTCTTTCTCATCATGATTTTTCCTTCACGCCAACGCTCGCAATGCTCAAAAAACTCGCAGCCCGTGCCGCCGATCATGGGGCTGATCTTTTCAAGGTAGCCACACAGCTTCACGAGCAGGGCGATCTTCTCCGCCTCATCGAATTTCAGATGGCTGAGACAAAAATTCCTGTGACCACGATGGGTATGGGTAACGCTGGACGTTTTTCACGCTTGGTTCTCTCGGGATTCGGCGCTCCTCTCTGCTATGGATGGCTTGGCAAGCCACAGGTATCCGGTCAATGGCCTGCGCTAGAGCTCTCAAGATTGCTGTCCGGGGTGCTTCCCTCGTGAATTCTGGTGCGTTGGTTCTCCCGCTTGGGGCAGGATTTGGTTACGCCTGTGGAGCGATCGCCGTGAAGCGTGCTCTGGGTGCAGGGGTATCCGCAAACTGGGTGAATTTTCTCTGCAATGTCGTGATGGCTGCCTTCTTTCAGGTTTTCTGGATCTTCCCCGGAGGGGTGATGCATCACTCCCTTCTTCTTGCTCCCATCGGCTGCGGCCTGCTTTTTTTTCTGGGGCAGATTTTCACTTTCCGGGCCATCGCCTCAGGAGATGTCTCGGTGGCCACCCCCCTGCTTGGAACCAAAGTCCTGCTTGTGGCCCTTTTTTCGCTCTTCGTCATTGGACAGAAACTTCCCGCCGCGTGGTGGATCGCTTCCGCTCTGGCAAGTCTCGGAATTGCACTCATTTCCTTTTCGCCGGGTGGCGTTCATCGAAACTTGGTTGCCACGGTCGCTTGGTCTCTCGGGGCCGCCGCCCTCTTTGCCCTTACGGATGTACTCGTGCAGCGATCAGTTCTTCTGATCGGCTACAATCGTTTTGCTCCGGTAATGTTCGGGATGACAGGTATGCTTTCGTTCCTCTATCTCCCTTTTCTATTCAAAAAGAAACATTGTGGAGAGGATCTTTCGGGCAAGCTAGGATTCCCTCCAGGGGGCTTTTTCTGGTTGATGACAGGGACTCTCTTGTTGTCGCTTCAGTCTCTCGGGATCTATTCCGCAATTGGACTGTATGGCAGTGCTACGGTCTCCAATATTCTTTACGGCTCACGGTGTCTCTGGAGCGTTGTACTGGTCTGGATCTTTGGCACGCTTGCGGGAGCCCCTTCCTCGCAAGAAAATCACGCCGCTGTCATGGGATGGCGTTTTGCCGGGGCGCTGCTCCTCTTTGTTGCAATGGCGCTCGTGCTTCATTAAATCCCTTGGTAAAAGGACCACACGCGATGAGTACGGAATTTCCTGACCCTTGGACACATTCTTCCCTTTCTTTCGGGGAGATTGCACACGCTGTGAAGCTGTTATTACAGAAGGATCTTTCGGAGGAATCGAAGGGGCATTTTCTGAACGCCTTGCATCAACGAGGAGAAACGGCGGCGGAGCTGGCAGGATTTGCCACTCTCCTGTTGGAGGCCGCAGTGCAGCCTAAAATTGTTCGCAATCCAGAGATTCCTCTGGTGGAACTCTGCGGTACAGGTGGAGATCAGGCGGGGCTGCTGAATATTTCCACAGCGGCCATGTTTGTTGTTGCTGGTGCAGGAGCTGGAGTGGTGAAACATGGCAGCCGTGCGGTCAGTTCGCGCTGTGGTAGTGCCGATGTGCTGGAGGCTCTTGGGGTGGCCTTGCATCTCAAGCCGGAGCGAACAAACGAGGTGCTGGAACAGGCTGGATGCGTCTTTCTCCTGGCCACGGATTTTCACCCTGCCGTTGCCACTGTCGCCCCGCTCCGTCGCACCCTTGCCGCTCGCGGTCAGTTGACAATCTTTAATCTGCTTGGGCCGCTCCTGAACCCTGCACGTCCTGATTTTCAGTTAACCGGAGTCTATACGCCGGAAGTCTTGGATCTCTATGCTACCGCACTCGGATTGCTTGGCCGTCGGGCGGCATGGGCTGTTCATGGTGAGGGAAAGGCTGGCGAGGGAGGATTCGATGAACTCTCCATTATTGGGCCTTCCCATGTTGCCTCCTATCTTGCTGGCAGGGAGGGGAGCGTAGAGCACTTTGTAATTGATCCACAGAAGTTGGGGTTTTCTAAGAGTATGGCGAGGGAGTCTCTTCTGGGTGGAGATGCCTCGGCAAATGCTGCGCGTATTGTGGAGATTCTCTCCGGTAACGATATGGTGGCCCCACGCGATATGATCGTTCTGAATGCTGCCGCTGCACTGCATATTGCGGGCAAAGCGAGGACACTCGCTGAGGGAATAGCACTGGCTCAGGAGAGCCTGAATTCAGGCCGTGCCCTCCGCTCACTCGAATTGCTGCGCCAATCCTCTCAGGAGGCTTCCCTCTAATGGGAACGCCAGATACAGCCCGCAGCACTGGGCAAAAGGAGGGTCAGGGAGCAGGAGGAAAGCATCGTTCGTGCGGCAAGCTTTTTCAGGAAAAGAAGGCTACTTGTTTTCTTTCACTGGATACTATTTCTGCATAAATATTCTTCCATGACTCCCCTTCTGGATTCTCTTGCCGCAGCAGAAACCTCCGGCGCACTTCTGGCCTCTTCCGGGGAAAATATCCGCAAGATACTCCTGCGTTCTCCCTCCCCCCTGACTCTCTCCGTCATTACGGAGCTTGTAGAGGAAAAGCACTGGGATGAACTCAATAACCGTTTTTTCCAAACTCTGGCTTTCGGTACGGGCGGATTGCGTGGCAAGACCATCGGCAACGTACTAACCCGTGCAGAGGCTGGGCTTGGTCGTCCTGATGGTCGTCCTGAGTATGCCTGCATCGGTACGAATGCAATGAATGACTACAATATCATTCGTGCCACGCGTGGCCTTGCCCTCTATGCTCGTGCATGGCATCAGCGGGAGAAACGGCCCAGTCGCCCTTCCATCGCTATCAGCTATGACACCCGTTTCTTTTCACGCGAATTTGCTAATCTTGCGGCCAAGGTCATGACCGATCTGGGATGTAATGCCCTGCTCTTTGAGGGGCCTCGTTCAACTCCCGAACTCTCCTTTGCCGTCCGCGCCAAGAACGCCGTTGCTGGCATCAACATCACGGCAAGTCACAACCCTCCAGCCTATAATGGTTACAAGGTTTATTTCGATGATGGGGGGCAAGTGATCGAGCCACACGCTTCGGAGATCATCGCTCTGGTGAATGCCGGGGAGGGGGATGCTTACGAGCCTTTGCCAGAAGCGGAGCGTGGCCACGTGGAGATGCTTGGAGGCGCAATGGATGAAGCCTATATGGCACGGCTGGAGAAGCTCATCGTTGATCCAGAGCTTCTACGGCGCAAACCGGCCATCAGGACGGTCTATACGCCACTGCATGGCGTTGGTGGCACCATCATCATTCCGATGCTGCATCGGCTAGGTGTGGAGTGTTGGCCAGTGCCCTCACAGATGGTTCCTGATGGTCTTTTCCCAACCGTCCAATCGCCCAATCCTGAATATCCCGAGGCGTTGCGTCTCGGTCTGGAGCTTGCTGAGATTGAGAAGGCCGATCTCGTGCAGGCTACCGACCCTGATGATGACCGCATGGGAGTTGCCGCGCGTGATGCCAGTGGCAAACTTATCTTACTGACCGGCAATCAAATTGGCTCTCTTCTGGTCTGGTATCGTCTGAAGAGATTCTTTGAGAAAGGCATCCTAAACGAGGGGAATCGCGATCATGCCGTAGTGATCAAGAGCCTTGTTACCACGGATCTTCAGAAGGTGATTGCTCTGGGATTTGGAGTGCGTTGCGTGGAGACCCTGACAGGATTTAAATACATCGGAGCCAAACAACGGGCCTATGAGGAGAGGCTTCCAGAGGTTCTCCGCGCGCGCTATCGCGAACTTTCAGAAGAAGAGACGCGTGCCGCACGACTCAATGATTCTTTATTCTTCGTCTTTGGAGGAGAGGAGAGCTATGGCTACAACACCGGTGATTTCGTGCGCGATAAGGATGGCAATGCCGCCGTCATCTGCTTTGTGGAGGTGGCTGCCTATGCAGCCTCTGAGGGATTGACGGTCGTGACGCTGCTTGATCGGATTTTCTCGGAATATGGCTTTTATCTGGAGAGGGGGGAGTCGCTCACCTTTGAGGGAGCTGAAGGGGCTGCAAAGATCAAAAAGCTCGTCGATTCCTATGCCAGTAACCCTCCCTTGGAACTGGAGGGAGCCAGGGTGCTCTCTGTGCTGAACTACGCGACCCAGAATATTTATGATTCCGAAGGAGAGCTGATCCCGAAGGAGGCGATGATTGTTTTTGAAATAGAGGGAGGCCATAAGGTGGCTATTCGCCCTTCTGGCACCGAGCCTAAAATTAAATATTACCTCTATGCCTCCGAGAGACCTTCTTCGGGTACTTTCACCCAGGAGGAACTCCAGGCCACCAAGTTGCGTGTCACCGGTGGCCTCGAACGCCTCTGGACAATCCTCAAGGCTGATGCCGGGCAACGGGCGCAGTAAAACCAGCTCTTCCATCCACCCCACCTCTGCTCGCCTCCACCACCTTTGACATTCCCGGCTATCGGGTGACAGCTCACAAGGGGATGGTACGGGGGCTGATTGTTCGCTCTCCTACCATCGCGCAGGGAATTCTGGGCGGCCTGAAAAGTATGATCGGAGGGCGCATTGGAGCCTATACAGAAATGTGCGAACAAGGACGGCAACATGCTTACGCCCTGATGATCGCTCATGCCACGGAGCTCGGGGCGAATGCCGTCATCGGAGTCCGCTACGATGCCTCCGATCTCGGAGCCAACCTCTCCGCCACCGAGGTGCTTTGTTATGGAACCGCAGTCACGGTGACGCCGCTTTGATCAGTGGTTCCCTCAGGGTACTGTCCTGCCAATTTTCCGGTTGGCGGAATTCAAGAGAAGAGCCGATCATGCATCGTATGAATGCAAGGGGCTGCAAATTTCCAAAAGGATGGATTCTCTATGATGATTCCTGTGGATTCTGCCGCCAGGGGGTTGTGTTGGTGGCCCCGGCCTTGAGACATCGGGGTTATGATATTGCCCCTTGCAGGAGAAATGGGTGCGTGGACGATTAGGTCTGTCTGACCATCATGTGGTGGAAGATCTGTGTCTTCTGCTATCGGATGGTACTCTAGTATCTGGAGCTGATGTTTATCGGTATTTCATGAAGAGGATCTGGTGGGCCTACCCCTTGTATCTGCTTGCCTGCTCCCCTGGGCTACGAGGGATATTCAATCAAGGCTATCGCACATTTACCCGCAATCGTTTCCGTTTTTCAACGCTCTGTGGTCTTGCTCAGCGGAAGGAAGAGCGTTCCAAAAAACCATAAGGAAAGAACAAAAACGAGACGCTTCTTGCTTCACCGGAGATTCGGGGGCAATGTTCGTCATCTTGAATCGAACCGCCCTGCCGCAGCGTATTGTCTTCCTGGGCGATTATTTGCCAAGGCTCTGCGGGATTGCGACATTCACTCATGACCTCTGTGAGGCTGTGGCTTCTGAAGTTCCTAGGGCGGACTGTTTTGTGGGAGCGGTGAATAACAGGCAAGAGGGATATGACTATTCCCCGAGGGTGCGCCTTGAATTGCAGGAAAAGGATCTCGATTCCTATCGGAGAGCGGCTGATTTCTTAAATTTTAACAATGCCGACGTGCTCTGTGTGCAGCATGAATTTGGTATCTATGGAGGGGCAGCAGGGAGTCATCTTCTGGCTCTGCTGAAAGAAGTGCGAATGCCCATAGTGACCACCTTGCACACCATCTTGAGTGAACCGAATCATGCGCAGCGGCGGGTCATGGAGGAATTGACACGTTGCAGTGATCGGCTGGTTGTCATGGCGCGGCATGGTGCAGAAATTCTGCAAAAGGTCTATGATGTGTCTGAGAGAAAGATTGATGTGATTCCTCACGGAATTCCCGATCTTCCCTTCATAGATTCCTCGTTCTTCAAGGCTCAGTTTGGAGTCGAGGGGAGGCCGGTGCTTTTGACCTTTGGTCTGATTTCCCCTGGCAAGGGGATCGAGTATGTCATCGAGGCCTTGCCTGAGATTGTTCAGCGGCATCCCGATGTTGTCTATCTCGTGCTCGGAGCGACGCATCCGCATCTTTTAGCAACTGACGGAGAGCGTTACCGACTCAGTCTGGAGCGTCTCGCGCGGGATCGTGGGGTGAAGGAGAATGTTATTTTTTATAACCGCTTTGTCTCGCCCGAGGATCTTAAGGAATTTATCGGAGCCGCCGATATCTACCTCACTCCCTATCTGAATGCGGAACAGGTGACTTCTGGCACGCTGGCGTATGTCTTTGGTGCTGGGAAGGCGGTGGTTTCCACAGCCTATTGGCATGCTCGGGAATTACTGGCTGAAGACCGTGGCGTGCTGGTTCCTTTTCGTGATGCTCAGGCGATCTCGGCGGGGGTTTGCAGCCTATTGGATGACCCTCTTCGCATTGAAAAAATCCGTAGCGAAGCCTATGCCATGGGAAGGGCGATGATCTGGCCTGCGGTTGCGCGGCAGTACCTTCAATCTTTTCAACATGCGCGTGCCGACAGGAAATCGATGCCACGTGCTGCCTTTGCGGGATGGACGCTGGGGAGTCGTCCGTTGGAACTCCCTCCGCTGCGACTCGAACATATCATTCGGATGAGTGATGGCACGGGAATCTTCCAGCACGCTATTTTTAATGTGCCCAATTTCCATGAAGGCTATTGCACCGATGACAATGCACGGGCCTATATCCTCTGCAATCTTCTCGATGAGGTTGGAGGGAAGCCTTCTGAGCAGAATCTTGCGAGACAATCGACCAACTATCTGGCCTTTCTCGCCGCTGCGCTGAACCACCCCAGCGGCCGTTTCCGTAATTTTATGAGCCATGGACGAGAATGGCTCGAGGATGCTGGTAGCGAGGATAGTCATGCACGGGCTCTTTGGGCACTCGGGACTGGCGTGGGTCGCTCTCTTAACGAAGGACACCGGAGACTTTCCGAGCAACTTTTCCTGCATGGTCTTCAGGCGATGGAAGGATTCACCTCGCCGAGGTCATGGAATTTTGCGCTGCTTGGAATTCATGAATACCAGCGCCGCTTTCCCGACGAGGCCAAAACGAGCGGGCTACGCAGGATCTTGGTTGAACGGCTGCTGACGCTCTGGGAAGAGTATTCCACGGAGAACTGGCCCTGGTTTGAGACGATTCTGACCTACGACAATGCCCGTTTCTGTCAGGCTCTTATTCTGAGTGGACAGGCAATGCATCACGAAAAGGCTCTGGCCATAGGTCTCCAGTCTCTTCGCTGGCTGGCCTCGATTCAAAAAACGCAGGGCGGATGCTTTCGTCCGATTGGCAGCAATGGCTTTTACAAACGCGACGGAGCCCGCGCCGATTTTGATCAGCAGCCGCTGGAGGCTCTCGCGATGATTTCTGCCTGTCACGAAGCTCTCACTGTCACGCAGGATCCTCTCTGGACACAGGAGGCTGCGCGTGCCTTTGAGTGGTTTCTCGGGCGCAATGATCTGGGGTTGCCTCTTTATGATTTCAGCACTGGCGGGTGTAGCGACGGTCTCCATCATGATCGCGTGAGCGAAAACCATGGAGCGGAATCCTCACTGGCCTTCCATCTTGCCCTGGCGGAAATGAATCGCGCAGAGCATCTCATTCCTCCAGTGCCGATTTCTGCTTAGCCAAGTTTTTTCATGAATGCTTTCCGACTCTCTCGTCACGAGGTGACGCTTCTCCCAGAGAGTGCCCGCGTAATCATCCGGCACTTTATTCCAGCGGAGGGGCACCGCATCACCACGATTATTGGCCGGGCCTTGGCTCTGAGGGAGGAGGAAGTCCTCCTTGAGCTACAGGCCATGCTGGAGGAATTTGATTCCCGACATCTCAATATCAAGGCGCGACTGGAGGCTCACTTTCTTCGAGTGAGCCAGTATGTCTTCACGCAGAAGACTCTATCCCAGGAAAGAAAGCTGCTCATTGGCGCTCTTTTTTCCGGAGAGTATGCGCTGGAATCAGCGGCGATTTTTAATCCCTCCATGATTCCCCATCCTGATCAGAGCAATCTTCCCCAAGGGGCTTTGCGTTTTATCATGAGCCTCCGTGCAACGGGTGAAGGGCATATCTCCTCCATAGAATTTCGTTCAGGAATCATTGCTCCCGACGGGCGCATTACGCTCGATCAGGCCTCCCGTTTTGTCTCCGTTCCGGAGCTTGTTCCTAACCCCAGCTACAATAAAAAACTCTTCCTCGCAAAACTCTCTGAAATGGGAATTGATGATTCCCAAACTACGGCAGTCATGGAGCCGCTGGAACAGAACTTTACCCTGAGTGATCTCAATCAGAGCGTGAAGAGGGTGAGTCAGGAGAATCAGACGATCACTAAGGAATTGACCCTTACGCTGGAGAGTATCCGATGGCTTGCCGATTCGAATTATGAAATCCAATTTTCCGAAAAGCTTGCGATCAGTGAACGAATTATTTTTCCGGTTTCTCCCAATGAGAGTAATGGCATTGAGGATGCCCGCTTTGTCCGTTTTGTCGAGGAGGATGGGACCGCTCTCTACTACGCCACTTATACGGCCTATAACGGACATTCCATTCTTCCTCAACTCATTGAGACGGAGGATTTTCTCCACTTTCGCATTCTCACGCTGAATGGTGATGCCGTGCAGAATAAAGGGATGGCCCTCTTTCCTCGCCGCATCAATGGCAGTTATGCCATGCTCTCGCGACAGGATGATGAAAATCTCTTCATCATGTTCTCCGACACCCCCCATTACTGGAGTAATCCACAGATCATTCTACGTCCCTCAGAAATGTGGGAATCCGTCAAAATTGGCAACTGCGGTTCCCCGCTTGAGACCGATGATGGATGGCTCGTTATCACTCATGGAGTCGGCCCCATGCGTAAATATTGCATCGGGGCCGCGCTACTCTATCTCCATGATCCCACCAAGGTGATCGGGCGGCTGAAGGATCCACTCCTCATCCCAGAGGCTGATGAACGCGAGGGATACGTTCCCAATGTGGTCTATAGCTGCGGCTCCCTCCTGCACGGAGGGAAACTGATTCTTCCCTTTGCCATCAGCGACAGAGCCTCCGTGATCGCTAGCCTGCCGCTCAAGGAACTTTTATCGGCACTGCGGAAAAATCCTTCATAAGAAAAGAAACTGGGAAAAGAAGTACATTTTTCCAGACGCTTCTTGCCGGATTGATCCTAGAATGACTAAGATCGCCTTTTCCGGGGCGTAGCTCAGCTTGGTAGAGCGCTTGGTTTGGGACCAAGAAGTCGCAGGTTCGAATCCTGTCGCCCCGACCATTTTTCACCTTTTGAACAGTCGCTCGCTAGGTTTCAAGTGCCAGCAGTACCTTGGCAGGTTCATGGGAAATCCATCGGATTGCAACGAGTGCTCTGGCATCGGTCTTTCCACACGGTATTGGCTTTTAGAGCAGCGCGGTGGCTTTTAGCGCGGCAAGTTGGTTTTTCGCATGGCGTTGTTGATCCGTTAATAAAGGGTCAGGACATAGAGGTTGGGCGAGTTATGGACTTACGTTGGCCAAAAAACGAGCTACTGGCTCTGATGAGCTATTGATCGTGCTACCAAGAAAGTCTGCGGGTGGACTGGGCGATCATAGAACCCAAGCAGCCAGCCGTTTGGATACGCAGCTTCCTCACGCCTCGCATATCACCTTCTGCACCGACTTCTGGCATCTCTACAGGATAATCTTTGATGGAGAGAATCATCTCCAAGGCAAGACTTTCTCCTTCACCATCGAGAGCCACAATAACCGCTTGCGCATCTATCTCGCAAGACTCCGTCGTAAAACTCGATTGCTATACCAAAAACTAGCCAAGATCGCCGCAAGTACCCCCTTCTATCTCCTCACAAAATAGCAATCTCCCCTGGGGAGGCTCGTCCATCCTTGCGGCAATGGACTCCCTGCGATTGAATCAGCGTCTGTCGAAACTTTATGAGCACCTTGTTTCCTACCGTCGTTATTGAGCACCTCTCGCCTCAGATTGAAGGAGGTCACTATCCGATCAAGCGTGTGCTCGGGGAAGAGGTCACGATTGATGCCGATATTTTTAAGGAAGGTCATGATGTCGTGCTGGCTCTGCTCAAGTGGCGCCCTGTTGGAGCAATGCCATGGCAGGAAGTTTCGATGCGCTGCATTGGCAATGATCGCTGGACGGGAAGTTTTTCTATCGGTGCTGAGAGCCCTCTGGGATTCACGGAATATACGATCGAAGCGTGGGGTGATGCCTTTGCTTCCTGGATTGAGGAGATTCAAAAGAAATGCACGGGCGGAGCAACAAGTCTGCTTTCCGAGACGCTCGAAGGGGTTGCATTGGTTCAAGAAGCGGCCAAACGCGCTGGAAAAAATCCTGCCAGTAAAAAACTCGCGGCCTTTGCCAATGCGCTCAAGACCGCTTCTGATCCAGCCGCGCTCGTAGCTACGGCGACAGAGCCAGCGCTGATCTCTCTCATGGGGCAATGGCCTGACCGTGCACTCTCCTCCACCTATGAGCCGTTTCAAAAAATCCGCGTAGATCGTCCCGGCGCGGCCTTCTCGGCATGGTATGAATTTTTCCCTCGCTCTGCCGAGGGGAAGGGTGAGAGTGGCTCCACCTTCCGCCAATGTCTGGAACGTGTCGACGATGCTCGAGCGATGGGATTCGATGTCATCTACTTCCCGCCGATTCATCCTATTGGTATCACGGCGCGCAAGGGGGCCAATAACTCTCTGTTCTGTAAGCCGGGTGATCCGGGGGTTCCCTATGCCATTGGAGGCCCTGCCGGAGGGCATCGCGCGGTGGAGCCGGAGCTGGGAACCCTCGAGGATTTTGCATGGCTCCTTGCAGAAATTCAGGCGCGTGGCATGGAAGTGGCACTCGATTTTGCCCTGAACTGTTCGCCCGATCATCCTTATGTGAAGGAGCATCCCGAGTGGTTCTTTCATCGTCCCGATGGCTCGATTAAATACGCCGAGAATCCTCCCAAGAAATACGAGGATGTCTATCCGCTGAATTTTTATAATCCCGAGTGGAAGTCTCTCTGGAATGAACTCCGAGATCTCCTTCTCTGCTGGGCGGAGCGAGGTGTGCGAATATTCCGCGTCGATAATCCCCATACCAAGCCGGTGGTTTTTTGGGAATGGGTGATCGCTCAAGTGCAGGCACAGTTTCCGGACACGATATTTCTCAGCGAGGCATTTACCCGTCCTAAAATGATGCGCGTGCTTGCGAAGGCTGGATTCACGCAGAGCTATACCTATTTTACCTGGCGCAATACCCGCGCTGAGTTGGAGGAATACTTCACCGAACTAACGCGCAGTGAGATGCGTGAATATTTCCGGCCACATCTCTTTCCGAACACACCTGATATTCTGCCATGGTATCTTCAGGAGGGAGGCCGTCCTGCCTTCATGATTCGTGCGGTTCTCTCCGCTACTCTCAGCGGCATCTACGGCATCTCTAGCGGTTTTGAGCTTTGCGAGAATGCAGCTCTTCCCGGTCGCGAAGAGTATCTCGATTCGGAGAAGTATCAGTATAAGCAACGCGACTGGAATGTTTCCGGTAATATTAAACCTCTCATCACGCGACTCAATGCCATCCGTCATGACAATGCGGCACTCCAGCAGACGAATAACCTCGTTTTCTGCGATAGTGAAAATTCTGCGATCCTCTGTTATCGTAAAACTTCCGCAGACAAATCCAGCTCCCTGCTCATCGTTGTCACCACCGACTTCCGTAACGTGCAGAGCGGCTGGATTCATGTCCCGACAGGTGATCTCGGAATGGCTCCAGATTCCTCGTATCAGATGGAGGACCTTCTGACAGGAGAGGTTTTCTTATGGCAGGGAGCGAGGAACTTTGTCTCGCTCGATCCCTCTCGCCGCGTGGCTCATATTCTCAGGGTAAAATAACCTGAGCCAAAGACGCCCGCAATCTTCTGGACACAAAGGGCCACTTCATGGCTCAAGCCATTTCCCTGTATTTCTAATCTGTTCACTTTCAGCAGGTAGATTACTTTTCCTTCGTGAAGCCTCTCCTTGAATACGCCACAGTTCGTTCTGGTCTCTTTACCTGGCAGGGGTATGAGCCTGCGGTGAAGTGTGACTGTTCTTCCACGGCGCTTGTGACTTCAGCGGGCTTGGTTTTTATCGACCCGGTTTCTTTGGCTGAAGAGGCTCTCAAGGAACTTGTGATAGAATCATCCTCCTCGCCTGTTGCCGTCGTGCTCACAAGCGGCAATCATCAGCGTGCGAGTCTAGGATTGGCGAAGCATTTTGGAGTTCCCATCTTTGCTCCGATGGATGCAGGAGAGGGGATCTCTGCTGATCGGCACTTTCTTCCCGGAGAAACTGTTGCTGGGATGCAATCGATTCCGTTGCCGGGATTTGGCCCAGGTGAGACAGCGTTCTACTCCGAGGAAATTTTGATCTTGGGGGATGCCTTAATCCATCTGGAACCGGAAGGACTAAGCCTTCTTCCTGAAAAATACCGATCCGATAAGAAGCAGGCTCTCTCTGCTCTTGATGCGTTAAAAAAAATCACGCCGGAGGTACTTCTCTTTGCTCATGGATCCCCTATTGTGTCGAAAGCGCGTGAGCGGCTTTTTGCAGCTCTTGTGGATGAGTTATGAGGTCAGTGCGGCCCGTTCATTGTCGAGGCTTCCGACGCGTTCCAGGAAGTCGTCGTAGGTTCCGACATAGTGAGTGACAGCGCCGGCATGAACATGGAGGACTTTAGTGGCAAGCTTTCGGATAAAATGGACATCATGACTGATGAAAACGAGCGTCCCTTCGTAGTTGCTGAGAGCCAGAATCAGTGATTCCACGGTATGAATGTCGAGGTGGGTTGTCGGCTCATCCATGAGCAGAAGATTGGGAGGATCGACGATGAATTTTACCAGATTGAGGCGCGTTTTCTCACCACCGCTCAAGACAGAGGTTTTTTTAAAAATGTCATCTTTAGGGAAGAGGAAGGAGCCGAGAATGCCGCGCGCATCGTTCTCGGAGAGTTCACCATTGCTCGCCTTCACCTCATCGAGAATCGATTTATTCGGATCGAGAGTTGCCGCACGATGTTGGCTGAAGTAGCCGATCTTGGCATTGGGCCCTTCAATCCGTTTGCCTTTCTGAAATTCCAACTGCCCCGCGAGGATTTTGAGGAGGGTTGATTTTCCAGAACCATTGGGACCGACGAGCACGGTCCGTTCTCCACGCTCGATGGTGAGTTCCAGTCCTGAATAGACAGAGCGGGTTCCGTAGGCCATGGCGATATTTTCGAGAATCATGGCTCTCTGGCCGCCACGAGGAGGCTGGGGAATCTGGAAACGGAAAGGCTTGCGTGGAGGAACCGGTTTTTCAATCAGCTCCATGCGCTCGATTTGCTTCAGCTTGCTCATTGCTTGAGAGGCCTTGGAGGCCACTTGCCGGAAGCGGTCGTAAAATTCACGGAGCGAGGTAATCTCTTTCTGCTGGTTTTTATAGGCGGCATTCTTTCTTTCATAACGCGCCTCACGCTCTTCCAGAAAGGCGGTGTAGTTCCCTGAATAGGAATGGAGGCGTTCCTCGGAAATTTCGTAAACCGTCTCGATAATTTCATCCATGAACTGACGATCATGGGAAATCAGAAGCACTGCTCCCGGATAGGTTTTTAAATAATTCTGGAGCCAGAGAAGAGAGACAAGATCGAGATGATTGGTCGGTTCATCAAGCAGGAGGAGATCGGGTTCCATAACGAGCAGACGTGCAAGGTGAGCTCGCATGATCCAGCCACCGCTCAGTTCTCTGGCCTTGCGCTCAAAGTCTTCCTGTTTGTAACCGAGACCTCCGAGGATTTTTTTAGCCTTAGCCTCCACTTTGGTATCGCTCAGGGCGGCATGTTTGGCTGAATCTTCACTATACTCTGGAGTGTCAGTAGCACCAGCCTCTTCAAGTTCCTTGAGGCGCTTTTCAAGCTCAGGAAGTACTCCAGCGCGGCCTGTGGCCACATCCATGACGCTCTCTTCGCCTATTGCTTCTCCTTCCTGTGCCAGGTGGCCAATCATTGTCCACTCATCCCGTTCGATACTGCCAGCATCAGGTGCATCCTTTTTGAGAATGAGTGAGAAAAGCGTCGATTTCCCTGCGCCATTCGGACCGACGAGAGCAACCCGCTCCCCATAATTAATCTGCATGTCGGCCTCTTCAAAGAGGGTTCGCCCTCCGAGAGTTTTCTTAAGTTTGCGAATCGTAAGCATTGGTAATCAGGGTTCAGGAAATAGGAGGAAAACTTTCTAGAACGGCTTTCGTCACCGTTTCGATGGAGAGTTCTTTCATGCAGCGGAAGTCGATGGGGCATTCGCGTTGGTAGCAGGGATTGCACTCGACCTTGTGCTGAAGAATACGATGAGGAGGGGTGGTGACCGACGTTGGGCCAGTTAGGGCCTGTTCTGTGGAACCAAAGATGGCGACAACTGGTACACCGAGGAGGTCGGCCAGATGCATCGTTCCCGTGTCGTTGGTCAGAAGTAGGTAGAAACTTTTAATCTCTGTGATCAGTTCTGAAAGGGTAGTTTTTCCACAAAGATTTTCGATGTTTCCTAAAAAATTATTTGCAAGTTCCTCACCGCAAAGAGCCTCTTTTGCCGTGCCGACAATCACCCAGACGACATTGTGATGTATGTGAGAAACATGCTCCATTACGGCTCGGTAACGATTCAGAGGCCACCGTTTGGCCGGGCCATATTCTGCGCCGGGGCAAAGGCCGATGCGAAGCTGGCCATTTGAATGGGAGTCCATGCGCGTGGAGGGGGATGAAGGGAGTGGGCTGCGCACCAGGGAAGGGGGAGCCTCGGGAGCGCCAAGCTGGCGGATCATGGCCTGAAGCTCCTTGGCCTGATGGAGAGTGGTGCGTCCTTCACGATGGAGGCTCATGCGTTGATTGATGAGAAATTTTCCACGGTGCATCGCACGGCCTACACGGCGAGGAATGCCAGCTAGCCAGACTTCCAGCGCACTACGCATCGAATTTGGGAGTAAGATGGCAACATCGTAGTACCCGGCTTGCCGAATAATGCTGGCCACCTTCCAGGGAGAGGCTTTTTCAGGAATTTCGAGAACCACATCCACTTCAGCCATTTCTCGCCAGAGGGGGGCAAGTTTTTCTGGAGAGAGAATTGTGAGTCGGAGATCAGGGCGTCCCAATTTGATAGAACGGATTGCTGGAGCGGCCATACAGGCATCTCCGAGCCAGTTCGGAGAGCGAACGAGAATATTGAATTTCTGGAGATCCTCGGGTGCCATTTCGGGAGGGAGGTAAATGCCTCGCTTGACTTCGCTAAGAAGAAAATTGGGATAGGGGAGTTTCCAGCGATTATGTACCCAGAACCAATCGGCTGGGGAATGACGGATTTCCTGCTCCAGCAGACGGTTCAGATCCATGGTGATCGCATTGACATCGCGCCCTTCCGTCAGAATCGGGCTGCTCGTATGAATGACCCAACGTGCGATGCCGACGGTGCGGACACTCATCTGCGCAAGGTGAGAATTGGTGCGTTGTGCAAGACTTGCGGCAAGAGGTGAGGTGGAGGCGAGTTTGCCAAAGAGGGGCATCCAGATTCCGGCATTCCCTGCATGTTGGTCGGTCAGGATGCCGACGATACCCCCTTCCTTGAGGAGGGTGACGGCTCCTTGCATTTCTTTCTTTCGATCAAAGGTCGCTACGCCACGGCTACGACGATCACTATTCACGAGATCATCCATTTGCTTATTTCGCAGAGCCTGATAGATGCATCCTGTGTGGCGCGGTTTCATAAATTCCGCAATTTGGGCATTGAGCTCCCAGTTGCCGAAATGGCTCAAGGCCGCAACAGTGCCATGTCCGTTGGCTTTTTTTCCAACCATCCAGGCCTCCCAGTTCTCCTCCTGATCAAAACTGAGCCGAGAACGGAGTTTTTGAACGCTCAGGGCGGGGATTTTTATGGAACTCAGAATGTTGGCCCCGAGATTTACAAAGTGTTGCCGGGTGAGGGTTGCTACCCCTTCGATACTCAGATCCGAGCCAAAGGCAATACGGAGATTCTGTTGGGCGAGACGGCGATAGCGGGGTAGAATCGCCCAAGCCAGCAGTCCAAGAAATTGGCCCACTCGGAAGCATACCGTGATGGGAAGCAACCGGATGAGCGTGACAAGACTAAGGGCAAACAGATAAAGCAGACGATCCATGAGTAATAGAGAAGGTGGCAATGATAGCGGAGCGCAGGTGGTGTCGGAAGGGAAAATCCCATCGGGCGGGACTGTTTTTCTTCCGGGAGCAACACTCGGTATTCTCGGCAGTGGGCAACTCGGGCGCATGATGGCGATGGCTGCTAAAAATCTCGGTTATCAGGTGGTAGTCTATGCTGCCTCACCGGACGACCCAGCCTGTTCCTCTGCTGATCTCTCCATCATCGCCCCTTTTCACGATCAGCAAGCACTGGCCCGATTTGCTACCGCAGTTGATGTGGCGACGGTGGAATTCGAGAATATTCCTGTGGAGGCACTCGAATTTCTGGAAAGAAGAGTCCTCGTGCGCCCCTCATCCTCAGTAGTTCGCATCTGCCAGGATCGGGTGCTGGAGAAAGAATTTCTGCACAGACAGGGGATCCCTGTGGTTTCCTTTCGAGGCGTTTCCTCCGCAGCGGAACTGGAGACAGGAATGGCCGATCTCGGTGTTTCTGCGATCCTGAAAACAACGGCACTTGGTTATGACGGCAAGGGGCAGATCAGGATTTCACCGGGCGATGATCTTGAGGCTTCATGGGCTAGGTTAGCCTCCCCGCATGCAGTCCTAGAACAATCTATTTCCTTTGTTTCGGAGGCCTCGGTGATTTGCGCACGCTCTCCTTCCGGGGAGATCGCCTGCTTTCCTATACAGGAAAATATCCATTGTAACGGTATTCTGGATGTGACTATTGCCCCAGCATCGCTCGACCCTGTTGTGGCCAACAAGGCAGAGAAAATTGCCGTTTCTATTACCAAGAAGCTTGGTGTGGTAGGATTGATGACAGTAGAGTTTTTTGTCTTGGCTGATGGCTCCTTGATCGTGAACGAACTCGCGCCACGCCCTCATAATTCCGGCCATCACACACTGGAGACCGTAATGACCAGCCAGTTTGCCCAGCATATTCGTGCCATCTGTGGTCTGCCGCTAGGAACCGTGGAGATGCGATCTCCCGGTGTGATGCTCAACCTCCTCGGCGATCTTTGGCGGGAAGGGGAGCCGGACTGGGAACTACTGCTACGCGAGCCAAACCTCTTTCTTCATCTCTACGGAAAGAGCGGGGCTAAAGCAGGGCGCAAGATGGGGCATTTTACCCTACTCGGAGCTGGTGATCCTCTCAGGAAAAGAGCGCTTCATCTGCGCACGGCCATCGTTGACCATAGCATCTCAGAGGCTGTTTTAACCCAGATTTTGCATTAGAGTATTTTTGATTTGAATATATATTGCGATTGATTGGGAGTTGGTGTTGATGGGGATGGATGAAAAGCTATTCCCAAGATTTGAGGGATCTAGTGCTTCGCGGATTGGGGCGAAGGACCCAGTGAGATAGCCAAGCGATTTGAGGTGAGTCGTCTCTGGGTTTACTTGGTAAAGAAACGATTTGAGCAGGAGGGCAAGCGCAGCGGTCTGCCGATGGGAGGCAACCGTGTTTCGAGGGTGGCTCCCTTTGAAGAAATCATCCGTGGAT
>VFSW01005320.1_pt1 | contig 19057 bp, 18 predicted proteins | sample 5358111 | NCBI WGS metagenome assembly VFSW01 (sample SAMN11554181, study PRJNA540505) | mine drainage metagenome | isolation source: sediment from site ElyBrook_90M | place: USA: Ely Copper Mine, Vershire, VT | collected 2017 | reverse complement strand
TTGTTTTCAGCGTCGCTCTGCGCGAAAAATCAAAAAAGTCACAGGCTCTCGGAATAACGAAGCCGGTTGGGCTGTTTTTCCGCAAACAGTTCCGCCCGTTCCTCGTGACGTGAGGGCGCTTACGACTTGCCATGGCGTCTATTTCTTGTGCGACGCCGCGTAATCAATCGCGAACTGTCTCAGCTTTTCGTTGGTCAAGCCGAGATCGCCGGCTTCTTTGACGGCGCGGTCGGTGTCCCAGTGGTCCACGGCGAGGCGCTTGATCAGCCACATCGTCGCGGCGCGGTTGCCGCTGTGGCAATGAATGAAAACGGGGTCATTTGCGGGATCGGTGATCACAGTGAGGAATTTATCGGCCACGGCCGGATCGGGTTTCGCACCGTTGAACGGAATGTTGTAGTAGCGGATGCCGGCTTCCTTGGCCGCGGCCGCTTCGCCTTCCACGTTCGCGCCCTCTTCGCTGGGTTCGCGCAGATTGATGATCGAGGCGAATCCCATCTTCTTGATTCCGGCGACCGCTTCGGGTTTGGTGGCCCCGGCGCAGGCGACGGTGGTTTCGAGGCGCTTGAAATTATTGATTCCTTCGACGTCTTGTTTAACGACCTGCTGGGCGCGGGCTGGAACAGCGACAAGGCTCGCGGCGGCGAGCAAGATTCCCAAAAAGAAATGCGGCTTCTTCATGACCAGTGATCCTCCCGTTAGTTGCGCATTATGCTACGAACCGGCCACCCAAAGCTAGCCACACTCAGTCCGCTGCTTAAGAAACGAAACTTCAAGGCCTCGGCGAGGCGGCGAGCCGGCCTGCCAATGCGTTCCATTTTCCGGCCGCATCACAGTCGGAGTTCCCGTTATGCGCTGGCAACCGCATCATCCAAGGGAATCGCGGCCTTGTTTCGTGTCAGCCACGTCCGGAAATCCTGCAAGGCAGGATTCAGTTTCCGGCTAAATTCCGGACTCCGCGCCGCGCAAAAAACATTCTCGAAGTCGCGCATGAACTGGAACATATTTCCGAGGTCATCCGCGCCGGGGAAACCAAAACCGCGGTAGATCTCGGGGGAAACTTCGTTGTAGCGGACTTGCTTGCCGAGCACTTCGGTAAAGATGGCAGCAAGCTGAGCTCCCGTCAGGTTCTCTCCGGAGATGCCGAGGGTTCGTCCAACATAGGCGTCACGATTCTTGAAAATTGCGTAGGCGCAACGGCCGATATCCTCGGCGGCGATGCCCGCAATTTTCTTTTGGCCCAATGGAAAGGTGATAGCCAGCTTCCCGTCAGGTCCGGGCTTCGGTCCCATGCCGAAGTGGATGAAGTTGTCCCAGTAGAACGACGTGAGCAGGATGGTAGTAGGAACCCCCGCGTCCGTGAAGAAATGATTGGATTCGCCCTTGGCGTCAAAATGAGGCACCTTGTACTTGCCTTGCAGCGTGGGCATGCGGGTGTCGGTGAGTGGCACCCACTGGCGCGTGTCTTCCAGAGTGGACCAGATGACATGTTGAAGTCCGGCGGATTTCGCGGCCGCAGCCATGCTTTTCACTTCTTCCATTTCGCGCTCGGGTGAAAAGTGGTCCCAAAAAAACGTGACGCAATAGGCGCCGTAGGCTCCAGCGAGGGCATTCTTCACGCTCCCGGGGTTGTCTATATCGGTGGCGACGACCTCGGCGCCCTGGCGCGCGAACTCCTGCGCCTTGGGGCTGGCCACATTTCGTGTGAGAACGCGCGCTGTGAATCCGCTGTTCGGATCGTTCAGGATGGCGCGAACCAGTCCTCCGCCCTGTGATCCCGTAGCCCCAAAAACGGCAATGATCTTTTTGTCAGGCATGTGGTTCTCCTTTCGGTATTTTAAGTGGGGCAGGCTTCAGAGCCTGCGTGGTGACCTCGAAATTTTTGTGGGTCGTGGCTTTAGCCATGACATCAACGCTGCAAGATCAGTTAGGCTTTAGCCGCTGACGCCTTGGAATGACAGTTGCCCACGGGCTAAACAGGCTACAAAAAAAGTCCCCAACACCCTTCAGGGGTTAAAACCCCTGAAGGGATGGAAGCCTTTATGTCGCGGCTGAAGCCGCGACCCACAAGGATTTCACACCTTTTCCGCAGCCTGCGAAGCCACGGTACACAGACATTGTGGGCTTTTTTCGCAGCCTGTCAATTCTGCGCGACAAAAAGCGAATCTTTAGCGACCGCGGGGCAAATGCGCCAGCGCTTCCTCGACTTTTTCCGCCGGATATTCGTAGTCCACCAGTTCGCCGGCGAAATATTTTTCGTAGGCGGCCATGTCGAAGTGCCCGTGGCCGCTGAGGTTGAAGAGGATGGTTTTTTCCTTGCCCTCTTCCTTGGCCTTGAGGGCTTCGTCCATTGCGCAGCAGACGGCGTGCGAAGTCTCGGGCGCGACGATGATCCCTTCGGCCCGCGCAAACGTCACGGCCGCTTCAAAGCATTTCAGCTGCGTGTAGCTGACGGCCTCGACGACGCCCGCGCGATGCAACAGGCTGACCAGCGGCGCCATGCCGTGATAGCGCAGTCCTCCGGCATGAATTCCCGCCGGGATGAAGTCGTGTCCGAGCGTGTCCATTTTCAGGAGCGGCGTCATCCCGCTCTTGTCGCCGAAATCGTACGCATAGACGCCCTTGGTCATCGTCGGGCACGCCGCGGGTTCGACTCCAATTAATCGGATCTTTTTCCCGCCCGCTTTGAGCGGCACAAACGGAAACGCCAGGCCCGCGAAATTCGATCCGCCGCCGCAACAAGCGATCACCACGTCCGGGAACGCCCCCGCCATTTTCATCTGCGCGATGGCTTCCTGGCCGATCACGGTTTGGTGAAGCAGGACGTGATTGAGCACGCTGCCCAGCGCGTAGTTGGTGTCCTTGCGCGTTGCGGCGTCTTCCACGGCTTCACTGATGGCGATGCCGAGACTGCCCTGGCACTCCGGATCTTCGGCAAGAATCTTGCGCCCGGCATTCGTCTGATTGCTCGGCGAAGGAATGCACTTTGCGCCCCAGCATTCCATCAGCGTGCGGCGGTGCGGCTTCTGGTAGTAGCTGCACTTCACCATATAGACCATGCACTCGATGCCGTAGACCTGGCACGCAAACGAAAGCGCGCTGCCCCATTGCCCCGCGCCGGTCTCCGTCGCGATGCGCCGCACGCCGGCTTCCTTGTTGTAATAGGCCTGCGCGATGGAAGTGTTCAGCTTGTGGCTGCCCGCCGGCGAAACCGATTCGTTCTTGAAGAAAATCTTTGCGGGCGTGCCGAGCGCCTTCTCAAGGCGCCGCGCGCGATGCAGCGGAGTCGGCCTCCACAGCCGCAGCATGTCCTGAACGGGATCGGGAATCGGAATAAGCGGCGCGCCGGAAACCTCCTGCAGGATAAGCGACATCGGGAAAATCGCTTCGAGGTCACCCGGCCCGGCAGGCAGGCCCGTTCCCGGGTGCAGCGGCGGCGAGAGAGGTTGCGGCAGATCCGGAATGACGTTGTACCAATTTTTTGGCAATTCGCGTTCCGGCAACAGGTATTTATATTCGTCCACGAATATTCTCCGATTCGGTTCCGGCGGTGGTCCCAAGAGCGTTCCGGCGGAAATGGCCGGACGGGCGGATCATGCACGGATGAGTTTGACGAAACTGGCAGAGCATAGCATAAGAACAGTGTCGGCAGGCGTAGGACAGGGCTCAGCCAGTCCTACTTCCACGAAGCGATGGCTTTGCCCTGCAACGATTCCGGCGGATACGCCGACAGCTCGAGCCGCACGCGGTCCGGGTCCCACATGTTGGCGATCTGGGCTTTGGTTGCGCCAAGATGCACGTCCTCGACTTTCACGCCCTCCTGCTTCAACAGCGCGACGGAGGTTTCAATGTCGTCGGCCACGATGCCGCCGTGAGAGAAGCCGAGCGGGTGCGTGGGATCGGCCGGCGACAGTTCCAGAAACGTGTCGCGGTTCATCTGGAGATAGACAACCGGCTTGTGTTCGGCATCCGTGAACGTGAAGGCTTTGCGGAAGCCCAGCTTTTTTGTGTAGAACTCCGTCGAGGCGTCCAGATCCTTCACGTACAGTCCGAAATGATTCAGATGCATTCCGGGCATCGGCTTCTGCTGCGACGATGCCGTTTGCATGAGAAACATGCCGGCGAGTGTTCCTGCCAGAAACAGCGCCGATCCGCGAAACCAGTGCATGTGGTCCTCCGGGAAACCGTGATCGTTTTTCAAAAAACTTTCCGCCAAATCCCGCGAGAAAACTACGAAGCGGAAATTTTTGGTCCGGCGGCGAATTTTTCATACAGATGGTTCGCCGCTCGAAGCAGGCGCGCGTCCTGCCCCAGATCGGCGGTCATCTGCAGGCCCAGGGGAAGTCCGCTGGCGATTGGCATCGGAATCGAAATAGCTGGAGTGCCGAGCGCGGTCCACGGCGCGTTCATTCTCGGATCGCCGGTGGTGGAAAGGCCCAGAGGAGCAGGACCAGTCGCGGCGGGCGTGAGAATCACAGGGGTGGTTTTGAAGATGTCCGACATTTTCGCCCGGTTTTCCGCCACGAATTTTTTTGCCGCTTCGTATTGCGACACCGGAATCTTCAATCCGTCGTGTACCAGCTTGGCGAGCGGCTGATCCATGCGGTCGCCAAACTCCTTCAGCCGCTGCTCGTGGTAATGTCCGCCTTCGTAGGTGTTGATGTCATCGCTGACCACGTCAATCTTTTGCAGCATTCCGGCGATGTCAATGGACTTGATCTCGACGCCCGCAGCGCGCAGGAGCGCGATGCTCTTGCGGAAAGCGTTGGCCATTTCGGGTTCGACGTCGGGAATCGGGTCAGGAGCGCCAAAAGTAATTTGCTCGTCCCGGCCCGTGTCGTGTCCCATCGCATTCCACAGCGCGATCATGTCCGCGGGCGTATGCGTGTAGAGGCCCAGCGTATCGAGACTGGCCGCAAGGTGCAGCACGCCTTCCATCGGCAGGAGATCGTGCGTCGGCTTGAATCCAGTCACGCCGCAGTAGGAAGCGGGCCGGATCATCGAGCCGCGCGTTTGTTCGCCGATGGTGAACGGCACCATACCTGCGGCGATGGCGGCGGCGGAGCCGCTCGAGCTTCCGCCGGGCGTGTGCTCGAGATTGCGCGGATTTCGCGTGATGCCGGGAGTGCGGTAGGCGAACGCGGTGGTCACCGTCTTGCCAAGGAGGACCGCACCGCGAGCGCGCAGGTCGCGGATGATCGCCGCGTCTTCGGTGCCGATGCGGCCTTTGTAGAGCGGCGAGCCGTACTCGGTCGCCATGCCCTTGGTTTCGACGATGTCCTTCACGCCAAACGGAATTTCCGCGAGCGGCCCGTCTCCCGTCGGTCGCTCGGGCTGAACCACCGCCCACGCGTGAATTTTCGGATCGAGTTCACGGATACGCGCCAGGCACTGGTCGAGGCCGCGCTTGCGCGTTTCACGGTCCGCGTGAATCCAATCGGTGAACGTTTCAAGCCGTGGCGCGTCCGCGGCGGCCATTTTTCCCTTCGGCCATGCGGCGAAGCCTGCAAATCCAGCGGCCGCGCCGGCTTTCATGAGATCGCGTCGAGAGTATTTCATGGATCGGATATCCTCACTTATTTCAGTTCGTTCTTGTAAACTTTGCCGCCCTTCATCACGAATTTCACATGCCGCATTTCCGTGATATCTTTCAGCGGGTCGCCCGAGACCGCGACGAGATCGGCGTATTTTCCTTTTTCGAGCGAGCCGACATCGTCCTGCCAGTCCATGCCCGTCGCGTCCACGAGCGTAGCGAGCTGCAACACTTTTGAAGTGGACATCCCGTATTTCACGAGCCATTCAAATTCGGTGTACTGGTCGCCGTGCGCGTACGGATCGCCGTCCACTCCGCTGCCGAACATCATCGGCACATTCATCTGCAGGCCCTTCTGGTAGGCCTTGATGAAGAGCGAGGGCAGATCGTATTTTCCGCCGGTGGCCTTGCGGTCGCGCTCGACCGCTTCCGGAAGCGAGTAGCGGTAACCGGTGACGTCCCAGTAGAGACCCTTCTGCTTCATCATGTTCAATTCGGATTCGTCAATTCCTTGCGCGTGCTCGATCGTATCCACGCCCGCCATGACCGAATATTTCAATCCGTCGCCGCCGTAAGTGTGTGCGGCCACACGGCGATGATGCGCGTGCGCTTCGTCCACCAGGGCTTGCACCTCTTCAAGCGTCAGCATTGGTTCAACGTACAATTCGCCCTTGGCGTTGAAGGAGTATCCGCCTGACGGGAAAATCTTGATGACGTCCGCGCCGTAGCGCACCTGCTCGCGAACCAGCGCGCGCGCCTCGGCCGGACCGGAAATTGTCTGCTGCCCACTGGTGAGGTTGAGGCCAGGCACGCCGATGAAGTCCGAACCCGATCCGCCAATCCCGCGTGTCGCCACCTGCATGCGCGGTCCTTCGATGATTCCCTTGTTGATGGCGTTGCGCACATCCACGTCGCCGTAGCCTTCGCCGTGTGTCCCGCAGTCGCGTGCCGAGGTGAATCCGGCAAGAAGATCCACTTTCACTTCGTGAACCGCGGAAACCGTCCACGCCTCTTTGGAAGTTGTGACGCGCGCGCCGTTCGACAGGCTGTCATACATGTGCGTGTGGGCATCAATCAGTCCGGGCAGCACCGTCGCCTGGCTGAGATCAATCACCTGAGCGCCGGCGGGAATCTTCACCTGATCCTCCGGGCCAACCTCCGTGATCCGCTCGCCCTGGATCAGCACGACTTGCTTTGTAAGCATCTGTCCTGTCTTACTGTCAAACAGATGGCCGGCCTTGACCGCCACAGGCGCCGGAGCCTGCGCATGAACTGCGGCTGAAAATCCCATCAAGAAGAAACAAGCAACCGCCAAAATCCCCTTCCGAATCATTCCATCCTCCGGTTCTGATCCAATCACTATCCCCCAAGCACTACCCTAATGATTGGTGATTTAAGAAAAGAAAATCCAAAACGTCCGGCAATTTCCGTGTTGAGCGCGCCCATCTTACGCTTTGCGTAAACGAGGCACAAGATATGCTGTGCTTCCCTGGTGTTCATGCACTGCCGGATCGGCGCCCAACGCCGGGATCTTTCAAACTCTTTTGACTGTCAATTTGGGCGTTTCAAAGAAGGGAATTCCCTGCGGCACCTAAACACGGCGGAAACTATGAGCGCTTGTGGCCCAAGGAAGGTTCGGGTTCCCGGCGCGCTTTGGTTTTTGCGGGGATTTCTTGAGTCAAAATTTTCATCAATTGGGTGAGACGCGCCCGCGCTTCCGGGTTCATTCCCGTAAATTCTATGCCCATCCCTTTTTTCGGCTGGCTGTTCCGCACAACGGCGCGCGCGCGGACATCCCCACCCGGAACTTCAAAAACAACCTTGATCATATCCCCTCGAGCAGGAGGGTTCGGCGTCGAGATGAAAAGTCCGCCCACGGCCAGAACGCTGACGCGCGATACCCTCCGGACACCGGAATGCTCCCACGCCACATGCATGCCTTTTGGCAATTGGATGCGCGCATATCGGCGGGCCAGAGTGCTGTTGGACATAACATCTCCCGAGCGCGAATTGTAGTACACCAGATTTTGAGATCAGCCTGTTTCCAAGGATGTTTCTTTCCATGATAATCCAGGATTTCCCCAAGCGGAAATGGAAAAGTAAACGACTTAACGAATTGAGTAACGGCGGGTTGCCGGCTCTTCCCCTATCGCCCCAAAGGTTGTGTTACCTTGACGAAGGGCGGCCCGATGCGGGATCGATCGTAAACGCATCCAATGGACAAGGCGGCAGTCCTGGCCACGAATCACGAATTACAGGTCACGAATCACGTTCTCCCAGCCGCCGGAATCGAGTTGCGCCATGAAGGAAGCCGTTCTCGTCAGCTCCGTTCGTACCCCTGTGGGGAAGGCGTTCAAGGGTTCCCTGCGATCCACGCGGCCGGACGATCTGGCCGCCATTGCCATTACCGAGGCGATTCGCCGTGTGCCAGGGCTCGACCCGAAAGAAATTGATGACGTGATTCTAGGCTGCGCCATGCCCGAAGGGGAAGCAGGGAACAACGTCGCGCGCGTTTCCTGTCAACGCGCGGGGCTTCCGCCGGAAATCCCTGCCATCACCATCAACCGGTTCTGTTCTTCGGGCCTCCAGGCGATCGCCATGGCGGCCGAGCGCATCATGGTCGGCTACGCCGATGTGATTCTCGCCGGTGGCACCGAGTCCATGAGCATGATTCCCATGGGCGGCAACAAAATCTCGCCCAATCCCTGGCTGATGGATCATTACCCGGACGCGTATCTGAGCATGGGCCTGACTGCTGAAAATCTTGCGAAAAAATACGGAATTACGCGCGAAAAAGCGGATGAGTTTTCTTTTGGGAGCCACCAGAAAGCCCTGGCGGCGATCGCCGCGGGAAAGTTCAAGGATGAAATTGTGCCGGTGGAGGTGAAATCAACGGTCCTCGCCAGCAGTGCGAACGGCCACGCCGCCAAGCCCCGGACTTCGACGGTCCTGTTTGAAATGGACGAGGGCCCCCGCGCGGACACTTCGCTCGAAGCCCTGGCGAAACTCAAGCCGGTCTTTCATGCGCGCGGAACCACCACGGCGGGAAACAGTTCGCAGACGAGCGACGCGGCTGCCGCGTCCATCGTCATGACCGCCGAGCGCGCACGCGCCTTGGGCGTAAAGCCCCTCGCCCGATTCATCGCCTTCGCCGCCGCCGGAGTGCCCGCGGAAATCATGGGCATTGGCCCGGCTTACGCCATCCCCAAAGTCCTGAAGCTTGCCGGGCTGAAGCTGGATCAGATAGATGTCATCGAGCTGAACGAAGCCTTTGCCGTGCAGGCGCTTTCCGTGATTCAGGAGGCGGGAATGGATATATCGCGAGTGAATCCCAATGGCGGTGCCATCGCCCTCGGCCATCCGCTGGGCTGCACCGGCGCCAAGCTGACCGCGTCCATCCTGCGAGAGCTCGAGCGCCGCAACGCCCGCTACGGCATGGTGACCATGTGCATCGGCGGAGGAATGGGCGCTGCGGGAATCTTCGAGCGGATTCAGTAACCTGTTGTCGAGAGACGTTTAAGAAGGTTTTTGTCCTTCCGAGCAAAGCGAGGAATCCCTCCGATTATTGCGATCATCGGTGCGAAAGAAGAAGGGATTCCTCGCTCCGCTCGGAAGGATGGCCGCTTTTTACATTCTTACCGGAACAACAGGTACGCTCCGTAACCCAGCCCCGACCCCAAGAGCGATCCGACGATCACATCGCTGACAAAGTGCATTCCCAGAATCACCCGGGAAACCGCAATGCTGACCGACAGCGCCAGAAGCGCCACTTGCAACTGCGGATAGAAGATGGACAGTGGAACCGCGATGGCAAAAGCGCTCATCGCATGACCTGAGGGGAAGGAGAATTGATCGGGCGGCAACACTTTGGACCAGCAGTGCACGTCGAGCTGGCAGGGACGCTTGCGCTTGCTGGCATTCTTCAGGATGCGGAACAATGCAACCGTTGCCAATCCCGCGGAGGCAGCGGCGGCAAAGGCGATAAAGCGGAATTCGCCTCCGAGAAGAAGCAGCGCAATTCCAATGCTGTACCAGATCCAGCCATCACCGAGGCGGGTCGAAAAAATCATCCACACGCGAAGCCAGCGCGGCGCGCGCCAGCGATTCACGCGCCGCATCACGGCATGGTCGCGGGATTCGATGTATCGCCAAACCATTCTTCGTGTAGTCATGACTGTTTCCCTCGCTACGCCGGTAATTTCTCGCGCGCCGGCAACTGGGATAAACCATCATTCGACAAAGGCCTGGTATGATTAATTGCTGCTCCCCAGCGCCGGACGAAGTCCAGATCCACCAGGTAGTTGACGGCCACTCCCGCCGGCACCAGAGCCAGCAAGGGAGAGAGCAGGATCGTCCAGCGGTCCTCGCGCATCATCTCGACGCACAGCAAGAGGACGTCCCGCGTCAGTTTCCAATAGCTTCCTTCTTCGCCACACAGCCGGCCATACCCGGCGCGCAGTCCGTCGAAGAACTCTTCCTTGTCCCGAGCGCCCGGCACTTCGGTGTAGGTAGTTCCCACCGAGGCCAGCGCATGGGCGTCGCTTCCGGCGACCTGTGTCTTGCACAGCCGCCAGGCATACTCCGCGGCCTGCCGATTTGCCGAGCGAAGCATCTGGCCGTTTCGCGCTTCCACGGCTGGGAAAAATCCTGAAAACCATTCGTAGTCATCGGCTTTCCGACGGCCTGTCAGGGAGGAAAATACGTGGTTGGCCGTGAAAAACAGGCGCTGTTCGGAAAGATACGCGACAAGCCGTATTATATCATCCTTCCGCCGGGTGATCTCGTTGTGCTGGCGCTCGCTCAGGTCGTACACGCCAACGTGGGCATAGGTGCCGCTGGGCAATCGGCAGGTAACTTCTTCGCTTTGAAAGAAGTCGGGGTATTTCTTCAACTCTTCTCCGCCGCCGATCGAATCGTGATCCGTAAGAGTCACCAGGTCCATGCCGCGTTTCCTCAACATGGAGTAAACGTCAGTAGGAGCGCTGTAGCTCTCCAGAAAAAAATGCCGCAGGACGGCTACAGGCAGCGTACCCGAATGAAGCGAGTGGACGTGCAAGTCGCATTTCATTGTGCTAAAAGTGTCTCAATTGAACTTTGCTGATTTGTTACGCGATGTTGAACAGATCGTAAGAATTGTCTGTTACTGATTGAGCACAAATAAGTTACGGGATAGGGAGGTCCCAGGCTAGATGGCAGACGGAGTGTCCCGCCAAGCCGTGGCCAAACGCCGTATCCACCTTATTTTCTTCGATGCCGGAGGGGGACACCGCAATGCCGCTACCGCCCTGCAAGTTCAGATTGAGAAGCAGGGTCTGCCGCTTGATGTATCGCTTGTGAACCTTCAGGAAGTGCTTGATCCGCTGGATATTCTCCGCAAACTCACCGGAATCCGCATTCAGGAAATGTACAACAGGATGCTCCGGCATGGCTGGACGCTGGGCAGCCCGCAGCTTATGCGGGTCTTGCAATTTGTGATCTGGATGTACCATCGCCCGGCGGTGAAGGTGCTTGAAAAATTCTGGCGCGAAACCTCGCCGGACATGGTCGTCTCGCTTGTGCCGCACTTCAACCGCACTCTTAGGGAGAGTTATAGCCGGGTCTTTCCCGGCCGCCCGTTTGTTACGGTGCTGACCGACCTGGCGGATTACCCCAAGCATTTCTGGATTGAGAGCCAGCCGCAGTATTTCGTCTGCGGGACCGAGCACGCCGTCGAGCAAGTTCGCAAATTCGGCGATGTGAACGCCACGGTTTTTCAGACCTCCGGCATGATCCTTCACCCGCGATTCTACGAGCTTGATAATATTGACCGCGATGCGGAACTCCGGAAAATCGGCCTGGACCCAGCGTTTCCCACGGGCATTGTCCTCTTCGGTGGGTACGGAACCTGGAAGATGTTGCACATCCTTCGGCAGATCAACGCGTCACAACTGGCCGTGCAGCTCATCCTCATTTGCGGGAAAAACGAGAAATTGGCGGAAGCCCTGCGCCGGGAAAAAAGCCGCATACCCATCCATGTGGAAGGTTTTACGACGCGAATCCCGCATTTCATGTCGCTTTCGGATTTCTTTATCGGCAAGCCGGGACCGGGGAGCATCAGCGAAGCGCTTTCCCGGCATCTGCCGGTGATCATTGATTGCAACGCCTGGACGCTCCCTCAGGAACGCTACAACGCCCGCTGGGTGCGGGAAAAAGGTGTGGGCATCGTTGTGCCCAGCCATCGCCACACCGCTGCCGCAGTGGCTGACCTTCTCAAGCCGGGCGAACTGGCGAAATTTCGCGCTCGCACCGAGCAGATGAACAACCGCGCCGTTTTTGAAATTCCACGCATTTTTGAAAACATTCTGAATGGCGCGCCGGAGGCAGGAACCGCGCATCCGGATATGGAAAATGCGCGGCGGTGAATCGTGATTTGTGAATCGTAATTCGTGGTAGGCAGGTCTCCCGCTGCTTTCAGCATTAGATCCTGATCAAATCAACCCCACAGCAGTTTGCGCTTACATCGCCGGCCGGTCGAAGAGCAATATTGCCGCATGCAAGAAACCTGCTACATCGAATGGAAGCCCAGAGCGCCCGTGACCGATTCGTTACGGGTAGAGATTGCTCTCGTTTCGCAACCCCGTTATAATGAAGGTTCACGCCGCATCTGCTCAAACCGTCCCGGTATCCAAGAAAGGTAATATGGCTTCCAGAACCGCATGGCTATTCGCATATGGTAGTGACATGAACCGCGCTCACATGGCGTCCCGCGCCGGAGCGATCCTCGAAGAGCGCAACGCCCTATTGCCGAATTACGAATTGCGCTTCAACAAGAAAATACGCGACGGCTCAGCCGGCGCCAACATCCAGCCGTGCTCGGGAAAAACCGTGCACGGAGTGATTTACAAAATTGATGAAAGCGGTTTTCGGAATCTCGACCGGCACGAGGGCGTACCGGATCACTATCGCCGCATCGAAGTTCGCGTGACGCCCGAGGGTGGCGATCCCGTCCCCGCGCAGATCTATATTGCCTCCCGCATCGCAAAAGGACTACGCCCCGCGGCGCGCTATCTGCAGATGATTCTGGACGGCGCTGGGGAACACAGCTTGCCGGATTCCTACATCATGGAAATCAAAACGGCCGCCGGCGTGGCATAATCGGCGCGTTCGCGCGGCTCCGCAACTCAGGAGGGAACATGGCTACTACGTCGCTACCTCGCTCCGCCGCCCGCGGAGGCAGCTTCCTCATCGAGTCCTGCACACCCGCGGATATTTTCTCGCCCGCGGAATTGACCGATGATCAGAAACTGATCGGCCAGACAGCCGAAGAGTTCGGGCGAAACGAAGTGACTCCGGTGATCCCCGACCTCGAACAGCACAAGCCCGGCCTGCTCCCGCAACTCCTCAAGAAGGCCGGAGAGATCGGCCTTCTGGGCGGCGGCGTTCCGGAAGAGTATGGCGGCGCGGCGCTCGATAAAGTTGCCAGCGTGCAGCTCGCCGAAAAACTTTCTTCCTATGCGTCCTTTGGCGTGAGCCAGGGCGCACATTCCGGCATCGGCACGCTCCCCATCGTTTTCTTCGGCACCGAGGCACAAAAGAAGAAGTATCTTCCGCAACTGGCCACCGGCGAAAAACTCGCCGCCTATTGCCTGTCCGAACCGCAAGCGGGATCGGACGCGCAGAACTCCCGCACGCGGGCCGTGCTTTCTCCCGATGGCAAATCCTGGATTCTGAACGGCCAGAAGATGTGGATTACCAACGGCGGCTTTGCCGACGTCTACATCGTTTTCGCGAAGGTGGACGGCGAAAAATTCACGGCCTTCATCGTCGAGCGCGGATTTCCGGGCTTTTCCTCGGGCGCGGAAGAAAGAAAGATGGGCCTGAAGGGAAGCTCGACGACGGCGCTGTTTTTTGAAAATTGCCAGGTGCCGCGCGAAAACGTGCTGCACGAAATCGGGCGCGGCCACATTGTGGCCTTCAACATTCTGAACGCCGGACGCTTCAGCCTGGGCGCATATTGCATGGGCGGCTCGAAAGTCGTTCTGGAAACCGCATCGAAATACGCCAAGGAGCGCACCGCGTTCGGCAAGCCTATCGCTGATTTTGGCTTGATTCGCGGCAAGCTGGGCGAAATGGCCATCCGCATACTTGCCGTCGAGTCCATGATTTACCGCTCGGCCGGATTGATGGACCGCGCCATCGCCGCCGACGGCTCAGCCGACAAATCGCAGCAATCCATGAAGGTGTTCGAGGAGTACGCGATCGAAAGCTCGATCAGCAAGGTGCACGGATCGGAACTGCTCGATTTCGTCGTGGATGAGGCCGTGCAGATTTTCGGCGGCTACGGATTCCACGAGGACTATCCGGTTGCGCGCTCCTATCGCGACTCGCGCGTCAATCGCATCTTCGAGGGCACCAACGAAATCAACCGCATGCTCATCATCCAGATGCTCATGCGGCGCGCCACTTCCGGCGCACTGCCCCTGATGCAGGCGGGCGCCAAGCTGCGCGAAGAGATCCTGGCCGGGCCGTCGTTTGAAGAGCCGCTATCCGGCCCCTGGAGCGAAGAAGAGCGCCTTCTGGCCGGACTCAAAAAGTCTTCTCTGCTGGTCGCCGGAGCCGCGCTCGAAAAGTACCGCGACCACCTGGCCGATCAGCAGGAAATTGTCGCGGCGCTTTCGGACATGGTCATGGAATGCTATGCCGTCGAATCCTCGCTTCGCCGGGTGCAAAAGGCGGAGGCTGCGCGAGGTGCCCAGTCCACTGCACTGATGGCCGACGCTATGCGAGTCTATCTGCATGATTCTACCGATCGCGTCGAAGCCGGAGCTCGCCGCGCCCTTGCCGCCGTGCTGGAGGGCGATATGCTCAGGACGCAGCTTGCTGTCTTGCGGCGCTTCCTGAAGCGCGAACCGGTGGACACGATTGCTATGCGCGAGCGTGTCAGTGCCGCAGTCCTGACGAACGATCACTACCCGTTCGAAGGGCGATGAGAACAAGATCTGCCCTCATCCCATTTTTCATAGAAACGCCTACGCAATTCCGTACTAGTATTCCCACATCGGACGTGCTATCCCTTTTTCAGATGGAATAGCTTATGATTTTTAAGGACTTATTCGCCGCACTGGTATTGAGACCAGTGGGGGGCGAATTGCATCAAATCAACTGTTCGGGGGAAAGGAAGTATCAGGTGAAAGTCGGTCAGGTGTGGAGCAAGTTTTACGGTAATCGGCAGGCCCAGAAATGGTTTTGGATTGGACTCGTCGCCTTCATTGCTCTCCAAATTTATTTTGTTCAGGAAATGATGGCGGCTTTGATCCTGTTTACCGGCGCATTTGTAGTTTTCGCTCTCCTTGCATTGGTCTTTTATCTCTTGGATCGCGCCAGCGAACGGAGCCTTATCTGGATGGGACGGCAGGCGCGGCATGGTCTGGCGACTGCGGAAGAGATCAGCAAAAAGCACCTCCGCCGTCCACGTTCAGAGACTGCCCAGTAATCGCGCTGGCCCGGTCCGAGCACAGGAAGAGCGCCGCGTCGGCAATTTCATTGGCTGTTTGCCCTCTGCCTTGCAGAATTGTTTGTAGGAACCCCTTCAATTGGTCCTCTTCAGAAACATGCAGCCGCTCGGCAAGTACGTGCCCTAAATCCTTTGACATCTTCGTCTCGGTCACCGGGCCTGGGCAGATGGCGTTCACACGGACCCCCTTTCGGGCAGCCTCCGCGGCCACAACGCGGGTCAGTCCCAGCATCCCCGCCTTGGCTGCGGCGTAGGGCGAGCCCCAGGCAAAGGCGGACTTTGCCGAAAGGCTCGAAATGTTCAGGATCACTCCGGAGCCGCGCGCGTACATCTCCGGAAGTACAAGCCGCGTCAAGAGAAATGCCGCGCGCAGATGAACCGCAATTACGCGGTCCCATTCGGCCGGTGCGATCTCTTCGATCGGCTTGACCGGCCCATAATCCCCTGCATTATTCACAAGGATGTCCACGCGGCCGAACTCGGCCCGGGCGGCGAGCACCGCGCTTTCGCATTGCTTTTCGTCAGCAACGTCAACGGAAAATGCCAGCGCCCGGCCACCGGCAGCGCGGACCTCTTTGGCCACGCCATCAATTTCCGTCTTGGTCCGGGCCGCAACGACTACCGTTGCGCCTTCCTTGGCGAATTTTAAGGCGATAGCGCGGCCAATTCCACGCCCCCCGCCCGTGATGATGGCAATTTTCCCGGACAAAAGCATTCCAGCCTCCGCAACGGTTTCGGAGGATAGCATCTCGTGGGCATTCGGCCAAACGTCTTACGGCGGGCAGATTCGTTGAAGCCTCGCCCAAAATTTCGCGGAATGTCACTGCCCGTGATATTCTAAGGGAGATTTTTCGAGGCTGCCGAATGAACAATGGTACTGACTCGTCAACCGAGCCGAAGGTTCTGATTCGTGTACGTCCGCGGGGATTCTGCGCCGGTGTGGTCCGCGCCGTGGACATCGTGGATCTGGCCCTGCAGGCCTACGGCCCCCCGGTCTACGTGCATCACGAAATTGTCCACAACCGCTATGTGGTCGAGGAGTTGCGCAAGAACGGCGCCATTTTTGTCGAGACAGTGGAAGAAGTTCCCCTGAGCGCCGTGCTCGTGTTCAGCGCGCACGGAGTTCCGCCGACGACACGCGAGGAAGCGCGCCTGCGCGAGCTTCGCGTGATTGACGCCACCTGCCCGCTGGTGACCAAGGTTCACCTCGAAGCGCTGAAATTCGCGCGTGAAAATCGCACGATCATCCTGATCGGCCACCGCGATCACCAGGAGATTGTCGGAACGTCCGGCGAAGCGCCGAAGCAGACGGTCGTCGTGGATAGCGTCGAGGCCGTGGACGCGCTGGAAGTCGCCGATCCCCATCGCCTTTCTTTCCTGACGCAAACGACGCTCAGCCTCTACGACACGCAGGAGATTGTCGCTCGCCTGCGCGAGCGCTTTCCCGCGATTGAGGGGCCGGCGTCCGACGACATTTGCTACGCGACGCAAAACCGCCAGGAGGCAGTCGAGCAACTGGCGCGCGAAGTGGATCTCATTCTGGTGGTCGGCTCGCCCAACAGCTCGAATTCCAATCGTCTCGTGGAAGTGGCCAAGCGCTCCGGGGTTGCGGCGCAGTTGATTGATGCCGACCGGGATATTCGGCCGGAATGGCTCGAAGGCATTCGGCGCGTCGGCCTCACGGCAGGAGCCTCGGCGCCGGAAATTCTGGTCGAGCAGGTGAGCGACCATCTGGCGGCGCTCGGATTCACCAGCCAGCGCGACCTGGACTTGATCCGCGAGGATGTGCGATTTACATTGCCTCCGGAATTGATCAATATCGCGCCGGTATCAAAGTAGCAGAGCCGGACGGTCCGTGGAAATCTGGCCCCGCTGGATTAGGAAGAAGTAGTTTTGGTCAGACGTTCCGGGTTCCAGGGGAGCCCGCACTTAAATCCGGGAGAGCTAACTTGGCGGTCAAGATTATCCGTCAGCAGAGGAAAATTGCATTGCTCGGCGCGGCGACGAGCGCTGCGGCGCTGCGTGCTGGACCTGAGCGTGCCCCCGCAGGGTTGCGCGCTGCGGGCCTGGTCGAGCGCCTGACGTCTTGCGGATTGGAAGTCGCCGATCTCGGTGACACGGCCGTCTCCACTTTCCAAGCAGATGATGAGCATCCTCGCGCCAGAAATGTCGCGGCGGTTTTAAAATCCTTAAACGATTTGCGCCCACGCGTGGAAGTGGCCGTGAAGTCCGGCGCGCTCCCGCTGATTCTTTCGGGCGACTGCATTTCTGTCATGGCGGTGGTTGCCGGCGCCCGGCGCTATCACCGCAGTGTCGGATTGCTTTACATGGACCGCGACGTGGACCTCAACGCGCCCGCCACCACCTCATCGGGATGCGTGGACGGCATGGTCATTTCGCAGGTGATTGGGCGCGGCGCGCCGGAACTCGTGCGTTTTTGGGGCGAGCCGCCGCTGGTCCGCGAACCTGATATCTGCCTGTTTGGATTTGATCGCGTGGAACATCACGAGGAGCAGTACCTCGTCACCTCTCCTCTGCGGCGGCATCCTGCTCTGGAAGTGACGACCGTAGGTGCAGCCGCGGCTGCGCGATTGGCCCTCGAGCGCGTTCACGCCGCCAATCACGAATTTGTTCTCCACTTTGACGTGGACGTGATCTCCGGCGATGAATTTCAGTGGACCAACTTCCCGGGCACAGGCGGCTTGTCGTTGAACGATGTGCGCGAGGCGCTGCGAGTGTTTGTCGCGCAGCCCAATCTGGCGGCCTTCGTGGTTGCGGGATACAACCCCGAGCTTGACGCAAACGGCGAGGGAGCACAAAAGCTGACTGGCCTGCTTGCGGATGTGCTTTCCGTGCGCACGGAGAGCGCCGCTGCCGTTCCTGCCGGACCGAATGATTCCGGCGAACAGGCCGCAGAGACGGCTCCGGCTTCGAGTGGGGAAGCGGCTTCCGGATCGTCAGATTCTTAGACCTCTTTTCCCCAAGCCGAATTTTCCCCGGTCGGCGTAGACTCCTGACTCGCTGCACTATTGGACGAGTTGAAGCAGGCCGTTACTTTCTTTGCCGGGTAACGATTGCGGACATTCCCGAGATACGCTACCGTTTTGAGAGTGGAGGGTTGCGACATGAACGGAAAACGATGGGCGGTCATATTTCTGTCCGGGCTCGTCCTTTTGGGGACGGGGCTGGCGCAATTGCATCCTGCCGCGTTTGCTGATCCGGCGAGCAGCATGCCCTTGCAGGGCATGGCCGGTATGGACGAGGGCGTGCCTTCCTATCATGCGTATGCGCCGAAGCCCCCGTTGCCCGCGACGCTGGACCCGAAGCAGTTCCCCGATTTTCTCAATCAGAATGTCTACGCGCTGGCCGCAAAAATTGTCCCGGTCCTCTACCAGCAGCCGTGCTATTGCTACTGCGACCGCCACTTCGGCCACAAGAGCCTCCTCGATTGCTTTGCGGGCAGGCACGGAGCGGAATGCGATGTCTGCCAGAAGGAAGCCGTCCTGGCCTACCAGATGACGCAAAAAGGGAAGGATCCGGCGCAGATTCGCGCTGCAATTATTCGCGGCGAGTGGAAAAACGTGAACATGAATCCTTACGTTTCCGGATTGACGGCCCACTAGGCCGGTTTTCTTACGACGAAACACCAGGCAGGCCTCATACGCTACGGGGAAAGTCGATTTGAGCGGATTTGAGTAGCACAGGCACTCTTGCCTGTGCGGGTTTTGCAGCAGCAAGCTAAGTCGCACAAACAAGAGTGTCAACGTCGCACAACTTTTTCGGCGGCCCGCTAGCGTATCCGGTTTTCTTGGCAGGGAAATCCAAAAGCGCATCAGCCGATGACTCCCGTTCCTGCACAATCCAGCCCGGAAAACTTCAGTGGCGCGGAACGCGGCTCTCTTGCCGAAGTCGCGCTGTTTTTTCTGCGGCTCGGATTCACCGCGTTTGGCGGCCCCGCCGCGCATATCGCGATTATGGAAGATGAGTTGGTCCGGCGGCGGAAATGGCTCACGCGAGAAAAATTTCATGAT
>VFSW01005319.1_pt1 | contig 19059 bp, 13 predicted proteins | sample 5358111 | NCBI WGS metagenome assembly VFSW01 (sample SAMN11554181, study PRJNA540505) | mine drainage metagenome | isolation source: sediment from site ElyBrook_90M | place: USA: Ely Copper Mine, Vershire, VT | collected 2017 | reverse complement strand
CAGCCCCGTAATCCCTGGTGTCACGTGGAGCCTCTGCCGGTGCACAGTGTTGTATTGCTCCACGATGAAGGGCATTTCAGGGCGCGGCCCCACCAGCGACATATCGCCCTTTACCACATTGATCAGCTGGGCCAACTCGTCGAGGCTTGAACGGCGCAGGAAGCGGCCAACCCGCGTGATGCGGGGGTCCGCAGACTCGGTGGGGGAGAAGCCGTACTTTGGCGCATCAACTCGCATGGATCGAAATTTGTAGAGGTTGAATAATTTGCCATCCTTGCCTACCCTTAGCTGCCGGAAAATCACGGGGCCGTGCGAGTCCAACCGTACCAGCAAAGCGATCAGCAGCCATACGGGAGCCAGAAAAATCATCAAGGACAAAGCAGTGAACAGATCGAACAACCGTTTGGCCAACTCGTATTGCCACTTGTTGGCGGGCCGACCAAACACACTCAGCAAGATGCCGTCGATGTCTGCGTGCTCTGTCCAGTATTCGCCAGCTATAGCCTGGCCGGGTACATACGCAAGACGCACTTTGGCCTCCTGCGCCGCATTGACCGCTCCGGCAAATTTATCGCGGCCGAGGCTGGGAATTGCGACCACGAGCAACTCGCACTCGTATTGCTCAATGAGTTCTTGAGTGATGGGTTTGGATGTGACCGTTATGGAGTGGCCACGCCGGTAGGCGTATTCAAAAATCTCCTGTCCTTCCAACTCCGGATTGTCATCGACCAGTGCAACCGGATGGAGGCCCAGTTTGGGTGAACGCACCAGCGCGGAAAACACGCGCCGTCCGCTGGAGCCTGCGCCGTAAATGATCACGCGCTGCATACCGAAGCCACGGGAACGCAAGGCTCGTACGGCGACAAACAGGACTTGCTTTTCCAGCACTTGCAGTACCGGAACGCAAAACATCGCGATGACAAACACCCAGCGTGAAAACTGGTATCCGCTAAAGAAGGTAATTGGAAAAACCAGCAGAAATGCCTGAACCGAAACCCGCAACGATCGCTCGGTCTCTTTGATCCGCAGGAGGCTGTTTCCAGGGCGGTAGGCGCCATCGCGATCAAGCAGGATCACAAATAGTGCAGCCACCGCCGAAGAGACATACACCAGCGTGTGGATTGGGTAGTGAATTTTTCTGCCGAGGTTCAGGTAGAGGTATGCTGCATAACCACCGTTCACAGCCACGACCACAGTGAGCCAATCAGCCAGAACTTCAATGCCGGTTAGAATCCTTTCGAATCGATTTCGAATGGATACCGGGTGTTCCGCGCTGGGAGTGACGGTGGAGTCTGCCGTCGGCTCCATCAACAGCTGCGAATCTTCCAGGCCAAAGGAGTTCATTGCTTATCCCTCCTGTCGGGGGTGAGTTACGAGAAATGTGACAGCGCCAGTTGGGGACATGAAAAACCGCAAACGTCAATTAGGCGACGGTATAAGCACATTCAGCCAGAATGCTGTGTATTCATCTATCGCCTCGCGGCCGCCGAGTCGTGAGAGCCGGCTACTGTCGATGAGCTTTGAAAGCTCGGGTTGTACGATGACCGTCAGCGCAATAGCTGCTGTAACTATGGTTGGGTTTAGATTGCGAACCCTTCCATTTTCAATATTCGTGGCAAGATAGCCGGAAATTACTGTAAAAAGAGGGGTGAGATGCTCGCGGCAGACTTCTTCAGCTCTTCCGCGAAGCTCAAGAAATGCAACTGCGATGAGCCGCACCAATTCAGGCGAAAAGGTGGCTATGTCCACCAGTAGGCTGATGATTTCTGGCAGTACAACCTCTGGCGTATCGCGTTTTGACGTTCGGTCGAGTGAATCCAGGCGCGGCTTGATTGTGCTGAAGCTTGACTGAAGTGCCGACCAGAAGATTTCGTCTTTGTGCTCGAAGTATCGGAAAACAGTTACTTCGCTCACGTCCGCGAGGCGGGCGATCTCACGCGTGCTGGTCCCGTGGTAGCCCTGTCGCGAAAACAAGGCCACCGCCGCGTGGACAATTCTGCCCTGAACTTCTGATCCTCTGGGTGTAAGCGCCACTCAAAGTCCTCTCAATATACGGGTTATGGGTTGCCTGCGGCTTGGCTGGCATCGGACTAACATGCGGCTTAAGAATATGGTTAGCCTCACCTTGGCAGGTTGGGCATTCCTAGGGGTCTGGGGAGTGGAGCAGGAATTTGTTCGCTATGCAAGAACCGGTTCGAGTTCCTCGGCTGCCACTTCCACAGCGGCATGCTGATTGATCAGCTCGAGTGTCAATACGAACCGTAGGCTGCTCTTTTTCCGTACGAGAACGCCTTGTACTCCCTGCATAGATCCACGCTTGATGCGGACCTTCTGACCGACGACGAGTTCGCGGTAAGGCTCAACTCTTTGCCTGCAGAAGTCCGACCGGAGAAACTCGATCTCAGGGTCTGGAAGAGGAAGTGGCCCCTGGTGGTTGCCGACGATTCTGAGTACCCCAGGCGACTGAAGTACCGCCGATCTCTCTGTGGTGTGAATCTTGACAAACAGGTACGTCGGGAAGAGGGCCTGGATGATCTTTACGCGCTGGCGGTTCTTCCAGACGCGGTCGCTTTCACAGGTGGGGAGAAAAGATTCGATCTGGCGTACGTCAAGATGTTTCACCACAGATCGTTCATTTTGAGGCAGGGTGTAGACCGCATACCATTTGCGCTCGGATTCAGTGCTTCGACTTTCAGGCGCTGTCCGCGTGTCTTGCCCGAGCATACTGCCATACATTTGAGAACAGAGACTGGCCATCTTGATCCTCCCGCTGAGGTTTGTGCAGGTACGTCTCGAAGGGTGACAACCGGTCTCATACAACGCGCTTGCTTATTTGGCCGGCTTCGAAATCCGCCTGCAAGGCGAAGATCGTTGGTTCAGCCGGTTGCAAAGGTTGTAGATGAGATCGATCCTCAGCTTCTGCCATTCTTGCGGGTACCTGGAGTCTATTCGAACCCAAGGATCAATTAACACAGGGCTTCGCCATGCTGGCTTAGCATAAGTCACTGCATACTAGGCTGTGGATAACTGTTACATCGGTCCACAGCTCCAACGCGAGTATAACTCAGATACAGATGTAACAAGTAAAAATCAATGCATATTTTTAAGCAACGACTTCAGCTTTCAAAATGGAAAATTCATTCCAAACAACGCAGATCGGCGGCAAGGTCCGTATTTTCAGACATTTCACGCCCGGATGGGGTTCTTTATGAGCTCCACGCACCTTTATATCAGGATATGAAATGAATAGTGTGAATGTTGGCACTCACTAAACAAATCATTCGACTTGCGCCTATATTGTTACTTAAGTCGTAATACTTAGGTCTTGTTACTGAAGTGTTGCGACCTGTGGTTCGTGCCGCGATGGATGCGTCTTGTCTTGCAATGGGCAATTTGTGTAGGATTCACTTTCTGAGATCTGATGTATTTACGTCCGAAAGGTAAACGGCATGCGCATTGGAACAATAGTCAAGTCCATTCAGGACGAGAGACTTGACTACCGAAGTTCCACTGCCGGACACCTTGGGCACAGTTCCAGCACCACTTCGCCATGGCGTTCCGACTATTGCCTTCGCACCGATGATGTCGACGGAACAATGGTTGTCTTTCACATCCAGTGTGATAATTCGCTGAAAAGCCGTAGCCGAGTGTCGGCACAATGGCTGGAGCATCCTAACCCCGGGGATACACATCCTAACCCCAGAGGTACACATTGGTGTCGCCTATTTCTGTCTGAGCGTATCCTGGGATGCTCAGGCAACGATTTGCGCTATCTCACTCTTGGGCGGCGGGAGATTGGCAATTTGAGAAGAGTCGTGATGCGCAACCGGCTTCCGTCGCCAGACAGAATTCGTCTTAATGATCCGCGGTACCGGTCGTGGCATGATGCTGCCTTATGTTGGAGGTAATGTTACTCCGAGCAGAAGAGGGTAGGCGCCGTAAGAACCGAGCACTGCGCTTCGGCAAGATTCTAGTGACGGATTGTGAGGCGACCGTGCGATTCTCTAGGAACCGTACCGCCGTGTGCGGGGTTGAACAGATGATCATCAGGAAGCGGAGAAAGAGAGCGCAACTCAATGAGCCGTGGTACTTGAAATAATCAGGCGTAGCGGTCATGATCATTGAGAAAGTGATCGAGCGGCAATCGCTTCAACCTCAAGACGCCCGAAGCAATAGGAATGAGACGGGATGTGTATCAGAATTGCTTGTGACGATTGAAGAGGAGAAACTTCTTGATCTTTCGATTGGTCTGATTAATTCGATCGTAGGGGAGCGGCGAGTGTATAAGAATGACCTAAGTTGTCGGCGCTCATCGCTTCTCCGAGAGGCTCACTGACTTCTGTATGATCGTCTAGAGTAATGTTGTCGAGTTTGCGCGATAGCGCTTTCTTCTATGGTGAAAATTGTCACCAGAGATATGATTCTGATTTGCCGACCTTGGTTCCTGCTTGCATGCGTAAGTTCGACTAACTGCCAGCTAACTTGGGCCGGTCTCCATCAAGACAGCCCCGAATCGGGAGAGATCCAATGCGGTTTAAGCTCTTTGTTACGATAGCTGCGCTCCTTTTCTCCGTGCCATGCATCGCTCAGGTGAGCCCTGCTGCAGAAAAGAGACAGATTAACCTGAGCGTCGGCGGCGGAATTGATTATTGGCGGGGCGATTGGGGGTCCATCAAGAGGTTTGGTCCCACAGTCTGGGCCACCTCTGAGTTCTGGCACGGTCTTGGCGTTAATGCGGAAGGCCATTCGATGATTGCTGGTGGCAATACTGCCGCCTCTCAATACAAATATTTCGTGGGAGAAGGGGGCCTATTTTACAGCTATCACCATTGGCGCAACTTTAGGCCCTATGCCAAGGCTGAATTGGGCTTTGCCAGCCTGAGTTTCCCGCACAGGGTGAATGCCAGCTATACGCACGACACTCGCAATACTTGGGCACTGGGCGGAGGCTTCGAGTATCACACATGGAAGCACGTTTGGACGCGAGCGGATTTCACCTATGATGGATTCCCGAACTTCCAGAGCCCCGTGACTGGGCTGCACCATACATTGAATCCCGCCGGCATTGCGATCGGCGCAACCTACCATTTCCGGTAGTGGGGAAGCACCCATTACGAGCCGTCACGAGGGATTGGGCTCTCTGGAGTTTTTGGAGAGCCCTTGTCGCGAATGAAGCGGCTTTAATGTCGATCAATCGAACGCTCACATTGCATCGTGCAAAAGACATCGGAAGTACATACATTACCAAATTATGGCCGCAGCAGTTGGCGGTGTTCCTGCCGAGTGCAGCACCCGTGACCTATTCAGATTCACAAGATAGCGCCTAAGCCAGCTTGCCCTACAGCATGGCGGTGTCGCCGGTTGTGTGGGCGCAATTCCTGGAGCTCGCCGACGACGATTGGGAACTTTGCACTTTCAAAAGTGAGATGAGCCCGCCGAATGATTGGCGACATGCGAAAAGCGGATATTTCCGGCCTTCACGGTAGAGTTTTCACTATAGACTCCTGTGATAATCGGCGTCGCATCACTTGGACCAGAGATCGTTACGTCTCCTAAGGTCGCGGACGTGGGGCACTTGGTTCCCTGGAATCCTTGAATAGCGATTCCCTGATGCACCGCACCGGAGATTATCAGTCCCCCGCCAATCTCCAGTCCTGCAAGTTTTGCCGCAGTCTGCGAGCCACTAACCGGATAGTACACCGTGTCGCCTACCCTATAGCCGCTGCCAGCGTTTCTGGCAGTTACCCCGAGCGAGGTAATGCCACCGAGGGAGTCGACACTTAGAATATCCAGCTTAAGGCCGGTTCCGGACCCACCTTCTACTATCGCGCCCGTTGCCTTATTAAAGCCTCCGCCAACCGGTGCATTAGGGCCTGGATACCCGCTTATCGAAACCGAGGTTACAGGCCCCGTCGGCCCCGGTCCTGCAATCCCAGTCACGCGGATTGGGATTCGTCGTTGATTGCAAGCAGCGCCGATTGCCTGGTGTTTCGCTTCTTCCACAAGCGCGGTTGCGGGAGTTCCAGAGGTGTTGAGGCTTGTTGTAATGGAAGTGGGAGCAACTGTATATTGTCCCGCATAAGTGATGGCGAAAATGACTCCTCCGCTTCGGGTGACGGTTGCCGTACAGCGGGCTCGTGCGGTATAGGTTCCTCCGTTCACACTACATGTACCGATTCCGGAGTATCCCGTGCCCGGCGTCTGGCGTGTGATCTGTGCGCCGAAGGAGTTACCTATATTGATGCTGCCACCAGTGATGGAGATATTGCTCGCGTTGGTCTGCGTGTAAATGTGGATCGGATCGCCATATGCGCTCGAACCGACAAAGGTGTTCTTGGAGAGGGTGACATTTGAACTGTAAATGATAATTCCGTCATAGGCTTGAGCGCCCGGATCATTACCTTCATTAAAGACATTTCCGGAGATCGTTGAGCGAGCGGCGCCCAACTCTAGCAGCGAATCCTCGACATACTGCCCGGCGGCGTTCATGATGTTGCCAGAAAAAGTAAGATCAGAACTACCGACAAGCGAGTAGCAGCCAAATGGCGCCGTGGAAGAAGTAGCGGCCACAATGTTACATGTATTCCCAGTGACAACAATGTTCGTGATCGGGCTTACGGATCCAAAGCCGTCGGTGAAATCTCCGGTGGTTAAGATTGTGCTGTTGGGCGTCGGTTGAAGGGTATTGCCGATGAAATAGACGCCACTACTGGGCCCATTTGCATTCTTCCCTGAAACCACATCGTTTGCGGCTGTGCCAAAGTTGTTCGTGATCCTGATGTTTGAGGTGGGCCCGTAGGCCATCACAGCGTCTCCGCTTCCAGTAGTAGAAAAGTAGTTGTGGTCGATTACGTCATTGCTTGTCTGGTCAAGCTGCAATCCCGGTTGATTCCGTATATGGATAATTGAGCCATTCTTGAACGAGAATCCTGACACCCTTGTTGCGATCACGCCAGGATCCCTCGTAGCGCTTTGCATGTCCAAAGTGCAACCATCCAAGGCAACGTTGTTTGCGTTGATCCGGATGCCGTCAGAGGACGCAGTTGGCTGAAGGATCGCTCCGGGGAGGCACTTCAACGTCACATTGGGAGTGTCGATCTTGAGAGATGTGATTTGATATTTCCCACCGGTGACCTGAAGAGTTGCTTGTGCACCTGCCGGAACGGTAGCAAGGGCATTGCGAAAGCAGGTTTCGTCAAGTGTCCCTCGTGTTGAGCAATAGGTCGCCACGTTAATGGCACTATTCATGGTCTGTGCCGATAGGGGCGCACTCAGAGTAAGCAGGCCAACTATGGACATGAGCAGTGCGGCAATTTTTCGCATCAAAGTATCCCTCAAGGCGGCGGTGTGGAGGTTGGCTCGGTTCCGAGAGGACCTGGTTCCGAGGTCATCGGCATCATAGAGAGAGGCAATCCAGGGGGAGTTATGCAGGACGTCTACCGTTTCTCAAAGCCACTTGGGCACTAAGAATTCCCGCGCTTTCGGGGCTGGTGTTCTGCAATCCAGCGACGAGCGTGGTCTGTCCTAATTGTATTGGATGTGAAATCGCTCAAGGATATTTCGTTCACCTGAATTCCGTTATTGGGTTGGATAGCGCCCTCAGATCGGTGGTTCTGCTAAAACGAGGCCCGCAGGGGCAGGCACTTATGCGACTCGCTGCGGGAGTTGGGCTTGGGCCTTGGGGGCTGGTGCAGGCTGGGTTTGGGTCATTCGGGCTGGGAGGGAAAGTGCATAAAATGCGAAGAGGCGTTTCCCGCGTTCGGATGGATATACGCGCCTGCGTGCTATAGTTTTCGCCGTAATGAAATCAGTCATTTGTACGCTCGCTTTCTGTTTTGCCTCTGCTTTCTCTCTGCCCGTTGCGCTGAATGCGCAGAGTGCAACTCACCCGCAGGCAGATGTCTATGTTGTGCCTTTCTCCCACCTGGATCTCTTTTGGGGCGGAACGCAAGAGGAAGACCTGAGCCGGGGAAATCGCATCATTGCCAGAGCAATGCAGCTGGCGCAGGAGCATCCTGAATTTCGCTTCCTGCTTGAGGATGACGATTTTGTCGCCGACTATATGGACAGCCACCGCGGCACGCCCGAAGCGGCTGCATTTACGCGCCTGGTAAAGGCGGGGCAGTTCGAAATTGCTCCAAAGTGGGCCGGCATCTACCAGAACCTGCCGCGTGAGGAGGCCCAGATTCGCAACCTTGTCTATGGCAAGCGGTACGCCCGCGAGACATTCGGAGTCGATCCCCTGGTGGCGCACACGGGCGACATTCCCGGGTTCACGCGACAGTATCCGCAGATGCTGCGCGGCGCAGACATTCCCTATATGGTGATGACCCGCATGGGTCCCATCACTACTCCGCTCTTTCAATGGAAGTCACCTGATGGTTCTTCCGCTTTGGTCTGGGACGCGGTGAAGGGGTATAGCTGGGGCGTGGAACTGGGTCTGCATCGCGACCTGACCGACACCGCCCTGGCTCGCATACAGAGCGCGGTTGCCGGCGTTCAAGCACTTACGCAGGCGCCTGTTTATCTTGGATGGGGAACCGATCTCTTTGCTCCGAATGAAGAGCTGGTCAGCAATCTGGGCGTTCTGAATCAGAAGCTCGCGCCGATGCGCTTCCAGTTCGCTACGCCAATCGAGTATTTCCGCGCCGCTGAAAAAACGCCGAATCCCCCCGTTCTCTCTGGAGAGATCACTGGCTCCTGGGGCAATGTTGATAGCTCGGCAACGCCGGTGTGGCCGCCAGCGATTACCGCTGCGGATACGCTGGTCAACGCGGAGAAATTTGCAGCAATCAACTACGCCTTGGGCTATGCGCCCTATCCTCAGCCGCAGTTCGACCATCTCTGGAAGAATGCGCTCAAGTCCATGGACCACAACTTCTTTGGGCAGGGCGGCAAAATCGGGGATGCTCGCAAGGCGGGCTATGCGGATGCGGCTATCCTTGAGGGCGGCCAGATTCTGCGTGATTCGCTGCGCAACATTGCGGAGCGGGTGCGCCACGCGGATACAAAGGCAACCGCGATCATTGTTTTCAATCCGCTCGGTTGGTCGCGCGATGATGTTGTCCGCGCCCATGTAACTCTCTATGGCGACGTAGTCCCCGGAGACATCCAGGACTACCGCAAAGGGATGCGGCTGGTTGACGCGCAGGGAAACAGCATCCCCTTTGATGTCGAGGCCTATTCGCAAAACATGTCGCGTGCGCTCACGATGGTCTTCGTCGCGCAGAATGTTCCGTCTCTCGGCTACAAGACGTACTATCTCGAGCCAGCGGAACCGTCCGCAATGTCCGCAGCTTCAGTCGTCAAGATGGATGATGAGAACGACGCGAAGAGCCCGTTCAGAGTGCATGGTGTGGATGTCGCGGAAAACCAGTTCTACCGTGTGACCATCGATCGGGTAACAGGCCGCATTGAAATCTTCGATAAGGCGCTCGGTCGAGTGGTTTCAAAAGACATCGAGATCGTTGGGCAGGAGCAGCGCGGCGGCGACGCCATCAGTATCTTCCCCGACACGGGACGCACGATCGTCAATCTCATCAAGTCGGTCACGCTCATCCGCAACGGTGCGGAGGAGACGGTGTTTGAGATTGTGGGAGAGGTCGCCGGTGTGCCCATTACGCAAACGCTCACTCTCTATCGCGATCTTCCCCGCATCGACATGGAGAACACGATCCAATGGACGCCGGGGCGGCCGATGGAGATCCAGCAGGTCTTTCCCACGGATATGCCGGGAGCCGAAGTGCGCAACGGTGTTCCTTTCGGATCGGCGTCCGAGGCGGACATGATGCCGAACGCCGGCACACGGGGCCACGACGAGGTTTCCAACGCGATCTGGAAGAAGTGGCGCCAGATTCAGAACTGGATTTCGTCGAGCACGCCAGAGTGGAATCTGACCATCGGCGCGGACCATCAATTGTTCACGGTGGACAAGGACGCAATCCGCGGCGACATGATTCGCGGCACAACCTTCAACCAACTTAGAACCTATCAGGATGGCCAGCCAGTGCCGGTCAAGCAGCCCTGGGCCGGAACGTATGTGTTCCGCTACTCCATCTCTTCGGGAAAAGGGAACTGGGCAGCAGCCAAATCGTGGCGGCAGGGCATGGCCTTTAACAATGTGCTTATCGCGGTGGTTTCCGAGGACGAACTCTCGCCCAAAACGCTTCCGCCGGAGCAGTCATTTTTGTCTGTCAACGGAGACTCACTCGTCGTAACCGCCCTCAAGAAGGCCGACAAGGGCGATGGCATTGTGCTGCGGCTCTTTGAAGAAACTGGGCAGCATCCCGACACCGCCATCCGCTTTCTGGGCCAGGAGCAAAGCTTTCAACGTGTGAATCTGCTGGAAGAGAGCGGCGCAAACGCAGCCGGGAAGACCCTCCACGTTGAGCCCTATCAGATCGACACAGTGGAATTGCCGGCTCCGGCGCGATGAGCGGGCGGCGTCTCGTGGGACGTCATCCCCACGGACGCCACGCTCGCGCGCGGCTTTCAGGAACGGGCCCTGCATTGGCGCCCGTGATTTGTGGGCTGGATCACACTTTCCTGCAGGGTGGGCGGGTGTACACTGCGTTTCGTTGTTTTAAAAGCGCGCAATATGCCTGTTGAAGAGATGCTTTCCACGCTGAGCTACACATGCGGCCCTGCCCGCCCGCTGTTGAACCTGACGATTGGCGCCTTGCTCGACCGCACCGCCAGCCGCTTTCCTGACCGCCTCGCGGTGGCCTCGCGCCACCAGTCGACGCGCATGACATGGGCCGAGTTGGGCCAGGCGGCCGACAACGTGGCTCGGGGACTGTGGTCGCTGGGCATCCGCCGGGGCGACCGCGTGGGCCTCTGGTCCACCAACTGCATCGAGTGGATCATGATGCACATGGGCTGCGCCCGCGCCGGCGCCGCTCTGGTGAACGTGAACCCGGCCTATCGCTCACACGAGCTTGGGTATACGCTGACCCGTTCGCGGATGAAGGCGCTCTTCCTGTGGCACAAGGATAAGCGCGCCGACTACGAGGAGATTCTGGGCCGCGCCCGCCATGGGCTGACACTGGCTCTGGAGCACACCATTTATTTCGACTCTCCGGAGTGGACCGCGCTGCTGGACGCGCCTGGGGAACTTCCCAACCACGTGTCCGTGGACGACGTGGCCAATATTCAGTACACCAGCGGCACAACGGGCCTGCCCAAGGGCGTGATGCTCACTCATCACAACGTGGTGAACAACGGGCAGTTCCTGGCCCAGGGCTTCCACTACACCGAGCAGGACAGCATCGTTTTGCCGGTGCCCCTGTTCCATTGCTATGGTTGCGTCATAGGCACCATGAGCGCGGTCAACAGCGGAGCGGGCATCATCCTGCCCAACTGGACCTTCGATGCCCGCGCCACTCTGCAAGCTGTTCATAACGAGAGAGCGACCTCGGTGTACGGCGTTCCCGCCATGTATGTTGCCGAGTTCGGGCTACCGGACTTTTCCAGCTACGACCTGACCAGCCTGCGCACCGGCATGATGTCTGGCGCGCCCTGCCCAGTGGAACTGATGAAGCGCGTGCTCAACGAGATGCACTGCCGGGAACTGGTGATCGCCTACGGCCAGACGGAGACCTCGCCCGTGGTGACCATGAGCGACGCCGGCGACTCCATCGACATTCGCGTGAACACGGTGGGCCGTGCCATGCCGCAGACCGAGATTTGTGTCGTCTCCACCACCACTGGCGAGACGCTGCCCACCGGTCAGCAGGGCGAGATCTGCGCCCGCGGCTATGCCATCATGAAGGGCTACGACGGCGACCCGGAAGGCACTGCGCAGGTTATCCAGCCCGATGGCTGGCTGCGCACCGGTGACCTGGGCGTGATGCACGAAGACGGATGCATCCACCTGACCGGCCGGTCAAGAGACGTGATTATCCGCGGCGGCGAAAACATCTATCCCCGCGAGGTGGAGGAGTTTCTCTACACGCACCCAAAGGTGGGCGAGGTGCAGGTGGTGGGCATTCCCAACGCGCGGTTGGGCGAGATTGTGGTGGCGTGGGTGCGCCTGCGCCCCGGCCAAAGCGCCACAGAAGAAGAGATTCGCGCCTTTTGCCAGGGCCAGATCGCCTACTACAAGATTCCCGAGCATGTCCGCTTTGTGGATGATTTTCCAGCCACGCTGTCGGGCAAGATTCAGAAGTACAAGATTCGCGAGTTTGAGATTGAGGCGCGCGGCCTGCAGCCGGTGGCCAGCACAGCTACCGCATAAGAAAGCCGGCAGTGCCTGCTCCAGCGGCTGCCGGTTCTCATTTCTTGCATTTCTTGCAGCGGTGCGTCATTTCACGCGTTTCGCCACAAACTCTTCGGTGGCAAAATCGCCCACATGGCGCGTGAATTTGATGGTATCTCCGGCGATTTTGCCCGTGTATTCGATTCTGAGGTCGTTGCCTTCGAAATTCAGAACCTCGACAAAGCTGATGGTATCCCCGTCGATCTTGCCGTCCTGGATCTCTGTTTCTCCGCGCTGGCTGATGGCTTTGCCGGTCAGCTTTGATCCATCGGCGTGGAGATCATAGGTGTACTTCTGTACACCGATCTGTGTGTCGAATTCGGCGGCCCACTTGCCGCTGAAGTCGGCGCCAAGGGCGCTCACGCAACCAAGTGAAAGCAACAGGACTGCAAGCCACATTGTTCGAGCCATGCGACAGCCTCCGTAGAATCAGCATCTTCTGGGCGCGGAGTTGAGGATCCGCCGCCTGCGATGGAACGTACCGCAATGTGGGGAAGTCTCACAAATCTTCAGCAGGGCCTGCTCGAGCGGGATTCTCCGGCACGCAATGCCGTCTCGATCCGCTTGTTGTAGTGGCCGGTGAGGGCGTTCCAGCGGATGATGGCGATCTCCTCCAACATTTTCATGCCGTCTTTCAGGTAGCTCATGCGGGTGCGCTCGTCGTGGGCCCAGCTTACAGGGACCTCTACCACACGGAAGCCGCGCTTGAGGGCGATGAAGAGGATTTCGGGGTCAAAGCCCCAGCGCTCGATGGTTTGGAGCTGGAAGACGGTCTGGGCTGCGGCGCGGGTAAAGGCTTTGAAGCCGCATTGCGTGTCGGCAAAGTGCAGTCCCATCACGATGCGGGTGACAGCGTTAAAGCAGCGGCCGAAAAACTGCCTGTAGAGCGGCTGGCGGTGGGTCTGGCGGCCACGCTCCAGCCAGCGCGAGCCGATGGCAATGTCTGCGCCCCCTGCGATGGCTGCAAACAGGCGCTCCACTTCCTCGATGGGCGCCGACAGGTCGGAGTCGGTGAACATCACCACGTCGCCCAGGGCCTGCAATATGCCGCTGCGGACGCTGTAGCCTTTGCCGCGGTTGCCGGGGTTCTCAATCAGCCGCACCTCGGGCGCCCGGCGGGCAATCTCGCGCACTACATCGGCAGTTGTGTCGGTAGAGCCGTCGTTCACCACGATCACCTCAGCCTGCCAGGGCTGGGTGCGGATGAAAGCGATCACGGCCTGCAGCGTCGCGGGGATGCGTCTGCTTTCGTTGAAGGCCGGAATCACAATGCTGTACTTCGGATACTGCGCCACATCCATGCTCCCGCCTCGCGCGAGGCCCGATTCCAAGGATAAACTTTGCCCATAATACCCCTCCGGGCGCGATTGGCCCAACTTGTCTGCAATGCCGGCCCTTTTGCCAGCCCGACAAGGCTGAAAATTCCCCATCTGGCTGGGAATCTCCACAGGGAATCTCCTTTTTTCTCAATCTCCTGGGCCGAATGCGTTTATGCTGTGAGCGGAGGCCTAGAAGACATGACGAAGGCAGACTTGGTGGAAAAGGTAACCCGTCTGGGAGACCTGACACGCCGCGACGGCGAAGTCATCGTGGAGACCGTTTTCGATTCCGTGGTTGCCGCGCTTCAAAGCGGGGACAAAATCGAGATTCGCGGATTCGGCTCGTTCCGGATTCGCCAGCGCAATCCCCGCATTGGCCGCAACCCCAAAACCGGCGAGCGCGTGGACGTTCCTGCCAAGCGCGTGCCCTACTTCAAACCTTCAAAGGAACTGCGCGACCTGGTGAATCCAGGGGAAGCGGCAAGCGCCTCCTGAGCGCCCACGTCGCCCCCAAATGGCGGTATCCCCGGAGCGCCTAGCCCAATGTGTCCATCACGGTCACCCTATCGCGGCTGGATGCCGATGACGCTCAACATGCGTCCGGCATAGCCGCGTGAGGCGCGGTGCGAGTAAAACAGCTCGGGCTGGCAGCTCGTGCAGCCTCCCACCGCCTTGATCGCACGGGGTTTAAGACCCGCATCCAGCAGTTGTCGCCGGTTTGCCTCCACCAGGTCCACATGCAGGCTGGGGCCAATGGGCGAGTGCCCCGGTGCGCGCTGGGTAAGAAACAGCATGGGATACCTGGTACGCACAGGATCAGAGTCGTAGACCTCGCGGAAGAGTTCTCGGGCGTAGGCAAACTGCGACTCAAAGGTGGTCAGCACCTCGTCGCCCACGGCATAGCAGCAGACGCCGATGCCGGGGCCGATGGCGGCCACCAGGTCTTCGGGCCGGGAGCCGAACTCGAGCCGCATCCGCCCGACGCCGATCTCGACGATGCGCTTCACCGTGCCCCGCCAGCCGGCATGGAAGGCCGCGACCGCCCGACGCTTGCGGTCTGCGACCAACACAGGGATGCAGTCGGCGGTCTGGATACCCAGCAACAGGCCGGGAACATTGGTCATCAGGCCATCGCCCCTTCGGGGCCGATCACGGCCGGCATCCGCCGCGCCAGCCAGAACTACCAGATTGGAGTGAATCTGCCGCATTGTTACCAGCGGCGTGGCCGCGTCTCCGGTCACCGCTTCGGCCAGCAGCCTGCGATTGTGCGTCACAGTCTGGCGGTCGTCCTCAGCCGTAAAGCCGAGATTCAACTCGCCCGCAGCGTCATCTGCGCAGTAGACGCGGCTGGCTCCGCCCTTGCGGGTGCTAAAGCCGTGCCACAGCCAGCTCATCTTTTCCCAGCCGGGAACCGCGAGCCATTGGACGCCATTGGCTGCCACGCGTGTTGGACCGGCGACCTTCGACAGCTCTTCCGGCGCAGATCGTTCCAGCCGGAGCTGGTGCGTGATGCCCGCAGGCTTTCCGCGCCGGTTGCGCACCAGCCCGGCATCGTTGAAAAGCGCATCGATCGCCTGCAGATCTGCGTCAGGTTGCGCGTTTGGAGAGGAGAGAGACTGCTTCACAATCTGATTGTAGCGGGAGGTGACGATGCTGATCACGTTGGACAGAAAGCATGTGGGCCTGCCTTCCGGCAGGCCCGCTTGAGAGGCATTGGATGGATGGGGGTCCTGAAGGGGTCAAGAGAAGAGGTCCTTTGGAAAGGACCTTCAAAAAGGAGTGGGTACCTTTCTTGGAGGGTTAAAATTCGGGGAAGCCTCTGCTTGTTACAAAGTTAGACGCAGCCTGCCGAAAATGGTTGCTCGACATTCTCCGTGACCGAATCCGCCTCCAAATTAACTGCAGCTACGACCGCCCTGGGAATGCAAGCGCTTGAAAATGCGTCGCCTTGTACCAAGACCGGCAGCGTCTTCGCTCTCAAATAGAGAGATGCCGGGACCCGGGCCCCGGCATCGCAGGCCGCTACTGCTTAGGCTCTTCCTCCTGCTTTACCTCCGGTCCCGCGCCGGGGGATGGCCAGGTTTTGTCGAGCAGGATCTCTTTTTCGCGCTGCGCCTTGGGCACGTTGTTGATCTTTAGATTCTCAAAGAAATGCACGCCGGTCTTTCCCGCTGTCACAATGTCCAGGTCGCCGTCCCCGTCCATGTCTTGGGTAATGAACTGCGTCCCGGCGCCGGCCGTACCGTTCACTGAGATGGGGTAGCGTGTGAATTCGCCGGTCTTGCGGTTGATCTTGTAGTAGTAGACGACCAGCGGATCGTACGATCCCGGATCGTTGCCCGAGTGGCCGCGGTACCGCTTGCCGGCCAGCAGTTCCAGTTCGCCGTCGCCGTCAATATCGACCATCTTGAGTGCGTGTACCTGGGAAAACGACTCGTCGATGGCATGTCTGATCCACTGGCGGCTGGCTCCATCGCCCTGCTGTTCCAGCCAGTAGATTCCGTAGCTGTGCCCCTGACCGTAGATCACGTCCATCTTGCCGTCCTGGTTCACGTCGAAGCCGATGATCGGGAACCCCGCGTCATTCATCTTCCAGTCGGGGTGCCACTCCCATTCATTCTTGTCCGCGTCGATCTGGCGGAACCAGCCGTCGGGCGTCAGGATGTCGGCCTTGCCGTCGCCGTCGATGTCCGCCACGCCGATGCCGTGTCCATCCTGCTCCCGCCCGCCCACGTGGTGGACCTGGGGCTCGGAGCCGGCGAAGTCGATCCACAAAATGCCGGAGTGGTTGTAGTGCGCAAAAATCAACTCGGGCTGGCCGTCGCCATTGATGTCGGCCATCCAGCCGCCCTCGGTGTCATAGCTGTTGGTGATGAAGTGCTTCTTCCATTCGGCGCCCAGCTTCCCTGGGTTCTCGTACCACCAGATGCCGTTGGTCATCCAGCCAGCCGTCACCACATCCGGCAAGCCATCGTGGTTCACGTCGATCGCCCACTCACCGCAGTCGGAGACAAACTCGTTCATCACGCCCACTTCGCGGTACTGGTGGCGCGTCCACTCACCTCCCTGAGGGCCGGGATTCTGGTACCAGTATGCCCCGCTCAGGATGTCGGGCAAACCGTCGCCGTTCATGTCGATTGTGGTCACACCCTCGGCGTGGTCAGTGCCCAGCCGGTGCACAAAGAACGTAGCCTGGGGAACGCCGCCGGGACCGGGACCGGGGGTTGTCTTGCGTTCGGTCTGAGACAAGGCGGGAATGGCCGATGCGGCAATGCCGACCATGACCAGCGCAACGCGCAAACTAACTTTCATCGTGGTTCCTCGATTCTCGGGCTCTCTTCGGTGATTCTTATTGCAGCGGGTACAGTTTGATGTTGCGAAAGAAGACTTCAGCTCCTTCCGACTGGAAAAGTATTCTTCCGCTCGATGGAAAGGCGTCTGTCCCTTCATTCGCCAGCTTGCCGTTTACGTATTGCCACACATGGCCGTCGCGGTTCACCAGTTCCACCACTTTCCACTCGCCGCGCCGTCCGTCAGCCAAAAGTCGCCAGTGCGGCCTTCGTTGATCTGGAACTCCACCGAGCGCGGCCACACCTTGTTCGGTCCCTGGATGTTATACAGAATGCCGCTGTCGCGCGCCTGCCCCGCCCGCGGAGCAAACGTGCCTTCGCCCCACTTGAACTCGGCGCGCAGGTAGTAGTTTTTGTACTCCTGCCTGGTGATGAAGTAGCCCATCCCAGTGCCGGAGACGTGAACCATGCCCTTCTCCACCGTGAACACGTGATTGGGGTCGGAGTTCAGTCCCGCGCTGGGCAGGAACGTATCAAACTGGCTCAGGTCTTTGCCGTCGAAAAGAACCACGGCCGGTCCATGCTTTGGAATTCTTTTGGCCTGTGCCCAGCCAACCGTTGCGCACATCAATCCGGAGAGAACCAAGAGGGCCAAGGTCTTGAATTTAGAGTGAGCCTTCAAGTGTCTCATTCCTTTCCACGACATTCTCGTCTTGCCGCAGCCAATCCGCAAGCGCTAGCAGCCTATTTGGGCCGCGCGGCTATCTCCACGAAGTAGGTGATCAAAGTCACCGGTAGAAAGCGGACGAGGAAGGCGGTGAACTTTCCGCTGAAGGTCGGCAGGATTGTGCGCTGCCCTCGAGCCAGTGCAGCGACCCCCAGCCGCGCCACGTCCTTTGCGGGCTGCATGCCGCGCATCTTGAACACTTCGGCCCCGGCCACATCAAAGAACTCGCTCTCTGTAGGCCCGGGACAGAGCGCCGTCACCTTGACGCCAAATCGTGCCACCTCCGCAGCCAGCCCCAGCGCAAAGAAGCGGTCAAAGACCTTGGTGGCCGCATAGGTTGAGATATACGGCACCGGCTGGAAGCTGGCCGTCGACGCCACCACCAATACCCATCCGCGCCTGCGCTCCACCATGCGAGGAACAAAAAGCCGTGACAGCCGCACTACCGCCTCGCAGTTGACGCGCACCTGACTCAGTTCCTGCTCGATTGGATTTGTGGAGAAAGCGCCGTACTGGCCGAGCCCGGCGTTGTTGATCAGAATATCAACGGTGAGGCCCGCGCCTTCAGTCGCATCGTAAATCTGCTGCGGTGCAGCCGGATCATTCAGGTCCGCAACAACGATGCGGACGTCAGTGCCATTGCCGGCGAGTTCGGCGGCAAGCCCTTCAAGCCGCTCCGCACGGCGCGCAGTGAGAATGAGCTTGGCCCCGCACCCAGCCAGTTCGCGCGCAATTGCCGCGCCAATGCCAGCGCTGGCCCCGGTCACCAGCGCCCATTTGCCGTTGAAATCCCGTGTGTTCGCCATCGCGGTCCATCATAGCGGATGGGCGACCCTGCGCGGGTGAACAATGCGTCGCCGGTAGGATGCTTGCATTTTTCTCCATTATTTATGGCCAAAGCATAGTTCGAGCCAAAGTGTGAATGTTCTTCCGCGCCATCCAGGCGCAGCTTGCCAGAGTTTGACGTGCTTTAAAAAGCTTTCTCAATCGCGTAAATTCTGCATGGTCGTAAATTCTGCATGGTCGTAATTAGATATCTTCGAAGACTTCCGCCTGCAGATTCAACGTCAAAGCGAGGGTGCCGGGCAGGAAATCTTCTAACTCTTCGGCAGGAGGCTAACCCTTCTTTCCTTTTTGGCATCTTTCTCTTTGTACGACTTTGAGTAAAAGGGGGATTGTCAACTTATGAAGTTACGCTGTGTCCTAGGGGCCGCTGCGTGCGCTGCCATGTTGCTCTTTTCAACCTGCGGATTTGCTGATGACATCAAGGTCGACTACAACCATCAGGCTAATTTTGGTAGCTACCACACTTACTCATGGGGCACGGTGAAAGTCTCCGATCAACTGAATGCCGACCGCATCAAGCGAGCAGTGGATGCACTGCTCCAGAAGAAGGGCTGGAGCGAGGTACCGTCAGGTGGCCAAGTAACGATCATGGCCAAGGATAATATTCACAACGAGCAGGAA
>VFSW01005318.1_pt1 | contig 19065 bp, 22 predicted proteins | sample 5358111 | NCBI WGS metagenome assembly VFSW01 (sample SAMN11554181, study PRJNA540505) | mine drainage metagenome | isolation source: sediment from site ElyBrook_90M | place: USA: Ely Copper Mine, Vershire, VT | collected 2017 | reverse complement strand
GAACTCTTCTTCTCGATGCGGAAGGTGCCCGCGGGCAGCTGCTGCATGACGGTGTCGAGGTTGCCGTACTCCAGCCACGAGGCTATCGCCTTCGCGGTGTCTGACTTCTTCTCGCTCCCCTGCACAGCGACTATGTGCCTATCCGGCTTGCCCTTCATGGCCTCGAACGTCCTCATCGGCACGGCGTTGAGCCTGCCGTCCCTGACGAATATGCACAGCGCCAGCTGCATGCGCCTGTGCCATTCGCGCTCCCCACGCAGCGAGAAGCTGCCTGTGCCGAGCGCACCCTTGTTGGTGAGCTTGCCGACCTGCTCCCGCTTCATGGCGTATACGTCTATGTTGTTGAGCATCTTCTCCCACGCCGAGGAGTAGCACGCGGCGAACTGCGCGGTCTCGTCCCTCGCCTCGAGCGAGGCGTTGGCGCCTCCCTTGAGCACCACGACCGACGCGCCGAATATGTCCGAGTGGAAGAATAGGTCGTTGTCCTCGAAGTGCTTCGCGTTCACGAGCTCGTTCTGCCTCGCGTCGCGGCCGCCTATCGCCATCAGGCCGTCGCTCGTGAAGAACCAGTGGAACTTCTCGTACCACTCCTTCTGCTCGGTCTTCAGTATGTGCTTCTTCTGCACGAGCTGCGCGGAGCCGGCATCGGCTAGCCTCTTCTCGAGGTCCTTCATCGCCTTCTCCGCTCCCTGCCTCTTGCGCTCCAGCCTCTTCGCCTTCTCGTAGTAAGCATTAGCGTTGTCCTGCGCGCTCTGGGTGAAGTCTATGTCTACCTCCATGGCATCGCCCGCGCACAGCGGACCGTCATATGAGCGAGAGCGTGCCGGTGACCGCGAGCGACACGATTATAGCGAGCACCAGCCCGAGTGTCCCGACGAGCAGTATTCCCAGTATTATTATCTTGGCGCTCTTGTTGAACTCCAGCTGGTTGGGCTTGTAGCTGATGCTGAGTATGTGCCTGGAGTTACGCACGAACACCCTGAGTGAAGCGACTACGTTCATGTTATCGTTACAGATAATGTTTGGCGCGCGGGTTTAAAATAGTTTCCAGCGCAGCGCAAATCCCGGCACGGGCGGGTTTTTTAACTGTTGAAGGACAAATGGTATCACAGGTTTCCAGGCATTTCAATGCACAGGTACGACTCTGTTGTGGCGCTCTTCGGGGAGCTGTGGCTCAAGGGCAGGAACAGGGGCACCTTCGTCAGGCGCCTAGTCTCCAACGTCGAGAAGGCGCTTGATGGTACGGGCGCTGCCGTAGAGCACAAGCGCGACAGGCTGATGGTCAGCGCACAGCCCGCGTCCATCGGGGTGGTGCTGGACCGCCTCGGTCACGTCTTCGGCATATCCTGGTACGCGCCCGTCGCCGTAGCGCGCGGAGGTATAGACGGGGCGCTGGAGATGGCGCCGAAGCTGGTGCCCCCCGGAGCGACGGTCAGGCTTGTGGCGCACAGGTCGGACAAGACCGCACCCTTCACATCGCAAGAGCTGGTCCACGCCTTCCTCCAGCGCATGGAGGGCCTGCCGTTCACGCCTGACAAGGACGCCGAAGAGCGCCTCTTCATGGAGGTCACGAAAGAGGGCACGCTGATGCACACACAGCACATAAACGGGCTGGGGGGCCTCCCGGTCGGATCCTCCGGCAGGGCGGTCGTGCTCATGTCGGGCGGCATAGACTCGCCTGTGGCGTCGTACTACGCAATGAAGCGCGGCCTGTCGCCCGTATACCTGCACTTCCACGCCTTCCAGGACAACGAGGAGGCGATGGGCTCGAAGGTCAGCGACATACTTTCGATTCTCGGGAGGTACTCGGCGGGCAGCAAGGTCTACTACGCGCCGGCGCACGTCTTCCAGAGCATGGCCATGAAGCTGCCGCAGAGGCTGGAGCTCGTGCTCTTCAAGCGCTTCATGTTCGAGGTGGCCGAAGCGATAGCAGCGAGGGAGCACGCCCTTGCGATAGTCACTGGCGAGAGCCTGGGCCAGGTCGCATCGCAGACGGTCAGGAACCTCACGGCCTCCGCACGCGGCACGAAGCTGTTCGTGATGCGCCCCCTCATAGGCATGGACAAGCTAGAGATAGTGAACGCGGCGAAGGGCATCGGCACCTTCGAAGCCTCGGTCAAGCCGTACAGGGACGTCTGCTCCATAAGGGCGAGGAACCCGGCAACGGCGGCTTCAGTGCATGAAGTCGACGAGCTGTACGAGGCCTCGGGCCTGCGCAGCGCCGTCGCGGAGACCCTCAGGAAGACGGAAGCGGCGTTCGTCCCGCCGATCCGACCCTGACAGTAATCCGGCCCTCGCTCACGTTTTTAAAGCTTGGCATTCCAATATGTCGTGAGTCAAGGTGTCAAAAATGGCCGAGAAAAAAATGGTAGTCACCATAGATCCGAGTATGCAGTACTCGAGGCAGCTCCACTATTCAGAGATGCACTCCGGATGGGCGATATTCAAGGCGGTGTACTGGAGCATATACATACTCTTCGTTGGACTTATACTCTACTCGAATGTGCCTGGCGGAATGAGCGTGACGCAGTTCTTCGGCATATCGATAATGCTGCTGGCGCTGTTCTACATAGTGTACGGGTTCAGCACGTCGCTGCACCTGAAGCTGATGAAGAGGTACGCGTGAGCGTACCCCTCCCATCTTCCTTTCTTTACGGTTTTTATATTTATACGATAAAGGTATTCAGTGCCTGGAATGCCGGGTGCTAGTCCTCTAATGCGGGCTGTGCGCTGACAACCGATTTGGTCACATGCGGAACATATACGAGATGCGCAACTACAAGCTGCTCATACTGTTGCCCCTAGCCCTGCTCTTCATCGCGCTCTACTTCATACCGCACATAACCCTAGACTCGTCGCTCGCTGGCGGAGTGAGCGTGACCCTTACCACATCAAGCTCCGTGAGCGTGCAGAACCTCACGTCCCAGCTCTCGGCCAAGGTGCCCAACACGCAGGTGTCAGAGTCGTCCGTCAGCGGCGTGACCAGCATACTGGTGACCATGCCGGCGAACGCGAGCCTCGCCAGCGCGGACAACGAGGTGCTCGCGGTCTACAGCCAGTACGCCAACTACACCGCGGCGGCCGTCTCGGCCCAGGTCCTGCTCACCGAGCTCGCTGCGCCGCCCGACACCGCGACCGCCCGCTCCCTGCTCTCAGACGCGCCGGCCAACCAGCCGAGAGCCCTGGCGTCTATGAACTCCCACCTGTCCGCCGAGTTCACGTACCTGGCGCCGTTCATAAGCCGGAGCCAGATACCCTACAACGCGAGCAGCGCGCAGTCGGTGCGGACCGCCTCGCAGTCGGCGTACACCAACGCGTCAGCCGTGCACAAGGCCCGCATAATAGGGCTCCTCGGCTCTTACGTGCATTTCTCTAACTACTCGTACCAGGACGTGACGCCAACGCTCGGGAGCTTCTTCCTCAGGCAGGTGCGCGACATCATAATCACCGCCTTCATACTCGTCGCCATAGCGGTGTTCTTCATATTCAGGACGCCCATACCGTCCATGGCGGTGGTCTTCGGCGCGGCCAACGACATAATAGTGGCGCTCGGCGCGATGGGCGCCTTCCACATACCGCTAGGGATCGCATCGGTGGGAGGCATACTGATGCTCATAGGTTTCTCGATAGACACCGACCTGCTGTCGTCCATACGCATACTCAAGCGCACCGAGGGCACGCCGACCGAGCGCGCCATGTCCACGTTCAACACCGGCATAACTATGACGAGCACGGCCATAATATCGTTCCTCACGCTGTTCGTCATTTCATACATTGCGTTCATACCTACCTACATAGAGATATCCGGGGTCGTCCTGTTCGGCCTGCTGGCCGACATACTGACCACGTGGTTCGGCAACACTGTAATGGTCGTGTGGTACAAGAAGAGGAAGGATGTGATATGAACATGAGCAACGCGAAGTCGTACCTGAAGGACATGCGCATAATCGCTCTCCTATTCATATTCGTGGCGCTCCTCGCGCTCGACCTGCACTACGGGCTGCACTTCGGCATCGAGTTCATGGGAGGCACGCGCATACCCGTGACGCTGCAGCACAGCGTCAACGCGACGGAGATGACGGCGCTCATATCCGACCTCAACCAGCGCGTTTCCACCTTCGGCCTCAAGCAGGTAACGGTCGAGGGCATAGGGAACTCCGAGGTTTACATAACCATACCTTCGGTGAGCCCGTCGGAGATAAACCACACCATCTCGATAATAGAGAGCCAGGGCAGGTTCCAGGGAATAGTCAACGGCCTCGAGGCCATCAACGGCAGCGAGATACTGCCCGGCAGCATCGGCCAGGTGCCGCCCATACTGTCGAACGGCACCGTGGAATGGGAGGTCACGTTCTTCATAAAGCAGAGCGCGGTCAACAAGTTCGCCAAGACCGTCCTGGGCCAGGCGAACCAGCCGCTGTACATGTTCCTGGACAGGCCCACAAACACTATAATCATGGTGAACGCGTCGGTGCTCGGCAACCAGTCGCTAGGGCTGTCGAAGAGCGGCGCGCTGGCCTCGATGCGCTCAGCGCTCGCGTACAACGCCAGCAGCATTCCGGTGATAACCGTGTCGCCTGGCAACGCGAGCGCCGCGTCGGCCCTCTCGTTCCTCGCCGCGAACAGGGGCAAGTACGGCACCGTGCTGGCGAGCTACAACCTCGCTCCGTCGCTCATCTCCGGCGCGCGGGCGGACAACTACACCGTAAGGCTCGAGAGCAACGCAAACATGACGCCCTCCTACTTCCAGGCGTCGATAAACAACTCGGTCGTGAACATCTGGCCGATGGTCGGGCTGCTAGCCTCGCCCCTGCTCAATCCTTCGGTGACCAACGGCACGGCCGGCGACAGCTACCTGATATCCGGTGTCGCGCCCGCGACCCTGCCCACCGCGCAGAAGCTCACGTATGCGTCCAACCAGACGAAGACCATCGCCAGCATACTCAGCGGCGGGGCGCTGCCCGTCAGCGTCATAGTCGGGACGCCGACCAGCACGGCGCCGACTCTTGGCAAGAACGCGCTTGACATAAGCGCCATAGCGCTCATAAGCGCGGTGGTGCTGATATCACTCTACATCACGATAAGGTACAGGCGCGTCTTCCTCGTTGTGCCGATACTTCTCACCACGCTGATGGAGCTGTTCATAATAGTCTCTATAATAGGCCTCGTGGGCACGATAGACCTGTCGGCCTTCGCTGGCATGATCGCGGTGGTGGGCACCGGCGTCGACGCCCAGATCATCATAACCGACGAGATGCTTTCCAAGGGCGCGTCCGGCGCAACGTCGAAGTCCGTCCTAGGCAAGGCCTTCTACATAGTCTGGGCCGACGCGGCGCTCCTCATAATAGCGATGATGCCGCTGTTCTTCTCGACGTCGCTGGTCGACGTCATAGGGTTCTCCGAATCCACCATAATCGGCGCCCTCATGGGGGTGCTTATAACAAGGCCGGCGTACGGAGCCATCCTGAGCAGGCACTTCAAGGAGGGTGGTTAGGATTCTGAAGTATTGCCCAACGTGCAGCAGGTCGTCGAAAGATGCACGCTTCATAGGGGAGTTCTGCGAGTTCTGCATAATAGAAAAGATAAGCGCGGGCATCACAGACAGGGCGCAGATAGACCGCTGCAGGAGCTGCGACCGCATACGCACGCCGGAGGGGTTCGCCGCCCTGGACGGCAAGGCCCTCGCAGAGTCGCTGCAGCACGAGCTGCACATGCGCGACTGCACCGTTAGGGCGGTGCGCCTGGATCCGCAGGCGATGCTGGCGAAGGCGCGCATAGTGTGCGAATACGAGAACGAGATGGTCGCGTTCGACAAGGAAGTGCACGTGAGGTTCAGGCGGATGATGTGCCAGCAGTGCTACAGGCAGAGCTCCGGATACTACGAGGCTCTGGTGCAGCTGCGCGGCAACTCGCGCGCGGTCGAGGAGCGCGCCGCCAGCATAGCGAGGTTCGTTGAAGGGCGAGGCAGCTTCCTGACGCGCACAGAGAAGATAGACTACGGCTACGACGTCTACGTGGGCGACAAGGAGGTGGTCAACGAGTACTTCCTTCTCCACAAGACGCTCAGCCCCGTCCGTTCATACAAGCTATTCGGAGTGAAGAAGGGCAGGAAGCTCTTCAGGAACATATACGCGCTCCACCTGTAGCGCGCAGGCGGGGACGCTTCAGTAAGAGAGCTTGAGCGAGCGCTTTTCTACCTCCTTCGTAATCTCCCTGACGAACTCGTCCACCTTGACGCCGTGCTTCTGGCTGCCGTCGCGGCTCCTTACCGAAAGCGTGCCGCCCTCCATCTCCTTCTTGCCCACGACGATTATGTACGGCACCTTCTGCATCTGCGCGTCCCTTATCTTGTAATCAAGCGTCTTGTCCGAGGCGTCAAGGTCCGCGCGCATGCCCGCGGCCTTCAGCTCCCTGTGCACCTTCGCCGCGTAGTCGCCGGCGCCCTCCGATATCGTGACTACGCGCGCCTGCACCGGCGCCAGCCATGTCGGGAACTTGCCCTGGAAATGCTCTACGAGAACGCCTATGAACCTCTCGAAACTGCCGACTATCGTCCTGTGCACGATTATCGGGGTCGACTGCTCGCCCCTGTCGTTCGCGTATGCCAGCTTGAACCGCAGCGGCTGCTGGTAATCGAGCTGTATCGTCAGGCACTGCCACCTCCTCCCCATGGCGTCCAGCACGTCGCCGTCTATCTTCGGGCCGTAGAAGGCGCCGTCCTTCTCCTTCACGCCGTACTTCAGCCCGGCCTTGTCGAGCGCGGCCTTCAGCTTGCCTGTGGTCTTCTCCCACAGCGCCTCGTCCCCGATGTGCCGGTCCGGCATTGTCGACAGGAACAGCTCGTACTTCATTCCGAAGGCCTCATACATCTCCTTCGCCATCTTGAGCAGGGTCGCGACCTCGTCCTCTATCTGGTCCTCTGTCAGGAATATGTGCGCGTCGTCCTGCGTCAGCTGCCTGACCCTCAGCAGGCCGGTGAGTGCGCCGCTTATCTCGTTCCTGAACAGCGTGTCGAACTCAGCTAACCTGAGCGGCAGGTCCCTGTAGCTCCTGCTCTTGGTCTTGTACACCATTATCGCCGACGGGCATCCCATGGCCCTGAGCCCGAGCTCCTCGCCGCTCCCGGAGTCGAACACAAACATGTTTTCCTTGTACTTCTCTATGTGGCCGCTCACGTGCCACAGCGCAAGGTTTGCCACCTGCGGGGTGCTTATCTCCTGATAGCCGTACTCCTCCTCCTTGCCCCGCACGAACCTCACTATCTCCCTGTAGATTATGTAGCCGTTGTTGTGCCAGTAGACCATGCCCGGGGAGACCTCCTGGAAGCTGTAGAGGTCCATCTTTTCGCCTATGGTCCTGTGGTCCGTCGCAGGCAGGCCGGACCAGTCGCTCTTCTTGACTATCGACAGGTCGACGTCGCGTCTCTTCGGCTTCTCGCGCTTCGCCTCCTGCGCGCCCTCCGAGTACTTGCGCGACTGCTCCGCCAGAGGATGCCCCTTTATGCCGATGTGCCATGCCTTGTTCCAGCCAAAGGGCGCGTGAACGACGTTGAGCTTGCTCTTCTCTGCCTCCTTCACCATAGAGCCGAAGAGCTCCATCGCCTTCGCCGGCGCCTCGAGGTCGTCGCTGAGGTGCGCGAACGGGTAGAGCACCAGGTTGGGCACCTTCTGCCTCGTCGCGAACGCTACGGCTTCGTCGACGGCCTTCCTCGCCACATTCTCGGTGTCGCCGCTCTCTATGGACGTGAGGAGCACGACCGCGTCTTCTACCCTGACGTTCTTCTCTTCGCTCTTCTCGTAAACGCGGAGCTCAGGCTCTATGAGCTCGTACTCTATCGATTTGACGTCAAGCTGGAGTATCTTCACTTGAATCACGCTTGTTGATTGCTAGTGCGAATTGCGCTATTTAAGGCTTCTGTGCGCTCACGAGGGCTGCATGTAGACGCACTGGACGGCGAAGTTGGACGGGCACGTGGTCTGCGCGCTGACGTTCACGAGGTAGGTGCCAGACGAAGTGAGGCCCCCGAGCTGCCCGCTCACGTTCACCGGCGAGTACGCCGTGACGTAGCTCAGCCCCGCGTTCGTCCTTACCTCGAGCACTATCTCGTGGCCTATGCCGCCGCTCAGGGTGCCGATCTCTATGGCGGCTATGTCAGGCGGCATCTGTATCAGCGTGAGCTGCTTCGCGGGGTAGCCCTGCTGGCCAACGAACGTGGCGATGCTCGCCAGCTTCGTGGCCGTCTGCTGCGCTTCTGTAGTGGCGAGGGTGGACGACGAAGTGGATATCTGTATGAACGCCAGCACAACGATCGGCAGGAGGACTATCAGCCCGAAAGAGAGCGTCACGAGCAGCTCAAGGCTGGACTGCCCCCGCGCGCCCGTTCCCCTTCCGTGCCTTTGCTGCGTATGCGTCATCACTCTTCCTCCACTACCCTATACCTGTTGCTGTCCTCCTTCTCCTTCATCTTTAGGATCTCGCGCTTCATCTTCTCCAGGAGCTCGCCCACCGTCCTGTCGAGCAGGAAGCTGGTGTGGTCCATGGCCACTGCGCCGTGCCTCTGGAACACCACGCGCATCTTGACGTCGTACTTGTTGTTCTTCAGGCTCTTTATCTTCACCGTGACGTAGCTGGTCTTGAGCTTCTGCAGCTTCTCCATCTTGTCCATGAACTCGCGCACCATCTCACGCACTTCGTCCTCGTAATCATACGACTTGGCGTCGAATCCCGATAGTATTATCCTGTTCTCATCGATGCGTCTCCTGGAAATCAGCCCTTCGAGCACGTCGCTGATGGTCGCTATGCCGACTGGGAGGTTCTTCTTCGTGACTATGAGGGAAGATATCCTCCGCTCTACGAAGCTTCTGACGCATTCCTCGAGCCCCGAAGTGTAATCGACGGTCACCGGGTTCGCTTCCATAACGCTGCTCACTGGCACGTTTGAGGGCGAGTACACCTTCGTCTTCATCTCTGGCAGGCGCTCCGGCTGCTTCGTGTATCTAGCAACTAGGGCGTGGTTCGTAAGAAGCCCGACAAATCTGCCGCTGTCGACGACAGCTAGCCTGTTGAGCTTGTTGCGCTCCATCGTCGCCTTGGCCTGCGAGACGTTGGCTCCGGAGTCGATGGCGAGCACCGGACTGGTCATGACATCCTGCACCTTTATGTCCTTCATGTACCCCAGAGAGAGCAGCACCTTCAGAAGCGTGTACCTATCCAGCAAGCCCTTCACCACACCCCTGCTGAAAAACGGGATGGCGGTCACCTGCGACTTGTAAAAGTACGCTATGACGTCGTCTATCGGGGTGCTGGCGGTTATCTTTGGCGTCTTCACCACATACCGTTCGACGGTGGTGTTCTTCTTAATTCCCATGCCCTGCTTGGACATGTACACTGACCTGAAGTCCACAACCCCATAGAACTCTCCACCCTTGGTCACGACGGCCGCACAGCGGCCATCCAGTATCGGGATTATCTTCGAAATCGGGGTCTTTACGTCGAAAGCCGGGGCGTGCGAAAGCAGCTCCTCGGGCACTGTAGCGTCTACCATTTTAACACCAAACCGGACAGAGGTCTGTCCACTGTAATATGACTACACAAAATATAAATAGCAGGGCACGGATAACCTTAGCGTGTGCCGGGATGGCAGATTAGCTATGCGGCCGCCTGCAGAGCGGCATAGGAGGGTGCAATTCCCTCTCCCGGCTTTTTCGGTTCTACTAGCGGCCGATTAACGATTTTTCTGCGGCGTGGTCCGGCAAGGTTAATAAATCTTCATAAGAAAGCGTTGCTGGTCAAATGGCCATGCAGCTACCACCCAAATTCTCCATCGACCCGAGCGAGGTGCTGAACAGGGCAACCTTCGGGCCGGGGCTGACGCGCCTAATCCGGGACAGCGACGCCATCGTGGCGCCCAAGGACATAAGCGGCATGGTGGCGCGCGCCCCAAAGGACAGCCAGGGGAGGCTGGAGCACGGCGAGCTGAAGCACAACAACATGCTGATGGCAGAACTGGTGGATCTGATTCGCGACGTCACCGACATGTCCGGCAGCAAGGTGTATGCAGAAGCGCAAATAAAGACCGGAAAGGTTGCGCAGAAGAACCTATACAACTACCAGACCTTCGTCGATCTGCAGAAGATCGGAAACCTGATGACGGCTCCCACGTTCTACAGCTATTTTGATTTCGCAGGGCTCAAGAGCATAGAGGCCTGCGTGCTGACATACGACGACGGCGACTCCAAGTACACCGCGCTGTACGTGCCTCCAATCGTGGAGTACATGCCCAAGGCGAACGTGGAGGTGCCCCTTGAGAACCTAAGAAGGCGTGCTGAAAAAGAGGACTATGCCGAGCTGCCTGCGTTCAACGGCGGAGGAAGCAGGATAGCCCTCAAGCCTGTGATAAGCGCATTCGAGGCGATATTGAGGAACCGCAACATACTCGTGCTTCCGATACTTCGGGACGGAACGCACAGAGCCTACATCACCAACACGGCCGGGACGTCAATGCACGCAATCATAATAAACGGCTCGATAGCCATGGCGCCGAGCGTTCCCAGGGAGACCGAGGAGATAATACTGACCAATGGGAAACCTGAGCGCAGGACGGACAGGTTCCTCGGTCTTGACGAAAGCGGATGGGTGGACTTGAAGGGGGTCGGGATAGATGCATGACGAGCCTCTACTGATTGTTGACATGGACGGCACGCTGTTCTTCATGGACGAGCCGATTGCGCTCGCCTCCAGCGAGATTCTGGGCACAAGGATGAGCATAGAGGAAACGCGCGGGCTCCCTAGCCCGGTAAAGCGCAGTATATACGACCTCTCCATATCAAAATATGCCTCAAGCAGCATACCAAACGTACAGATGATAAACCTGCTCAGGGAGAAAAGCGCTGCTTCCTACATAGTGATACTGACCGCCAGGACGGAGAGCAGATACGCGGATTCGAGGGAAGTTCTCGAGAAGACCGCGATACCGTTCGACAGGCTCATATGCCGCGGCGAGAAGGACGCCGAAACGCACGACGAGGAATGGAAAAGCGCAGAAATCGGGGCTCTCCTGCCTGACTACCCCGCAGTCGAGCTCTACGAAGACAAGCTCGAAAACATAGAATATATCTCGCAGCGGCTGAATTCAGAAAAACTTAGGTCGTTCCACGTGAAGCCCGGGTCCGTATCGGAGGTTCACACGTCCAGCACTACGCTGGCCCTGTAGCCCCTGCTGGTTTTGGACACCTTGAGGTCGTACCTGGAGACGCCCTTCACCTCGAGCTTCGAGTACTTCAGCTCCCTGCTCCTCCCCCAGAGCGTCGCCGAGGCGTCGAGGCCGTTTCCCTTCTTTTTCACAGCTATCCCGCGTATCCTGTACACGAAGAGCTGCTCCGCGTCCGCAGCCGACAGCGCATCCTGGAGCACGTACCACAGCAGCGTGCCGATGTCTGGGGCCGCGTCCCTTATCTTTATGCTGCGCGACGGCTCCCTGCTCCTGCCCAGCCTTCCTATGTAGGCGTTGGTCTCGAACATGGCGAGCAGCGAGTTCCTGAAGAGCTCCTCCGGAGTGCTGCCCCTTGCGATGAACTCCACGTCGGCCGTGTGCTCAACGTACCTGTAGCCCTTCGTAGCCATGCCGTCCCCCTATCGCCAGACTTGAATCGCAAACTGCCTATTTATACGTTGCTGGAGATATATACGCGTCCGATGAAGAAAAGAGTAACTACTGATTGGTGATGAAGCCCATTTCGGCTGAGGACATAAAGGTGTGATGCATGGATGAGAGGCAGGCGAAGCTGCTCGGCGTGCTCGTGCTCGTTGCGTCGTTCGTCGTCTTCGCGTTCAACTCTATGAGGGTCACGCAGTTCGGCATACTGGACAACGACCCGTCGACGTACATAATAGTAGTAATGCTGATGCTCCCCCTCGCCATCCTATTCTCGATGAGGGAGAGGCTAGTCCTGGAATCCAGGCCAAGGAACGTGCTCCTCGGCGCCGCGATGCTCGCCATATACGTAGTAATGGTGTCAGTGCTCAGGGGCTCGCTCTCGTTCGTCTTCCAGTCGTATCGCATCGACGCGTTCCTGTTCCCTGTCGTGCTCGCGTCGCTCATAGTCACGCTGTTCGGCGTGAAGGGCCTCAGGAGCATGCGCTTCGTGATTATCTACTCGGTATTCGCGTCGTCCCTGCTGCTCCTGCCCATAATAGCGCTGAACCCCGGCTTCACGTCGGCCAACGCGTACTTCATATTCTACCTGCTGAAGGCAGTCGGCGTGCCCGTAGTCAAGCAGGGCCTGGTGATATCATCAGCCGGAGGCGCATCGCGCATATCGATAGCTGCCACATGTGCCGACATCGGCGCGTTCATAGCCATCGTCATGTTCCTGCTGCCCGTCGCGTACCTCTACTATGGCAGGCTGAAGGCCAAGGCCCTGTGGCTCCTCTCAGGGATAGGCCTGATGCTGGCGCTCAACGTGCTGCGCATGTTCACCATATCGCTGCAGTGGGCCTACTACGGCATAAACACCGCGGTGGCGACGCTGCACACGTTCGTGGGCCAGGTGCTCTTCGACATAGCGATAGTGGTGATGGTGCTGGTCGCCGGGAAGTACGGCCTGCGCGTGCCGTCGGTACGCAAGGCGGGAACCGCGGCGCGCATGCGCCCGGCAAGGCGGCGGCTCGGCAGTCCGCCCATGGCTTATGCGGTGCCGATAATCGCCGCCCTCGCGTTCGGCATCTTCGGCTACCTGTTCACTGTACCGTACTCTACGGCGCTGTACGCCAATCCGATAAACTTCACCTCGACATCGCTGCCGAGCAACTCGAGCCTGCAGGCCTCGCTGACCACGAGCCTTGAGTACGCGCACACCGACATACTTTACCTGGGCACGCTCTACGGCAGCATGGTATTCTCGCTGCAGAACGTCACGGTAAACGGTTCCGCGGCAAAGAACCCAGCCAGGGTGTTCGTGCTCGCGGGCGCAGCCACGAAGCCGACCAACGCGGCGCTTCTTAGCAAAGTCTCGCGACTCTCGGCCAGGCACGTGACCATACTGGACAACGGAGTAGCAGTGACCAGCGCGGCCGCGGTGTCAAACGGCACCAGGTTCTACACCAGCTACTTCTCCGCGCTGTCATACATGGACGGCAACTACGTAACGACGTACTTCGAGTTCCTGGCGCAGCAGAACGGCACAACGCTCTGCCACGCTCATACGAGCGCCCAGGGGGACATGCAGTCATACATCTACAACCTCTTCGGCGGCGGAGCGGGGAACGACACGCTCATATGCTCGGCGTATGCGGTCGCCTCCTCATTCAGGTGATGCGTTGCAATTCGGCTACGACGGCGGCTGCATGGTCTACAGGTACAAGGGCGGCGAGCGCCAGTTCCTCTTCCTTACCAAGGAGCCGAGGGGCCGCCTCGACCTGCCGAAGGGGCACATAGAGAAGGGCGAGAGCGTAGAGGCGGCAGCCATCAGGGAGACGAAAGAAGAGACGGGCCTTGACGTAAAGCTCGACAGGTTCTTCAGGTTCACCGTGGCGTTCTACTTCATGGCCGAGGGAGAGAAGATAAGGAACAGCGTCAGGTACTTCCTCTCGCAGGTGAGCCCTGACGCGCAGGTCAGGGTATCGCACGAGCACACGGGCTTCGTGTGGCTCACCTACGACGAGGCGATGAAGAGGTGGAAGTTCAAGAAGGACCTGATCCGCGAGACGAACTCCTACATCGACAGGCTCGAGGCCATGGAGAAGCTCAACGACGAGTACTCGAGGCTGCCAGCGAAGGGTGCGTGGGATCTGAGCCCGGCGTTCGTTCCGGGAGAGGGACCGCTCAACGCCAGGGTCATGCTCATTGGGCAGGCCCCAGGCGCAGAAGAAGACGTGCAGCGCCGGCCATTCGTCGGCAGGAGCGGAGTGCTCCTCTCGCACCTGCTGAGGCTCGCGGGCCTTCGCCGCGACAGCATCTACATAACCAGCGTCGTGCAGTTCTTCCCGCCCAAGAACCGGATGCCCAGCCCGGAGGAGGTGCGCGCCTGCAGGCCCTACCTAACCAGGCAGATCGAGCTGATAAAGCCCGAGCTGATAGTGCTCCTGGGAGCGCTGTCATCGAAGGAGCTTGCAGGGGTGGAGAACATAATGCAGGAGCACGGCAAGATCGTAGAGAAGGGCAACAGGTACTTCGTCACTATACACCCTGCAGCGGCCGTCAGGCTCCAGAAGAACGTGCCCCTGATAGAGCACGACTTCAGGAAGCTGAAAGGCCTGCTGCCGCCTCCAGAGCTGAAGCAAGGGCACGGAAAAAGGCACGTAAGGGCCGGAAAGTGCTGATTCCTTCGCTTTTACGGGCCGGGCATGCAGGCTACGGCTCTGCACGCTAGTTCTGATAGTATTGGCTCTATTTCAACGCGCCCATTCAGTTGGCTGACTTCTCAAAAGCTTAATAAGATGGTCCGCGATCTCGTCTTCTAAACCCCGCCATGATTTGGGCACGTCATCTTACGCCATCCACTATCTGCATCGCCCGTTCGACGACCTTCCTCTCGTTCTCGTCCCTGCTGCCACCTGGCAGCACTGGCTTGAATGAATGGTCCGCGTTGGGTATTACGTCTATCTTGTACTTTGACAGTATTGGGGGCGCCTTTTTCACGTCCCATACCGGGTCGGAATCGCCTATTATGAACTCTATCGGCAGGGTTCTGTCTTCCATATGGGTGTGGGTTAGCTCCCACCTAACCTCCTCCGGTTTGTCCGGCCTGTGCAGCGGATAGCCCATGGCTATTACCTGCTTTATCCCGAGGCCGCCCCTGCTTGCAAGTACTGTGGATATGTAGCCTCCATACGACTTCCCTATGAGCACAATGTTCTTCGCACCCATGTACTCAACGCACCTCCTCAGTTCCGCCTCGCTTTTCGAGAGGTTAGAGGCGTCTATGCTGCTGCTTCCTTTGGATAGGTCAGGCCCATTCGCGAACGAGAAGTTGAACCTCAGCACAGAGTACTCGTCCCCGAACGCGTCGAAGAGTTTCTGTATAAGGCTGTGGTTCATGTTGTTGTTGCCGCCGTGCGCCAGGACTATGTTCAGCCTAGAGCCTTCCTTCTTCGATACGTCGATGTCTATGCCGTAGCCCTCCATCGGTATTTTGTCTATCATTCCACCACCGCTTTATCATACTCCGTACGTCATAGGCCTTCGAAAGGAAAGAATAAAGACGGCAGCCTGCGCGCCCCTATTCCATACCTTGCATGACCCACTTCCCGAACTTCTCGTAATGATCGCCGCTTCTGAAGTCGTCCAGGAACTTCTGCCACTCGTTTTCATCCATTTCTGCAAGAGTCTTATCAAAGGTTCCTGGTACAAATATACCTGAGACTTTCCAGCCGCGAGTCTCAGAGCCGCGCTCTGTATCTGCAATTGAACCCTTGTAGACGCATGTGAAAGACCGGATTAAGTCTTTTTGAGGGTCGCAGTACACGAGCACGCTCTTAACAAATGCCTGCCTGATGTCGTTGTCGTCCAGCATCTTAATGAGCCTGCCAGCCCCGACAGCGTCAAGGACAGGCTCCAACAGCGCGCCGGGGAAGCCGTTCAATTGGTCTATATAGAGGCCCGAGTCCTCCACGATGAACGGAGACTTAAGCGTACTTTTCAGCTGCTCGGTCTTATAGAGGGCGACCTCCTCCACATCAATGGTCTGCGGTCCAAGCGTCTCAGCCACGACTTGCTCCACTACTACACCGTACCTACCTAACCTCTCGTTCGCGAGGCCTACCTTCGCGGCATTGGACGTCACAAAAAATATCTTCATGGTGTCACCTGTCCGAACTTCGCTCTTAGCAGGCCGGGCATGCGACTAGGCCTTCAACCCTGCCAGTCAGCCCAGCCTTGCAATCGCGTCTGCGTCGACGCAGTCTGGAAACGCCTTCATGACGCCCCTCCAAATCATGGAACGGTCGACATTGGAGATGTACTCCTCGACTGTGGCGCGCACCTGTCTGGAGATCTCCTTTGAGTAGTTTCTGCGCAGCGAGTTCTCGTAGGCGTACTGCAGGTCAGCTTTGTCCGCCATGCCCATCCTCTCAGCGAGGAAGCCCTTCGGCACCGAATACTCAAGCAGCAGCTCCTCCACCTCGCTGGCCTTCCTGTTGTTCATGAAGACGCCCGCGGAGCGCATGAGACCATGCAGGATCTCGTGCGTAAGTATGCTTATCCAGGCCCCGGGCTCTTCATCGGAGCCTGTGGCGAACGCTATGAGCACGTCGTCTCCAGCGCTGTCCATCATGAAGGCGGCAGTGTGGCTGCCGCGCCTGCCCAGGACGATTGTGGCGCTCTTCGGCATCCCGAAGCCGTATACGTCCTTTATGGAGGACGCGATTGCGCCATCGTATTTGGCGAAATCGGCCGTCAGCCTGTCCCTCACCTGCCCGAGGAATCCGGTGTCATCCGCCGCGGTGTCCAGTCCGTCGAGCAACGCCGCGAGCTCTGCGTCGCAGCTGCCTGCAACGATCTCACGGAAGAGGGTGCCATATGGCACATGCCGTTTCTCCAGGTACCTGCGTATGCCTGCGAGCGCGGCGAAAGTGCTGCCGAACATCTCCGAGTACTGAAGCATGGCCTCGGGCACGCGCAGGTACTCCAGCGCCTCGTAGGCACGCAGCAGCGCCCTTGGCCTCTCTCCCAGCTCGAATCTGAGGTCCATGTTTACAACCTGCCAGGGAATTTCTATAATACCTTCTGGCTTCTGGATCAGCCAATGGCTTTGGAATGGGTCACGGCCACTTCACCCTTCCTGATGCCCTGGTTGATTGCGCTACACTGGCTTCCCACCACGCCCTCCTTATCTAGCCTGAGAAAACGCTTTTTCGAGCGCTCCCAGATATCCTTCCACGATTCGCTATACAGATTGCCAAGGGAAACGGTGCGCACTGTTAGGCATGGTGTCACATCGCCATTTGTGAAGACTCCTGCGCGCACCAGGCCTGCCGTGCATGTCTTGAAACCATATCTGTCCAGGGCTGGACGTCTGCTCTGATCGCCTTCGAAGCAATTGGCCACTATGCCGCTCAGGGTCACGTCGCTCCTCCCGGTCTCCTCGATCTGGGTGAGCGTGTCCGAGCGTATCGTAACGGCGTCCCCTCCTCTAATCTTGGCCCTCCAGTACTCTTCCCCCATGTGAAGGGTGGGTTGCAGCGTCTCTAGATTTATGTGGTTCATGGAATGGTACTCGGAGAGCAGGCGGTTGACAGTGTTGTGCACGTCACTTTTATTATGGGTTGTCAGTACTATTCCCACGGAAAAGCGTATGGACAGACGCTCGAGCCTGTCAAGGCTCTCCATCACCTTGGCCCCCATGCCCCTCGTGATGTTGTCCACGCTAGGGTCGGTGCTGTCCAGCGAGATTTGGAGGGACATCCTGCCGTCGTCGACCATGCGCTTCAGTCTGGCTATCTTGTCTTCCGGCAGGGCGCTCAGCAGCGTGCCGTTGGTGCTGACGCCTATCGTCTTGCCGAAGATACTGCTGGCAGCTTCCGCTACGTCGAGGAAGTCCCTGCGCAGGAATGGCTCTCCCCCCACCAGGACAACCTCGAACGGGTCGGCCTCGGCTTTTGTCTTCTCGAAGATGAGCACCAGCCTCTCCAACGGCGGTGTCTCGTTGGTGAACGGCATCGCATAGCAGTAGCTGCACCTCAGATTGCAGCTGCTGGTAACCTCGAACTCCACCCTGAAGGGGAAGCCTGGCAGCACCATACCTTCCATGCTCCTCAACCCAGCGCAGCGAGCACCTCCGGACTTTCAGTTGCTAGCTCTGTCACCGGCTTGCCCATAATGCCCCTTAGCAGTTCCAGCGTCTCGCTAGGCGCGTAGAAAATCTTCCCAGTGACAAGGTTCTGGACGAAGCCGTACTCATCGTTGTCCCTCCGCAAGCGTATCAAATCAGCCAAAGGCCTTTTGCCGAGCTGGCGGGGCGGCGCAAGGGTGCCAGAGTTTTCCCAATTGTCGTGCTTCAGGTTCGTTGCATCTGTTCCGGTTTTTCCTTTACCTAACTTTAGGCTCGAATTGGACCAGTAATTGTTCCATGGTGGGGGCTCATGTGCATTGTCCCAGTTGTTGGTCCACCAATTGTCCCAGTCGTCGTCCTGAAAGAGTTTCGCCTCTCCGTCAGTTTTCTGGGATTTCCGGTTCGAGAACTCCTGGTCCGCGCTCATTGCATATAAGACCAGAACAGGTTTTCCAACAGTTTCCTTATGTCCGGCTAAAGGCAGCAAACGCTGCTCTACACTTCCCACAGATTTTCTCTTCTCCACTCCATCACCTATAACAGCATCATTGCTTCAGCTTCTTGAGTCTCTCGTACGCCTCTGTGTACCTTGTGGCCTTCTCGGTGAAGTACTTGGCGTAACTCTCGAGTTCCTCCGCCCTAACGCGCACCGATGTGTTTGGGCCGTCCTGAACAACAACGTAGTTGCCTTCTGCCGGCCCGCTGAGCTCATCGTAGAGCGCCTCCTCCTTGAAGTGCTTCAAATACCAGAATCGCAGCCCGTTCATTGCTTCACCTCTTGTAATTGAGATAGCTGACGAGGGTGCCGTACCTGTTGTCCACGTTCGCCTTGATGTACCTCGCCACCTCTTCAGGCCCCTTCTCGCCGTCGAACCTCGCCTTTACCATGAAGCCCGCGTCGCCCTCGGTCACGTAGACCTCGAGGACGTCGTTCAGGCCAAGGAGGTCTGCCGCGCAGCGGCTGATGTCGACGCCGTCGTTCGGCCGCAGGATTAAGAAGTTGTGGAAGGTCTTGCCGTTGCGCTTTGCCATCCACAACTCCTCAGACCGTTTACCGCGCCTTGCAGCGCTGCCGCTATTCGTTGCTTCGTCCATTCGTCCACCCCTGTATTAACGTCAGTCCGCGTAGACTATGTGATATATGCCTGGCGCGACCTCTACCATCTTGATCGGCCGGCTGTCATTGTCAACCGCAGATTTCCTCGTCCTCCTTATCCCGAACATCGTTCCACCATGCTAATAATCATGATTGGGGAGAATGGGTGGAGGCATTAGGAAAAACAAGACTCGGTTGGGT
>VFSW01005317.1_pt1 | contig 19065 bp, 29 predicted proteins | sample 5358111 | NCBI WGS metagenome assembly VFSW01 (sample SAMN11554181, study PRJNA540505) | mine drainage metagenome | isolation source: sediment from site ElyBrook_90M | place: USA: Ely Copper Mine, Vershire, VT | collected 2017 | reverse complement strand
CCGTTGCGGTTGCCTCGTTATCGCCAACGTCAACTCCGCCAAATGCCCCAACGTCCACGGCTCGTCCGGCGTAGTGCGGGTCCTCGTTCGGACCGCTTGTCGGGCCTTCGTGTATTCCGTGCATGACTGACGTAACGAGCGGGTCATACGGTGCTACGGCCTGGAAAGCGCGTTGCATTGCGGGAATCGTGTGCGGCATATCGTCCTGCGTTTGCTGAGTTTTATACGATATTCCAGAAGATGACGGAACGAATCCAGCGGAAGAAGAGGCCGGAACAAACCCGTGCGCGCTTGGCTGGCTAGGAGTAAACCCGCTAGGTGTACTCTCGGGAGCAGCCAATCGTTGCTGAAGCATCTCTAGATTTTGCTGAAGCGTCGCCGCTCTTTCTGGGTTAGTATTCCTTGAGAGCGCGTTCCCGATTTGGGTCATCGCTGCGCGTAGAGCTTTCTGCCGTGCCGCTTCACGAGCATCCGGCTTGCCATACACCGAAGCGCCAAGGGGATACGCAAGAAGCGACCACGGGTCTTGCATGGCTCCTTGCACCCTTGACCACGGAGCAATAGCCTGCATGCCGAGCTTCTCTGGAATAGCTGGCAGCGCCGATTGGCCAGGCTGCAACGTCCACGGATTCCACGGAGGAGCATTACCAGTGGCTAACTGCATCCCGCCGGTAACCGCTTGCACGAATGGATTTTCATGATACGAAAAGTAGTTTACCGGCGCGGAAACATCCTCGCGAAGGTTCGCTGTCCGGTCGCTTGAGCCGGGCGCTGCCAGGTCGAATGGAATACGCGCAACGTCGGCGAGCATCCCCGTAACGCGCTGTGGAATAGGAAGCGTGCCAAGACGCCACTCCCCGTTAGGCTCTCTCCCTAGCGTAGCCTGGAATGGTTTTGAGGGGTCGTCGTACCCTTGAATCTGGTTAGCCGTCATTGTGGCTCCGACAGGAGCGGTCCACCAACGCGGGTCGATAAGCCCCTTCTTCGCCCAGAATGGGATGACCGTTTTCATCCACGGAACAAAATAGAACAGGCTATTAAGCGTTGCGGAGTTTACGTCATCGTATCTTCCCATCGCTTGCCGAACGCGAAGCGCGGCCTCTCCACCGCTCATTCCTTCGCGCGTGAACTTATCATAAAGACTAAGCTCATATCCACGCTGAACATCCCCAAATACCCAATCATTAAGACGCTGCCTAAAATCGCTTGCGTGCAAATACCCTCGGACGAGCGGCTGCGGAACGTGCGTTCTTGCCGAGATGATTCCGGCGCGTTCTCCCATCTCAGTCGTGGCGTGTGCTCCTTCTCGCCCAAATAATCCCATCGCGCTCATTTGGGATAAGGCCCCGTCGCGGGCTGCGGCCTCTTCCAGCCCAGCACGAGGAACGTACTTTCCAGCAATGATGCGAGCCACCTCAAGCGGAGAACCGCCCTCTGCCATAAAGTGCATCCCAAGGTTGTTGATGGCGTGGACAGTCGGGAACAGGATAATCGAACTACGCATGAGCCGATTGAGAACTTGGTAACTTCTCCATATTGCACGAGCAGCACCGGGGTTTGGTTGCCAGGGCTTCTGCTGGAAGAAGTTTCCAAATGAATCATCCAGCATCATGTCACGGGCCGTAGGAGAACCGATTTGAAGTTTTGATTCAAGGCTGTACCCAGGTATCGCTTGCACGGAGCGTTCCCGGATACCCGATGCAACACTCTCGAATAGCTGCCTCCGGTATGTACTAACCGCCTTGGCATACGCCTGAGCCGTTCGAGACTCGGCGGATACGCGAACAACGCGAGCGGTAAGGTCTGCTACGCGCTGGGACTGTTTCGTGCCGATTCCCGCTGCGCGAGCAGCCTCTTCTTGGCTTGCCCTGAATTGCGCAATGCGCGACGGACTTAGAGCCTGCCGACGAGCTTCGTTCGCGGCTCTAGCAGCAGCAGCCGCATCCTCGGATGTCTTTGCCGTAATAGATGCTGGGCTGGTGGCTTGCGCTGCCTGCCGCTCAAGCTCCACGCCCGCGCGTTTTTCAAGTAACTGCCCTGCACGTTGCGTTAGCCTCCCAGTCAGTTTCCCGGCTTTCATGGCTTCCCGTAGCCGTGCCGTTACTGGAGCAGAACTCTTTTGCACGAGCGCGCGTGTCCCAAGACGGGATGGGTCTATCCCCTCCTCTTGTGCTATGCGTAACACATTCGGGTTTTGAAGCGCCTTGGCTTGAGCTTTAGCCTTAACGATCCGCTCGATGTAGTTCTCTCTCGCAATTCTTCCAGCTTCGCCCTGCCCGAACACAAGCTGGTCACCAGACCGCTGCTGCAAGGCGTAGTTCGCTGGCATCCGGGCGTAAAGCGGTTGCTCTCCTTGCCCAACAATATTCGCTGTTCGCACGGCTCCCGTTGCCGGGTCGATACTCGGCAAATGCTCCAAGTCCCGTTTGACCTGCTCATTTGCTATTGCTCGAACAGTCGAACCATAATGTTGCTCAAGCTGATAGATTGGGTCGTACTCGGGATGGAGCGCCTGCTCTACGGTCGGGTTGAGAATAGTTGGAATAACCTTCTGGCGAGATTTGGAAACCGTCGAAGCGTAACGGCTACGAGCACCTATTCGCTGCCCTACATTCTGGGCAGTCCGTTCGCTTGTAGCTGAGGCGGCTTCCTCTGGGTTGAGAACGGCTCTGCCATACACGGGAGAATCTTCCCCGAACTGCCGCATCGGCCAGAACAACCCGGTATTGTATTGTTCACCCTGGCTTACGCGTCTAATGCCAAGTTGATTCTGTTCCACATCGCGCTGCAACATCCATTGACGAACTTGCCGTGCTCGCGCCTCAAGCGACAACCCTCTCGGTTCTGGAACGGCTGGGTTACGAACGGCAATATGCGCTCCTGTTTCCATGTCAAGATACGACAACTTTTGCAACTCTCGCTTCTGCGCTAGAGTAAGCCCCTGCCCAACTTCACGAATGAAATCAACTGCTCGCCCTGCTTGATACTCGGGATACATATGCGCTGCCAGAGCCGCCGTAGCAAATGGCAGCCCTCCACGTTGCGGTAATCCCGCATTGAAGTATCGGTCGGTGAGGGCTCTAAGCGCATCCGCTCCGCCAGGAATCCTGGAAATGATAGCTCGTCCGGCTCGCATTAACCCCGCCTGAGCAGCATGGGTCACCGTTCCTGCAACGTGACTTCCCGTCATCGCTGCGTAATCAAGTTCCGGCGATAGGGTTCGAGCGTACCTTATCCCGGCTCTCGCGGCGCGTCCCCCTAGCCCAAGTAGTTCGCCTCCGGCGTATGTTCCTGGATTGAACCATTCTGCCAGAAAGTCCATCGCCCCAGCATCATATGGGTGGTCAAGGAAATGCTGCGCCTGCTGACGTTCAAGCGGAGTAGATGTTGGGTCATGTAGCGTTCGCTCCAAACTCCCACGGCGAAAAGCTATGTCGTAGTTTGCAACTCGCTGCGGGCCACCTTGCTGTAAATCGGTTAGGAACTGCGCTCCATGAGGACCAGCGTTGCGCGCAAGCCAGTTCCATACAGGTCCCGATTGGCGTAACGCGGCAAGCTGCTGCGTTGTCCGAGGAGTAGGATGCTGCCCGCGCAAGCTCCCCAAGATGTCCGACCCAACACTTTCTATCCCGGCAAGAGGAACGTCGAACATCGCTAGCCCTTGGCGAAGTGGGCTCGGCCTTGGAGGTTGGTGCCCAGTCGTCTGCGGTTCTTCCCACGGAGTCCTGGCTCTCTGACGCGGCAGGGGATGATCAGAACTTCCAGGTGGACCATGTTCCGCTAAAGGATTTAGCTCCTGTAGAAGATTCTGATTAGGCGTAAATCCTTTAGGTGTGAACCCGCCTGCGGGAATAAACGGCATTAGTGTATCTCATGGCCGGATTCGTCCCACGCTTTACCCGTTGAGCTTTCGTACCAAGCCCTTCCAGGCTTCCCGTTTATCATCCCGCTCGTTAATGTCGCATCGGGTGGAACGCCAGCCGGACGACCGCCTGTCGGCGCAGCCGGTGGCGGAGGAGGGGCAGAAACAACCGGGGCCTGACTCTGAGGCGAAGGCTCCTGCGCCGGAGGTAGTGGAGCCAGACTTGGTTGCGGCCCCCCGGTCGTTAGGGCGTTACGTTGATTCGCTGATTGCTGCTGGTACTGCACGATAAGCTGTTGGGCCTCAAGTCGCATCTGTTCTTCGGTAAGGCCATACCGTTGACGGTCTGCCGCAACCTGTCGAGAGATTGCGGCCCTAGCCTGCGCGCTATAGACCGTTCGTTCCATCTCCGCACTAAGACGTGCGGCATCCTCTTGCGCCTTGAATCTCTGCTCGCCGGTAAGACGGGCGAATTCCTGGTCGCCTCGCATCTGAATTCCCTGCAAGTACACTTGGTCCCGATTCCCATAGTACGTCGCCTGGCCGAAATGATATTCGCCCATAGCGGCAGCGTTAGCAAGATTCGTAAAGTGCTGCGATGCCGCTTGATTCTGAGGACCCGGAAGAGCGGCATAGTGCGCTGCGACCTGGAGATAGTGATTAAATAAATCCTGCGACGACGGCTGCCTTGCTCCCGGAGCGTTCCACGGAACGCGAGAGAGGGAAGCCGGCAAAGGCGAAGCCGGAATAGGCTGCCCCGTCTGCAGATTGTATCCCGCCTGATTGGCGGCAATCTGGTCCATGCGCTGCTGCTCGCCTGACTGGTACGCTTGCTGCGCGGCGGTGTATCGCTGTTGCGCTCCGGCACCGAGTCCTTGCGCTAGACCTGCGCCCATCATCGCTCCGCCTGCTCCCGGCGACAAAGCCCCAAGAAGGGCAGCGCCGATTTCCAGCCACTTGTTCGGCGGCTGGTACTGCGGAGGTTGCGGATTGGGCACAGGGGGGGCTGGCGGATTTCCAGTCTGCGCTGCGTCAACGAGTTGCGTGCCGACTCTGCGCCGCACGTTCGTTCGCCGATTGTCCGCCTGCCGAACCGGGTTGGGCGGCTTACGCGGAATGGTTGGCGGCACGGGGAGCTGCATCGGAACCCCGGCGTTCGATGACGGTGGCAGAAGTTGGCCGCCGAGGCTTGGTTGCGGGGGCGGAAGATTCGGCAGCGGCATGGGGCCCTGTTGCGGAGGGCGTCCCATTGGGTCCTGAATGGCAGTCGGAGCCGGTGGCGTCAGGGACGCATTGAGTTGCACCCCGGCATTGCCCTGGCCGATAAGGCTCTGAAGAAAATCCCCGAGCGGTCCGCTACTCATTAGCCGAACGCCATCATGGCAGCCTGCATCGCTTGCTGCTGCGCCTGCTGCTGCGCTGAGAGTTGCTGACCGTAGACGTTCCCGTAGAGCCCCGTGGCGGAGTTCATGCCGCTCGTCATCGCGTTCGTGACCCCAGTGTTCGGCCCGAACGAGTTGAGATATGACGAGAGAAGTGAGTTCTGCTGGCCCGTGCCTGCCCCGAACAGCTCGTTCAAGTAGTTGTTGTACTGGTTCCCGTACTGCCCTAAAGCGTTGTTGTAGTATCCCACGTTCTGATTCGTGGCGTTATTGGCTTGCCCGGCGTTGTAGATATTCGCTTGCTGTTGATTCGCGGCGTTCCCCGTCAAATCGTTCTGCTGGTAGCCAAAGGCTTGCGACACCATCGGCGCGAGTTGGCCTGCAAGATTGGCCTGCTGCTGCCCTTGGAGGTTACCCATGAGATACGACCCCGTGCCGGAGTTCTGCACGCCCCGTGCCGCCATGTCCGATTGGAGTTGCTGGTCCTGCTGCTGGTTGTACGGCTGGAGGCTCTGCTGGAGCATCTGAGCGTATTGGTTGTAATACGCTTGGGCCGAGTTCGGGTCGATGGTTGCCGACGAGGCATAGGTTGGGTTGACCTGTCCGAGTTGGCCGAAGGCGCTCAGAGGGAGTGGCGCGAGGCTCTGGACCTGTCCGGGCGTAACGCCGAGATTGGAGTTGGTGGTGCTCAAGTTGGAACCATCAGTCGGTGCCTGAGTGGGGCCTGGAAGTGACGACACGGTTCCTTGAGGGGAAGGGGTCGTATTGGACCAGACATTCGTTGTCTGCAACGGAGCGTGCGGAGTAGTTGCAGCGGTCATGTATCCCGGGCCGGTGGGGGTATTCGTTTGGACGAGTCCGTTAGAGCCAAAAGCACTTCCGCCGGATGCCGATGACGGCCCAGAGTTGAGGATGCTCATGCGCGGGCCGCCGCCTTGGAGCAGCGGAGTTCCAAGTCCGCCCACTAGAGGGGTATCCCGTTCGAGCCGAACGAGCCGTGAAACGGATTACCATATCCGGTCTGCGGGCCACCGGAAAGCACGCCTGGAGGCTTTGGCGCGACAGGCGGAGCCGAACCACCTATAGGCGTCGGCGTCGGCACAGGGCCGGTAGTCGGGACGGTTGGGATGGGACCGCCGCTCATGGTATTTGGGCTCATCGAGGGAGCGTTCTGCGCCACAATGTTCGGGCCGAGAAAGGGATTGGATGTGCCGGTTCCGCTTGCCGGTGCTCCCGAAGAAATACTGTTGAGGTAGTTGCCGCCAGGCGTGTTGGCTGTCGGCCCAAAGCTCACCATGTTCGTTGGGTCCATTTTCGTTGGGCTGCCCATCGCCCCGCCGGCTGAGAAGTAGGGATTTGGCCCAAGCCCGGAAATTGCCCCGCGCAGCTTGGTCTGCTGGTTGTTGACGTACTTCTCCATCTGGGCGATATCCTGGGATGAAATCCCCTGGGAGCCCTTAGCGGCTGCCGTCGCTTGTTTGCTCGGCGAAGAGAACATTGTGCCCATTATACCGTTGCTTCCCGTGAAACAATTGCCGCCGGAATGTCCTTGGCGTACACGTTGGCAACGTGCTCATACCCTCGATTCTCCAGCACAGCGCAATGCTTGGGGTTGTCCAAGCGTGCGATGCCGCCGAGAGGCATTGACGCTAACCCCTGCTCGGCGGCTATCTTAGCCACCGTCTTTTCAAGCCACTTCCCGATTGCTGCCAAAGCCAGCCTTCCAGCACGGTCCTTGCGGCACCAAAGTTCGTCCGTTACCATTCCATAGCCGGTTTCTCTGAGCGTTCCCCACGCCAGCACGTCGCTGTTTTCCCTGACCACGACCCCATGGGCTCCAGGCGTGATAACCACCGGCCCAGAGTTCCACTCCTGCGCGAGCGCAACCAAGTAGGGCGCATCTTCGGGCAAGAGCGGCGAGACAGTCACAACTTTTCCTATATCACCAAGAGGAGGGTATTTACAAGCGACGCAAAGAGGTGTATAGGAACAGGTAAGCGTTGGCGCGGCGGTTGTCTCTCAAGGGCCTGCCGCCCGCGCTGTAACTTGAGAGGACACAACCATCCACAGGGTTCGCGTAATAACCGGCAGGGCCGCTCCAGTAGGGGCGCTCTCTAGTTCTCGCGGATTTTGGCCGCGTCCAGATACACGAGCGAAACGCCTTGAGAAGCTCGGGTTCGAGACATACGACGCCTACCTCGCTTCGTCCATTTGGCAAGAAGGGCGCAAGCGCCACTTGGCATGGCTCGATAAGTGCGAACGCAAGGCTGTCTGCCTCTCATGCCATACGAGGAAGAACCTGGACTTCCACCACCTGACCTATGAGCGATTAGGCCAAGAACTAGGAAGCGACCTTATCCTGCTCTGCCGAGACTGCCATGATGAGTTCCATGCATGGTGGCGGACCAATGGGTACAAGGGAACGCTCCAAGCAGCAAGCGACGAGTTCATTGCAACCGTCCAAACGCGCTGGAGAGAACGGCGCATATGCCGTTGCGATTGTGGCGAAGCATGGCATTATAAAGGCCGCACCCGTAGCCTAAAGAAGCCAAAAAGGACTAAGATAACCGCGTAACGCTTCTGGCCCTGCCCGACCGCACGAGGCAGAGAAAACCTGCGGACCATCGACCCAGGCGCCAGCCTGCTCATAGCGGTGCATTGCCCGACTCTCTACACCTCGAAAGGCTGTCCTTGCTTCCCACCCAGTTAAAGCAAGCGGGGTGAACAAGTGACAATACCTGGGGCAACGATTTTCTGCGGAAGCAGAGTCGAGGAGGGCTTGAGGACCGGGTTAAGAGTGCGCCGTAAACAATCTACGCCGAAGCGAAGCGAAGGCGTACCATGAAGATACAAGAAGGACCCTCCTCTATTTTCTGTAGTTTTTTTAGCGTCTACAAACCTAAAGGGTAAGTTCGATTTTCGCGTGGCGGTGGCAGCGGTGGCAGCGGGGTTGCCACCCCCAGCATAGCGCCTGAGCGTTCTTTAGGAGAACGCTCGGCGCTTGCGCGAGGGGACGCAACCCGATGTAACCCGCCACACTAACCACGCGCAAAACGCCTACAAATGGAGGTTGCGTCATACTGCGAGGCGTATGCGGTGGTTAAGGCTAGCAGGCGTACTGCTAAGAGCGGCGGCGGTAGACTGTGGTGGTTGAGGCGTATTGAGGGGATAGCTATGCCCTTTCGCTTGACGGTAACAGAGTAACGTTGCTAGGATAGGGGCATGATCACTCTATCACTAGCGCAACGTACTTGTGTGGATAGGGTACTTGACGACATTCGCGAGCACCCTCGGTATCGCGGCGGCTACACGCTTGACGCCGACGGATACTCCCATGCATGGGGCGCAGTTGATTGTGCCCGGTATGGTACTTGCTCCGGAACGCAAGATGACGTTCGGAAGCTTCGCACGGCGTTGCGCCGTTGCGGGTTAGACCTATCCTTCGACGCCTGCGACGCGCTGCTTTCGGAAGCATTGTGGAATGACGCAGAGGGCAAACCATGGTACTCTGTTCCCATGACCGAAGGGCGGATATATTCAAGCGCGGCGGAGTATGCTCGCGAGAAGCGCCGGCGGCGTATTGAACGCCTGCGGGCGGCGGCATTATGCATTGTATGCGGCCGCGTAGAGGTAATCGGGCGATCGACCTGCATTGCCTGCGGACGAGCTGCAAACGCTCGGGCAAAACGCCGCAAACAGGCTTTGGGGCATAGTGCTTGACGGTGCTCTTGCGTCGTGCTATCCTATTCTACAGGAGGACTAGGATATGGATAGATACAGAATCGAGCACCGCACCCAGCATTGGACCGCCTGCCTCACCTGGTCGACGGAACGCGCTCGCAAGTGGCTAGACGCCTTTGACGCGCGCATGTACGTCGACAAGGCGTTGCGCCGCGAAGACTTCCGCGTCGTGGATACCCAAACCGGCGAGGAGGTATCGGCCTAATGCAGGCAAGTAAGGCCCGAGCCCTCGCAGCTGGGCTCTGCGTCGACGGCTGCGGAAGGCCCCTACACGAGAACCACGTTCGCTGTGTCCGCTGCCTGAAGGCAACGGCTCGGCGAGCGCGTCAATACCGCAAACGAACCAAGGAGGACCGAAAGTGAATCATCCAATCGTAAGCAGGCAAGCGGCGTTAAAAAGAGTATCGCTGCCAATTGTTCGACCGCAGCGAAACCATCGTTTCCATCCGCTCCGGCCTCGTTGACCTACGAGCTTCTACGGCGTATACCACGCTCGACGGTGAGCAAATCATCCTGGGCCTGCTGCCCGAACAGGCCGAACGGCTCGCGGCGCAACTACGCCTCGCAGCCAAGCGCCTACGCAAAGGCAGCGCAATAGAGAAACTCGCAGCATGGGAGGACCAGAAAACATGAACACAACCAAAGACGCCCTCGCACGGGCAATTGCCTACCTCGGAGCGGTCGAGGTTGCACCCGACAAGTTCGCGGTAAAGACGCCCGGTGGCCGTTACCGCGTATTTTCGGCGACCAATCTACTCTTGCTCCCTCAGTCTCATGACACCGATTCGGGCAGCGGAGTTCCGTGGATGCGCGGCCCTTTGATGCCCCCCTTGTGGACGCCGGAGCGCAGATTCGCGTGGCGCTACCACGACGGCGAAACCGTGCCCTATATCGACGGATTCGATGACGATTCCGGTGCCCGCATCACCGCCGATCTGAACACCGGCAAGGAGGTTCCGGCCTGATGGATATTTTCGCCCTGTGCTTCTCGTGCTTCGCGCTCGGCTTTGCCATAGCGAATGCCATCTGGATTTGGAGGGAGAACACATGAAACGCCTCTTCATCGACTCCCTCGCCCTGCTCGTTCTCGCCCTTCTCTGGGTGGCGTTCGTCCTGACCTAATACTCTACCGGGGCAAGCTCGGAAAGCGTCTGGAACCTCTGTTCTAGGCGCTTTCTCCGTGTATGCCACTTGTGCTTGCCGGGATTGTTGCGGATGCGCCGTCGCGCTACGCCCGCTTTCATCGGCGGCGCTTGCGCGTGGCCAATCGCCGCAAGTCCGGCTGCCGTGAGAATCCAGCCGCTTTCCGGTCCCTTCCAGCGCATCGTGACGTATCCGCCTGCCTCGAGTTTACGCATGAGGCGCTGCGCGTTGCGCCGGTCACGCCGTATCGCTCGCGCAATGTCCTGTCCCGAACCCCATGCTCCGTATTGCTTTGCATAGCTAAAAGCAGCCTTGAGAGCTGCACGTCCTTGGTCCGTAAGCATCGACACCATTCTACCGAATTCCGGGCTAGTGCGGCAATTCCCAGGCGATTCTAGCCTCGCTAAGGCGTTTTCGGAAGGTCGCCTGGACCTAGACCCCAGGGCATTTGCCGAAACCTTGCCGCAGTAGTGTTGCCCGTCCTAGCCTCTAGGCTGCGTCCTAGACCACGGCCCTGCCTCTGATACTCGGAGGCGGGGCTTCGTGCATTCTAGGGGTCAAAGAACGCGATTCTGCTGAAGAGCCAGCGCGAACCGTCCGGTTGCCGAATAGTAGCGCGGTCGATACGTTCGACCTCAACGCTCGGTGCGGACACAGGCCAATAAATACGCTCACGCCGCCGTTCGCCCGGCTTTGCTCGAAAGTTTGGCTTATCTCCGGTCATGGCCTTTCCCCTAATGCTGCCAGCGTGGAGGCCCGGTCTTTTGCCAGGGAGAGAATGGCGTCGTAGGCTTCTCGGCGTCGAGCAACAGGGGCCGAAATGAACCTCTCACCAGCATCGTAGTCGAGATGACATGGTCGGCAAGCGAACGCGACGACCTCTGGCAAGTCCCGAGCCTTCCCGCAAAAGCGCCTAGGCCAGACATGGGCGCAATCCGCGCCACGACGATTGCACCGTACCCAAAACATTGAGCCAGGCCCCCAACAACATTCGGAAAGTCCGCGCCACTTGAGCATCTCGCACCGGCCACCGCTCCGTTTCTTCACGGCCTCGCGCTGCTTTTTCTGGGCATAGGCTACCGATGGCTTCGCCTTGCAAATGGGGCTGCGTTTCACGAGGATACCGAAATCCTCTCAAGCGCCGCGTGCCATGAGGCCCGGTCATGCCATTCCTTGCTCACGATATGACGCTTCCATTCCTCTCGCTCTTTCTCTCTACGCAGGGCGCGTAACTGAATCCAATACGGGTATTTATCCTCGTCGCAACTATAGCAACTAAACCTCCAGCGATTATCCACCGGCTTTGAATACGGAAAGCACTCTAAAACCTGAGCACGAGAACCGCAACGCTCGCAGGCCATGCGAGGGCGGCGTGGAGCTGCTAGTCTCGTGCCTGGGCCTTTCCCTTGGATATTGCGCGGCGGCCTGAGCCGACGAATCAAGCGTGCTTCTATCTTCGGCCACGTCACGATGCGCTGGTCGCAATACCGAACCTTGAGGCCCTCCCAGGTATGGCAATGCTGGCGCAACCGTTGCAAGACGTTCACGTTCATCCCGATATAGACAAGCTTCCCGCCGCGATACATGGCATAGACGCCGGGCCACGGTTTAACAGCCTCAATCTGAGCCGCAAACCAACCAAGACGTTTCACGTTATCGTATCCGCATACCCCAACAAATCCAAGGCTTCTTCATCCTCCCTGGAGTTTCCCGTATCTCCGGTATCATAGGTTCCGCTGGTATCCGAGTCAATGGGTATCAGGGAATCCACGCGCTCGCTTGCTAAGGCATAGCGCGACGGGCTGCCGCGTTTGCCCGTCCCCTCAACGACCGCAATCTCGCCGCCTCGTTTCATCGCGCCAAGGGCTGCAAAGGCGATGTTGCGGCGGCCTCCGGTAGCCTCGACAATCTCGGCGCTCGTCATTGAGTCGTTCTGCCCACCGAGGGCCTCGCGTATCTTCTCCCTTGCGGCCTCGACCTGCACGATGTACTTCGACCCGGCAACGCTCATGCGGCGGGTCGCGTCGTTCATCAAAACGACCGTTTCCTCCATGTCGTCCCCCACCCGTTGAATCGTGCGAATCGTTCGCATCCCGTCGCCCATTCGACTCATTAAAAGCAAGTTGTCCGCTGCTCCAGCAAGAGCGACTGACCCGAGAATCTCCCGGCCGTCCTGTCCGTCACTCTTGTTGTTGTGGTGCAGCCAGAGCTGCGAGAGGCCGTGCCTGCGAAGGTCTAGGAGCGGCTCGTTCGCAGCCGTTACCTCGGAATAGTCGTTGATATTCTTCACCCGCGTGAGGCGCTGCCAGGTGTCCACAACGAGCAGGACGGGCTGCACCCGCTGAATCTCCGCGTCGAGCCATGCCCAAGCGTCTTGTGGGGCCTTGTCGGCAAAGATATGCAGCCACCCGCGTTCCAGGCCGCCAATGGACCGGAACCGCTCTACGACATCCGCCTCGGCCTCCTCGAAGGCTAACCAAAGAACCTTCCCGCGAGATACCTCTCGGCCTAAGAATTGCCGCCCTGAGGCAACGCAGGCGGCCAGGTCGGCGCAAAACGTACTCTTGCCGGCCTTCATACGGGCCGAAGCGAGCAGAATACCGCCAACAGGCAAGAGCCCGTCAATCGTCCACTCGTGCCGGACCTCCGGCTTGTCAAATAGGTCGAAGATGTCCTGACTCTCGCCGGGCGAATGTGCGGACCGCTCCATCATCTCAACGAACGCCTCGGGGTCCGGCAAGACCACCGCTCTTTGCCGCCACGCAGCCCGCAGGCGCTCCTTTGTGAGGTCCTCGGTGGAATCTATCGGCACGGCGATGAGAGCCCCCTCATAGCCCGTGCGACGGGCCACTCTGGCGGCGTGCTCGACAAAGGCCGTCCCTACGTCATCCGTTCGCTGCAGAATCGCTACCTGCTCGCCACCGAGAGGCGGGGCCTTCCCATTCGCTATCCCCGCCGACAGCCCAAGTCTCCAGAGAGCCTTTTTTATGTCGTCGTTCTCAACGAGAAAGAATATCGGCTTGCTCATCTGGAGGAGCGGAGTCGGTGAACCGAGGTCACTTGAAAAGGGCCTCCAAGAAATAGGTAGTTATGCTAGCTTGTTAGATGGGTCCTGCTCCTCACCCGTTCCGCTATCCTGGGAGTCAAAGGCGGCGAGAATAACCTTCTCGATATCCAGGCGCGCTGCAACGTAACCGCGGCCCCACGCGCCTCCTTCGCCTGCACGACCACGATGCTCCAGCACCGCTTTAACTGCTCGCGCAAGACGGGGCCCGTAATCCATAAAGAAGTCGGTAGCAGCATCCGAAGCCGCCGCTAAGGCGTGTAGGGCGGGAATGCCGTCATCGCCCTGATAAGATGCGTTGGCTTGCTGAAGTTTTCTCACATGTAACTCCGCCTCGTCGCAGACCTTCAGCACGTCGTCGATCTCACTCACTTGTTCTCCTCATGGGGCGTTACGGCAACTAGTATCGGGATAAGTTTCCACTTCCACCGACGATAACGGCGCGCGTGTCGCTCGCAGTACGCAGTTTCGTCGCCATGCATTTTGTCTACACGCACTACTGCTTTCTGCCGACACAAGCCGAACGGAGCCTTCGCCGAGTACCCATCGCAAAGGCCAGCCGCATCGTGCGCCGATTGCGCCTCCAACTTGGCCGCAGCATATTTGCTCCGTTCCGTCGCCTTGCGTTCAATCTCGTCGATCTCAGCCTGGGGCCGTTCAAGCACGTTCTCTAGCAACTCGTCAAGGCACCATGCACATCGAAGCCAAGCCTTTTTTGAACCGAGCTTCGAAACGACAAACTTGGCTTCGCGAAAGCATCGCAGGCCATAGCTAACCTCGCTGCAATGCTCGCCGGGTTCAACTTGCCAGCGACAGGTATCGTTTATCCGCTCTACCAAAAGCGACGGCGGAGCCTTGCGCTGCGCTCTCGCGAGCGACAGCAACGTAACAGTCACAGATGGTTCTCCTCATGGGGCGTTACGGAAGGAGTGAAGAGGTATGAGTAAGATATTCGCGTGTTCTCTTCGTCTGAGAAGAATGCGGCGAACATGGCGGCTTCCAATTCGTTGTAAGCCTTTATGGCTCCGCGATGCGTCGGAGATGCAGCAAGGTAACGACGCATACGCTCGCAGTTTTTCGAGTCGGTCGATCTGGTGCCGAACACTTCTTTCCCATCGCGACAACTAACCCACGGATATGGATAGTCCGTAACCGGGTCATATGAAACTGGCTGCTGCCTCATTCCGCAGGCTCATCGGGAGAGGCTGCACCCTCAACTAGCAATGCAACGATGGTGTCGCGGTATTCGTAGAGCCAATCCGAACGATGACAGGCTCCGGCGAGAGAGCCGCGCTCCATTGGTACGTCCATGAGCATTTTCACCATGCGCTTCGGCCCGATGCGTTTCGGGGAAAAGGGGTGCGGCTTGAAGCGGTGACGCTTGCCAAGGCCGTAGTCCTCCGGCTCGCGGTGATGCCCGCTCTCCGCAGGGAACGAGCATCCTTCGCAGTCGTTTCTCTGAATCTTCACGGACTCTCCTCATGAGTGAAGGGCTTTGCGGTGCTGTCATCGTGGATAATCCATTCTCCGTTCGTGAGGTTGTAGTGGCACACGGCTATCGCCGTTACTTTGACCGAAGGCGATAATGTCAGCGCGGTTTCATTCCATTCCCACACGGGCCCGTTGTAGCCGCGTTCACGCGCAACGGGAACCGTATGCCAGCCGTGACAGATGGGGCAACGAGCTACGAACTCGCCGTTCCACGGACCGTCTGAGAAAATGGCGCAGTCGCCAATCTCCATAACATCGTGCTGCTGCTCGTACTTGATCTTGCCGAGAAACCGCGCCTTCATTGTGGATGCTCCTCTAGTTGGGAAGGAGTGAAGGGGTGCGTCATGCTTCCGCTTCCGGCTCAAACTCGCAGTAGTGGCCGTCGCACCATCGTATGTCGTGGATGCTCGCCTCTTCCGGCTCGCCGCAATGCTTACAAATCACGCTGCGCCCTCAATCTCTATCCCTGCTGCTGCAAGAGCGCTACGATACACGCCGGTGGGGTTTACTATTTCATCGGCTTCGTGCGCTGCTAGAGCCGCATCCTCAATCGCGTCGGCTTGGGCTTTCGTGATACGGTGCGGAACGCTCGCCTGGTCCATAATGAAACGCGCTGCTACCCTTAGCGCGTCAACCGGGTCGGCAGCCCACACCTCTTCCAGCGTCTTGGCCTGAAGAACAAGGTTCGCTATTCCTTCGAGTTGCTTTGCGACCGCTTCCGCTTTGCGCGGAACGCTCGCGGGCTTGGGGGCTACGAAGGAATGGTTGGAAGTCGTGTGTTCGTCGCGTAACAGGTTACATGGCCACGTCTTATTCGTTCCATAGCCTACATAGTTCGGCGTCATAAAGGCGCAACGCTCATCCGTGGCAACCGCGCTCGCGGGCTGCGCTGAGTCGCCTAATGCGTCGGCGGCTTCGATGAAGAGTGCGCGGTGTTGTGGCATCATGTGCCACGCTACATAATCCCCGCGCTCGAAGTACGGCTCCATTTGCCGAACGAGATCGCGGAGCTTCTCTGCTATCTCGGGACGATGCGAGTCAGTCATCACTTATTCTCCTCTGCGCTGGCAAGCGCGGCGGCAAATGCGGCTTCGAAAATGCGTTCCCATTCGTCAACTAAGAAGTAGTGTGTTCCGAGGCGCTCGTAGTCGCGGTCCATCACGCAAGCGTCGGGCGCGCTCCATCCTTTCGGGACGTTAAACCGCGCTGCGTGTTCAGCCAACGCCGCGGGGTCGCACGCCTTTAGGTAGCGTTCGTCTGCCTCGAATGTAACAACGTGAGCCTCACAAGTGATGCACACATCCGAGCCGCCGATAGCCTTCCCGAAAGGTCCTATGGCGCTGCGGTCGCGGGTTCTATCCAACTCCATGATCTCACGCGAGATCGTCACGTTCGCAGCGATAGTTGACGAGAGCCGTTCGTTCTCGGCTTGCAGGGCCTCTAACCGATCTGCGGCTTCATCGAAGAAGCGTCGACCACGTTCGCGTAAGCCCTTGACAAGTTCATCCGTGCTGCGGTCGCTCATGCTTCCTCCCGAATCAGTCATGGCGTCGGTCCTCTTCTTCGTTCGCTATCGCTGCTTCAATCATCGGTTCTAAGGCGTCATGGAGTTTCTGCGCCTCGTTTGCCGTGAGCGCGAGGTACGCACCGCGTTCTAGCGTTCCGCTCGTGCCCCATCCGAGATTCAGCAACGAGAGGGTGATTCGAGCGCCGAACATTCCCGTGACGTGGCGCTGCGTTGATAGGTGGAGAATCTCGCGCCCCTTGCGACGGATGCGGCGTTCCACGGTGCGACGAATCGGCTGGCGCTTCTTCACGCTCGCGCCTTCGACCCATAGGCAATGTCGTTGAAGTTGTAGAGTTGGAAGTCCCCGTTTCCTTCGATCACGGGCGTCGTAGAGGCTAACGCAAACTCGTACGTCGCATCGACCGCGCACAATACACGAGCGAGTTGTCGCGTCATGCACACCGCAACGATTTTGGACTTCCTCTCCGGGTGATAACTTGCGGGAACGAACACCACATACACTTCCATCCCCGCGTATCCCTTAGTGTTACTTGGGATTGCGTCAAGGTCTGTCATGGCTGCTCCTTCATAGCATCCTCACCAAAAGCCACACGGCTATGCCGAGCGCCCCGAGCAGCAGCAAGCTGCATGCGAAATCCGCCTTGGCCGATTTGTCCGGGTCGAATAGCGCCGCGTCGATAGCTTTGCCGATGCGTACAAGAACCCTACTCACGAGTGAGGACCTCCGCCCGGGTCCGCTCAGAGGGAATAAACCGGCGCTCGTAGCGCAGATTCCCGAGATTGTCCGCCTCAATCGACCGGCGGATGCGCTCCTCCATCTCCTGCGCCGTTTCGGCTTGGAACAAACGCCCGAAAAACGCTAACACGTTCATACCTTCTCCTTATCCTGGAATGGCCCGAATGAGACTCTGCAATATCTTTGCCTGCTCGCGCCGTGTAGCAATCTCCGTTTTGATTCTTTCCAGCGCCGCCTGGCTCCGCAACAGCAACTCCTTGTTCTCAACCGAAGTGCTACGCAAGAGCCCAATCTTCGCGTCGTACAACGCCGTCGAGCACTTCTTCCTCAACTCCCCAAGACGCCCTAACTCGGCCATGATGTCATTCAAGGCTGCCGCCTGGTCCCATGCGGACAAGGCGTGTAACTCACGACCGGTTAGAGCGTCAATCGGGATGGGCACTTAGAACGGAGCCTCGTCCGGCTCGGCCGGTAGACCCGTTTCATCGAACGCCGACTCGTGTTCCACTTTGCTTACCCTGGCCGGCGGCATGACGTTCGTGACATTCGTGTACTTGCCGTCATCGGAAATGTCCGCAACGATGCGAACGCGCTTGCCAACGAGTTCCGTATCGGTCACTTGGCGCTGGCGCGAATCGCCACACTTGATGCCCGTTGCCGCCTCGATGAACTTGGCAAACGCAGCGTATTGCCCGTTCTGGGTGTTCTTGCCGAAAGAAATGGTGTACCGGCGCGAGAGTGGTCCCTCGGTCGTCTCGAACTTGACCTGAGCCTTTTCTTTGCCGTATTGGTCCAACATCGGCAAGCCGGTAGCGTCCTTGAGAAGGGTCACTGAGTCGATGGTCGCGTCGTACATCCCCGGCTCGATTTGCGACCCGGAGCCTGAGGAGTGGTCATGGGACCCGAATGATATTGGCACAGAAGTTTTCCTTTCACGGAATGGTGTTTTGCAATGAGAATACGAAGTTACGGAGCGGCGTATCTAATCCGACAAGTCTGATTTGCCGCGGGCAAAGAAGTACGCCGTTAAACTTCTTATGTGAGCCCTTGAGCCGCTTGCAGTTAGCACAATGCTTAGCCATATGACTGGTACGACGCTTAGGACGCACGGCGGGCCTCGTTGTACTCATTTTCGTAGCGCCAAGGCTTTTCAATAAAGTTCAGGAGGTCCTCGGCAGAGTATCCTTCGGTGCGAACGAGATACTTGGCAGTAAGGCAGATGTTTTCATGGTCATCGGTCCACATAGAAGTTCCTTTCACAGAATGAGGAGTGCAAGCAATGATTACGCGGATGAGAGGCGGTCGTCGCCGGATTTGCTTCTTGCGTTGGTGTGGGCCGCGCATTAGCACAACGCGTCCTGCATGGCCTTGAGAATCGCGTTACGGCCTGCATCGCAACCAAGATGATACGGGCTCGCAGGCTTTGCGTGGAGGCCTACAGCGAGAGCCGCGGTGATTGCTCTCGCGGCGTTTTGTTCACGAGGGTTGTCGCGCTCGTTGAGAAGCGATGCGACGAGAGATTCGAGCCCTACAAATCGGCATACGTCCTCGCTATGGTCAATGGGGAAATCGGCGGCCTCTTCTGCGACGAATCGCCCGCACTCACACCTGAATAACGGACCGCCTAAAGGGCGTATTTTTATCATGGCTTCTCCCGAAGGACCGCTCTCTCGCTGCGCCGGGCGAGCCTGGCTCCTTCATAAAGGCCGTCCTTATAACCGAGGAGATATACCGAGTCTGCGTTCCGATGCTGCGAAAGAAGATGACGAATCATGGCGTTTTGACGCAACGTTTTCTTGAGTCTTACGGCGTTAGTCATCGTCCGCTCCTCGCGGTTATAAAGTCTTGATAGTTCCAGACATATAGCCCCAGCTCAATCAGGGCATCATTGAAACACTTTGTTTTACCTTTATCGCCGCGAATATACTCAGACGCTTTGCTTTGGTATTCGCATTCTACGCGCCTTATAAGCGCCGCGAGTTTACGTTGACGCGATACGCCGCCTCTCATTCGATGCAATGCTCCTGTACGGCCTTTCGTGTGTTCACAGGTATATCATCTTGTGAGTTGTCGATGAAATGCTGCACCGCTATCCGGTGCGAGCACAGGGGTAACTTG
>VFSW01005315.1_pt1 | contig 19075 bp, 15 predicted proteins | sample 5358111 | NCBI WGS metagenome assembly VFSW01 (sample SAMN11554181, study PRJNA540505) | mine drainage metagenome | isolation source: sediment from site ElyBrook_90M | place: USA: Ely Copper Mine, Vershire, VT | collected 2017 | reverse complement strand
CCAACCACCCAACCACCCAACCACCCAACCACACAACCACCTAACGATCTTGCACGTCGGTCGCCTGGAACGCGCCAAGGGCGTCGCCGTGTTGGCGCAGGCGATCCCGCTCGTTTTGCGCCAGGTTCCCAACGCGCGGTTCGTGTTCATTGGCGATGACCGCCCGACCGCGCGCGGAACATCGCAGCGCGCCGAGTTGGAGGCGCAGTTGACGCAGGCAGGCGCGCGCGACCGCGTCGAGTTTCTCGGCGGCGTCGATCAGCCAACGCTGCTCGATTGGTATTGCCGCGCGGACATTTGCGTCGTGCCGTCGCTGCTCTACGAAAGTTTTTCCTACACGTGCGCGCAGGCGATGGCAGCCGGCAAGCCGGTCGTCGCGTCGCGAATGGGCGGGATTCCGGAAACGGTAGAGGATGGAGAAACCGGCGTGCTGACGACGCCGGGAAATGCCGAAGAACTCGCGGCGGCGATCGTGCGCCTCGCGCGCGATCCCGCGCTGCGCGAGCGGATGGGGCGCGCCGGGCGGGAGAAGGCGGCGCGCGAATTTGATCCGATCAAGACAGCGCAGCGCAACCTGGAGATTTATGCGCGCGCTATCGAACGCTTCAACCGCGCCGGCGTCTGAGTTGGACTTTATCCAAAGTAAAGGCGCTACTGTGCATAACACAGCGCATCGGTATAGCGTTCCCAGAGTGCTGCCTTGCGTTTTTGCATGTTGGTCTTTCGGTGCGATATTCGGAAACTCACGTGCCGTCACAAGTGCTGACGAACAATACCCAACGCATCCGAAAACGTCGGCAAGCGTTTGACATACCACGCGGCTTGACGGACCGGCAACTGGCCGCGTTGGACCAGCCGATGAGCGAGGAGCGTGACGAGCGAGAACAAGCCGAGTAACGCTGGCGTCGTTCGCAATATCGCCCAATCATTCCATTGCCGTTGTGTTTCGACACCCAGGTGGGTGCGCACTTCTTGAAAGGTGACTTCAACACGCCAGCGCATCACAAACCATTTCAGAATCTGCTCGGGCTTGACGGTCATATCCGTGCAGAGCAAAGCGTGCGGTTTGAACGTGCCTTTCGGATCCCGAATCAACACCCAACGGTGCGACACCAGAGGCATGCCCGAATGATACCACACCGCGGTGCCCGAAGCGATTTCGACGACGCGTTTCCGTTCACCATACCAGTGCCACACGGTCACACGTTTCCAAACGGTCTTCCGATCCTTCAAGACTCGCTCTAACGTCGGCAGCCGTTTACCTTTGCTGGGAGTACGTCCCTGCTGATGGGGTCGGCGCGGTGCGGCGGGTTCATACCGCGCAGCATCTAAGCGAAACCGCACGACCATGCAGATCGGATTCGCCAAACGTTGCATACGCGCCAGCAAAGAAAGCACGGCAAAACTCGCATCCGCGACGATGACGATGCGGCGCGTGGGGAGCCAGCGGCGCACTTGCAACAGCATCTGGCGCGCCCAATCGGTCAACCCTTTCGGTCCGCGCATGCGCCCAGCGTAGTAGCGTTCCGAGGGCGCCAAGGTTGTTAGAAACGGCAGGGCCCAGATGCGGTGCGCCCACGGAATGGGTACGAGCAACATCAAACTCAACCAACGCAGACCGTTCGCTTTTACAAAATGGCTATGACTGGATCGCACGGGGTCGCGGTAGATGCCGCGCGCGGTGATCTTCTCGCCCCGCCGTCGCTCAATGGTGTCATCGAGACCCATCACCAAGTCGCCGACTGCCGCGAAGGTCGTGACAAGCAAGGTCAGCAGAATGCGGCTGACCTCCCGACTGGACCACACCGCGCGATTGAGGACGCGATGATAATTTTGAAAGTGCTTCTCCTGACTCAAGCCCATGATCCGCAGTGCGGACGTCACGGTGCGTTTACCCGGTGCGAGAATCGCACCGATCACCAGGATTTGAATATGTTGCCAGAGGCGTTGAGAAAAAACTGGCGCAAAAGCCTGAATCAGAGTAAGATATTCGCTAGGCAGGGTGAGCATGGGCTATCCTCTTGGTGGATGATACCCATAGCTTACTCTGTCTTTTCACCTATTACAAATGGATAAAGTCCAACTGAGAACCTGTCTGAAAACTCACGCCAAGCCGCCAAGTCGCCAAGGAATTTATCTAAACCCTTTGCGTCATTGCGGTGAGTTCAATCTGCCGGTAGCGTCGCTACGTCGTCAGACATGGCACAGTTGATTATCCTCATCACAGAATTTGGGTTACTACTCAGCCCGCCGTCGTTTGCTCATGTGAACAGGCAAAATTATCCGCGAATAACGCGAATAGCGCGAATGAAAAGAAAAAATTAGCGAAGATTCGCGTGATTCGCGGATAAATCGAACGATGGCTGAGTAGTTACGAATTTGGAGTAAAGCACGACCCTTGATGCATCGACGCGAATTCTCGTCACCGGCGGCTCTGGCTTTCTGGGATCGCATGTTGTGGAGACGCTCCAGGCGCGCGGTTACACGCAAATCACTGCGCCGCGCCGCGCCGAGTACGATCTGCGCGACCAGTCCGCCATCGTCCGTCTGTTCGAGCAAACCAATCCGCAAGTCGTCATCCACATGGCAGCCGTCGTCGGCGGCATCGGCGCGAATCAAGCGCAGCCCGGCGCGTTCTTCTACGACAATCTGATGATGGGCGCGCAGTTGATGGAGCAGGCGCGCCGCTGGGGCGTCCAGAAATTCGTATCGATCGGGACGGTCTGCGCGTATCCCAAGTTCACGCCGGTGCCGTTCCGCGAGGACGATCTGTGGAACGGCTATCCCGAAGAAACGAACGCGCCGTATGGTCTCGCCAAGAAAATGCTCCTCGTGCAGGGACAGGCGTACCGCCAGCAGTACGGCTTGAACTCGATCTTTTTGCTGCCGGTCAATCTGTACGGACCGCGCGACAATTTCGATCCGGCGCGCTCGCACGTCATTCCCGCGCAGATCAAAAAATGCGTCGATGCGCTCCAGGCGCGGCAGGACGAGATCGTCGTCTGGGGCGATGGGAGCGCGACGCGCGAATTTCTCTACGTCGAAGATGCGGCGGAAGCGATTGTCCTGGCGACGGAACGGTACGACAGCGCCGAGCCGGTGAATATCGGCGCGGGCTTTGAGATTTCGATCAAAGACCTGGTCGCGTTGATCGCCCAAGCCACCGATTTTCGCGGGCGGATCGTTTGGGACACCAGCAAGCCGAACGGTCAGCCGCGGCGGTGCCTCGATACGAGCCGCGCCGAAAAAGCGTTCGGGTTCAAGGCAAAGACCCCATTTGAAGAGGGCTTGCGGCGAACGGTGGCGTGGTATCGGTCAAATCGCTAAGTTTTCCGTCCTCATCTGCACCAACGACCGCCACGAATTTCTGCGGCAGGCGCTGCGCGCGCTCATCGACGAGACCACCGAAAAGCCGGATGAGGTCGTGATCGTCAACGGCGGCGACGCGCGCGCCGATCAGGTCGTCGAGTCGTTCCAGGGGCGTCCCGGCGTCGCGGTCAAGCGGCTCAAGACGGTCAACCAGAATCTCGCCGCCAGCCGCAACATCGGCTTGCCGCATTGCACGGGCGATCTCATCGGGATGACGGACGACGACGCGCAGGTCGCGCCGGACTGGGTGACGCAGATGAAGCGCGCGCATCGCGAGCACCCGGAAGCCGGCGCGGTCGGTGGACTCATTCAGGCGGTGGACACGCGCACGCTTGCGAGCCGGCTGGCTGAGCAGGTCACCTTCCCGTCGTGGCAAACGCCGCGCTATATGCGGACGCTTCCGACCGTCAATCTGTCGTACAAAGCCGAGATCGTCCGGCAGGTGGGCGCGCAGGACGAAAAACTGTGGACGGGCGAGGATGTCGATTACAACTGGCGGATGATTCGGCTGGGATTCAAGGTCTGGTACGACCCGGCGATCAAGGTGCGCCACCATCACCCACAGACCGTGCGCGAGTTGTGGCTCAAGCAGTACTATTACGGGCGCGGGTACTATATGCTCCGCAGCAAATGGCACGATATGTACTGCATCTACCCGCACCGCCTGACGACGCCGAAAGATTGGCTGAAGCTGGGAAATTTTCTGGCGTATCCGTTGTACGAGCCGGTCCTGACGGCTGGCAAGATGCCGCGTTGGAGCGACAAACTGGCGGTCGTCCCAGTCGAGTTCATTGGTTCGTTTGTGGCGCGGTACGGCTTGATCGTCGAGTTTTTTCGGCAGCGGCAGGGAATCAGTGAACGGTAGAGGCGATGCGGGTTTTGCTCGTCGTTTCTAGCTATCTGCCGAATCTCGGCGGCTTGCAGAGCGTCACCTCGCGTCTGGCATCTGAGACGCAACGACGCGGACATTCGGTCACGGTGTTGACGCAGCGTTACCCGCGCGCGTTGCCGGCGACCGAAGAAATCGACGGCGTGCGGGTAGAACGCTGGCTTTTTCTCACTCCTCGCTTGCGGAACCTGCAAAACGGGCGATGGGACCTCTTCCTCGCCGGTCTGTATTATTTCCCCGTCACACTGCTTCATTTATTATGGAGCATCGCGCGCGTCCAACCTGACGTGGTGAACCTGCATTTCGTCGGCGCGCCGGCGATTTTTTTGCTTCTCACGCGCGCAGTGCTGCCATTTCGTTTCGTCGTCTCTCTGCACGGCGACGACGTGGAGGGCTTGCCGCGCGGGACGCGGTTCGACCGCTGGGTGTTCCGCGCTGTGCTGCGCCGCGCCGATGCGGTGACCGCGTGCTCGCAGTATCTTTTGAATCAAGCGTTAGCGGTCGAGCCAACGATCGCGGGCAAGGCGCGGGTGATCTACAATGGCGCAGATATCAGCGGTGCGCGGTCAGAGGTTGAGACGGCAGGAATTCTCGGCGTTGGACGATTGATGCCAAGCAAGGGATGGGATGTGTTGTTACGCGCACTGGCGCTATGCCAGCAGACCGGCTGTAATATCCGTTTGACGCTGATTGGCGATGGTCCGGAGCGAAACTCACTTGAATCGCTACAGCACGACCTAGCGCTCGACGGATGGGTGAATTTCCGTGGCGCACAGGATCATGCGGCGGTTGAGCGTGCGATTTGGGCAAATCGCGTCATCGTGATCCCGTCGCGTCGGGATTCATTTGGTCTCGTCGCGCTGGAAGCGATGGCAGCCGGCAAGCCGGTGGTTGCCACGCGCGTCGGCGGTTTGCCCGAAGTGCTGGACGGCGCAGACGCGGCGCTGGTCGCGCCGGATAACCCGGCGGAACTGGCGCAGGCGATCAGTGAAATTCTGGCGCGTCTGGAACGCGAGCCGAACTACGGCGCGCGCAATCGTGACATCGCCGCGCGGTTTTCCACCGCGCGAATGGTGGATGCGTACCAATCAGTCTATGCCTGAAATGCAGTCCCCAATAGAGCCAAGCCAGTTGCCGATGGACGCGAGCGCAAAATCATCAAGTCGGGTTGGTGACGCATGGCAGCCCTATTTTCAGGCATCCGAATTATCGTGGTGCGCGCCAGATCAGATCGACTCTAATTCTTTTCTTCGGCACGCCCGGTCCGAGTGGATTAGCCGAATGCTGCATTATGCCGAACTAAAGCCGTCGCCAACCACGCGGGTCTTGGAAGCCGGTTGTGGTACCGCGATGTATGCGCTCACCTTGGCAGTACTCGGTTTTGCGGTTGATGCATTCGACTATAACGAAGGCGCCTTGGCTTTTGCGCGCCGGCTCGAACCGAAAGCAAGGCAAGCCAATCCGCAACTGCAGATTCGGCTCAGCCGCGGCAATATTCTCAAGATCGATGCCGAATCAAACACGTACGACCTAGTCTTTAATCAAGCGGTCCTTGATTATTTCCAGGACGAACAAGAACGCCAGCAAGCGTTTAGCGAAATGGTCCGGGTGACTTGCCCGGGCGGATGGGTGGCAACGATCGTTCAGCATACTGGACACCCCTTCCGTGGTTGGTGGTCGCGCTTGGGCTGGCTAGGATATACCAATCAGCCACAGGTTATTGTCCAGACTCCGATGAGACTCACGAAGGAATTGCAGCGCGCTGGTTTGAATGGTGTAATTGTTGACGGAATCTATCCGTGGAAAGCGTTTTTCTTTTACCCGCCGTGGTACCGGCGTTGGAAATTCACGGAGAATCTCGTCTATCTGGTGGGTCAGTTCTTGAACCAATTTGTCGTTATGCCACGTCCATTCCGCAGTCATCTGGCGATCCAATTTCTGGCGATCGGGCAAAAGCCGTGAAGGTAGCGTTTATTCACTTTTGGACATTGCGAATGCGCCGTGGCGTGGAGACGCTGGTGCCGAGTCTGGCAAACGAGTTGGCAAAACGGAACGATGTCGATGTAAGCGTCCTGACCGCGAACCAAACGCAAGAGCCGCTCGTCAAACCGTCGCCCCGAGTTCGCGTCAAGCAATTCCCCGCATTTCGTTATTATGAATTCGCGACCATTGTTCCATTCTATGCGAGCGACCTGATCCGTGAACGGTACGATGTCGTTATTGCTTTCTTTGCCGACTTTGGCGAGGGTCCTGCATTGCGCTTGGCATCTCGCTTCACCCAGCCGCGTCTGATTCTGTACCTTACTTTCCCGTACGAATCCGCGCCGCATCGATATCGCGCATACCAGCGTTGGGGATGGGGAGAGCAAGCCGCGGCTCTTCTTGCGGATGCGGAATATACCGCTCGGCGCGGCGAAGAGTTCTTTCACCGCCCGGTGCAGGTTCTGCCGAGCGGTACGGACCCGGCATGTTTTAGACCGGATGCGGCAAAGCGCGCGCGGGTCAGACAGCAGTTTGGCTATAGTGAGCAGGATGTGGTGCTGCTGAATGTCGCGGCGCTCGAAGAGCGCAAGGGGATATGGCGAGTGATCGAAGCGCTGCCGGCAATTCGGGCGCAATGCCCAAACGTACGCTACCTTGTTCTCGGAGAAGGGCGCGACCGGGAAAGGTTGCAGCGCCGCGTCGCCGAGTTGGGGTTGGATGGTTCGGTGATCTTTGGCGGCACCACCGCAGATTTGCCTGCGTTCTACAATGCGGCGGACATTTTTGTCATGCTGCCGGACGCCGAAGCAGGCTCGGTAGCATGTCTTGAGGCGATGGCGTCTGGACTGCCGGTGGTGGTGTCTGAATCCGGAGGATTTGCCGAGGTGGTCAGCGTGGACACTGGTCGCCGGGTGAAGCATCAGGATCAAGCGACAGTCATTAAGACGATTGCAGAGCTTGTATCTAGGCGTGCGTTGCGAGAGGATTTGGGACAAACGGGACGACAGCGGGTGATAGACCGGTTCTCCTGGGAGCGCATCGGAGACCAACTGTATCAATTATGCGATCAGGCAGTGCGATCGGCGTGACCAAGCGATTGGTATGTGTCGCCTATGGCTACGGATAAATTGCGCGTCGTCTTTTTCGGCGAGCTCGATTCTACCTTCAGCCGCTTGCACTATGCCGCGCTCAAACCGAATACTCGCGTCTTGTTGTGGGTTGCCGGTCGGAGTAATCAGAATGCCAATGAGCGCCGGCAATTTGCATCCATGCGCGATTGGTGGGAACGCTTGAGGATTCGGACTGGTTTAGAATGGGAAACGCTAAGAGCATTAGGGACGCCGGCGGTTGTTTTGAATCAAGTAGATGTACCTATCGCATTCTCTGCGGATCACAAGAGTCTTTTCGAAACACTCAATCGGCTTGAGCCGGATGTCATCGTATCCGCTGGCTTTACTCGAATCTTGCCTGCCGAAATATTGAGAGTACCTAAACTAGGAGCATTTAATTGTCATCCTGCGCCGCTTCCACGTTACGCCGGCTCCAATCCGTGGTTTTGGATTTTGCGAAACGGCGAAACCGAATCGGCGGTTACGATTCACCGAATGGTGGTTGAAGCGGATGCCGGTCCTATCGTTCGGCAGAAAGGATTCCAGATTGCAAGCGCGATCAATCACCAACAACTCTACAACCAGTCCAGTCTATTGAGTGCGCTCTTGTTGAGAGAATGTGTTAACCGGTGGGCGAGAGGAATAATGGACGAGACGCCTCAAGATTTAATACAGCGTACCTTCTTTTCTTCACCCAGAAAAGATGATTATCGGATTGATTGGTTGCAATCGGCACGCCAAATCCAAGATGTCGTGCGCGCCGCAAGCCCGTTGCCGGGCGCGTGGACAACTGTTGGTGGTCAGGAATTCACCGTTCGCGGTGTTGAACCGATGGCTGGAGATGCGCCGGCAGGCATAGTAGCATCCGTCAGTAGGAGCAGTGTCTCCGTGGGTTGCGCTGATGGGCTAGCGCGCATCCTTAGGATTTCATTAGATGGAAAAGAATTGCCAGGTGGTCGACTTTCTGACATTCTGGGGTTGTCGGTAGGGCGACGGTTGGGATGACTGTGCCTGCATTAGCGCGGCATATTGTGACGAGTGGTACCAAGCGGTCGCGGCTGTCGCAGAATGGACTGGGGTGCGCTGCGTAGCGTTGCCGTGCGATTAACTTGATTCGGCGGATTGGTTTGTATGCCCCAATGGTTTAAAGATCACTCAACTGAAATCAAACTGTTCGTGACTGTCTGGCTGGTCTATGCAGTATACGTGACACCAGCTGGCGGCGTTCTGCCAAATCGGTACATAGACCTTGTGCATGCAATTGTAAATGAGGGGCGTTTTACAATTGACACTTATCATGAAAACACCATCGACAAAGCGTATTACAATGGCCACTATTATGCAAGTGCATTGCCAGGGCCGGCGTTCTTGGCGTTGCCAGCGTATCTTGCCTTCAAGGGTGTGTACGCGCTGATTCCGCAATCCCTCAAGGATCTCGCAAGCGGTATTAAATCGTATAAAATCGACAATCAGCCAGATAGTAGCTTTTATGGTCATGTGGACAATGTCGAGTTCTTCTTATCTCAGGCGTTCTTGACTCTAGTCGTGCTGGCTGTTGCTTCAGCATTGGGCAGCGTCTTGCTTTTTGAGACTCTTCGTTTCTTGGGTTTTAGTGGCTGGATTGCTTTGAGCGCAACTCTTTTTTACGCGTTTGGCACGAACATTTTCTTCTATTCAACGGTTTACTTTGACCACGTTTTTAGCGCCACGTTAAACATCGCTGCCTTTTATCTTGTCATGGTTTCCACAAAAGACTCGCCAAGCCAATTTATGGTGCCCTTAGTGGCTGGTTTTTTCGCCGGGGCAAATATCTTGGTCGAATACCCGAACGCTTTTGTTGCCTTGCTTCTTGGTCTTTGGTTTTTGGTCAGAGCCGATAAGCGGCAATTGGTTTTGTTCGTTGTAGGGTTGATTGGTCCTATACTCATCCTCATGGCATATAACTATATTTCGTTCGGCAATCCTATTGCGACATCCTACATGTACGAAACTGCGGCAAACAAATCTTTTCATACTTCAGGTTTCTTTGGGGTTACCTACCCACAACCGGATCGCTTTGCTTCGCTTTTGTTGAGCCAAGCGTACGGGTTATTCTGGTTCGCACCAATCAGTTTAGTTGGTCTTGCGGGACTCTTGCATGGAATCTTGGCGAGAGGCAAAGAGTTTTCTGTTAGTCTGCTTTGTGGCATGGTAGTTGCAATCTATGTTGTTTTCTACTCTTCATACTCAATTCCAAGCGGAGGGGCTACCTTCGGACCGCGTTTTCTTGTTCCTATGTTGCCATTTTTGGCAGTCGGTGTGGCTTTTGCATTTGAGTTATTCCCTTCATACTTGATCTATGGGATCGGACTTGTCTCTGCACTTATTAACTGGACTGGCGCGCAATTCGGCTTCGCAACTTCAGTGGCACAGCATTTCCAAGACTTGGCAGCGCAAGGACCCACGCTGCCTGTGCTTGGCGCAATCCTCACTCATTCCACAAGCCAGAACCAGTTTTATTTGTTCGCGTTGCGGTACCATGTTTTTATTACGCTCGGAGTAACGTTTGCGTTGATTGCTGTCTTTGTGTTCGCGTGGAAGGAGTTCTGGTCATCGACGCGGCGTATGCCAGTTGCCAATTCCTTGTACGATGGCACAGCGGCAGATTCGCCAGCGAGGATCAAGTAAGATGCCCAGGATCGCAGTGGTTATCCGTCGTTTTTTCGACATGGTCAACAACCTTGCGCCGGCGAAGGCAATAGTGGTGATTGCCGTTCTGTCGCTGGCAGTCAAGCTGGGTTATATTATTATTCTCGGTGGTGGTTTGAACACGTTTCCGACTGAAGGAACTGATGTTGCCTTCTACCACCAAGCTGCCGTGAACTTGCTTCACACCGGCGTCTTTGGCGATGTGCCAGGTAAACCTACTGTTGCAATGCCGCCCGGTCAGTCTGTATTTCTCGCTATACTTTACGCGGTTAGCAACTATTCCTTTGCTTTTGCCAAATTGGCGCACGTTGCGTTGCTTACTGTGGCGGCGGTCCTTACCTATCTCACAGGAAAAGGATTGGCAAGTCCCTCCGTTGGTTTCTGGGCGGGCGTCCTGATCGCCATCGACCCAGCGCAGGCGTATTTGGCAGGTACTTTTCTTAGCGACTCGCTATTTATCTTCTTAATGGTGTTGGGCATCTACTTGCTAGCGCGGCATCAATTATACCCACGACTCGGCTGGTTGATCGGCGCGGGAATCTGTTTCGGGCTAGCAGGTCTCACGCGTAACCAGGGCTGGTTGTTCGCCATTGCGCTCTGGTTGGGCGCGCTGGTTACTTGGGGACGGTTGATCTCGATTCGTGTGACTACCACTGTTCTAATTGTCACCATCGTGGTGATATCCCCATGGACTTGGCGGAACTACCGGGTAACGGGTCAATTCATTCCTGTGTCGGTAGAAGGTGGATTGACGCTCTGGGCGAGTAATAATCCTGAATTTGTCTTTCGACCTCCCATGCCAATGTCGTTACCTGTTTATCAAGCCCCTGTTGGCTTGTCTGGACCCGCAATTGATCAATATTATCGCCAGCGGGCGATCACCTGGATTCTTTCTCATCCGGTAGATTTCATTGTCAATGGATTTCGCAAAGTGTTTGCTTTGTATAACTTCGACCCGATGTCGTGGCGTCCCGAAGTATCCGGGTTATATCGCCTCGCTGGAGTATTCCCGTACGGCATAATGTTGCCCTTTATCTTGGTAGGTTTATTTCCGAATTTAAGGCGTCCCAAATTCCGGATTGTGTTGTGGTATCTCCTTTTTACCACGTTAATGGCAATCTTATTCTATGGGGATAGTCGCATCCGCGCTCCCATTCAACCGTATCTCTATCTTTACGGCGTACTAGGTGTTCAGGCAGTCGCTGGTTGGGCACAATCGCGGCATCGGCAGCCAGCAGATTTGTTGGTTAATCAGCGAGGAGACAATAAATGAGGCGATTAGAATTACCTCTTGAGTTGCCGTCTCTGAGGATGATTCTCGTAGTTACGATTGTGTTGCTCGTCGCGCTTGGGATGGGGCCATCCATTCTCGTCCTGCATCTTGGGTTCCGTGAGCTTGCCATCTTCACGTTGGCGATCCTCATGGGCTTGTTGATTTTCATTCCGAGCAAGAGCGTCATGCGATTGGGTTTCGTCTTGTGGATTCTGACGTTTGCTTTGGGCTGGCGGACGATTCACCTGACGTCGAATCTGAACATCCATCCCGCCGAAGTTCTTGCCGTACTTCTTTTCGTTGCTGTACTTGCCCGATCGATCGTCAGCCGAAGCAATCTCGATCTTTCCTTGCCGATTCCGATTCTGCTTCTCATGGTGTTCTCTATCCTGGGAGTTTTTACGGCGCTGGCGCGCGGCACGGCGCTGGATCTCATCCTTCAAGAGTTCAAGATTTTTGCTGTTCTGGTCCCATCTTACTATGTGGTCAAGTGGCTGGTCGTCACGCGAAAAGACTGGGAGCGGGCGGCGCTGCTTACCGTGCCGGTCGCCGTCTATGTCTCTGGTTTGGGCTTGATGGACTATTTTGCCCCGAATTTGAGCCAAGCGATATCCGGGGACCCGTCCGTCGTCGCGCTTTATCAAGCGGAGAGTTATGGAGCCGCCCCAGCGTTTGCGCGAGTCGGCTTTATATTCTACGGCAACTTTATGGCTGGCTTCTTGATCTTTATGTTCTTTGGCTTGAGTGTCTATTTCTTTCTGCAAAGCTTTAGGAAAAATGCAGTGGCGCAAGCCATTACTGGTTTCGCGCTCCTGGTCGAGGTGGCTGGGATGTATCTCAGCGGCTACCGGGGATTGTGGTACGCGGTTGGCGCATTCTTGGTGGCGTATGCTGTCGTTCAACGCCGCGCCTGGCTTGTGGTTGGCGTAGCCATCGTAAGTCTACCGGTTCTCCCAGCTCAGTTCAGAGATCGATTTCAGTCCTTGTTCAATTTGCAGTATGCCGATTCAAGCCAATTCGACCGGATCTTCCGCGCTACACAGGCGTTCAAGCTGATGATTCAATCGCCGCTCACGGGTGTCGGCTGGGCGGGCAGTGGTTATGTGCACAGTGACCTTATCCAAATCGGTGCGAATCTTGGCATCCCCGCGTTAATGGTCTTTGTGCTGTGGATTCTCAATCTAATCTGGCAGATGTTCCGCCTCGGTCAACAGCGGCGATGGGCAAGCGGATACGCTGGCGCGCTGTTGGCAACATTGTGTGGATTGATGCTTGTGTTTGCTGGCGAAGGGCTGATCGTATGGCAGCAGATGATGATTCCGGTATGGTTTCTGCTTGCGATGTGCTACAAGTTGATCGAACTTGATGACAAGGAAACAGAGCCGATTGTTTCTCCAGTTCCCGAAATCGCGTCGGACATGTGATGGAGACAATGTCCCTGCCCCGAGTTCGTTTCAATCTCGTGTGGTCGCGCTACGGTATCTTTATCGTTCTTCTCTTCGCGTTCGCCCTCCAGTTTTATCGCTTGGACGCGCGCACCTTCCACGGCGATGAACTGGGCAGCGTCGTCGAGGCGTACAAACTAGGGCTGAATGCGAATTCGCTCCCTTATTTCGCGCTCTTGCGCGTCTGGCTCGTGCTGGGAGACGGCGAGTTTTGGCTGAGATCCCTTTCGGCGCTGGCAGCAGTCGGTACGGTTGGGCTGACGTACGCGTGGGTCAGAAAGCTGGGCGGTGCGCCAACCGCGCGCGCTGCCGCGCTGCTTCTCGCCACCAGTCCATTTCTCGTCGTCTATGGGCAGCAAGTCCGATTTTATACAGTGGGCTTGGTAGCCGCCGGCTTGTGCGTCTGGACATTCGTCGCGCTGCTGGATCGTGTGACCCCGCGAACACTGATTGCTTGGGCGCTCTCTAGCTTGGTCGCGGTTGCCGCACTGCTGATGAATGGACTGCTCCTACTGGGTGAAGCTGTAACGCTCTTCGTTCTGAGCCGTTCGCCGCGTCCTCGCGTCAAGTGGGTCATCATCATTGCGGTCATTCTCGTAGGCGTCGGTTTGATCGCCAACTCGGCGGTCCGCGCCTACGCGTTTGCTGCGTTGGCGTATTACACAAATGCCCAGGCACACTACGTTGTTTCACGTGGGCTGGCACTTACACAGTTCGCCAAGATTCCCCTGACGTTCTTTTTCTTCATCTTTGGAGAATCCGTTTACCCGCTGACTTTCGCTCTTGTCGTTCCCGGCGGTCTTCTTTTTGGACTTGCTGCCATTGCCGGTGGTGTGCGGTTGTGGCAAAATCAGCGCGCGTTTTGGCTGGCGGTCGCCACCGGCAGCATCGCACTGAGTTTGATGTATCTCGTCTTCGATCCGCTAGCGCCGCCGGGATTGCAGGGTGCCGCGCCGCGCTATCTGATTTTTCTGCTGCCGATTTTTGTGTTGATCGTCGCGTCCAGCGCGCAAGGTAAATTATCTTGGTTCATCGTTCCGTTGCTGTTGGTGAACTTCGGTTCACTCGCGTCGTACTGGTACGGCGATTGGGCGTACACCGACGACCTGGTGAATTGGCGCGCCGTCACTCAATGGGTGAGCGATTATGTGACGCCCCAGTCAGCGATCCTTTTGGATGGACCGTCCCTGCAAATGGCAAGCCAATATTTTTCTGCCGAATGGAACCAGCAGGGCTGGAACGATCAATCGCTCAGCCGCGTGGCAAACAACGATGGCTATTCTCGGATTATCTTACTATCTTTCAGCTGGCATCCAGACGAGCGCGTTCTGTCGACGGCTGGCATCGCAAAGCTGGCAGCGCGATATACCCCAACGGCGGTATGGGAAAAGTATCCGCTCTTCGTCTACGTCTACGACCGCAAGCGGGGAACGCCGGACACCTACCGCGTGGACGCATCAACCGGTCAGGTCAGCTTGCCCACCGAGATTTACGGCTTGGAATTCCAAGACCTGCGCTTGCCAATTCCGCTTTCGGTGAAGGGTCGAACCGTTGAGAGTCTGGGCGCGTTCGGATTGCCGGGTTTGGCTGGACAAACCACGCGCACGCTGGCGCTGGAGCAGCCGACCACCGCGCGCCAAATCTGGCTGATGAGCGATGTCACCGGCGCAAATCCGGCAGCCGGCGCGACGCTGGCGATCTTGCGCGTCACCGGCGCGGATGGTTCGACGCAGACTTTTCCGCTGCGCGCTGGCATAGAAACCAGCGCGTGGAATAGTCAATGCCAACCCGCGGCTTGTACCGTTGCATACACCTGGCGCAAGCGGCTCGCGCTCGTCGGCGCGGAAAGTTACCCCGGCAGCTGGCAGGAATTTGACGCGTCGATTTTCGCGACCCAGCTCACGTTGAGCAATCCTATGTCGATTCAGTCGCTTGAAGTAGAACGGTCTGACACGCAAGGAACGTTGTACGTTTGGGGTCTCGTTCTCCAGTAACGTTTCAACGTTCAAACGTTCCAACGTCCAAAACATGCGCGAAAAACTTTCCGTCCTCTTGCCAACGTTCAACAACGAAGCAATCGTGCGCGACTGCCTCGAATCGGTCAAATGGGCGGATGAGATTCTCGTCGTCGATTCGTTCAGCACGGATCACACGCTGGACATTTGCCGCGAGTACGGCGCGCGCATCGTCCAACACGAGTACATTCAATCGGCGAAGCAAAAGAATTGGGCGATTCCGCAGTGCGCCAATGAATGGGTTTTGCAGATCGATACGGACGAGCGGCTAGAAGCGGGGATAGAAGATGAAATCAAGAACGCGATCATGAACGCGGGCTTGGACGTACAGGCGTTCCGTCTCCCACGTAAGAATCATATCCTCGGTGTCTGGCTCCAAATTTCCAATCTATATCCCGACTATCAGACGCGCCTTTTCCGTCGCGACCTGGGTCGTTTCGAAGACAAAGAAGTGCACGCGCACGTATGCGTGCCGGGCAGGGTGGACACGCTCCAGCGTCACATCCTGCATTACGGTATGACCTCGATCAGCAAACAGTTGAGCAACATCGACCGCTATACGCGCTATCAGGCGGACCAACTGAACAAGCGCGGCAAGAAATTCCACTGGTATCATCTGGCGGTGCGTCCGTTCGCGATCTTTGGCTACTATTACTTTTGGCGGCTCGGCTTTACCGCGGGGTACCGCGGCTTGTTGATCGCGATGGTGAATACGACGTATGATTTCTGGGCGCACGCGAAGTTGTGGGAGCTTCAGACTCTGGGTCTGAAAGCCAGCCCGCGGTGAGAACGCTCGCTCTGATCGATGTGGCGTCGCAGATGAGCGGCGTCGAATTCAGCACGCTCTATCTCGCCCAGCATCTTGATCGATCCCACTGGTCGCCGATGGTGGTCTGTCCGGCAGAGGGCGATTTGCCGGCGCATTGCCGGGCTGCCGGTATTCCGGTCTTTTTGGTTTCGCAGGCGCGTTTTTTTTCGACAAGTGTGCGTTTTGCCGGCTTGACAATTCTCAACCCCTTTGCTCTCGTTCTCGATGCCATCGCGCTCGTGGTCAGCGCGCGCGCGCTTGCCCGGTTTCTCCGCGCGCAGCGTCCCGCGCTCGTGGTGCCGAAAGGGCTGGTGGCTCAATTCTACGGCGGTCTCGCCGCACGCTGGGCAGGGATTCCCTGCGTGTGGCACGTGCAGGACCGAGTGTCGGAACGCGTGGGACCGTTTTTCCCGTGGACTATGGCGCTGGCAAGCCGTGTGCTGGCGCGCGAAATCATCGTAGACGCCGAGAGCATCGCGCGGCAATTGCGTTCCCTAGCGCCGCCGGCGCGGGTCAGCGTCATCCCGAACGGCGTGGATACGCACGAGTTCTCGCCGCAGGTCGATGGCTCGGCGGTGCGCGCCGAATGGGGCGTTCCGCCCGATCAATTGCTCGTCGGCGTGGTGGGTCGCCTGACGCCGTGGAAAGGGCAGCACGTTTTGATTCGCGCGTGGGCGCGCATTGCCGACCAGTTTCCCAATGCGTCGATGGTGTTGGTCGGTGCGCCGCTGTTCGAGAATGGGAATTACCTGCGCGAATTACGTTCGACAGTTGAAAGATTGGGACTGACCAATCGCATTATCTTTGCAGGGTTCCGTTGGGATATGCCGCAAGTGCTCGCCGCGCTCGACATCGTCGCGCATCCCGCGCTGGAGAAAGATTCCAGCCCGCTGGCGGTGGTCTCGGCGATGGCAGCCGGCAAACCGATCATCTGCTCTCGCATCGACGGCACGGCGCAATTGTTCGACGATGGGGTGGACGGTTTGCTCGTGCCGCCGGGAGACGCGGATGCGCTGGCGGATACACTGGCGCTGTTGCTAAGCGACGCGAATTTGCGGACGCGGCTCGGCTGCGCGGCGCGCGCTCGCGCTGAACGCGAATTGAGCGTCGAGCAATTTGCGCGGCGGTGCGCGGCGGTGTTCGAGCGCGCGCTGGCATGAAACCGCGAATCCTGTTCGTTCACAATCACGCCGCCAAGTTCGTGCAGATGGATCTGGCGATCTTGCGCGAGCGCTACGCTGTCCGGGAATGGTACCAGCAATCGCGCGTGGTAAATCTGCCGGTGCTGATTCGCGCGGCGGCGCAAACCGATCTCGTCTTTGGCTGGTTCGCCAGTTGGCATACGTTCTTTCCCTTTTTGCTCGCGCGGGTCTTTCGGCATCCTTCACTGTTGGTCGTCGGCGGATACGATACGGCGAATATGCCAGACATCGGTTACGGCAGTCAGCGCGGCGGCGTCAAGCGCTGGATCGCGCGGCGGACGATGCGGATGGCGACGCGGCTCGGCGCGTTCAGCGAATTCAGCCGCGCGGAGGCAATCCAGAACGCGGGAATGCCGCCAGACCGGGTTGCTATGATTTACGTCGGCGTGGAAGATTGCAGAATGAAATCGCGACCGAAAGAACAGCTGGTCGTCACTGCCGGCAATATCGATCATGCCAACTTGCTTCGCAAGGGCTTGGAGCCGTTCGTCCGCGTCGCGGCGTTGCTGCCAGACATTCCCTTCGTCGTAATCGGCGCATGGCGTGACGATGCGATTGACCGTTTGCGTTCCATTGCCGGACCTAATGTCACGTTCACCGGCTGGGTCAGCGACGAACAGCTGCAAGATTATTTTGCCCGGGCGCGCGTCTACGTCCAAGCGTCGCGGCACGAAGGATTTGGCTTGTCGGTTGCGGAGGCGATGTTGAGCGGTTGTGTACCGGTCGTGACGCGCGCCGGCGCGTTGCCGGAGGTCGTCGGTGAAACTGGCATCTATGTGGATTCGCCCACGCCGGAAAATGTCGCCATCGGCGTGCGCCGCGCGCTGGAACTGGATTGGGGAACGCGCGCGCGTGATCGCATCGTGACTCAATTCCCCCTTGCCAAGCGCAAACAAAAACTGTATGCTCTGATCGATCAGGTCCTGCATGATTGACGCGACTGTTTCCGCCGCTGGTGAGCCATTCGTCACGATGATCTTGCCGATTCGCAACGAGGCGCGGTATATCGCGCGGTGCCTGGAAGCCGTCTTGACGCAGGACTATCCGCGCGATAGAATCGAAGTACTGATCGTCGATGGTATGTCGGACGACGGTACGCGCGAGATCGTTCAACAAACGTTCGAACGTTACAACGTTACAACGTCCCAACGTTGTTCTGTTCAGGTCATCGACAATCCGTCGCGCATCGTGCCGACGGCGTTGAATCGCGGCGTCCGCCAGGCGCGCGGCGAGATCGTCATCCGTGTCGATGGGCACGCGGTCATCGCGCCGGACTATGTGCGAAGGTGTGTTCACGATCTGGCGAATGTGGACGCGGATTGCGTTGGCGGACCGATTCGCACGCTCGGCGAAACGTGGGCGGCGCGCGGCATCGCGATCGCGCAAAGCTCGCCCTTCGGTGTGGGGAATGCCGCGTTTCGATACGCCCACCGCGCGCAGTATGTCGATACGTTGGCGTTCGGCGCGTACCGGCGCGAGGTCTTTGACCGCGTCGGTTTGTTTGATGAAGAGCTGGTGCGGAATCAGGACGATGAATTCAACTATCGGCTCATTCGCAGCGGCGGCAAAATCTGGCTCGATCCTGCGATTCGTTCGGACTATTTCTCGCGCGCGTCGCTCAGCGCACTGTGGAATCAGTATCTCGGCTATGGTTTCTGGAAAGTGCGCGTGATCCAAAAGCATGGTCGCCCGGCGTCGTGGCGGCACCTCGTGCCCGCCGCGTTTGTGCTCTCGTTTGCGGCGTTGGCGATTCTCAGCATAGTAGAAGAATCGCCGATTCCGGTTCTCGCCGTGATCGCGCTGTACGCGGCGGCTTCGTTGGCGGCATCGCTTGCGCTTGGATTCCGGAAGGGCTGGCGGTACTTGCCGCTGCTTCCGCTGGCGTTTGCGACGATGCACGTGGCGTATGGGGTTGGGTTTCTCTGGGGATGGGTACGCTTTGGATTCAAGCATCCCGTGATTGTCTTACCGCACCAAAAAGAGACGGTCTAGGTGTTCTCGGTTTATCTGCGCTATTGGCTGATTCGTCGGAGAAAAGATGAAGCGCGCGTTTGATTTCGTCATCGCCCTGATTGGATTGCTCATTCTCTCACCTGTCTTCTTGATCGTCGCGGCGGCGATCAAGGCGGACTCGCGCGGACCGGTCTTTTATCGCGGCGAACGGCTAGGGCGCGACGGCAAGCGGTTTCGCATTTTCAAATTCCGGACGATGGTCGCCGACGCCGCCGAGCTGGGAGGTGGAATCACCATCCGCGACGATCCGCGCGTCACGCGGCTGGGTCGCTTCCTCCGCC
>VFSW01005314.1_pt1 | contig 19077 bp, 12 predicted proteins | sample 5358111 | NCBI WGS metagenome assembly VFSW01 (sample SAMN11554181, study PRJNA540505) | mine drainage metagenome | isolation source: sediment from site ElyBrook_90M | place: USA: Ely Copper Mine, Vershire, VT | collected 2017 | reverse complement strand
CGCGCACGACGTCGCGGGCGCCGTCGACGCCGGCCAGCAGTTTCGACCAGGCGGCCGGATCGCCGGCCGCGGGCTCCCCTTCCCCGCGCGCGGGCGGCGGCCGCCGCGTCGCCGGCTCGGCGCCGAAGTGGCGCCGGAGCGTATCCTCGAGCTTGACCCGGTCGAGCGGCTTGGTGAGGTAGTCGTCCATGCCGGCCTGCCGGCATAGGGCCTCGGTGCCGCGCATCGCGTCGGCGGTCAGCGCGATGATCGGAATGTGCGCCTTGCCGGCCTCGAGCATCCGGATCTCGCGGGTCGCCTGATAGCCGTCCATCACCGGCATCTGGCAGTCCATCAGGATCAGGTCGTAGCCGCCCGTGCGCCACGCGCTGACCGCGTCCGCGCCGTTGGCCACGATGTCCACGGCACAGCCGAGCCTCTGCAGCACGCCGCGCGCCACCTTCTGGTTGACGACGTTATCCTCCGCGAGCAGCACCCGCCGGTCGGCGAACGCCGCGCGCGAGCGCTCGGCGACCACGATGGGCTGGGTCCGCTCGCGCCAGCTCCCGGGCTCCATCGAGAGCACCTGGATCAACGCCTCGCGCAGCTCCCGGTGCGACACCGGCTTGAGCAGATAGGCGGCGAAACCCAGGCTCGCGAAATCCGCGGCTCCGCGCATGCCCTGCGCCGAGGTGAGCAGCACCAGCCGCATCGAGCGGAAACGTCCGTCCGCGACGATGCGCCGGCCGAGATGGAAGCCGTCGCAGCCGGGCATCATGTAGTCGAGGATCGCGACGTCGAACGGCGTTCCGGCGTCCACGCTCGCCTGCAGCGCCGCGAGCGCCGCGTCGGCGCCGTCCGCGCTCTGCGTGACCATGCCGAGCTGCGCGAGCTGGCGGCTCAGCACCCGGCGATTGGTCGCGTTATCGTCGACGATCAGCGCGCGGCGGTTCTCCAGGGCGATTCGCGCGGGCACGGCGGCCTGGGGGGCCGGCGCGGCGGCGCCGAAGCGCGCGGTGAACCAGAAGACCGAGCCCTGACCCTCCGTGCTGTCGGCGCCGACCTCGCCCTGCATGAGCTCGACCAGCCGGCGCACGATCGACAGCCCGAGTCCCGTGCCGCCGTAATGCCGGGTGGTCGAGGCATCGATCTGCGAGAAGGGCTGGAACAGCGGTTCGATGCGCCCGGCGGGGATGCCTATGCCGGTGTCGCGCACCTCGCAGCGCACCGTGCAGCCGTCGGCATCGCTCGCGAGCAGGCGCAGATCGATGGACACCTCGCCCGCGCGCGTGAACTTGATGGCGTTGCTGCCGAGGTTCAGGAGCACCTGGCGCAGCCGCCCCGGATCGCCGATGACGCGCTCCGGCAGCGCCGGATCGATGTTGGTGATCAGTTCGAGATCCTTCGCGTGGGCCTGGACGGCGAGCAAATGCGCCACGTCGTCCACCGTGCCCCGCAGATCCATCTCGATGCGCTCGAGACTCATCTTGCCGGCCTCGATCTTGGAGAAATCGAGGATGTCGTTGATGATGGCCAGGAGCCCGTCGGCGCTGTCGCGGATCGTCTCCGTGTATTCGCGCTGCGTGCGGTCGAGGCGCGTCTCGAGCAGCAGTTCGGTCATGCCGATCACGCCGTTCATCGGCGTGCGGATCTCGTGGCTCATGTTCGCAAGGAACTGCGACTTGGCCTGGGCGGCGAGCTCGGCCCGCTCCTTGGCGCTCAGCAGCTCGGCGTTCGCGGTCTCGAGGTCCTGCGTGCGCCGCGCCACCTCGCCGCGCAGCGCCTCGGCGACGCCCAGCAGGCGTGCGGTGCGCTGGCGATACCATTCGCGGGCGACTCCCGCGGCGAGCAGCAGACATAGCGCGGCGAACCACCACGTTTGGTAGATCCGCGGCTCGAGCTCGAAGCGCAGCGAGTCGCCGACGTCGTTCCACACGCCGTCGTCGTTGGCGGCGATCACGTGGAAGGTGTATCGGCCGGGCGGGATCTGGGTGTAATACGCGGTGCGGCGGTTGCCGGCGTCGATCCAATCGTCATCGAATCCTTCGAGCCGGTACTTGAGGTGCACGCGCTGCGGCACCAGCAGGCTCAAGGCCGTGTACTGGAACTCCCAGTGCTGGCTGCCGGCGCGCACCTGCACGCCGGGGACCAGGGACAGCGATGCGCCATCGACCAAGACCTGCTCGATGTGCACCGGCGGCGGACGGGTGTTCTTTCTCAGGTGTTGCGGATCCACCCGCACGACGCCGCGCAGGCTCGGGAACCACAGCAGGCCGTCCGCGGTCCGGCATCCGGGCGAGGTGTTCCCGCCGGCGAACTCCACGGTGCGCAGCCCGTCGGCGAGACCGTAGACGTGCACCGGGGGCGCGGCGGGCGGCGGCGCGGCGGCGGGGTGCGTGCCGCCCGCGACCAGCGCCTCGAGCGCCGCGCGATCGACCGACATCAGGCCCTTGTTCGTCGAGAACCACAGCCGATGCTCGTCGTCCTCGAGGATTTGCAGGATGGTCTCGCGCAACGCGCCGCCGAAGCGCGCCAGCGAGGTGATCCGCCCGTCACGCCAGACTGCCAGCCCGTCGGTGGTTCCGAGCCAGATGACCCCGCGCTCGTCCTCGTGCAAGGAGATGACCCAGTCGCCGGGCAGTCCGTCGCGCATCCCCAGGTGATGGGTCTGCGGCCCGTCGATCAGATACAGGCCCCGCGTCTCGGTGGCCACCCAGAGCCGGCCCTCCCGGTCCTCGGCGATCAGGTGCACGGCGGCACGGTCCGAGCCGGGCAGGAGCGACTGCATGGGAACCGCGCGCCCGTCGTCGATTCGGTCGAGACCGCCGTCCGTGCCGGCCCAGACACGTCCCTGGCGGTCCTCGAGCAACGCGTTGACGATGTCGCCGGACAGGCCGCTGCGGCGATCGAGGCTGTGCATGCCGGCGCCGTCGAGCCAATACAATCCGGCTCCATCGGTGCCGACCCAGAGCGTACCGCGGCGATCCTCCACCACGGAGCGCACGCGCACGTTCGCGGTGCCGCGCGGCCCCGCCATGCGTTGGAATCGGCCGCCCACGTAGCTGCTCAGTCCGCCGTCGGAGCCCACCCACAGGCCGCCCGCGCGCCGCGGCGTGATGGTCCACGACAGCTCGCCCTTCAGGCCCTCGGGCGCTCCCGCGACCACGAACTTCGCGTCGCGCAGCCTGAACAAGCCGAGACCGTAACTGCCCACCCAGAGGCTGCCTTCGGCGTCCTCGCGCAGGGCGCGCAGATCGCTCGCGCCGATCAGGTTGGCTTCGAGCGTGCTGAACTCGCCGTCGTTCCAGCGCACCAGGCCGCCGCCGTCGGTCGCAATCCACAGATTTCCATCCCGATCGCGGGTGAGCGCACGCACCACCGTGCCGAGACGCCCCGCACCGGCGATCGACTCGAGCCGCTCGCCGACCCGCCGGTACAGCGCGCCGTGGCCGGTGCCGATCCACAACATGCCGCCGGGATCCTGGTACAGCACGGTGACCGGACCCTCGATGCGCGGATCGACGGGACCGAACTGCCGCCCGTCGAAGCGCTGCAGGCCGTCGTCGGTGCCCACCCACGTCACTCCGTCGAGATCCTCCACGACCGCGTGCACGCCGCCGCCGTGCAAGCCGTTCGCCGTGCCGAACGACGCCGTGCGTTCGCCGCCGATCTCGAACAGGCCATTCTCGGTGCCCACCCACAGCCGGCCGTCGCGGCCCGGCGCGATGGACTGTACGAAGGCGTGCTCCAGCGCGGGGATCCGCCGATAGGCGGCGAACTGCCCGCGCGCGAACACGGCGAGGCCGTTGCGGGTACCCACCCACAGGCGGCCGGCGGAGTCGGCGAACAATGCGGTGATCTGCTTGCTCGGCAGCTGCGGCTCGTTGTCGCTGTCGAAGACCACGAACCGGACCCCGTCGAAACGCGTCAATCCCTCCTGGGTGCCGGCCCAAAGATAGCCGTCCGGCGTGATGGCGACCGCCTGCGCGGAAGCCTGCGGCAGGCCCTGCGGGATCTGCCAGTTGTCGATGACGTACTGGCTGGGCTGCAGCGCCGGATCCAGGGCGAGCGCCGGCGCCGCCGCCAGCGCGAGCAGCCAGAGCCACGCACGCGCGAGACGCGCCGGGAACCGCACGGCGGACCGTACCTGGGCTTTTGGTTCGCTCGACACTCTAAGCTCCCTGACGTTCGGTCGCGCATGGCTCGCCGATGGCGGCCGGTGCTTGCGGTACGGCCTCGGCACATCCTCCGGGACCGGTTGGATTCGACGAGTTATCGGCCGAAGTCGGCGCATCTGGAGCCGCGCGCGCAGGCGCGCCTCGCCTGCCGTTCGGCGCGCGCCGACCGGGCGCCATTCAAGCGCGAATCCCGCCCTTGGTCAGCGCCAGCGGATCGAGCAGCTCACGCAGCGCGTCCTGCGACAGCCCGCTGGTCTCCCGCGCAACATCGAGGATGGGCCGGCGCTCGGCGTAGGCCTGCTTGGCGATGGCCGCGCCCTTCTCGTAGCCGATCACCGGATTCAATGCCGTGACCAGAATCGGATTCATGGCCAGCACCTGATCCGCCCGCGCGGCGTTCACCCGGAATCCGGCGATCGCCTTGTCGGCCAGCAGCTGCGATGCGCCCGCCAGGATGCCGATCGACTGCAACAGGTTGTACGCGATCAGCGGCAGCATCACGTTGAGCTGAAAGTTCCCGGACTGCCCGGCGACGGTGATCGCGGCATCGTTGCCGATCACCTGGGCGGCCACCATCGCGACGGCCTCGGGGATCACCGGGTTGACCTTGCCCGGCATGATCGAGGACCCGGGTTGCAGCGCCGGCAGCTCGATCTCGCCGAGGCCGGCGAGCGGACCGGAGTTCATCCAGCGCAGGTCGTTGGCGATTTTCATCAGCGTCACCGCCAGCGTCTTCAGCTGGCCGGAAAGCTCCACCGCGGCGTCCTGGGCGGCCATGCCCTCGAAATAGTTGGCCGCCGGCTCGAACTTCACGCCGGTGATCTTCCTCAGCCGCAACGCCACCGCCGGGCCGAACCGCGGATCGACGTTGATGCCGGTACCGACGGCCGTGCCGCCCAGCGGCAGCCGGCGCATGCGAGGCAGGCTGTCCTCGATGCGCTCCACCGCGGAGACGATCTGCGCCGACCAGCCGGACAACTCCTGGCCGAAGGTGATCGGCATCGCATCCATCAGGTGCGTGCGGCCGGTCTTCGGGATGCGTCGCAGTTCGCGCGCGCGGCGGTCGATGACTTTCTTGAGATGCGCCAGCGCCGGCAGCAGCGTCCCGGTGACGGCCAGCGTCGCGCTGACGTGGATCGCGGTCGGAATCACATCGTTGGAGCTCTGGCCGAAGTTGACGTGGTCGTTCGGATGCACCCGGCCGCCGCCCTTCGCCGCCAGGCGCGCGATCACCTCGTTCGCATTCATGTTGGTGCTGGTGCCCGAACCGGTCTGGAACACGTCGATCGGAAAATGTCCGTCGAACCGGCCCTCGGCCACCTCGAGCGCCGCGCGCCGGATGGCGGCCGCCCGGCGCTTCCCCAGATGGCCCAGCGAGCGGTTGACGTCGGCCGCGGCCGCCTTGATCAATCCCAGCGCGTGAATGAAGCCGCGCGGCAGGCGCAGCCCGGAGATCGGAAAATTGTCGATGGCGCGCTGGGTCTGGGCGCCATAGAGCGCGCCCGCCGGCACCTGCACCGCGCCCATGCTGTCGTGTTCGATGCGATCGCGGCTCATGGGCGCTCGGCGGCCGCGCCGCCCAGCCCGAGCACCCGCAGGATCTGCGCGCGCGAGGCGCCCTTCTCGAGCCACGCATCGGCGCCGGCCTCGCGTGCGGCCGCCATGTTCGCGTCCGACAGCGAGCCGGACAGGATGACCAGCCGGCTGTTCGCCGTCGTCGGGCTCGATCGCAGGCGCCGACACAATTCGATCCCGTCGATGCGCGGCATGTTGATGTCGAGCGCCACGACGTGAGGACGAAATCCCTCCGTCAGCTGTCCCGCCTCGAAGCCATCCGCCGCGGATTTCACGCCGACATGCGATCCGGAGGCGAGCACGATCTCGCGAAGATACTCGGTGAACACCGGATCGTCGTCGACCAACAGCACGCGCACCGGTTCGCGGCTCGCCGCGCCCGCGGCGTCTTCGAGGTGAATTCCGTGGCCCTTCGCGAATTGCCGCAGCTCCTCGAGCAGGAAGCGCCGGTGGCCGCCGGCCGTGGACACGGAGGGCAACAAGCCCTTGCGCGCCCACTCGCGAATCGTGACGGGCGAGACCATCAATAGAGCGGCTGCTTCCAGCGACGTCACGTACCGCTTGGGACTCGGGGCCATCGTCGCGCTCCTCGGGCTGTCGCGCGCTCGGTGGTCCGAACGCATCGAAAGACAGCTTTGCATGGCAGTTTGACACATTGCTTGCATCGTCTTCATCGATTTCGTCCCGAGTGGCCGCTCCCGGCTATGTCAAATTCGCCTTCTGGGCCCGCACACGGGCCGTCCCATCACATGGAATTCGATGGAATCGGCAAAATGCAATAATACGATGGAAATGATTGAATCGTTGTGGCAAGGTGTGAGCGCAGTCATCGGAGGACACCTCATGACCGAGCGAGAGATGGATACATCCCCATGCGTGCCGGGCCGGTTCGCCCGGTTGGCTATCGCGCTTTGTCTGACCTGCGGGGCGAGCCCGTCCCCCGTCACGGCGGCGACCAATGCGCATTTCACCGTGTCGGCGACCGTCATGCCGCACACCGCGATTCTCGCCTCCTCGATGCCCGAAGCGCTCGAGGTGTCGGCCCTCGACGTGGAGCGCGGCTTCGTCGAGGTGCTGCGCGATTCCCAAGTCGTCGTGACGAACAACAACCCCGGCGGCTTCGAACTCAATGTCTGGCCGGTGGGATCGGTCTTCTCGTCGGTTTCGGTGTACGGATTCGGCGCAGCGGTCTCGCTCGATGCGGACGGCGGCAGCGTCGTCCTACGCGACCGATGCGGCTCGGCGATACCGATGCGGCTCAACTTTCACTTTCGGCTGGCGCCCGGGACGGCGCCGGGCCGCTACCCCTGGCCGCTGCATTTCAGCATCCATCCCATTTCGTCGGGCCGTTGATGCCTCGGCAACGGCACGCGGCGGCGCCCGTCGCGCTGCGGCAACTGCACGTTGTGACAGGTGGGATTTGGAGGGCATATGGGATATATCAGCGCGGACACCGTGACTGGAGTCACGCTACGCAGACGTCGCGCCCCAAACCGTGAACAAATCGCAGGCACCCGCGGGGATTTGTAATCCAGTATTCCTAATGTCGATTTAATTTCCTCTTCGTAGCCTTTGGCGCTTGTCGCGAGGCATCGAGCCATGATGGTCGCCCGAATCGCGCTTGTCAGCCCGCCTCGCCGGGCCGCGACATCATGGTCGAGGCGACGGCCTCGGAACGAGTGGCCACCTGGAACGTGACCCGCATGGACTGCGCTCTGCCGATCGGCGGCTCTGAAGTTGCAAGGCCGGCCTCCCGTGCCTGCGGGTTCCCGTGGTGAGTCCCCTCGAGTCAGCCATTTCCAAGACGGTCGACGCCTCGGGGCGCCGATGGACACCCGAGAGCTACGTGCTGGTCGCGTTTTCGGGGGTGGTGCTCCTGATACTCGTGCTCGCGGGTTTCGCCGGCCGTGCGTTCAGCCGCTCCGTGTCCTCCGAGGCCCGGGTGGAGCACACCTACATGGTACTGAGCACCCTGCAACGCGTCGTGGCGGATCTGGCGGCCGTCCGCACGAGCGGTCAAGCCTACGTGATCACGGGCGACGCTGGATACCTCGCGCAGCGCGAACGCGCCGTCGCCGCGGTGACGTCCAGCACGCACGCCCTGAGGGAGCTGGTCGCGGACAATCCCCAACAGGCCGAGCGCGCGGCGCAGCTCGATCGCGCCAACAGCGCGGTCATCGAGCGGATGACCATGGTCATCGCGCGGCGCCAGGCCGACGGCTTCGACGCCGCCGAGGCGGCCTATGCCGCCGAGGTCAATCAGGCGCTCACGGCGCCCATCGAGCGATTGCAGCAAGCGATGGTCGGCGAGGAAGCGCGGCTGCTCGACGGCCGCCTGCGCGAGGAAGCCGCCGGACGCCGGCAGGCCGGGCTCGTGATCGCCGCGCTCGCCGCCGTGGTCATTGCGACGGTCTTGATCGGCTTCGAGGCGCTGCGCCGGGAGATCAAGCGGCGCCGTCGGCTTGGCGCCGCGCACGAGGCCCACGAGCATTTTCTGGCGAGCATTCTCGATCATTTGCCCCTGCTCGTCTGGATCAAGGATCCGAATTCCCTGCGGATCGTGACCTTGAATCGCGCCATGGAGCGCTGGTTCGGACGCTCGCGCGACGAGGTGATCGGGCGTGGCACGGATGAACTGTTCCCACCGGGGGATGCGCGCGCCTCGATCGCTCTGGACCGGCTGGCGCTCGGCACGTCGGACGTGGTCACCGCGCCGGTCGACACCCGGATGACGCCCAACGGCGGGCCGGTGACCCTGTTCATGCGCAAGGTGGCGGTTCGGGACCAGAACGGCGGCGCCCAATGCATCCTGTGCATCGCCGAAGACATCTCCGAGAAGCTTGCGGACGAGCGGCGCATACGCGAGCTGAACGCCACCCTCGAGCGGCAAAAGAGCGAATTGGAAGCCGCGAACCGCGAGCTGGAGAGCTTCTCCTACAGCGTGTCGCACGACTTGCGCTCGCCGTTGCGCGCCATCGACGGGTTCTCTCTGATGCTGGTGGAGGACTACGGCTCCGTCATGGATGCCGAGGCGCGGCGCTACCTGGCGACCATCCGGGAGGGCACTCGGCGAATGGGGCAGCTGATCGACGATTTGCTCGCGTTCGCCCGCGTCGGACGTCAGCCGCTGCAAAAATCCTCGGTCGACATGACGAGCCTGGCACAGGACGCCGTCGCCGACGCCCTGCGGGATCACCACGGTCCCGCGCCGCGGATCCTCATCGAGGCGCTGCCCAGCGCGCTCGGCGACGGCTCCCTGCTGAAACAGGCCTGGTTGAACCTGATCGGCAACGCCATCAAGTATTCGAGCAAGGTCGAGGCGCCGGTGGTCGAGGTCAAGGCCTACACGGTTGGTGACGAGGTCGTCTATTCCGTCAGCGACAACGGAGCGGGATTCGACATGCAATTCGCCCACAAGCTGTTCAAGGTGTTCCAGCGACTTCATGGGCAGGCGGAGTTCTCCGGCACGGGCGTCGGACTCGCCATCGTCCATCGCATCGTGACTCGCCACGGAGGCCGCATCTGGGGGCAGAGCGCGCCGGGACGCGGGGCCACGTTTCACTTCACCGTCACCGGAGCGCCCATGCCATGAACGACTATGAATGCGTCGACATTCTCTATGCCGAAGACAGCCCGACCGACGCCGAGGTGACCCTGCGCGCGATGCGCAAGGCCAACCTGGCCAACAAGGTGGTCTGGGTCAAGGACGGCCAAGAGGCGCTCGATGTGCTGCTGAATTCCGGGCCGCGGGCCACGCATGCGCGCTCGACGCCCAAGCTCGTGCTGCTCGACCTGAAGATGCCGAGGGTCGACGGGCTGGAGGTGCTGCGGGTCATCCGGTCCACCCCGGCGATCCGCATGGTGCCCGTCGTCATGCTGACCTCGAGCGCGCAGGAGGGCGACCTGGTCAGCAGCTACGAACTCGGCGTCAACAGCTACATCGTGAAGCCGATCGACTTCACGGCCTTATCGGCCGTCGTGGCGCAAATGGGCTACTACTGGGTCGCCATCAACCGCCGAGCAGAGCCCACCGCGTAAGGCCGCCCCGAGATGGGGTATCGGCGGGAGGTGGAGCGGGCGATGGGAATCGAACCCACGTTAGTAGCTTGGGAAGCTACAGTTCTACCATTGAACTACGCCCGCCGCGTCCTGCGGATTCTATTCGCGCCGGCGCCGTCTCGGCAACCGGGACTGCCCCGGTTCAAGGCCGGCCGCCGGCGCCGGCCGCGTCCTCGGTGGGCATTTCCGCCTCCAGGCCCACCGTCGCGATCACGCCGTCGGCCTTCTTGAGCACCTCGCGCGCGTAGTCCCAGTGGATGGCGACGGTTTGGTCGCCGACCGCCGCTTGCAGCAGCTGCGAGAACTGGTCGAGATCGGGCTCGAAGCTCTGCCCCTGGGCATCGATCGGCGGATGCACCTCGAGCAGCAGCTCGCCGTCCACCCAGGCGACCTTGATCGGCTGGTTGACGAGGCGCACCGGCGTTCCGACCGGCACCTCGGGGAATAGCGCCGAGATGTCCTCCGGGTACAGGCGGATGCAGCCGTGCGTCACCGGCAGGCCGACGGCGATGGGATTGTTGGTGCCGTGGATCAGGTAGGTGCCCTGGCCCACCGCCAGGCGCAGTTCGTACCGGCCCAGCGGGTTCTTCGGCCCCGGCGGCACGCTCGCGGGCAGCGGATCGCCGTCGCTGGCATGCTCCTCGCGCACCGATTCGGTCGGGTGCCAGGTGGGATCCTTGGTCTTGGAGATCACGCGGGTCTCGCCGAGCGGGGTGCGCCAGTCCATCTTGCCGATGCTCACCGGATAGGTGACCACCACCTGCGGCGCCCCGCGCTTCGGCTTGGGATAGTAGTAGAGCCGGTGCTCGGGAAGATTCACCACGATTCCCTCGTGCGGACCCGGCGGTAATATGTGCCGGCCGGGCACGATGATCTTCTGGCCCGCTCCGGGCAGCCACGGATCGATGCCCGGATTGACGCGGATGATCTCCTCCGAGCCCAGACTGTACTTGCGCGCCAGATCGTACAGTGTGTCCTCGTACACCGTGACCACGACGCGATCCTCGCCGACCACCACCTCGTCATCCGCGAGCACGTACACGGAGGCCTCGGCCGGGAGACAAAACACCGCCGCGATCGCAGCACACAGCCCGGCCGCCACACCCGATCGCCGCCGTCGACCCATCGATTCCACCGCCGCCTCGCCCTTGACCATGCGGCAAGCGTAACACGCGGCCCCGGGGCCTCGCGGCGCGACGCGACGATCTGCCGCGCCGGGCCAGGGTGCGCGCGAACCGCGTACTACAATTTATTTCGGAGCCGTACCGAGGCTGCGGGCCGCGCCGGGTGCGAGCGGCGCCACCGTGCGCGTCCAGCCGAACGGATCGGGCGCGCGCCGCTCCTGGATCGCGAGCAGCGCCTCGCGCAGGCGCGCGGCCACCGCGTCGATGCGGTTCGGCACGTACTCGCGGCCGTCGCGCTCGGCGAGCAGTCCCACCGGGCTCACCGTGGCCGCCGTGCCGCACGCGAACACCTCGCTGCAGCGGCCGCTGTCGATCTGCTCGAGCAGCTCGTCGATCGGCATGCGCCGCTCGACCACCGCCAGCCCAAGCTGCGGGGCGAGGGTCAACAGCGAATCGCGGGTCACGCCCGCGAGGATCGCCCCGTCGAGTTCGGGGGTGTGCAGTTCGCCGTCGATCACCGCGAATACATTCATGCCCGACAGCTCCTGCACGTAGCGCTGTTCGCGCGCATCCAGCCACAGCGCCACGGTCAGACCCCGGCCGAGCGCGGCGCTCGTGGCCCGCAGGGCCGCCGCATAGTTCGCCGCCGCCTTGGTGGCGCCGACGCCGCCGACCGCGGCGCGCACGTCCTCCCGTTCGATCGCGAGGCGCATCGGACCGGAGGAGTAGATTTCCACGGGGTTGGCGATGACCATGAAGCTGAAGGTGCTCGAGTTGCCGAGCACGTAGCCCGATTCGGTGCCGAAGATGAAGGGCCTCAGGTACAGCGCCCGGCCGGTTTCGCGCGGGATGAGATCCTCGCAGGCACCCACCACCGCATCGATGGCCTCGAAGAACCGATCCTCCGGAACCGCCGGCATGGACAGGCGACGCGCCGAGCGCGCCAGCCGCGCCCAGTTCTCCCGGGGGCGGAACAGGTTCGGGCGCACATCGCCGACCCGATAGGCCTTCAGTCCTTCGAACACGAGTTCCGCGTACTGCAGGGCGCGCGCGCCCGGCCACAGCTCGATCGGCCCGTAGGGCAGCAGCGTGCCGCGGCCCCATGCTCCGTCGCGCCAGTCGATCCGGAACATCGCCGGCGCGGTGACGGCGCCGAAGCCGAGCTTCTCCGGCGGCCGAAACGCCCGCAAAGCGGCGCCCACGCCGGGCGCCACCTCGAAATCCGGGACGACGGAGCCTGCCGTGCCCGGCGGCGAGACTTCAGCGGCGCAGATACGCGTCGCTCCCGGAGAGCCAATCCTGGCGCGGCGGATTGAACACGTCCACGTCGAGGGTATCCTCGAGCGCGAGCGCGCGGTGCGGCAGGTTCGACGGGATCACGAGCACCTCGCCGGCGCGGACCACCACCTCGCGCTCATCCGCGGCTCCCAGCCAGAACTGGAGCGCGCCCTCGAGGATGTAGGTGATCTGCTCGTTCTCGTGCGCATGACGCGGCACGTCGTCGCCCTTCTTGAAGTACACGTGGGCGATCATCATTCGATCGCCGGTGATCAGCCGCCGCGAGATCGTGCCCTTGAGCGGTTCGGCCTGCACGTCGCTCCACCGATAATGCCTGGCGGCGTCGGCGACGGGACGGGCATCGGACTTCGCGTCGGCGTTCATGGGGTGCGCACCTGCGGCTGGCCGGGGGGGGGGGGGGGGGGGGGGGGGCGGCGGGGGCGGGGCAGCGGACTGCGCGGGGGGGTTCTGGGGGTGCCCACGGGGGGGGGCCCGCCGCGGCGGGGGGGGGCGGGCGGCGGCCTGCCACATCCGCTAATGGCCCTCGTATCCGCCGTCGCCGGCCGCGAGCACCTTGAGCAACTTGGCGAAATCCGGCACGCCGAGCCCCGTGGCCTGGTCGTAGCCGCCATGCGCATGGTAGTACCAGTTGTCGCCGTTCGTGATGTCACGCAGCGGCGCCGAGGGCCCCTGGTAGGCCGCACCGAAACGCGCCAGACCGTACAGCGCGAAATTCAGCAGGCCCACCCGACCGCCCACGGCTTGATCGTACAGGGCGGTGACGCCGTTGAACTGCGGCGCCGCGAAGCTCGTGCCGCCGTAGTAGCTCGCCACCCCGAAGCCGGTCTGGTCCGACGTGTACACGATGATGTAGCCGGTCTCCGGATCGGCATTCAGCGCGATATCCGGCAGATTGCGGCCGGCAAAGCCCGCCGGCAGAGTCGCGACCGGCACGGGCGGGGACTGCGAGTAGTCGAGCAGCGTCTGGTGCGCCTGCGTGTCCTGAATGCCGTGGATCCCGTCTTGATAGAACGGCCTCGGCACGAAGGAACTGACGCCGCCGCCGCCGCCGACCGAGTAGATGCCGCAGCTGATCGGATCGAAGCCGAGCACGGTGCACAGCGGGATCAGGTAATCCCAGCCCCAGGCCTGCTCGTTGGCGACGTTGATCGTGAACGTCTTGGTCCCGCCGATCCCGAAGGTCTGGGTCCCGGGGAGCGTCGTGCCGCCGACCGAGGTCACCCAGGCCTGCGCGCCGGGATCATCGACCGAGAGCACGACCGAACCCTTGGGCGGCGGATAGGCCGGTGGCGCGAAGTACAGGGTCGAGTCGTACGCGCCGGAGTCCCCGGAGGCCACGTACATGCTCTGGCCCTGCAGCGCCGCCTGCAGGAACAGGTCGTTGAACGCCTGCAGCGAGCTCGCGTTGCCGTTATTGGTGACCGGATCGACCACCGGGCCGCCGTTTGCCAGGGTGTCGAAGAATTCCCACTCACCCCAGCTCACGGAGATCGTGTCCGCGAGATCCGCGTCGATCGCGGCCGCGAACGCGTCGATGAAGCCCTGCGAGGTATTGGGCGCCTCGTAGACATTGATGTTCGCGCCCGGTGCGATGCCGCCGGATTGCTCGACGTCGAGCGTCGTCTCGATGGAGCCCGAAGCGTCGCTCGGCGCACCGGAACCGCCGTCGATCTGGATCTCATGGATGCGGTTCGGCGCCACGGTCAATCCGAGCGACTGCCAGTAGGCATAGGCGTCGGAGGGCGTGAAGGCGGCCAGCGTCACGATGCCGATGGTGCTGCCGCTGCCGCTGATGCCCCGCTTGTAGATCGGATCGACGTCGTAGTACTGGGCGAAGTCGCTGACCGTCAGCAGTCCCGGCGCGTTGGTCGTACCGCCGCCGCCGCCCTTGCCCGCGACGCTGATCAGATTCGCATGCGCCGGCAACGCCGCCGAATGCTCGAGGTGGGGCTGATAGCGCGGCCGGGTATCCAGGCCGACGACGCCCTGCACCGCACCCGAGATCGCCGCGGCGACCTTCGGTGTGCCCACGGGCGAGTGGTAGCGATAGCCCGGGCCCTTGGCCGAGGATGGCACCTCGAACACGTGCATCTGCACGCCGAATTCGGCATTCACGGCCGCCGCACTGCCGGTCACGCTGAGCTGCGTGGCCGTGAGCTGCGCCACCCGCATGCCGGCGGCGCGGAAATGCTGCTCGACTCCCGCGACCGTCGCCGGCGTGGGCGCGAACTCGGCCGCAAACTGTTGCTGGCTGAGGAATTTCCGGTATCGATCGCCGCCCGGCGTATAGATGGCCCGCAGCAGATCGAGCGCCTTGTCCGCATCGCGCAGCTTCAGCGATACGGTGAAGCTCACCGGTTCGCCCCCGCCGCCCCCGTTGGCCGCCGATCCCAGATCGACGGCGGTGGGCAGTGCGCCTTGGCCATCCGGTGCCGCTGCGGCGGCAGTACCCATCAGGGCGAGGCCGAGCACCGCGGCCGGCCACGTTCTAGTCACGTTCATGATCATCCCCTTCGTTCGGTGTTGACGTTGATCGCCACGAGCGGCGCGTCACCTCAAGGAACGCCGCTCTCCCTCAATCCCTGCAAGGACCCGATCCGCGCGGCGCGGCGATTGCCGTGTCGCCGGTCACAATGCCGCAGCGCGGTTTCGTGAGTGAGTATACGATTGAATGAGATGGCGGCAAGTTCCATGTCATTTGCCGCGTCCATTGACCATAATGCGGACGATGGAATGTTCGGCGCGGCGCGCGGTCAGAGTCGATGATTCGGCAACCCGCAGGGCATGAGGAGGCGGCAGTGAGATTGCTTTCGCGCATGGCGATTCTGGCGCTGCTCGCCGGCATGACCGGTTGCCCGCTGACGGCGAGCTTCACGGTGGGCGGATACTTGACCGGCCTGCATGGCATCGGACTCGTCCTGCAGAACAATGGCGGCAACGACATGCCGATGCTCGCCAATGGCGCCTTCGTCTTCCCGCGGTCCGTGAGCCAGGGCGACCCGTATTCGGTCACGGTGCGCACCCAGCCGACGAATCCCGCCCAGACCTGCACGGTGCGCAACGCCTCCGGCACGATCGGCAAGCAAAGCATCGGCAACGTCATCGTCAACTGCACGCAGGCGGCGAGCCTCGCGTTCGTCGTGAACGAGACCTCGAGCACGATTTCCCTGTATGCCATCGATCCCGCCGTCGGCACGCTCGCGCTGCTCCCCGGCGCCCCCTACCTAGGCACCGGCACGACCCCGATGGCCGCCACGGTCGAGCCCAACGGCAACTTTCTGTACGTGGCCAACAGCACGTCGAACGACGTTTCGGTGTACTTGATCAACTACCTGGCCGGCACGCTGACCTCGGCGGGCCTGCCGATCGCCGCCGGAATCGCGCCCGCGTCGGTCGCGGTCGATCCCACGGGCCGCTTCCTGTACGTCGCCAACATGGGCGACAACACGATTTCCGCGTTCGCGCTCGATCCGAGCACCGGCCTCGGCACCCCGGTGATCGGCTCGCCGTATCTCATCGGCAACGAGCCCTCGGCGGTGCAGGTGGACCCGAACGGCAATTTCCTCTACGTGTCGAATTTGTTCGACGGCGACGTGGTGGTCCTGTACATCGATCCGCTCTCGGGCGCGCTGGTGAACGTGCCGGGTTCGCCCTTCGGCACCGGCAAAGGCCCCGCCTCGATCGCGGCGGACCCCACCGGCTCGTTCCTCTACGTGGCGAACTCGGTGTCGAACGACATCTCCGAATTCTCGCTGAACCTGTCCTCCGGCACACTGACGCCGGTTGCCGGCTCGCCCCTGTCCAGCGGCACCAGTCCGCAGGCCATTGCGATCGATCCGACGGGCCGCTTCCTGTATGCAGCCAACACCACCACGGCGAACTCGGTGGGCGTCTTCTACATCACGCCGACCACCGGCGCGATCAATCCGGCCTCGACCGCGGGTGCGGGCACCCTGCCGATCGGCATCGCGATCGATGCCTCGGGGAAATTCGTGTACGTGGCCAACGGCAATTCAAACGACGTCTCGGTGTATTCGGTGGATGCGGCCAGCGGCGCGCTGACGCCGGTGAAGAATTCGCCGTTCCCGGCCTTCGGCATCGGGCCGCGGGCGATCGCCGTCTATTGAGACGGACTTGTGAGAGAGGCCGCACAACCGGCCTGCGAGGTGCCATGCGAGACGCGCGGGCGGTTACACTTCGGCCGTGAGCACTCCATCGCCAAGGGATTCTGCGGGAGTTTCGCGACAGCTCGGTTTGGTTGCGCGGCTGTGGCTGCTGCTCGCCGCGCTGGTGGCCGAGACCCTTCTTCTATCCTATCTGGTCCAGTTCACCCCGGTCGACGACGTGCACGGCGCCGCCCGGGTGGTGCGCGACGCGCAGCATTGGCTGTTTCGGCTGGTCATCGCGTACGTCGCGTCGTTCGCAGTGCTCGCCCATCTGCGTCGGGCGCGCGTCGCGGCCGCCTGGCCCGCGGGCGCCGCCATTGCCTGGCGGCCCCGGTGGCTCGCGGTGCACGGGCTGCTGCTCCTGCCCATGGCCTGGCTGTCCGCGACCCTGTATGGCGACCAATCGCTCGCGGCCTTCGCGTGCCGGGCCGCCGCCTGGCACGCGATCGGCATCGGTGCCGTCGCCGCCCTGTGCGCGGGCATTGCGCCGCTGCCCGTGTGGCGCGCGGCGCTGCGTCCGGTGGCGGGTCTCGCGCTGTTCGCGTGGGTTCCCGCGTGCCTCGCCGTGCTGCTGATCGGGGTGAGTCAACTCCTGTGGGCGCCGGCGGCCGAGCTCACCTTTCGGCTGGTCGCGGGCATCTTGACGCCGGTGTTGCCGGGATTGCACACCGACCCGCGGACCTTGACGCTGTTCGCGCCGCATTTTGCGGTCACGGTAACGGCCGCCTGCTCCGGGCTCGAGGGCGTCGGCCTGATGCTCGCCTTCTGTACGGCGTGGCTCTGGTACTTTCGCGATGAGTACCGTTTTCCGCGCGCGCTGGTCGTGCTGCCGGCCGGCGTGCTGCTGGTGTTCGCCTTGAACGTCCTGCGAATCGCCGGCCTGCTGCTCATCGGCAATGCCGGCCATCGCTCGGTCGCGATGATCGGCTTTCATTCGCAGGCCGGCTGGATCGGCTTCAATGCAGCCGCATTCAGCGTCGCCTACGCCGCGCGCGGCAGCGCGTGGCTGAGCCGCTCGTCGCCCGCGCCGCGCGCTCGGACGGCCAATCCCGTGGCGCCTCTGCTGATGCCCTTTCTCGCCATCCTCGCCGCGGGGTTCCTCGCGCGGGCGATGTCCGCGCAATTCGATTACTTCTATGCGCTGCGGCTGATCGCCGCGCTCGCCATGCTGTGGCTGTTTCGCCGCCGTTTTGGCGGACTCGACTTCGCTGCGAGCTGGCGCGCACCGGCGGTCGGCATCCTGGTCTTTGCGGTGTGGATCGGGTACGCCTCGATCGTGACCACGCACGCCGGCATGCCGGAAGCCTTGCGGCTGATGTCGCCCGCCGCCCGAGCCGTCTGGATCGGCACCCGGCTCGCGGCGGCGCTGCTCACCGTCCCGATCGCCGAGGAACTGGCCTTCCGAGGCTATCTCATGCGCCGTCTGGTCGCGGCGGATTTCACGCGAGTGCCCTTGGGCGAGGCCACGCCCTGGGCGGTGATCGGCAGTTCCGCCCTGTTCGCCCTGATGCACGGCGGTTTCTGGGCGCCGGGCATGCTGGCCGGACTGGCCTACGCCCTGCTGGCGAAGCGCACCGGCAAGATCGGGGAGGCGATTCTCGCCCACGCCACCACCAACGCGCTGGTCGCCGCCGGGGTGCTGGTCTTCGGAGAATGGCAGCTATGGTAGGACGCGGCCGACGGGACCGTCGGCTCGCACACTCGATGGCGCCCGTGCGGGTTCACCGGCCGGCTGTCCGCCGACCGGCTCCTCGATTCCGTACTGACGCACCCGCGAACGCAGCACGCTCAGCCCGCCGGCCAGCCGCCCGAACGCCGCGCCCGCCGCACTCGGCGCGATCTCCGGAGCGCTCACCGACCCGCCGGATCCGCCGTTCGATCCGCCATTCGAATCCTGGTGGTTCCAGCTATCCCGCTGCCACTCGTGATTGCCACGCTGGAAGAATTGCTGGCCGTCGGCCATCGCCAACGCGGATCCAGACAAGGTAATCAACAAGGCTGCAATGATCGTACGCATTTCCATCTCCTTCACTGATGACGCGTATCTTATTCCCTGATACGCGCGCGGAACAGTGCGGTTCCCCACATACAATTATGCAATATGTCCCATGAATTTTCACCGGCTTCTCAACGTGGCCGCGCTTGAGCTGCCGCATTTGCACAAATGCCCGGCCCTGGCACGATTAAGATATAGGTAGATCATAGGCATAGGGCGTAACAACTCGGCATGCTGCGTCGCAAAATGACACTTGCTGCGAGGCCTCATGAGGCCCTCCCGAGCCCCCATTTAAGTCAACCAATCGAGGTTTTTTCCGAAGATGAGCATCAACGACGTCAGCGCCGGCGACAACCTGCCCCACGAATTCAACGTCGTCATCGAGATTCCAATGAATGCCGACCCTATCAAGTACGAGGTCGACAAGGCCTCGGGCGCCGTGTTCGTCGACCGCTTCATGATGACCGCGATGCACTATCCGGCGAACTACGGCTACGTCCCGCACACGCTCGCCGAGGATGACGACCCGGTCGATGTCCTCGTGCACACGCCCTTCCCCCTGTTTCCCGGCGTGGTGGTTCGCTGCCGCGCCCTGGGCATGCTCCAGATGGATGACGAGGCGGGCGGCGACGCCAAGCTGTTGGCGGTGCCGGCCGACGACATCTGCCCGCAATTCAAGCACTGGAAGACCATCGCCGACG
>VFSW01005313.1_pt1 | contig 19082 bp, 14 predicted proteins | sample 5358111 | NCBI WGS metagenome assembly VFSW01 (sample SAMN11554181, study PRJNA540505) | mine drainage metagenome | isolation source: sediment from site ElyBrook_90M | place: USA: Ely Copper Mine, Vershire, VT | collected 2017 | reverse complement strand
CCCTCCCGTGCGCGCGGCCCCGCGGGGGGCCCGCGGCCGGGGGCCGCCCCCGGCCGGGCGGGGGGCGCTCCGCGGCTACCGGCTGGCCTTCGCCGGCTACTCGGAGCTCTGGGGCGGCGCCGTCGCGACGCTGGCCCCGGACCCGAAGGGGCGGGTGCGAGGCGTGCTCTACGAACTCACGCCCGCCGACCTGGATGCGCTTGACCGCTGGGAGGGCCATCCGCACTACTACCGGCGCGTGCGCGCCACCGTCACCGACGGTCGCCGCCGCGAGCAGCGTGTGCATCTCTACGTCATGACCCCGGAACGAGCGCTCGGCGAGCCTGCGATGCACTACCTGGTGGCGCTGCTCCGCGCGTACGTGTCGCTCGGGTTCGACACCGCGACGCTCCTTCGCGCGGCGGGCGGAGGTCGGCCGTGAAGATCTTCGTCTACGGCACCCTCCTCTCGGGCGAGGGCAACCACAGGCAGCTGCGCGGCGCGCGTCCGCTCGCCGTGCGCCGTACCGAGCCCCGCTACACGCTCGTCAGCCTCGGGCCCTACCCAGCGCTGCTCGACGGCGGCACGACCTCGGTCACGGGCGAGGTCTACGACGTCGACGGAGATCTGCTGTCCGCGCTCGATCGCTTCGAAGGCGTCCCGCGGCTGTACCGCCGCACCCAGATCCAGCTGCTCGGAGGCGAGTCTGTCGCGGGCTACCTGCTGGCGCGCCCGCGCCCCAAGAGCTATCCGGTCATCGCCAGCGGCGACTGGAGGGAGTACCGATGCGCATCGAAGTCGTAGGCGACGGGCACGTGTTCCAGGGGACGCCTCAGCAGATCCTCATGCAGATGAAGAGCCTCGCGTTCGGCGCCGAGCACATGTCCATGCGCGAGTACATCGAGGGCAACGTCGCCAACATCGCGCGGGGGTTCGGCATCACGTTCAAGCTCACCGGCGAGACCGACGAGGAGCTCGCGGAATCGTTCCTGCGGCAGATGCTTGAGGGCGGGTACGCGCGGCAGCTGTGAAGCCGGGACGGCCCAGCTCGCGCGCTGGGGTTATTCGACCGGATCTCGTACGACCAGGTAGCTCTCGCGTGTTGAACGGTTGCCACGTCCGCGCTCGACGATGAAGTCGAGGCCGCGTTCGAGGAGTACCTCGAATCGGCTGCCGTCCTTCCGCGTACCCTTGATGATGCGCTTGTGCATGCGGTCGATGTTGCGGCTACGCGAGCGTGAAGTCGACCCGACGTCCCTCCTCCTCCAAGAGGCTCGCCACGTAGACGGCATCGAGGATGGTCTCGATCTGCTCCCGCGTCGGAAGCGGTCGGACCAAGTCGGAAAGGGCGCGGTTCGCCGCCGCGTTCGTCGGGTCGGTCTGGTCCTGCTCGCGTATCAACCCCCACGTTCCCGTGGTCGCCATGTTGTCGAGCAGCTCGGCGGCGACGTCCCGAGGGAACTTGACTCCGCTCATGCCGCCGAACCTACCACGCTCCTCGCAGGCTCTCGGCCAGGCTCTCGGCCCCGGGGAGCACGGCGTGGCGCCGTCCTCTCGGGCTTGAGCCACGCGCCCGACGTCAGGTTAGGTGTACCGTCCCACGCCGCGACGCCAAGTCCGGGCCAGTGCTCGTCCTCGGCGGCACGCGCCCGCAGCTACCGGTCGTCGCTGACCGCGTGCGGTCGTGGGTCGTCACGCTGGTCGACCTACCTGCACTGAAGCGCGTTACAATCGCGCCTCACCCTTCGGCCCCCCCCTTCTCCGCACCCCACGCGCATGCTCGCCGCCCATCAAGCCTACGTCGATGCGGTGCTCGCAAAGTGCGAGGCGCTCATGAGCGCGGGTCTGTGGGCGCCCGAGCCGGCCGTGCGGCCCCGCAAGTGGCTAGCCAACTTCCCTGATGACGACAAGACCGCCGCAGCCATCCTGCTGGACAGCTTCGTGTACTTCTCGGAGCGATGCACACGGCGCTTGCTCGTTGGCGCATTCGAAGCGGCCCTGCGAATCCCGACCGGACGTCCGTGGGCGCTCGCAGGGACGCATTTGGAACGCGCCGTGTTCACCCCCGTGCTCGGGGAGCACCCGAATCCGACGGACTCTGGGTACCAGATCAGCCGAGCCGTCCGGCAGGCTCTGTCGGTCGAGGAGAACCGGTTCGTCGATCTAGCCGAGGCGCTGGCCTCGGCACAGCGAGGCGAACTTGTCGTATTCCTCGACGACGTCGCCATGTCAGGCGACCAGTTCCTCCGGACGTGGCAGCGCTCCACGCCCTCCGGCGCGTCCTTTCAGAGCGTGTCGCAGAGCCACTCGCTACCGGTAGCGTACATCTGCATCTGCGCGACTGATACGGCGATGCAGCGCATCCAAGCGGGCGCCCAGGGCGTTCACGTGTACCCGACGCACATCATCGACACATCGCAGACGTATCGTGCGATTCCCGGGCGACAGCCACCCCCGTTGATACAGAGCGCGATGCCGATGGTGGAAGCACTCCTCGACAAGTTCTCCCCAGCGCTGCAGTTCCGTCCCGATGACCAATACATGCTGCGCGACTCGGCGTGGCGCCGTGATGGCTACAAGAGCCGCGCGCTCCTCCTCGCGTTTGAACATTCAGTTCCAGACGGCACGCTGCCCATCCTTTGGGCCGATGGCCCACCCGGCTGGACACCCCTAGTGAGGCGGGCATGACCGTACGCGAGTTCACCGTCGCGGACCTGTTCGCCGACTACCGGGCAGAGTGGCCGTCAAGCCACTTCGCCGAGTACTTCGTGCACCCAGCCTACTTCCGAAAACTCGAGAGCCGCAGACCTTGCTTCCTATTCGGCGGGCGAGGCACCGGGAAGACAACCGCCCTGCGCTCGCTGCGCTTCGATGCGTCACACAACAGAACGGCGCGCTCGGATGGCACGGCCCCTCCCGTGGAGACCCTCGAGTACTTCGGCATCTACGTCCGCATGGACAAGAACCAAGTCCGCGCATTCGAGGGGCCCGACCTCCCACAACCTACATGGAATCGACTCTTCGCCCACTACTTCAACCTGTTGGCGTGCAGAGAGTTCTCCGTGTTTCTTCGTTGGGTTGCGTCTCTCAGGCCAGATCTCGACGAACTCCCCCCGGAGAAGTACTCCTACATCGCCAGAGCTCTGGCTCTGAGCTCGCAGCCGGCCGCCTACGACCAGATGCAAGTCGCCATCGACTCCGCAATCGTCGATCTGGAACTGTACATCAACAACCCTGGCCAGGCATCGCAGCCGTTGCTTTCGATGGCGGAGCGACCCGTGCGCGAGTTCGCGGAAGCAATCGGCGCCCTAGCGTGGGCAGCGGATAAACCGATCTTCTGCTGCATCGACGAATACGAGAATCTGCTCGATCACGGGCAGTCGCTTCTCAATACATATATCAAGCACTCATCCGCGCCACTATCGTACAAGGTCGGAGTACGCAGTAACGGGCTCCATTCGCGGGAAACGACGGGAGCATCCGATCCGCTTCAAACGCCAGATGACTACATCGAAATCGACATCCCGCAGGAAGGCTTCGAGATGTTTGCCCAGGAGGTCGCCGAGGTCCGGCTGCGCCTGGCGTTCCGCGATGGTCTGAAGGTGCCACCCAAGCTGGAGGACTTCCTTCAGCAGCTCTCGCCCGATTCAGAAGCCGAGCTGTTGGGTGTTGATCGTATTGTCGAGGGTGTGCTGAACAAGCTCGGCGGCGACCCACCGCTCCACGAGTACGTTCGCGCGCATTCGCCGTTACGCATCGCACTGCTGGCCTTTTGGAACGAAGCCCACTCGGACACGACAATACCGGCGTTGGCGGTCGACTGGAGGCATCACCCAGAGCAGTGGGACGTGCGTTACGGAAATTACCTATTCAACCTACTCGTGTGGCTCTCAAAAGGGCGAAAAGGGGCGCGCACCAAGAAGTACTATTGCGGGACTCAGGCGCTAATCGCGATGGCCGGCGGCAACATACGATATTTCATGGAGCTACTGGACCGGAGCATCGCCGACGAACTGGTGGCGAATGCCTCTAGCTCGGCACAAGAGTTGTTTGCCCTCTCGGCGAAGTCACAGACCAACGCGGCGAAGAGGGTCGGCCAGAAGAGGCTCGAGCAATTGGAAGGTGTTAGTGGGAGCGGCGTACAGCTGAAACGCCTAGTTCTAGGTATCGGACGCGTGTTCTTCGAGAGATCGCGCATGCCTGGAACTGCTCCCGAGCAGACTCTGTTTACGATCTCCGGGAAGCCGGAGGCCGTGAACCATATTGTCGCCCTCCTCGAGGACGGGGTCGGACACCTCGCCTTCGAGGCTTCGCCGCGGACGAAGCGAACGAGTGTCGGCGAGCCGAAGGACAACGAATACAGAATACATCCCATATTCAGTGCGTTCTTCGAGATCTCGTACCGCAGGAAGAGGCGTGTTGCGTTCGACGCGGAGGCGCTCGCCACTCTCATCGCCAATCCGGCGGCAGGGGTCGCGCATTTGCTCGACGCCCAGCCCAGCGACCTTGAGGACCTTCCCGAACAGATGGCTCTGTTTGCGCCATTCTTTCGAGCCTCTGGGCCGACAACGTAGGGCGCGGGGGGGGGCGCCATGACCACACTGTCTGAGCTCTGTCGCCAGCGCTTCACCGACGAGTACGTGGACCTCCGCGTTGACGACCTGCCCCAGGACGCCACCCTGGTGTTTGCTTCACAGAGCACGGAGGAGCGTGGACGGCATGGCGTATGGGATGCCGCATTGCAGACCCGTCCTCAGGATTGCATACAGGTCTCCCCAGAGTCCGGCGGACCAGGGCATGAATACGAGGCACTGGCCAGCCGAAACGGCGTCGCATCGAGCGTGTCGCTGCGCGATGACCGCTCCTTGACTGAGCTTCTCCGGGGAGGTGCCTCCCTGGTTCTGGATATCTCTGGGCTCACGCATCAAACGTGGGCATCCATTCTGCGCGCTCTGGTGAAGGGCGACCCTGGAAGGCTGCTTCGCGTCATGTACGTTGAGCCGTCGCGCTACCGCTCACACGACACGCCGGCCACGCTCGGCAGCTTCGACCTCACGGTTCGGTTCGAAGGGGTTCGACCTATTCCGGGGTACGTGAGACTGGCCCGTCGCAGCGAGAGCACGCGACGTGTCATCGTTCCGCTACTTGGATTTGAGGGGTCACGCCCGCGACTCGTGCACGCCGAGTTGGATGCGAGCAGAGCGGTGCCCGTCATCGGCCTTCCCGGCTTTCGCATGGAGTTCCCCGCGGTGGCTGTAGCCTGCAACCAGGGGTATCTGGAGGACTTCGGCGCCTACCACAAGCTCCGGTTCGCGCGAGGCTCATGTCCATTCGATATGTATCGCGTCCTTTCCGAGATAGCCGTTGACGAGGATTCGGATCACTTGCAGATTGCCCCGTTGGGCACGAAGCCTCATGCACTGGGCGCCTTTCTTTACCGACTGCAACACGCTGACACGTCGGAGATCGTGTACGACCACCCGGTGCGGCGGCCGAGTCGAACGGAGGGCATCGGGCTAACCCACGTGTACCGTATATCCGAATTTATTGGCGCGAGCGCACATGGACCTTGATCCGTACTACACGCCGCCGGCCATGGCCGAAGCGGTGGCTCGAGCCGTCATGAATAGGCCAGCTGCGGTGTGCGATCCGAGCTGTGGTGACGGCGGCCTGCTCCGGGCAGTCGTTCATCGATTCCCCAAGGCGAAGGTATTCGGTGTGGACCGGAACCGAGACGTTGTGCGCGAGCTGCTCCGTCGGGAGCCGTCATGGCAAGTCTCCGTCGGCGACGCGACGGACAGGGCATCCTTGATGCGTACACGGGTCGCCAGGTTGTTGGGCGAATGTGACCTGTTGGTGATGAACCCACCGTTCAGCATGGGTTCAGCGAAAGGTGTCGAGTTCGAGGTCGATGGTGCGACGATGCGCTGCAGCCGTGCAATGCAGCACGTGACCATCGCGTGCGACGAATTCGCTCCTGAACTCGCTGTAGCCGTGCTGCCTGAGTCGGCTCTCTTCTCCGAGCTGGACGAAGGGGTCAGAGAGCGGCTCTTTGACAGGTATGAGCTGGAGCGGATTGGCGCGTATGACGCGTTCGCGTTTTCCGGAGCCCGTGCCCGTACGCATCTAGTGCGCTTACATAGACGAAAGGCGGTTAGTCGGCGGCGCGCGTCTCCGGCGTGCAAGGCTATTGGAGCTCGCCGGGTTGAGCTCGTACGTGGCGCGCTACAGCTCTTCCGGGCGCGCGATGGGCTCATGCCGTTCTTGCACACGACCGACCTCCAGCGGTTCGCTCAGCGAGCCGCGCCCAGATCGCTCGCGACACGCAAGGTCCAGGAGGTGAACGGCGGTCGTGTGCGGGGGCACTTCACACTCGTTGCGCGGGTTGGCATGATGCCTGCGGCGTATCGCCCGCGGCTACTGTTCTCCCGGGTTGACGTGCAGTTGTCGGACTGCTTGATAGCGGTGCGGTTCGCGTCGAAGGGTGATGGCGAGATGTTTGTGGCCGAGATGGATGCGGCCTGGAACAGTGTGAGGCAGCTGTTCCGGGGGACGGGCGCGCCGTACATCACGGTAGCTCGCCTTCGCCGCTGGATTGCACGCCGCACCACGTTTGGGGTGGCCAATGCACCATGAGGCGTTTGCTCGCAGTGGCCGTCTGCCCGCCCACGATGTCTAAGTGCCCGTTGAAGTACTTGGTCGTCGAGTGCACCGCGGGATTCGAGTTCTCAAGTCGGCCGCAGCACGTTCTGTGCGAGTACGGGAGCGGAGCCGAATTGGCGAACATCCATGCGTTCGAGGAAGCCCGCGGGCAACGCGAGGAGTTGATCCGCGGCGGCTTCAGGGATGAAGACGGTGCGAGCGCCGTTTTCGCGCGCTAGCAGGAGCATCTCGCCGAGTGCGTCGGGACTGACGATCGTTCCTTGGACCGTCATGTCGCCGAGAACAACCGCCCCGCTCTGCACACGTGTGCCGCGCAGCGCGGCGACGATCGCCACGAAGATGCCGAGCCCGAGCCCGCTCGGCTCCGTCGCGTCCATGGGGTTCAGCACCTGGACGTGAATGTCCCGGTCGGGGTCCGCGTGCGCAATCCCGAGCTCCGACAGCCGGCTGCGAACGAAATCGAACGCCGTGTGAAGCATGTCGTGCGCGCCTCGCGTACGAACACCTGAGAGGTTCGCGCGACCGGTGCCTGGCACAAGTTCCGCCTCAACGCGGAAGATACAGGGCCGCCGGTCGTTCCGATCGCGACCCAAAACAAAAACGCACCCAATGGGCAGCTCCGTGTCCTCAAGGAACCCGGACTTGCCGCGCTCCGCAACGTCGACCGGCCGCTCCTGCCCGTCACGCTCAACGTACGAGAACGCCGTTTGCCAGTACTCGAGGCCGCCCATGCGCTTGAGCTGTTCCTTCACCCTGCGCCGCATCTCGAGCGCTATCTCAAGAGCCCAGCGACAACCCGCTTCGTCCACTTCACCGTGCGGGTACACAAGCTTCAGGAGGCCGGACGCCGTGCGCCGCACTGCCTTCTCGTCACGGCGGTCCAGCGCAGAGCCGAGCGAGAACCAGCGGTCGAACTCCCCCGCGAGCGAGCGGCCGCGCGATGTGCGCCATAGGTCAGCGAGGAAATCGACGATGAATCCGTGGTGCGGCGTCAGCATCTCAGTACGCATCCGCGGCATCTCCCAGCCAGGCAGGTACGCGTGCACACGATCGAGGAAGGCGCGGTCGTTGCGGATGTTGGGGGGAAAGGGACAGAAGAGGTGCGTGGTCCGGAGGGCGACCTCGACGTCCATGTCGAGGTTGCCTTCGAGCACGAACGAGGCGTGAGCGGAGATAGGGTCGCGGCCTCGCGAGTAGGTCCCTGACTCCATGTAGTCCTTGAAGATCTGGACCTGCTGCGGATCGCTCATCTTCGCGAGACCGCCGACCTCGTCGAACGCGATGACGTCCCACTGGCTCACGAGTCCGGTGCGGAGCGCGCGCCCAACGTTGGCCCCGAAAAGGTTGGGTACACTGGTCTCACCGCCCGACACAAGAAGCGCATAAGGGGAGAATTCTCGGTACGCGAAGCTCTTGCCGGTCCCACGGGGCCCGAACTCGACAAGGTTGTAATTGTCCTCGACGTAAGCCACGAGCCTGAGCAGCCAGAGGTCCATCTGCCGCGCAGTGAAGGCAGATGGTTCGAGGCCAAGGCTCCGCAGGATCGCCCTTCGCCACTCATCCGCCGTGAAGGAACGGCGTTTCTCGCCCAGCTCCTCGAGCGTGCCCGCGTCCACCTGGATCGGGGACAAGCGCTCGACGACGAACGGATGCAGCGTGCCCTTAACGATGTTCTCGGGCACGTACGCCACTTCGACCTGCGCCCAGCAACCCTCCAGGAGAAGACGCGGCGTGCTCGTCACGATCTCGTCCGGGATGGAAGCGTCGGCGACACGTAGCTGGACGAGCTCCGCCCAGTACCGGTCATCCTTCGGCGATAGCCGGACCTTGACCTTGTCGATCAACTTGTAGCGCCCCCGCTGGCGAATGAGCGACTGCACGTGCGGCGCTTGCTCACTGCGGACGTAGTGCTCCGAGAGGATGCGCTGCACTTCGCGCAGTCCTGAAGCAATGATGTCAGGGTCGGGCGACGCGCAGTAACGGCCCAGCAGGAACTCAAGGACGTAGCTCGGCACCTGGTACTCGCCCTTCAACGGGGCAACAAGGTCCTTGCGGACGACCTTGCCCGGAAATGCGTCGAGAAGCTTTCTATCCAGGTCGTCGATGGTCATCTGCCGGCTGCCTAGAACCCGAAGTCATCGCCGAGGACCTGCACGTGCACCTGCCGCTGCTCCACAACGCCGCCGTCCAGGTCCTCAAGCACGACGTGATAGTAACCTGCAGCGCCGACCGTCAACACGAGCTCGCGCGTTACTTCGGACGGGGACGGCCGGACCTCAAGCGGATCGCTTGTCCACACCTCGCGCTGCGCGGAGTCGCGCACGCGGACACGCAGGCGGCGTGCGACGGCCGTGGCGGACGCGGGCTGGATCGCCAATGTCACTTTGAAAGTGAGCGAGCGTACAGGCTCGTCCACCCAGAGTCGTACGTGCAGGAGCGGAAGCGGGCGCGAACCGTCGCCGGGCTCCACCCGCAGAAAGAGCAGCGCGCACTCTTCCGGCGAAAGGCCGCCGTGCAGGAAGAGCCCCGGCCCCCCTGGCAGCGCCAAGCACGAGGTATCGCGTGGCACGAACACGTCGTCGCCGCCGCGTCCGAGCTTTTTCGCCGTGAGGCCCAGCAAGTCTCCGGTCTCCCCGCGCCCCATCGCGTAGCGGAGACCGCGTGCGAAATCGCCACCGGCGGGCTGTGTGCCCGAGACGCCGCCGGGCGCCGCGTGGGGATCCCGCAGGAGGAAACCGTGATCTGTCGCGACGGCAACCTCTTCGAACCCGGCGGCGAGCGCTGCATCGGCGAAGCTCGCGCACTTCTCGAGCACCTCGCGCACGACCTCGAAGGATACGGCGCCGGCGATGGGACCCGCGTCGTCGACCTCCGTCGTCCACACGATCGGCACCGCTCCGCTCCCGTGCGCCGCCCGAAGCCGCGACGCACCCCCGGCAAGGAAGGCATCGACGGTCGCGATATCGACCGTCCTCCCCGTCGCGGCCGCCCATCGCTGCAAGCACCCCCGGCGCTCCGCCGCGCTCGCGACTCGCTCACCCTCGATCGAGGCGACCATCCGCCCGCCCTCCACCCGCACGGCGAACGCGCCATCGCGCTCTGCATGCGGAAGGAGCGCCGCCATTCCGACCTCGGTCCGGGTAGGAAGCTCGGCCAGCCGTAGCTCGGTCTCGACGGCGCGATGCTTGGCGCGGAGCAGGCCCGCAAGCTCGTGGGCGAGATCGGCCCGCAGCGCGTCGACGAGCAGCACCGCGACGCGTCGACCGGAGCTCGACACCCTGTCCTGAAAGAATCCTCGCTGTGACGGGATGCGCTGCGGTCGCAAGACCGTGCGGGCGGCGGCCGCGTCTGTCAGCCTCTTCGCCCGCATCCGCGTGAACCTGTGGCGTTGCTGGCGCGCCTCCTCGACGATCGCGGCGATCGGCTCGGGCAGGCTGGCGGCCCGCGGCGGCAGGTCACGATCGTGCCTGTCGACCTCGTGGTCGGCTTTCACGTAGTCCTGCAAGAGCCGCTCGAAGCAGTCCACGGGGTACTGCTGGAGCTCGCGCTCCCGGTCCTTCACTCGAAGAACAATCGAAACCGCCCGCGCGAGCGCCCGCCACCTCGTCAGCCACTCGGCTTCCACCCTGTCCGTCGCGCAGCGCTGCTCGGCGGCGGCCCGCGCCTCCTCGAGGAACGTCGGGTGCTGCGGCGAAGACGAATCTGCGTCCGGCCGCTCCCGCAGCAGCTCGAGCATGCGCGCGTCGACGAAGCCGAGCGGCGGCGCGTGCGCGAGCGCCATCGCATCGTTCGCGGCCTTGGCGAGCTTGGAGCCCTCCATCGCCATGCGCACGACGGCCCGAAGCTCTCGGTCCGATTCCTGCGTGAGGCCGATCGCGAGCGCCCTCGCCCACAGCGCGCGGTACTTCTGGTCCGGGAGCTGGTTCGAAAGGGCCTTTGCCTCCGCGGCGCCGGTCTCGACGAGCGCCGACGCCACCATGCAGCGCGCGATCTCGTTCTTGTCCGGCGGCGCCCCTTCCGTCAGCCGCCGTCGCAGGCCGAGGCGCGACTGGATAACCCTCGTCAGCGCAGGAAGGATGCGCGCGTCGCGCAGCGCGCTCTCGTCGGCCTCGGAGACGAGGTACTGGAGGACGATGTCCGTTTCGCTGAGGGTGGCGTCGCCGAGCGCCGCGCGCAGAAGGCCGAGCAAGACGTCGTCCGCGCTCTTTGGGGCCCCGTCCGGGAACAGCTCGTCGAAGCGCGCGAGGACCTTCTCCACAATGGGGCTCTCCAGGAAGCCGGCGACGTCCGTCGGCACGTCGACCTCGTACAACTCGCGCAGCAGCCAGCCGATGCCGCCCTCGGCGATTGCGAGAAACCCGCGCTCGTAGTCCGCAAGCCAGCCGGGCCGAACACCGTCGGGGAGCCGCGGCACGTAGAGCAGCCATTGCTTGTCGAGCCAGGGATCGCCAAGATCAATCTCCTGCCGCAGCGACAGCGGATTGCCGTGAAACGCCGGCATCTGGACGCCCGCGGGGAGCGCCGCGCGTAGCGCCTTCTCGACGTAGCCCGACGGATCCGTCCACACGACGACGCGGTGCTCGTCGAACAGGGTGACGAGGCGGACATGGAGCCGCTCGATGAGAGTGCGGTTCACGCTCTCACTCCGGCGAGGCGATTTGGCTCGAGAGGGCGGCCGCTCCAGTGCTCTTCGTCGGGTGGCACCCAGCCCGCGCGCACCACTTTGGCCCGATGGGCGAGCCAGTCCCCCTCGTCCCACCGCAGGTAGACGCCCTCCATCGGGGCGTGGCCGACGCGAGACTGGCCGAAGATCGCCTCGATCGCGGCGCGCCCGGTCACCGCCTCCCCCAATAACGGCGCGGTCGCGATCCCCAGCCTCGAGCAAAGCTCGTCGCGCCTTCGCCGCGACCAGAAGCGCTCCGCGTCCCGGTCGAGCACGTCGAACGCCAGGAACCAGTCGGGGAGCGCGTCGTATGCGACCGTGTGGCGTGCGTAGCACCATTCTCCGAACAGGATGCGCGTCTCGCCGAGCGCGTCGCGCAGCGCCGCGGCGCGCGTCCCGAGCCACTGGCCAAGGAGTCGGTACTGAGGGTGGCTCGCTGGCTCGACGAAGCTCCCGCGGTTCTGTGCGCGCGGCCGCCCGCTCAGATCGACCGAGATGCCCAGGTTGGTCCCGTCGATCTTCTCTTCAGCCGCGGCCGGGCGGCCAAGCAGCTCTCGCGCGAGGTCGGGGTCCACGAGCTTGTCATCGCGGGGAACCCGTTCGCCGAGAGCGAGAAGGTGCGGTGTTCGCGGGAACTTGGCGAAGCTACGCTCAGCCACCGCTCGTTCCCTTCTTGCGCGCTCGGACGGGAGGCGGGGCGAAGTTGTCGTCGTACTTGACCTTGATCTCGTGCTCGCAAAGGAACTCGACCGTGACACCGGCCTCTGCGAGAGCCTTCGCCCAGCCCACCCATTTCGCGTCCGCCGCCTCAAGGATCGGCGGTCGCTTCGGGTGCGCCGTGGCCACGGCAACGAACTTGCGGTCCGAGCGATCGAAGCTCGCGAGGGCCTTGTGCTTCGGAAATTCCTCGAAGTCGCAACCATCCGCGGATCCGGCGCCCGGAGTGATTTTGACCCGCTCGCAGTAGGTCGTGTCCCACTGGGTGTTGTAGACCCACTTTAGGAACTCGTGCCCGACGCCCTGCTGCCCTGCGACGAGTTTGTGCCCGTACTCGCCGACGATGAGGTTTGCGTCGTCAACCGCGAGGCGCTCCTCGCCCTGGGTGATCCTGAGGATGGCGTCGATGCAGCGTTCGGCGCACTCCGGAGAGACGGTCGAGTCCCCGTTCGCGGCGATGGGGACGTTGGTGTCCAGGATGACGAGCCTCACGCGCCTTGCTTCTTTCGTGCGAGGGCGGCCTTGGTCCGTGCGGCCGCGTCGCCTACTGGGTCGCCAAAGAAGTCTTTCGGCCACTTGTGAATGTTGCCGAACTCGTCGATTTCAAGATCGGAGATGCGCGACGCGCCTTCGACGACGTCGCAGGCGTAGAGTGCGACCCGGGTCTCGTCGGTCGTCTTTTCGGCTATACGGCGCTGGAGCCGCTGGAGGAAGTGCTCGCTGTGGCTCTCGACGATGAACTGTAACCCGCACGCGTTGGAGGCATCGACGAACACGTCCGCGAGGTCGGCCGCCACCTTGGGGTGGAGGTGGATCTCGGGTTGCTCGAAGATCACGGTCGAGCCCTCAGGCGCGTAGTAACACTGCACCAGGACCGGGAGCAGCTGCGAGACGCCGAACCCGACGTCCGTGACAAGCACCTCGGTCGACGCAGACGTGCGCTTCACGCGAACTTCGTAGTCCTTGCGGTTCTTGCCGAGCTGCACGACCCGGAAGTCGTGAATGACCCCCATTCGCTTCAGCCAGTCGGCGATGAGCTCTTCGAACTCCCAGTACCGTGTTCCCCGCCCTTCGCCGTACCCGATCTTCCTGTGGTTCATACGTGCTGCGAGAAGCGCCGGCACCGCCAGCTCCCCGCGAGTCCCCACCGTTTCTGGCTGGTCGCCTGCCCACAGGTACGAGCGCTTCGGATACTCCCGGAGCGGCCCCACATACTGGACGCGGCGGAGCTGCTGCTCGAGGGCAAAGGCGAGGTCGGGCAGCCAGTCCAGGTCTTTGTGGTAGTTCACGGCTTCGTCCGGGAAGCCGTAGAAGCGCAGAGGAGGGGGGAGGGGCCATGCCCGCCCCGGCCGTCGCTTCAGGGCGATACCGGTCGCGACGAGCTCGTACTCGTCATCTTTCTTCCGCTTGACGCCGATCTCAAGGCTGCCCGAGCCGTATTTGAATCCTTCGATGAATGGCTGCCCCTCGGGCGTTAGGCGGGCATCGACCGAGAACGACAGGTCGGAGAGGGGTGCGCCGCCGAAGGAGACCGGCTTGTCGGTCGGGGGTACGGTCCACGCGAGCTCGATGTGGAGCACCCCGTCCATCGCGTGGCGGTGCATCAGGTCTTCGGGCGTGCCCAGATCCACGAGCGAGCGGTCGTCGCCCGCATGCAGGACGCGCCGTCGGTCGGAGGACTCCGCAGTCTGCTTGAGGAGCAGAATCGACTGGAGCAGGCTGGTCTTTCCAGAGCTGTTGGTGCCGAAGAAGACGGTGATGGGTGCTAGGCGCACGGTGCCCGTGTCCGACCATCCCTTGAAGTTTCGCAGCGAGAGCTCGGTGAACATGGTCTAGCCCAATCGCGATAGCACGGCGCGCGGCAGGAGCTTCTTCTCGACGAGCGGCCGGATGTTGACGCGGACGCCGTAGTCGACGTCGGGTCGGTAGCCGCGCCCGACGTCCTGGCCGCCGCGCACCTCGGCGACCGTCCGGGGCAGCCACTTCACATTCGCCGGAATGACTTCCTTCCTCTGCGGCCCGCGCACCACCTCGTCCACCGCCGCGCGAAACGCGCGAAGGGCCTCGACCGATGACGCCCACTCGCGAAGCGCGCGCTCTGCCGCCCGCTTGTCCGAGCCGGTCGCCGCGCCCAGTGCCGCCTCAGCCTCCGCGACCTCCGCGACGGCGCGTTCGAGGAGGGGCTCGAGATAATACGACGAGAGGCGCTGTAGGACGTCGGCGCTGATCTTCCGAGCGTGGACGAACGCCCGGAAGGTGAGGCGCGCGGCACGACGCTCGAAGCCCTCGGAGGAAAGTAGCCAGAAGAGCGGGCGGTTCCTGTAGAGCTCCGCGTGCCAGGGAAAGAACTTGGTCTCAAGCCAGGCCGCCAAGTCGGGGGTTCCGAGGTACGCGGGTGCCTGCGCCTCGAGGGCGCGCGCAGCGTCCACGCCGAGATCCCTCTCCATCGCCTCGCGGATGCGCGCGAGCAGCGATGGCTCTCCGCGGCTCGCGATGAGGGGGACGATGCCGTCGTCGTCGGCTTCGATGGACTGCTTCACGTAAGAGGAAATCCAGCGAGCGACGAGGTCGCGCTCCGGGCCCGCGGCAGCAGCCTGGCCGCCCAGCAACTCCTCGGCGTCCACCGAGGCTTCGTCTTCGGCGGGCTCCTCTTCGCCGCTTTCGTCCTCGGAATCACCTTCGCCCTCGGCGTAGCCGGACTCGCCGCGCGGGCGCCGAGCGAGCTCGCGTGCGATCAAGGTGCGATCGTCACCAGAGAGGCTGTAGAGATCGGCGACCGTGTCATCGAGCTCGCGGATCAAGGCCTCCTCCTCGGCAGCCAATTGTTTGCGGCGGTCAGACCATCGACTGAGCAACTCAGCGAGGCCGAAAGGCAAGATGGGTTGCTCGCGGTGCAGCCGCAGAAGATCGGGGGCCACGAAATCACGGCAGGTCTCGGACCCTTCGTGAGAGACTTCGCGCACGACTCGCTCGAGCTTGCTCGCGCGATTGGCAACTTCGGGCCCCACTGCTTCAGGGATGGGCACACCCCCTACCATCCCCACTTCCCACATGCGTTCGGGGGTCTGCATTAGAAGAGCAATTGTTCCCGCCGCGGAGTTGAGTACGCCGACGATCGCTGCTGGCACCTCCTGAACTGGGAACAGGCAGCAGCCCTTATGCCCGAAGATGCACCCTCCGGGCATTGTTCCAAAGCGCCGGACGCGCCAACTCGCGGGCGGCCACGTCGCTCCCTCTCGGAAGAACCAAGGCCACTTCCCCACGGCGCTTGTGCCGCGCCCCGCAAGACCCGCGGCTCGTCGTGCCAGCTCGGATTCCTTCATCTCCGCGCCATCGCGGTCCCAGTTCACGACGAGATCGATTCGCGAGTAGAATCCCACTTCCTTTCCACCCTTGACGAAGGGCACCCATCGTTTCCCTTTCCCGATCGATTCCTGTGGCACTTCCCACCAGTTGCGAAGGAAACGACCGTCGTCGGCGGTCGCAAGTCCCTGCCTCGCGTCGGCGATCTTTCTATTAGGGCGACCGGGAGTGAGTACTCCTTTCTGATCTCGATCGAGCGGCGGAAACTGCGCGAACATTGCGCGGAGTGAATCGCTCGCCCAGTAGGCATAGGGAGACCCAGGTACGTTCGCGAGACTCGCCACGCTCGCGACGTAGGTTTCATCCTCCGCGTTCGGCCCGCTCGAACTGAATGTGGGCAGCGATTTGATGAACAGTCGGACTTTGTCTTCCGTCGTGTAGTAGCTCAGGCGCTGAAACGTTATGGGATGCTGCGCCGGCCAAGGTCCGGGCGGTCGCTTGCGGATCACGCCTCCGGCTGTGCGCACCGTGGCGCCGTCGAGAATCCCGAGCCCATATTCGTGGACGACCTCGGGACGCGCCGCGTTCGTGAGGAGATCGGCCCGCATGGGCGCGAAGGTGCCGAGGTACATGAACGAGCGCGGAACCAGGCACCCCAGAAGCCCGTTGGGCTGGAGCAGATCCATCCCCTGGTCGATAAACGCCGTCGCGAAATTGTCGTGGGTCTTCGGATAGTGCGCGGTGATCTTCTTCTTGCGGTTGCCCTTCGAGTAGTCCCGCGCCCCTTCCGGCATGTCCCCATACGGCGGATTCATCAGCACGACGTCGTACTGCTGCGATAGGAGCCCGAGCACCCCGGTCGCCCTTCCGAGGTCGGTCGAGAACAGCTTCGCGCCGATGTCCTGGCCTGTCGCCGTCGCCTGCTCGAATTCGCGGAGCTCAAGGAGCAGGTCGTCCAACGTGAAGCTGCGGTTGGTCCCGCCGGTCGTGAACGTCTTCCGTTGCGTTGCGGGCGCGAGGTTGAAAAGCCGGCGCTGCCCCGCTTCCTCCAGCCGTTCGCGGTTCTTGCCCGCCTTTGTCGCGCGAGCTTCGTCGACCCTGCCGAAGAGCTTCTCGAACTCGCCGCGAACCTTGAGGAGGCTCCCGAGCACGTTCGTGTGGTCCAGCCCGTCGAGCACGGTCCGATAGAGTTCCTGAAGCTCCGGTTCCTCGCGAAAACGGGCGAGAAAATCACGCTTACGCGGGTCGTCGCCGAGGTGTGCGTCCGCGACGACAATGTTGAGCGCCGAGAGCTCGAGCGGCGCGCTCGGGTCGATTGCGCGGAGCGCGCTGCGCGCCTTCAGGTACAGGCTCCACGCCGCGAGCTGCGCGGCGCGTAGGTCGATGTCGATCCCGAAGAGGTTGCGCTCCAGGATGAGCGCGGGGATCTCGCGCGGGTCGAGATCCGGTTCGTCCTCCTTGTACATGGCCAGGAGCACGTCAAAGGCGTAGAGGAGGAAGTGTCCCGACCCGCACGCCGGATCGAGGACCCGGACGTCACGGGCGCGTATCGGGGCCCGCGGCGGTGCGACGGACGGGAGGGGGACGAGGTAGCGGCAGAGGCGGTCGACTGTCCGGTCGCGAAGGGGCTCCGGTTCCTCGGCGATCCACGCGCGGAATTCGTCTCCGGCGTGCAGGGGGTGCGGCGCGTCGCGGCGACGCTCATCAAGCGTCCACGCCCCCGGCTGCCCGAGGAGCGATGGCGAGCGACCGCGCGACTCAAGCCAGAGGCGACCGAGGCTGTTATCGACGAGCACGCGCACGACCCAGTGCGGTGTGTAGAACTGGTTGGCGATCGGGATGTCGTCGGGCGCGTACTTAAAGCCCGTAGTCCGATTCTTTCGCCGCTTGAGCTCCGCATTCGCCTCGGTGTTGTAGTACTGATACACCCAGCCGAGGACGTCCGGCTCCGACCAGTCCGCGGTCGTGACGCCGTTCTCCTCGTCCGAGAAGAGCGCGAGCACCTGCCGGAGCTCGGGCCAGAGCAGGCTCGCTTCGTCGTCGAGGTCGAAGAGGACGCGCACGCTCGCGGAGAGCTCGCGACAAGCGTCCCCGATCCCGGCGCGGAGCGCCTCTTCGCGGCCCGGACGCTGCCCCGCCTCCAGGGCGCGCTCTTGCAAGCGCAGCGCGCGAAGCGACAGACCGCCGTAGTCCTCGGAGACTCGCGCGGCCGCGGGGTCGAGCATGCCGCGCGCCTCGATCGCGCGAAGCGCGGCGAGCCGGTTGATCCACGTGCCCCCGCTCTCGCGGACGAAGCGGCGTACGGCCTCGGGGCCGACGCCTCCAGCAACGGCGCGGGCCTCGCGGCCGATCGCGCCGACGAGCGCGCTCCTCTTCGCCGCGTCCTCGGAGCTGAGCTCGGGCGACTCCGGCGGACGGTCCGGAAAAAAACCGTAGTGCGCGAGCTGGCGCTCGAGGCTTCCCTGCACGATCTGCCTCGCCTGTCCGACGACCTGCCTCAGATGATCGCGGCGCACCTTCTCCATTTCAGTCCGCCTTCGCGCGGATGGAGACCCGAACAGTGCGCTCACCCTGCCCGCGCCGCAGCTCGGCTTCGATTTGCCCGAGCGCAGCGCCCACGTCAGCATCGCCGCGGATGTCGATCGTGAGCTCGCGATCAACCGCGGACTGCCTAGGCGGACGGGAAGGAGGGCGCGGGCTCGCGGCCACCGTGGCTGCCTCGAGCTCGCGCCGCGCCGCGGCCGCTCGCCCCTGGAGGACGTCGGCGTGCGTGTCGACGCCCCGTAGGTCTCGCGCGCAACTCGGGCAGCGTCCTTCGGGGGACGAGGGCAGGGCGAGATCGCCAGGCTCCTCGCACGCCGAGATGCCGGCGAGGAGCGCCATGCGTCGCGCCTCCGCGAGCCCCGGCCAGGATGGATGACGCTCGATCTCCGCTCGCGCTTCCACGGCGACCCGTCCAAGCTCGGCGTGCCTGGCACGGAAGCGATCGGCATAGGCCGCGAAGCAGCGCTCGTCGCGCGGGATCGCGTCGTCGGCTGCCGCAAAGAGTCGCTCGTCGGAGACGAGCGAGCGGAGCTCCTCGAGGCCGGGGAGCGCCCCCGCCTGCGGGTAGACCAGGAGAGCGCGCGCGCGCACCTTGACCAGCCGCTCGAGCTTCTGGGCCGCGCGGAGGCGCGCCAAGTTACGCGCCAGCTCGAAGACGCGAATGAGCTCGGCGTCCGTGAGCTCGTCGGCCGCGCGAAGGAGCCCCTGCAAACGGCCGGAGGGCAGGGCCGCCTCCTTCGCGCGCTCCAGCAACCTCGCCGCGCCGGCAAGGGCAGCGGCGCCGGGAAGCTCGCGACCCTCGAGGAGCGCGGCCACCTCGCGCAGGGAGGAGGCTCCCGCGGAGAGGAGCTCAGTGATCTGCTTCTCTTGCTTCTCGAGGGTGTCCAGCCCCCGCGCGTCGAACGCGGCGGCGAGGAGCCTGGCGAGGCGCTCGATCTCCGCGGAGTCCGGCGCCTGCGCCGGCTCGATGACGGCCTTGTTGAAGCGACTCGTGCCGATCCAGTCCTGCGCGCGCTCGTCCTCCGCCGTGATCGGCGGTGACCCCGGCACGTGCACAACGATCCTTCGCGCGCGCAGGAGCGCGCCAAACCCGGCCTTGATCGCGTCCTCCGGCCAGCCGTAGGGGGCGCGCTCCAGGCGCTCGACGATCTTGGCCCCGGTGCGCTCGTTCTCCTGACGGCCGCGCAGGTCGTCGAGGAGCGCCTTGAGAAAC